>Ga0315338_1000421_pt1 | contig 101884 bp, 92 predicted proteins | sample ASW8metaG_FD_204518 | JGI IMG/M metagenome (GOLD analysis project Ga0315338, IMG submission 204518) | Ammonia-oxidizing marine archaeal communities from Monterey Bay, California, United States - ASW #8 | ecosystem: Environmental > Aquatic > Marine > Coastal | place: USA: California | collected...
CCGCCCGCCGGTCGGCCGTAGGCCGATCAAGAAAAGGGAGCGATGGCTACTCGCAGCGCCGAGCGAACGATTGACCTCTAGAAGCCCAGCAGCCGGCCGAGCCCCCCGGTCCCTTTGCCGCCCGCCCTCGGCCGTAGGCCGATCAAGAAAAGGGAGCGATGGCTACTCGCAGCGCCGAGCGAACGATTGACCGCTAGAAGCCCAGCAGCCGGCCGAGCCCCCCGACCCCTTTGCCGCCCGCCCTCGTCCGTAGGCCGATCAAGAAAAGGGAGCGATGGCTACTCGCAGCGCTGAGCGGACGATCGACCGCTAGAAGCCCAGCAGCCGGCCGAGCCCCCCGGCCCCTTTGCCGCCCGCCATCGCCTGCATCAGCTTCTTCGCGTCTTTGAACTGGTTCAGCAAGCGGTTCACATCAGCGGGCGTGGTTCCCGAGCCTCTCGCGATCCGACGCCGACGCGAGCCGTTCAACAGATCCGGGTTGCGACGTTCGGCTGGGGTCATCGACAGCACGATCGCTTCGCTGTGCGTGATGAACGACTCATCGAGGTCGACGCCGGCGACCTGTTTCGCCATCTGTCCGCCGCCGGGCAGCATGTCGAGGATGCCCGACAGCGGCCCCATGTCTTTCATCTGCTGCATCTGCGACAAGAAGTCTTCGAGGTTGAACTGCCCGCTCTTCATCCGGCGAGCGACGTCCTTCATGTCCTGCTCGCCGACCGCCTCCTTCGCCTTCTCGACGAGCGACACCACGTCGCCCATGCCGAGGATCCGCGAGGCCATCCGATCGGGGTGGAACTCCTCGAGCGCCTCTAAACGCTCGCCCGTGGTGATCAGCTTGATCGGCAGGCCCGTCACCTCTCGGACGGACAGCATCGCGCCACCGCGCGTGTCGGAGTCGACCTTGGAGACGACGATCCCGGTGCCCTCGATCTCGGCGTCGAACTCGCGGGCGAGCGTGACCGCTTCTTGACCGGTCATCGCGTCGACGACGATCAGTACCTCGGTCGGGTCGATCTCGTCCGCGAGCGCGGCCAATTCGTCGGCCAACTCGTCCTCGAGGGCGACTGCACCGACGGTGTCGACGATGACGACGTTCGCGCCCGTTCGGTCAGCCTCTTTCATCGCCCGCCCGGCGACCGCCGCCGCTGGCGCCTGCTGCTCCTCAACCCAGACGGGCACCTCGATCGAGTCGCCGAGCACTTTGAGCTGCTCGCTCGCGGCGACGCGCTCGAAGTCGGTCGCGACCAGCAGCGGCTGGCGCCCTTCGTTCTTGTACTTCAGTGCGAGGCGGCCACAGAGCGTCGTCTTCCCCGACCCCTTCGAGCCAACGACCATGATCTTCGTCGGCCCGGAGTCCGGTTTGATCAGCGGCTCGGCGTCGCCACCGAGGATCTCGACCAGCTGGGTGTTGACGATCCCGATCACCTGCTGAGCCGGTGTGATCGACTGCATCACTTCCTGGCCGTCGGCGCGCTCCCGCACCTTCGCGATGAACTCGCGGACGACCTTGAAGTTGACGTCAGCCTCGAGCAGCGCGATGCGCACTTCGCGCAGCGCCTCGTCGAGGTCCGCTTCGGTGATCTTCCCGGACGACCCAAGGCGACGGAACGTCCCCTGCAGTCGATCAGACAGTGAGTCGAGCATGCGCTCAATTGTACCGCGTGCACCCGGCGCGGCTGATGTACGCCAGCGCCAGCGTTGTCCGCCATCCGACGACGTGGCGTAGTTCGGAGGAGACTAGACTTCCTGAATGTCGTTCCTACTCCTGAGACGGATGGTGCAGAAGTTGGAGCCTCGCGGGCCACGTGTGGTGATCGTTGTGATCTTGGCAGTGGTCTGCGGCCGATTGACCGTCGCCATCGTCGACCGGTTCCCGCTCACCGACGCCGGGGCGGACGACTATGGCTACGCCGACTTCCTCAGCTGGCTGGCAGCGAATGCCGCAGTAGGCATCTCCACGGTGGTCGTGGCCCTCATCGCCTATAACGGCTTCTACGCCCTCGCGTCGAGGGTGCGAGGCCCCGCAACCCGAAGGGGCCCCTAGTCGAGACCGCGCTCCGCGAGCATGGCGACGACGTCCGTGAGCCGGCAGCTGTAGCCCCACTCGTTGTCGTACCACTCGAGTGTCTTTGCCAGCCCGCCGTCGACGATCATCGTCGAGGGCGCGTCGAAGATCGCTGACGCCGGGTGCGCCTTGAAGTCGGTCGAGACCAGCTCGTCGCGCTCGTAGGCCAGATACCCCTTGAGCGGGCCGTCCGCCGCTCCGAGGAACGCCTCGTTGACCTCACCGACCGACGGCGTGTCCTTGAGGTTGGTCGTCAGGTCGACCAGCGAGACGGTCGGCGTCGGGACGCGTAACGCGGTGCCGTCGAACTTGCCAGCGAGCTCGGGAATGATTCGGCCAACCGCGGCCGAGGCGCCCGAGCTGGTCGGAATGATGTTCATGGCAGCCGCGCGGGCACGGCGCAGGTCCTTGTGCGAGTTGTCGACGAGGTTCTGGTCGCCCGTGTACGAGTGCACGGTGCTCATGAAGCCGCTCTCGATGGTGAACGCGTCGTGCAGCACCTTCACCGCGACGACCACGCAGTTGGTCGTGCACGACCCGGCGGAGATCACACGGTGGTCGCTCGGCGAGTACTCCGCGTCGTTGATCCCCATGATGACGGTCCAGTCTTCACCCTTCGCGGGGGCGGAGATGAGGACCTTCTTGACGCCGTCGTGGAGGTGGGCACCGGCGGTCTCGCCGGTGCGGTAGTGACCGGTCGATTCGATCACCACGTCAACGTTCGCCGAACCCCAGGGGATCTTCGCTGGATCGTTCTCGTTGAAGACGGCGACTTCGTGCCCGTCGACGGTGAAGGAGTCTTCGCCGTCGACGACCTCGGCCCCAAACCGGCCGTAGTCGGAGTCATAGCGGAGCAGGTGGGTACGGACGTGCACCGGGCCGCGATTGATCGCGACGATCTCGAAGTCGTCTCGTCGGTTCTGCCACCAGGCGCGGAACGCCGCACGCCCCGTCCGGCCGAACCCGTTGATTCCTACGCGCACCGTCATGGTCTTGCTCCTGCCAGGAGGGGAGTCTCCGTGGGCATCGCGAGCGCCGCCTTGAGCGGCGTCGAATCCCATCTGTGTTCGATGCTAAGCATGGCTCGTTCAAGCCGCATCAGATCCGCGTCAAAACTACGAACGATGGTTCTCAGAACAGCAGGCGTTTCCCCTGATCCGAGGGCTGTCGACGGAATTCGAGGAGCAACACGTGCCGCCGTCCATCGCCGTCGGTGTACTCCTCGACGCGGCACCGCCGCTCGCTCGCGAGGTGCGCCTCGACCGCTCGCACATGCTCGACCGCTCGCGCCCGCAGCTCGTCCGAGGCGGGGAAGAACTGATCGAGGTGCAAGGCGAGGTGGAGCTGCTTCGCGCTCGTGCGCAGCAGCCAGCCGAGGATCAGCTCCGCCCATCCGGCGTGGAACGCCTGGTCGCCGAAGACCAGGGGGTAGCGCTCGTGGTTCGCCTCGTTGGCCGAGAAGAGGGCACTCGGGCCGAAGTTGGGGCGACTGAAGTCCGACGCCGCGCGATAGATGACGCGTAGATCGTCGTCCATCGCGATCGTCTCGCCCGAGAAGTAGTGTCCAACGCCCTGCTCGACGGACCGCGAGGCCTCGTCGCGGCCGAACGCCTCGTACGTCCAGCGTCGCCACGCATCGAGTTCGTTCGTGAGCCCCCTCTGCGCGGTGACCAGTTCGACCGCCTGCCGCGCCAGCGGCACCGCGCTCTGATACGAGCCCCGGCGGACGAGCCCGACCGCGTCGGCTGTCGTCAGCAGCGCACGACTCCACAGCGTGGCGAAGCCCGCCATGGTCATATTCCGCGCGCTCGGCGTGTAGCCCGCCGAGGCGACGAGCGCCTGGATGTCGAGGCCGTCCGCGATCAGCCGCAGGTCGTCGCCGAGGTTGAACCCCGTCTGTCGCCAGGCATCTTCTGCCGCCGGGTCGAGCTCCTCGGGCTTGCCGGGCAGCCGCCATCCGTCCGAGGGCACCCGCATTCCCGAGACCCGCTGCGGCGGATCGGCGATCGGCAGGTCACCCGCGTCCCCCGGCCCGCCCGCAAACGTCATGAGCCGCGCTCGAAGATCGAGGCGCCCGGGTAGACGGCGTCCGCGCCGAGGTCTTCCTCGATCCGTAGCAGCTCGTTGTACTTGGCGGTGCGATCGGTGCGAGCGGTCGCGCCCGCCTTGATCTGACCGGCGCCGGTCGCCACCGCGAGGTGCGCGATCGTGGTGTCCTCGGTCTCCCCGGAGCGATGTGAGATCACCGCGTTCCAGCCCGCGTCCTGGGCCATCTTGATCGCCTCTAACGTCTCGGTGAGTGTGCCGATCTGGTTCAGCTTGATCAGAATCGCGTTCGCGGCCCGTTCGTCGATCCCGCGCTGGAGCCGCTCGATGTTCGTGACGAGCAGGTCATCTCCGACGAGCTGGACCCGGTCGCCGTGCTCGGCCGTCACGGTCTTCCAGCCGTCCCAGTCGTCCTCAGCCATCCCGTCTTCGATCGAGACGATCGGGAAGTCACGGACCCACTCACCCCAGAGCTGCGCTAGCTCCGCTGAGCTGACAACGCGTCCCTCTCGTTCGAGGTCGTACTTCCCGCCGCGACCACCGTCGCTCTCAGAGTCAGGGACCCAGAGCTCGGTGGTCGCCGGATCGAGGGCGATCGCGATCCCATCGCGCGGCGTGTGTCCGGCCGCCTCGATCGCTTCGACGAGCAACTCCACTGCGCCGCGGTTCGTCGCCAGCGACGGAGCGAAACCGCCCTCGTCGCCGACGTTCGTGTTCAACCCGCGCTCACCGAGGATCCGCTTCAGCGCCTGGTAGCACTCGACCACCTGGCGGATGCCCTCGCGGAAGGTCGGCGCGCCGACCGGCATAAACATGAACTCCTGGAAGTCCGTGGAATCCGAGGCGTGCGCGCCGCCGTTGAGGACGTTGCACATCGGTACGGGCAGCGTCCCGATCGTCGCGCCCGGCGCGTAGTGCTCGCCGAGGTAGCGGTAGAGCGGCTGCCGGTGCGCGTTCGCAGTCGCCTGGGCCGCAGCCAGCGACACGCCGAGGATCGCGTTCGCTCCGAGGCGGCCCTTGTTGGGCGTGCCGTCGGCCTCGATCATCGCGCGATCGAGGCCGGCCTGGTCGTCCGCGTCGCGTCCGTTCAGTAGCTCGCGGAGCTCACCGCGGACGTGGCCGATCGCGATGAGGACGCCCTTACCGCCGTAGCGACCGGCGTCGCCGTCGCGCAGCTCGACCGCCTCGTACGCGCCGGTGCTGGCGCCGCTGGGGACGATCGCCCGTCCGACGGTTCCGTCACCCAGCTCAACATCGACCTCGAGTGTTGGATTGCCCCGTGAATCGAGGAGTTCGCGCGCCCGGACGTCCTGAATTCGCATGCGTCCCCCGCTTTCGGGCCTGGCAAGTGGCCCACCGTCGCGGCTCGGATGATGGCGCGCAGCCGCGTGGCGGACAACTGCCGATCGCGCCTCCGCTGCGGCAACAACGCGATCCGCGTGAGCCACGGATTGGGTTCTGCCTCATCGCTCGCCGCTAAATTGCCTGCATCAATTGCGTTCGTCGTAAGATCCGAGGTAACCGTGTACGGAACCGTGGCACGTTTGCACCTGAAGGACGGCCAGCAGGGTGCGTTCGAAGACCAGCTCAAGGAGTTCGAGAAGCGGCAGGCCCCCGGGTTCGTCCGGGTGCTCCTCTACCGGATGGACGCCGATCCGAACGAACTGCTGATGACCGTGGCATTCACTGACAAGGCTGCCTACGTCGCGAATGCCGAGAGCCCGGAGCAGGCCGCCAGCTATGGGGCGCTCCGCGCGACGCTGACAGCCGATCCCGACTGGAACGATGGCGAGATCATCATGGAAGCGACTGGTTAGCGTCGCAGCACATCGGATGAGGGAACGGCCGCCTATCGGGCGGCCGTTTTGATCTGGGAGGATCGGCGACCGGCTACGCGACTGCGACTGAGCCGAGATCGAACCCGGCCGCTCGCACAGCCTCGGCCAGCGCCGTGCCGGCGGTGTCCTCGAGCTCAACCATTGGCGGTCGGACGGTCTTCCAGGCCGCGTCGCCACGCTCCGAGGCGATCAGCCACTTCTGCCCGGGCACGGGCTGCTCCGTCTCGAGGGCGAGTCGAATCGCCGTCGCCAGCGCCTGCCGCTCCGCCGCGGACCCATCGTCAGCCACCCACGCGTCCCAGACCGCCCGCGACCCCGAGGGGTTCACATTCGACGTTGCGGTAATACAGCCGGCCCCGCCGCTCTCAAGGCCTTGCAGCAGGAAGATCTCGGAGCCGGGGAAGATCGCCATCTGGGGAAAACGCTCGATCATCGCGGCGGTGTTATCCCACTCGCCCGAGCTGTCCTTCACCCCGGCGACCGCCGGGCCGTATCGCTCAGCCAGCAGGTCGAGCAGCCCCAGCGTGATCGGCACGCCTGACAACCGCGGGAAGTGGTAGAGGAACACGCGCAGTTCGGAGTCGTGGACCCGCTCGATCACCTCGCCGAACGCCCGGGCGAGTCCCTCATCTCTCATCCCCTTGTAGTAGAACGGCGGCAGCATCAGCACCCGGTGCACGCCGTGCGAAACGGCATGTGCGGTCAGCTGCACTGAGTCAGTGATCGCGTTGCAGCCGGTCCCGACCATCAGCCGGTCGGCTGGAATACCCGCCTCGATCACCGCATCGAGGAGCCCGGTCCGCTCCTCAACCGAGAACGAGTTCGCCTCGGACGTCGTCCCGAACAGCGCGAGCCCGTGACAACCCTGGTCGAGCACCCAGCGCGCCTGTTCGAGGAACCGCCCCGTGTCGACTACGTAGTCGGCGGTCACCGGCGTCAGCACCGGCGACCACACTCCGTGCGCCGGTAGCGTCTTGAGGCGTGCCGTGGCTGCGGCGCGGTCAGTCGTGGTGGTCGTCATTGCTGTGCTCCTCAAGCGCTCGGCTGGCTACAGGAGCATCGCGGACGACCGGAGGCAGGACAACAACGCCACAGGGCGGGGCCCCGTTCACGCTGGCGCGAAGCGTCGTCAGGTCACGAAGTGACCCTAGCGCGCGCGGGGGTGAACGTTCTCGTAGACCTCGCGGAGGTGCTGGTCGGCGAGCTGCGTGTACACCTGCGTCGTCGAGACGTTCGCGTGACCCAGCAGCTCCTGCACATCGCGGACCGAGGCCCCGCCGCGCAGCAGGTGCGTCGCAAACGAGTGACGCAGCGTGTGTGGCGTGACGTGGGTCTTGATGCCCGCGGCCTTCGAGTAGTTCTTGAGGATCAGCCAGAAGCCCTGACGGGTGAGCCGCTCACCGCGCCGGTTCACAAACAGCGCGTTTTGCGTGCGTGACTTCAGCAGCGCCGGCCGCGCGAGGTCGAGGTATCGCTCGAGCGCCTGGACGGCGTTCGCGTGAACGGGGATGGTTCGTTCCTTCGCGCCCTTACCGACGCAGCGGACGTAGGCCTCATCCTTGATGTGCAGGCTGTCGAGGTTGAGCGACACCAGCTCCGTGACGCGCATCCCGGTCGCGTAGGTCAGCTCCAGCATCGCCGCGTCGCGGATCGCCTCGGGTGTGTCGTTCTTGCGCGGTTCCTGGAGCAGCGAGTCCATTTCGGAGGTGGTCATCGGCTTCGGCACGGGCTTCGGTGCGCGCGGCGAATCGATCTGGGCGGTCGGGTTCGTCGTCAGATCCCCACCGTCAAGGAGGAATGCACAGAAGGACTTCACAGCCGCGACTTTGCGAGCGACCGTCGACTTCGCATATTCGCGGCGGTTCAGGTCGGCCAGGTAGTCGACGACCAGTTGGCGGTTGATCGACTTGGCCTCGACCCCGGTGCTGGTGCCACTGCCGTCGCCGGTCATCGCGCCGTTGCTACCGTCGACGAGCGCCGCGGCGCCGCGGTCGACGGCGAACCGAGAGAAGCCGGTCAAGTCGTTGCGGTAGGCGTCGATCGTATTCTTCGACGACCCGCGCTCGGCGGAAAGGTAGTGGAGGAAATCTTCCACTCGGTCGAGCACGGCGTCCTCCGAACTAGGCCAGCCCCCACACGCCACTCGGCCATCCGTGGCCTGGCGCGACAGTCTACGTCCGGCGTTCGAAGCGACCACCGGCGGGGATGCGGTCCACTGGGTTTACATATATCGGAGCCCGGGCAGCGCGTCCATCTCACGTCCGCGTCATGGGTTGGCCGCCATCGTCGCCGGGCGCTAGTCCTCGAACCCATAGTGACCCTGCAGGTGAACGAAGCGGCACCCGCCGAGGGAGCGGCGTTCCAGATGGTCCCCGCAACGCGTCGCCACCACCAATTCCTGGGCGTCTCGACCGCCGATCGGCGCCACGATTCGACCGCCCTCGGCGAGCTGTTCGATCAATGGTGGCGGGAGATCTGGCGCCGCGGCGGTCACCAGGATTGCATCGTACGGTCCCCGCTCCGGCGCTCCGAGATCGCCGCCTGGCGGGAGCACGGTGACGTTCTCGATCCCGAGCTCGGTTAGTAGTGCGGCGGCTCGCTCGCGCAGCGGATCGACGATTTCGATGGTGATCAACTGGTGGATAAGATGTGACAAAACCGCCGCCTGATACCCGGAACCCGTCCCGATCTCGAGCACACGATCGTCCGAGGACAGCGCCGCCGCCTCCGTCATCAGCCCCACGATCGTCGGTTGCGAGATCGTCTGGCCGTGGCCGATCGCGAGCGCTCGATCCTCCCACGCCCACCCACGTGACTCGGGCGGTACGAAGCGATCTCGAGGCACTGCGCGCAGCGCACTGAGCACCGCGGTATCCCGGACCGAACGCCCCACCTCGAGGATCAAACGGTCGACGGCACTGGCGGCCATCAGCCGTGCCGGGTGACTTGCCGACGTTCCGTCGTCGGCATCACAGCGACCGCTTGACGGTCTCCGCCAGCTTCGTCGTGAAGCCAACGGTCGAGGCCACCTCGTCGACCGTCGCCTCGCGGATGCCCCGCACCGACCCGAATTTGCGGATCAGCGCCCGTTTCCGCTTCGGTCCGATCCCCGGAATTGTGTCGAGGATCGACTGGGTCGCCTTCTTGCCGCGCAGCTGCCGGTGGTAGGTGATCGCGAAGCGGTGCGCCTCGTCGCGGATCCGCTGCACCAGGTACAGCGCCTCGGAGTCCCGCGGCAGCATGATCGGCTCGGACACGTCCTTCACGAAGATCTCTTCGTGCTGCTTCGCCAGCCCGCAGACCGGCACGTCCGGCAGATCGAGGTCGCGCATCACATCGAGCACCGCGCCGAGCTGGCCCTTACCACCGTCGATGATCACGAGGTCGGGCACCGCGTCCCACGGCGACGCATCGTCCGGTAGCTCCTCGGGCAGTGCGGCGTCGTCGAGTTCCGGCGCAGCCGGCGCCGGCGCCACGAGCGTCACCGCTGGGCCCCCGATCGGAGTGACCGCGGGCGCCTCCGATTGGGCCGCCGTCTCGACGGCTTCTTGCGCTGACCCAGCGACTGCCTCGGCTGCCTCTTCGGCGGCCTGCGCCGCGCGCGCCTCACTCCGCTTCTTGGCAATGGTCTTGAACCGTCGCCCCAGTACCTCTTTCATCGAGGCGAAGTCGTCCTGGCCCTCGACGGTCTTGATCCGGAATCGCCGATACTCGTTCGTCGCCGGCACCCCGTCCTCGAACACCACCATCGAAGCGACGGTGTTTGTCCCCTGGATCGTCGAGATGTCGTAGCACTCGATCCGCTGCGGCCGCGTCGGCAGGTCGAGCTGCTCCTGCAGCAGTTCGAGGGCGACCTCGGTCTTGTCGCGGTCCGCGATCCAGCGTGCGTGGTGCATCGTCAGCGCTTCGCGCGCGTTTTCCTCGGCAGTCGCGACCAGGCCGCGCCGCTCGCCGCGTTCGGGCACCGCGATCTCGACCGCGCCATCCCGGCGCTCGCGCAGCATCGCCTCCAGCTCGTCACGGTCGTCCGGTACGCCGCCGAGCAGCAACGTCCGAGGCACGTACGTCGCCGACTCGTAGAACTGCGCCAGGAACGCCCCGAGCACCTCGCCGTCGGACGCCTCGAGCGTCCCGTCGAGCATGAACGAATCCGTGTCCGCCACGACCGTGCCGCGCACGAAGAACGCCTGCACGCAGGTCTCGTCGGCCTGCCTCGAGAGCGCGAACACGTCCGCGTCCATCGGCTTCGTCGACGCCATCTGCTGGCGCTCGGTCACCCGCCGGATCGCCTCGGCCTGGTCGCGCAGCCGCGCCGCCCGCTCGAACGAGAGCTCCTCTGAAGCGCGCTCCATGTCTGCGGTCACCCGCTTCAACACCTCGTCCGAGCGCCCCTCGAGGAACAAGATCGTCTCGGCGATGACCTCGTCGTACTCCTCTTTCGTGCAGTACGCCGTACACGGCGCGATGCAGCGCTGGATGAAGTAGTCGAGGCACGGCCGCGGGTCCGTCCCCGTGATCTCCTTCGTGCAGGAGCGCCACGGGAACAGCTTCTTCACCACCGACAACGTCCGCCGCACCGACCCCGCCGACGCATACGGCCCGAAATAACGCGCCCCGTCCGTCTCGACCCGCCTCGTAATCGTCACGCGCGGCCACGGGCTCTCCACGTCCACCTTCAGGTACGGGTAATGCTTGTCGTCCTTCAGCCGCACGTTGTGCACCGGCTGGTGCCGCTTCACCAGTGTCGCCTCGAGGTGGAGCGCCTCCGCCTCGTTCCGCGTCACCACGTGCTCAATCTTCCGAGCACGCTCAGCGAGCGCCCGCACCTTCGGCTCAAGACTCCGCGACGACCCAAAGTAAGAGCGCACCCGCGACCGCAGGTTCGTCGCCTTCCCGATGTAGATCACATCGTCAGCGGCGTCCCGCATGATGTAGACGCCCGGCTTCTCCGGCAGCGTCCGAACCTGGTGCAAAATCTGGCTGTCTGGCACGACTCAATCGTAACGCCGCCGATCCAGTCGACCTCCGAGGAAACCCGTGAAGCACGCCTGCCTCTGCTGCGGATACCGGACGCTCGACGAGCGCCCGCCTGGGACCTTCGCGATTTGCGAAGTCTGCGGCTGGGAGGACGACAACCTTCAGGCCGATGACCCGAACCGGGAAGGCGGCGCTAATCGCATGAGCCTGCGGATCGCTCGTTCGAACTTCCGCGCCTATCGCTCTCGAGAACCGGCTCCGAGCATGCCGCGACGCTCGCCCCGCGACGACGAAGGCCCTCCTCTCGAGGTTGACGTGCTAGCGGGACGCGAAGTTACGCAGGTCCGCGTTGACTACAACGTTTGGTTGCTCGCCGAGGGCGATCTCTTGCAGATGAACAGTGTGCTGACCTACTTGGAGCCGGGCCGATCGGAGATCGAGATCGACGTCGAGCGACGCCCGCAGGAAGCCGCTGTCCTCCTTGGCCGCTTGCATCGTGGAGTGAGCGCCGGCCTCTACCGGGACCGGCTGCTTCGGCTGATCTTCGAGGACGACGTTCAGCTAACCGTGCCGGCCAGCGATCGCTACGAAAGCTGGGACCTCATCCGCGAAGACGGTTCTCGAGTCATCTGCGTACCCGGTGGGGAACTTGCGATCTGGGAACCGACGCGCCCGGTCGATTCGTAGTGCCTTCGTCGACGTCCGTCACCCTCCCCTCGGCCCGCGGCCCAATCAGCTGCGCCTACCACCCCGTCGAGGGCGCGACGGCCGCCGTCGCCATGGTCGGCGGCGGCGACGGCGGCCTCGACGGACCCGCAAAGGCGATCTACCCCACCCTCGCCGAGGACTTCGCCGCGCAAGGCGTCGCGACGCTCCGCGTCGACTTCCGTATCCACAAGTTCCCCGGCGACGTCGCCGAGGGCGTCCACGATCTCCTCGAGGGCGTCCGCTACCTCCTCACCCAAGGCATCGAGCGCATCGGCGTCCTCGGCCACTCCTTCGGCGGCGCCGTCGTCATCGAGGCCGCTGCGCAGGAACCGAGGATCGCGAGCGTCGTCACCCTCGCCACCCAGACCGCTGGCGCCGAACGCGTCGCCTCCGTCGCTCCGCGCCCGCTGCTCCTCGTCCATGGCCTCGACGATGACCGCCTCAAGCCCGACCTCTCGCGCCAGCTCTACCGCCTCGCCGGCGACCCGCGCCGCCTCGAACTCCTCGAGGGCGCCACCCACTCCCTCCGCCAACGCCGCGAGGATGTCCGCGTCCTCGTGCGGGACTGGTTCCTCGAAACGCTCGGCCCGCTAGCCTGACGGCCGGGATGGCACCCGCGACGAACGAGCCGCGGTTCGCCCGACTGAACAGGTAGGTGCCCGTGGCAGACCCCCTTGGTCTCAGACGACGAGTCTTCTTGGTGTCAGTCGCGCTCGCATCGCTGGGCATCGGGTTTGCAGCTCGCGACCCAGCCTGGCTACGCGGAGTGGCTTTCGCGATCTGGATCGTCTCGCTAGCGGGCCAGATCGATACGGCGAAACGGTGGCAACTACTGGCAGTTGCGCTGGTGCTCTTCGACCTGAGCTTCTCGTCTCAGCTCCGCGGCGCTCTTAGTCAGGGGCGTGCCAACATCTCTATCGCGCTGGTCGTGTTGGCGTCGGGCAACCTCTTCTTGATCTGGCTGAGCCGTAGGCTAATCCGAGAGCGCGCCGCGTCGAGCGGGCCGTGATAGCGCGCCTAAACCCGCGCCGCTAACCCCGCCGTATCGAGGTCGTCCCACAGTTCATCCGGGATCGGCGTCTCGACCAGCTCGAGGTTCGCCGTCACTTCCGCGACCGACTTTGCGCCCGGAATGACCGAGGCGACTGCCGGGTGCCGCAGCGGGTATTGGAGGGCGGCGGCTCGGGTGTCGACGCCGTGGGCGTCGCAGACAGCGCGGATGCGCTGCGCGCGCTTCCAGCGGTCGTCGTCGACGGGTTTGTAGTCATACGTCGCTTGCGTGCGCTCGGCGTTCGCGAGGAGCCCCGAGTTGTATGGCCCGCCGATGATGATCGACACGTTGCGTTCGAGGCAACGCGGGAGGAATGCCGTGAGTGGCTCCTGCTCCAGCAGCGTGAAGCGGCCGGCGAGCAGGAAGCAGTCCGGCTCGAACTCATCGAGGACGCGGTCGCAGACCTCCCACTCGTTCACTCCGAGGCCCCAGGCCCCGATCACGCCTTCGTCACGTAGTTCGGTCAGCGTGCGCAGCGCACCGCCGCGCGCCGTCTCGTAGATCGCCGGCTGGCCCTCGTGGTGGGTCCACGTGTCGATGTCGTGGCAGAGCAGGATGTCGATCCGGTCGAGCCCCAGCCGTTCGAGGCTCGCCTCAATCGAGGTGCGCACGCCCTCGGCGCTGTAGTCGTACTGAACCTTCAGGGCGTCGCCATCGCCGGGGACCAGCAGCCGTCCAATCTTCGTCGAGAGTACGAACTCGTCGCGCGGTCGCCGTGACAGCGCTGCTCCGTCGCGGCGCTCGCTCGATCCCATGCCGTAGAGCGGCGCGGTGTCGAAGTAGCGGACGCCACCGTCCCACGCGGCGTCGACCACCGGCGTCGCCTCGGCCTGGCTTGCCCGTCCCAGGAAGGCGCCGCCCAGGCCGATCTTGGTCACCTCGATATCGGTCGTGCCGATCCGTCGAGTCTCGATCGTCATCGGGTGCTCCTCGATCGTCTGAGTGGTGCCGCTGCGCTACGCGCCGGCGCTGACGTTGAGCTGGTCCAGGAAGACCTGCGCCCCGTGCGCCTCGAACCGGCGTGCTGCTTCGGCCCGGTGTGCGGTAGCGCCTTCCTCGTCGCCCTCGCGCGCCGCCAGCTCCGCCAGCGCCTGGTGCGCCCGGCCGAGGTCGACCGGCCACCCCGCGCGCGTCGCGTCGAGGACGGCTTGCTCGAGGTGCCCACGGGCCGCATCGAGATCACCGAGCCGGAGCGCGATTCGGCCGCGCATGTTCGCGAACGTCCCCGTGTCCCCGGCGAAGTGCTGGGACTGCGCCTCGAGCCAATCGCGGCACCACGCGACGAACGTTTCGTCCTGCAGCTCCGCGAGCACATCTCCGCCCTCCAGGAAGAGGCCGGACGGCCCTTCGGTCGCCAGCCGGTCCCCGATCTGCTCGCGCAGTCCGGCCTCGTCGCGCGCGGCCTCCTCGACACGACCAGCCAGCAGGTTGAGCCGCAAGCGGCTCCCATAGGCGGCTGTCATCTGAAACGGGTCGCCCCCCGCGAGCTCCGGCCGCGCCAGCAACGGCTCGAGGTCGGACGGCGGCCACGGCTGCAGTTCCGCCAGCGACGCCCGAGCGACATAGGTCAGGTGGCTGTACTCCGGCATGTCGGCATCGATCAGCGACTCGGCGGTCGCTCGCTCGCCGCGCAGCACCGCCATCCGGACGCGGAAGTACTGTCCGACATGCAGCCAGCGTCGCAGGCCGTTCCGTCGTGCGTAGTCCAGGTGCCGTTCGAGCGTGGGATCGATGTGTTCGAGCTCGCCGACCCTTCGCGGCTCGTTGACAGCCTGCCAGAGCGCCTCGCCGGCGCTCTCGGCGTCGCCGGCCTCGTCGAAGGCGTCCGCGGCCTCCAGGAATCGCTCACGTTGTCCGGTCCCGTGCTCGAGGCGGTCGAGCGCGCCGCGCACACGCAGCAACCGTCCAACGACACGCGGCTGATCGACGCCGTCGATCAGCGCTTCCGCCTCCTCGATGTCCTGGCGCCACTCCGCGGCCGGGGCACTCGCCCGGAACCGTGACATCGCCCGCTTCACGAGCAGTCCGGCGCGTCTGGTCCGGCTGACCGTCCCCTCGCCGTCGATCACCGTCGAGAGCACGGCGACGATGCGCTCTGGCGGCGCCAACACGTCCGAGGCTCGGGCAGCGGCATCCGCCGCCAGTTCCCAATCCCCGCGTGCCCGGAACGCGTCGAGGGCGGTCAGCAGGTTCCGCCACGCGGGCCGCGGCAGGTTCAGATACAGCTGCGCCCGGCCGAGCGCGAACCTGATCGATGCCGCATCTACCTCAAACTCGGGCGCGCCGTCGGCAACGGTCAGGCAACGCTCGTACAGCTCGACCGCCTCGGTCCACGCGCTCTGCGCCATCGCCTGCGCCGCCGCGAGTTCGAGGTAGCCCAGCGTCCGCTCCACGTGGTCCCGGTTCAGACGCGCCGACTCCGCAAAGTGCTCCGCCAGCCGCGCTGCTTCCCCTGCCGCCTGATCGCCGTACGCCGCCTCGAGCGCCTCGGCCACCGCTCCGTGTGCCCGCGCACGCCGCGTCGCTGAGAGCTGGTCGAGCAGCGTCTCCTGCATCAGCGCGTGCACGAACCGGTAGCGCCCGGGCTCGTCGAACTCCTCGATGATGTGCGCCGCGAGCGCTTCCTCGACCTGCCGGAGGACAGCATCAGCGCTGTCGTCCCCGACCGCCTCGAGCGTGCTGAGGTCGAACGTGCGTCCGCACACGGCCGCGACCTGCAACGCAGAGTGCGCCGCCGGGCTGAGCTGATCGAGACGCACGATGAGCGCCTCGCGCACGCCGGCCGGCAACGCGATCGTGGAGCCACCCGCGTCGTCGTCACCCGCGTCCGGACCCTGCTCGCTGAGCAGTTGTACGAGTTGGCCGACGAAGAACGGATTACCGTCCGTGCGCTGGTGGACGTGTTCGACCATCGGTCGCCCCAGCTCGACCGATGGATATCGCCGCACGTAGTCCGCAACCTCCACCCCCGACAATCCATCGAGGTGCATGCGCAGGAACGCGGCCTCCCGATTGAGCTGAGCCAGGGCTGAGGTCAACGGATGGGCATCGTTGATGTCGGTGTCCCGGTACGTACCGACGACGAGAAGCGGCATCGTCGCGAGTTCGGGCGAGAGATGCTGCAGGAGCGCCAGCGTCGGTTCGTCCGCCCAGTGCAGGTCCTCCAGCACGACCATCAGCGGTTGCTGAGCGGCCGCCGCGCGAAGGAACGCCGAGTACCCCTCGAACATTCGGAACTGAGCCGTCGGCCCCTCGGGCGCGACGGAGAGCTCGATCCCTGGGAGGCGGGTCGCCAGGTTCGGGAAGAGGCGGACCAGTTCGCCGGCGTTCGGACCGAGGTCGAGCGCCGCGACGTCTGCCTCGCGGCCGTAGTGCGTCCCAATCTGGATCCACGGGTAGTACGGTGGCGCGCCTGAGGCCTGTCGCACGCGCCCCCACAGGACCCGGGCACCCTGCTCGACCGCGTACGCCTCGAGCTCCTGAGTCGTCCGCGTCTTGCCGATCCCGGCTTCGCCGACCAGCATCGCGACGCCGCCGCGACCGTCGATCGACTCATCCACCGCTCGTCGGAGCCGGCCGAGCTCGCTGACACGCCCCACGAAACTGTCCGTCGGGAGCGGAACCGCCAGCGGCGGCGTGCGTTCCTCGACGCCCCGTTCCCGAGCAGTCGAGTCCGCCGAGTCCGAGGTAACCGTTTCGCCGGACTCCGACGCGGCTCCGACGAAGTGATACCCACGTCCGCGCACCGTCCGGACGTACCGCTGCGTGCGGCCATCGTCGCCCAGCGCCTGTCTCACCTCTTTGATCCGCGTGGTCACTGCCGAGTCCGATACGAACTGCGAGGCCCAGACCGCCTCGAGCAGCTCGTCCTTGGGCACGACTCGCTCACGTTGTTCGATGAGGTAGACGAGCACGTCGAACGCCTGCGGCTCGAGCGCCACAGGCTCGCCGTCGCGCCGCAGCTCGAGGCGATCCGGGTCCAGCTCGAACTCGTCGAAGGTGAGGGTCACGGCACCCGCGTTCGTTCCGCCGCGGGCAGCCGCCCGCGGTTGAACCGGAGCATACGGCGCGCGTCAGCGGGCGTTAGCCCCGAGGCAGGCCTACGGCGCTAGCCTCGAGGAAGACCCACGGCGTTAGCCCCGAGGCAGGCCTACGGCGCTAGCCTCGAGGAAGACCGAGTCCCCGCGTGGCGATCACGTTGCGCTGGATCTCGCTGCTGCCGGCGGCGATCGTCCTCGAGACGGACGACATGTAGAGCTGGCCGAATGAGCCGCCCATCACCGCGTGTGGCGATCCGGGCAGCAGCCCGCCGTGCAGCCCAAGTGTGTTGATCGCTCGCCGCGCCCCGCGCTGCGTCGCCTCGCTGTTGAACACCTTCGACATCGAGGCCTCGTAGTTCGGCACCAGGCCCTTCGACTGCATCCACGCCACGCGGTAGCCGATCGTCCGCCCGACGTCGGCCTCCATGTGCCATTCGGCGAACTCGTGCCGCTGCGCCGTATCGAGGTCGGTCACCGCCTCGTCGCTCTTCGCGTAGTCGAGCATCTTGTTCAGCGACTGCGAGACACCGGCCGCCCGCCCGACACCCGAGCGCTCGAAGTCGAGCGTCGTCGTCGCCACGTACCAGCCGCGGTTCTCCTCGCCGATCATGTTGCTCGCCGGGACCCGCACGTCCTCGAAGAACGTCTCGTTGAAGCCGTGCGCGCCGTGCATCTGCTCCAGCGGCCGCACCGTGATCCCCGGCGTCGACATCGGCGCCATGAAGTACGAGATGCCGCGGTGCTTCGGCGCCTCCGGGTCGGTACGGGTCAGCACGTGGATCCAGTCAGCGCGGTGCGCGCTCGACGTCCAGATCTTCTGCCCGTTGATCACGAAGTCGTCCCCGTCACGCACCGCGCGTGTCTGCAGTGAGGCGAGGTCAGAGCCCGAACCCGGCTCGGAGTACCCCTGCGCCCAGACCGTCTCCGCTGCGGCGATCTTCGGGAGGTGCTCCCGCTTCTGCTCCTCAGTGCCGTGGATCATCAACGTCGGACCGACCAGGCCCTGCCCACCGGGCGCGCCGACCAGGCCGCTCTCCTCGGCGAAGATCATCTGCTCCATAAACGAGGCCGCCTGGCCGCCGTACTCCTCGGGCCACGCCATCGTCAGCCAGCCGTGCTGGGCGAGCTGCTTCTGATACGCCCGCGTCTCTTCCCACTCGGTGTCCTCGTCGCCCGTCCCGTCATCGAACGAGCTGACGTGCCAGTTCTCGTCGAGGAACCCCTGGACGCGCGCCTTCATCTCCAGCTCTTCAGCATTCCATCCGAAGTCCATCGATCAGCTCCCGCTCTCGCACCACCCGCAGAGCCAGATGGTAGTACGTCAAGCACAGTCGTGATGCGCGTAAGGCCGAGGCGCCCCCGTCACTAGTGCTACGGCCGGACTGCGCGCTTCTCGCGACTCGCCAGCTCCGCCAGCATCGGCTGCGCGAGCTTCACGAAGGTGCAGGCCAGCCGCCGCGTGTCTCGAGGATCGATCAGGTCGATCACGTCGAAGTGGTGTGCCGCCTTCATCGGCGAGCGCATCTTGAGAAGCCGCTGCTCGATCGCCTCGCGATGCGCGTCAGGGTCGGGCGCGTTCTCAATCTCGCGGCGGTAGGCAGCCGCGACGCCGCCCTCGATCGGGATGCCGCCCCACTCGCCCGCCGGCCAGCCGAAGCGCAGGTTCACGCCGTCCGGCTGTCCGAGGCTGTTCGGCGCGTCCGCTGCCACGCCGTAGGACTTGCGCACGTTGAACTCGACCTTCGGCACCTTCGCCTCGGCGCTGGCGATCAGCGCGCGTACGCCGCGCCGCATCGTCGCCTTCTTCTCGGCCCACGAGCCGAGCATGAATCCCGGCATATCGAGGAAGATCACGACCGGCATGTTGAACGTGTCGCAGAGGTCCACGAAGTGGGCGTACTTGTCTGCGGCGTCGCCGTCCATCGCGCCGGCGATCACCATCGGGTCGTTGCCGATCACGCCCACGCTGTAGCCATCGAGGCGTGCGAACCCGGTGATCAGCGAGCCACCCCAGTGGCGCCGCATCTCGAAGAACTCGCCGTTGTCGACAACCAGCTCGATCAGCTTGCGCGGGTCGTACGCGCGCCGCCGATCGATCGGCATGATGGTCAGCAGCTCCTCGACCCGGCGGTTCGGATCGTCGCCGGTCTCGACCCGTGGTGGCACCTCGTTCGTCGTGTTTGGCAGGTAGGAGAGGAACGCCTTGATCTGCTCGAAGGCGTCTTCTTCGTCTTCGGCCTCGTTGTCGACCTGACCGCTGTCGTGGACGTGCATCTGCGCGCCGCCCAGCTCGTCCTTCGTCAGGTCCTCACCGATCGCGCGCTTCACGACCGGTGGGCCGGACGGGAAGATCTGCGACTGCTCTTTGATCATCACCGTGAAGTGCGACATCAGCGCGTAGGCGGCGGGCGCGCCCGCGACCGAGCCCATGATCCCCGCCGCCACTGGCACCCGCGCCAGCAGCCGCGCCATCCGGTGCCACTGCTCGCCGCTCGGCAGCCCCATGTGCCCCTGCGTCTCGTCGGATTTCGAGGAGTGCCCGACGCCCTCGATCAGCTGCACGTAGGGGATGCCGTACTGCATCGACAGCGGCTGGGTGAACTGCGCGGCGCCCTTTCGCACGTTGTGCGGACTGCCACCGGAGATCGTGAAGTCGTCACCGCCGACCGCCACCGGGCGGCCGTTCACCTCGGCCAGTCCCATGACATAGGCACCCGGCGTGAAGCCGGTCATGTTGCCGTCGTCGTCGTACTCGGCGGCCCCGACCAGCGGCCCCGCCTCGATGAAGCTGTCAGGATCGACGAACTTCTCGACCCGCTCGCGCACCGTGTAGCGGCCACCGTCGTGCTGCCGTTTGACCCGCTCCGGACCGCCCATCTCCTCGGCGAGGCCCCTGATGTAGTCGATCTCCTCGACCGCGTACTCGAACGACATCCCGGGCTTCCAGCTTTCGCGTTTCGGATCGATCGGCATCGCGGTCCTCCTCGGGACGGTCGGCTCGGCGGAGACGGCCCGAGCCTACGGCAACCTCGAGGTCGCCCGCGTCCGCGGGCACACACAGAAAACGGACCCCGGGGGTCGCCCCGAGGTCCGTCGAGTAGTCGATGCTTTGTTTCGCCGTGTTAGTCGAGCCCTCCTGACGTCTCGACGACACCACCGAAGGGGTCGACGCCGTAGCCGTTAGTGTTCCAGTCATCGCTCGCCGCGACCGATGAGGCGGCCACAGCGGTCGAGGTCGCCGGGCCGCCGTACGGTCGAGCGGCTCGAAGTTCGTCGTCCGAACCGTCGTCCGCAGCAGCAACGAACGCCGTGACCTTGGCCGCGGGCGCCTCCGCGCCTACCCACGGGCGTGCCGCGCGGTCGACGTCATCGCGGTGGTCAGCGGCGAACGTCGCCGCCTCCCGGCGGGCGTCAATGCTCGACTGCGTGGCCCCGCCGTCGAGGTAGATTCCCTCAGCTTCGAGCGCGGTCACCTGGGCGCTAACGACGGCTGGCTCGACCAATGTCCGTGCTGCGCGCAACTCGTCGTCCTGAGCGGCCGATCCGTTCGGCGCCTCGCGGACCAGGGACGGACCCGGCTCCGTGATCCCACCGTACGGGTCGACGCCGTGGGCGTTGAGGTCCGTCAACCCGATCTCGCCGCTCCGCAAGGCGCTGATCCGCGCCTCCGCCGTCCGTGGGTTGCTCGGCTCGACGATGCCCGCGAACGGGTCGACGCCCAACGCGTACTGGTCGCCGTGTTCCCAACCGAGACTCCCCGTGCCGGCGACCCGCGAGCTGCTCGGCTCGACGAAACCACCGAATGGGTCGACGCCCAGCGCGTACTCGTCGCCGTTGTGCCAGCCCTGGTTCGCCGTCCCACTCACTTCAATCCGCCTGGCCTCGAGGTTCGAGGTGTTCACGTCGTTGTTCGATGCCGCCGCCGTGGTCGGGATGCCAACCCCAACCGTCATCAGCAGTAGCCCAATGCCGTAACCGATTCGCTTGTTCATCTCAATTCTCCTCGCGTATTGCGTAGTTGTTGTGTTCCGTCCTCCCCGCCGGGATGGCGGTTTCGAGGACGTGGTCCACGCTAGGCGCGAGGCGGCGCCACTCCTTGAGGGCAACCTGAGGACGGGCTGGGGGTCGCGTCCGGGCGCGCCAGGACGGCACGACCGCTCGTTCGTGGCGCCAGTGGTGTGGTGGTGGCTAGCGGGCCGCGTGCGCTCCGAGGAACGCGAGCAGCGCTCCGGCCACCCCTTCCGGGCGCTGGACGTGGAGCTGGTGCTCGCCCGGCACCGTCGCTAGCGCTCCGCGTGGCAGCGCGCCGGCGGCTTCGGCCGCCGGTTCCGCATTGCTCACCGTCGATTCCGCCCCCCGGATCACGAGAGCGGGCGTGCTGATTTGCGGGAGTAACGCTCGATTGTCGAACTGTGGGTACTCCGCGAGCGTCCGCTGATCCATCCGCTGCGAATAACTGCCATCCTCGGCGCGCTCGAACGTCGTCTCCGCGAGCAGGTCGTAGTCCGCCGCCTCCAGGCCCGGTGTCAGCCGCTCGATTCGCGCCCGCGCTTCCCCCAGCGACTCGAACCGCCGCGCCGGCCGGGCGCCGGCGCCCTGCAACCGTTCCGCCTGATGGTCAGGCGGCCGCGGGTCGATGTCGACGAACACGGCTGCCCACAGCCGTTCCGGATGCCGGTGCGCATAGCGCATCGCAATGAGGGAGCCCGTCGAATGCCCGATCAGAGCAAGTCGACGATCTGGCGCGAGCTGTTCGATCGCCCGTTCGAGGTCCGCGACATAATGCTCGGGATCGTAGTCGCCTGCGTAGCCCCAGTCAGAGGCCCCATGACCGCGGGCGTCCAACGCAACCACCCGATATCGATCGAGGAGCCGCACCAACCGGTCCCAGTAGCGCGAGTGCTGATTCGCCCCGTGCAGCAAGAACAGCGTTTCGAGGCGGTCCGGTCTCCACTCGACCGCATGAAGCTGCGGCGACCCGGCGACGGTGTGATGGACGGGGGCGACGGAGGTTGCGCTCACCGCCTGATGATACGAACCGCCGTTCTGGGGGCGCACTACGAATGCGCATTCCTCGAGGCGGCACCCTCTCATCGCCAAGGCTGTCCTCCGGCCCGGCGCCGAGGGACGTTCGGCTCTCGCGACCGCGTGACGTGCGAGACAGGGTGGCGGTGATCCGAAGCCAAAGGGAAGCCAAAGGGGGGCGAGCATGTTGACCGACAAGGCGATCGCAAGAGCCGTCGGCGTGCTCTTCATCGCCGCGACGGCGGCCGCGGTGCTGAGCGTGACGCTCATCAATCCCGCGCTGGACGACGCGGACTACCTCCAGAACCTGGCCGGTGACGAGAACACCGTCATCCTCGCCACCCTGATGGACTTCGTGACAGCGCTGTCGGTGGTCGGGGTCGCCGTGATGCTGTTCCCCGTCCTCCGCCGGCACGACTCGGGTATCGCGATGAGCTACGTCGGCGCGAGACTCCTCGAGGGCGTCGTGATCGTCGTTGGTGGCCTGGTGTCGCTGATGCTCCTCACCTTGAGCCAGGAGTACACGGCCACCGCCGCCCCCGAGACCGCGGACTTCGAGCCGCTGGGTGCCGTCTTGCTCGGTGCGCGCGACTGGACCGACGCCATCGGAACCACCGTCCTCTTCGGCGTCGCCGCGCTGATCCTCTACCCCGTGCTCTACCGCACCGAGCTGGTCCCTCGCTTCCTCTCGGTCTGGGGCTTCGTCGGCGCGTTCCTGATGTTGGCGGGTGGCATCTCGGTGCTCTACGGCGCGAGCCCGTCCTCCCCGCTCTCCGTCGTGCTCACGCTGCCGCTCGCGGTCAACGAGATGGTCCTCGCGCTCTGGCTGATCATCCGCGGCTTCAGCGCGGCTGCCGTCGCCTCGGAACCGGCGAAGGCCGTCGTCGAGGTCTAAACGACGGCCCTCGCGGAGCGGCCCCCCTCCTGCACCGTCCGCCCCCGCGCCATCCCGCGGCTCACCTCCGCCTAGAATCCGCCTATCCCGAGGCGTGTCCGCAGGTCCGAGGTGAAACTTGAAGATCACAGCCATCGACACCTTCGTCGTCGACGCCGGCTGGCGGCCGTGGAGCTTCGTCGCCGTCCGCACCGACGAGGGCATCACCGGGTACGGCGAGTGTTCGGACGGTCGCAACCCCTACGGCGTCGTCACCACCGTCAAGGAGTTCGAGGCGATCCTCGTCGGCCTCGATCCGCGCGCGGCCGAGGCGCGTTACTGGGACATGTATCGCATGGCGCGCCAGAGTCCGGGCGGTATCGCCGGCAAGGCGATCGCGGGCATCGATCTCGCGCTGTGGGACATCAAGGGAAAGGCGCTCGGCGTCCCCGTCTACGAGCTCGCTGGCGGTCCCTTCCGCACGAAGCAGCGCGTCTACTGGTCACACTGCGGCACTTCGAGGGCGACCAACCACGAACTGATCGGCGTCGACCCGATTCGCTCCTTCGACGACATCACCGCGCTCGGCAAGGAGGTCGTCGAGCGCGGCTTCACCGCCCTCAAGACCAACATCGTCTTCCCGGGCGATCCGGCCAGCGTCTACCGAGGTGGCTTCGGCGGCGGCGAGGCGACCACCGACGGCGTCGCGAGCAACCAGCTCATCGACCACATCCGCACCCACATCGGCACGTTCCGCGACGCGGTCGGTCCCGACGTCGACATCGCGCTCGACCTCAACTTCAACTTCCGCACCGAGTCGGCGATCCGCATCTGCCGCGCCCTCGAGGAGTTCAAGCCGATGTGGGTCGAGATCGACATGTACGAGCCGGACGCACTCCGTCAGATCCGCGACTCGACCAGCGTCCCGATCTGCTCAGGCGAGAACCTGATCGGCATGCGCGACTACCGTCGTTTCCTGGAGAAGGGCGGCATGGACGTCTGCATGATCGACCTGCCGTGGAACGGCTGGAGCCAGTCGCTCAAGGCCGCCGCGATCGCCGAGACCTTCGAAACCGTCGTCGCGCCGCACAACTACTACTCGCACCTCAGCACGCTGCACTCGATGCACTTCTGCGCTTCCGTCCCCAACATCCGCATCTCCGAGATCGACATCGACGACGTCCCCTGGAAGGACGACCTCGTCACCCACCCCGTCGAGATCGAGAACGGCGAGGCGCTGATCCCCGACCGCCCCGGCTGGGGCGCCGACCTCGTCGAGGAGGTCGCCCTCGAACACGTGTGGGAGCAGGGCCGCCGTCCCGGCTACGCCCCGCAAGAAGCGGGGTAGAAGGTGAGACGAAGCGGGGAGCGGAACCGCTTCCGGCTTCGCTGGGCGGCGCGGCTTGCTGCTTGGACTGGCTCGCTAACGCCGGTCGCGGGCTCGCTCCCGGTCCAGCTCCTCCGCCGTGAACTCCTCGAGCTTCCGATCTCGCCAGTCACTACCGATCGCCCGGCCCGCTCGGAACGTCACCACGGCGTGAGCTACGAGGCCGATCCCCCATCCGAATGCCGGCCAGTACGCCCAATCCAGCGACCCATTCCCGATCATGTCGATCGCGATCAACAACACGTTCACTGCGAGGTAGACCGCCAGGTGGACGTAGAAGGCCTGCAGCTCCGCGACCCGCGCACGGGCACGAGCGCGTGCGCGCCGTTCCGGCTGATCAAGTCCGCCGCTCACGCCATCGTTCGAGGTCATCAGCTGTTCCGATCCCGCTTGGTAGCTCCGCTGGGTCGGCCTACGGAGTTGGTACGGCCTCACTCGCCTGGATGTGTCGCACCAGTTCTGTGACCGCCTCGATGCTGGACTGGTCCACGAAGTCGAACCCCTCCAGCTCGTGTTTCTTCTCCTCGGGGTCGTCGTTCCTCCATGCACCGATTCGCAGCAGCAGCCGCGTCCACCAGCTGACAGCGTTCACGTCGAGGCGCCCCTGCAGCGCCACGTGGTCCATCTGTGTGACCAGCCGCTCGGGCAGGCTGTTGGCGACCCATTCGTCGACGTCCGGTCCTCCGGGCGCTCCGGAGACGGTGAACAGGACGACTGGCTTGTTTTCGATCTGGGCGAGGTGCTTCTTCAGCCATTTCCGGATGGTCAGCTTGTAGATGACGACTGAACTGCCGAGGACCAGGAAGTCGTACCGCGATGGATCGGCCTCGCGATCCTTGATGTCGAAGACCGGCAACCCGGTCGCCTCGCTGATCCACTCGGCGTACTGCGCCGTGCTGCCGTACTGACCTGAGAAGAAGATCGCGCCGTTCACCGTGAACCCCGCTTTGCTCTCACCCCGCCGTCGATCGCCTCTTCCGGGGCAGCCGTCCCTGATACAGCGACCGTATGCTGACGAGGCGTCGCGCCTCACGAGTCGAACGTCATCTATCAGTAGGCTGTCCGGCCCCGGACGCCTTCCCCACCGAGGAGTCCCCGCGATGATCCCAGCTGACGAAACCTTTGACGGAACGTTCCCGTTCGCACCGCACTTCTCGACGGCGCCCGGCTTCCGTATGCACTACGTCGACGAGGGCGAAGGCGAGCCGATCGTCCTCCTCCACGGCGAGCCGACATGGGGCTACCTCTACCGCAACTTCATCCCCGAACTCTCGAAGGCCAACCGGGTGGTCGTGCCGGACCACATGGGCTTCGGCAAGAGCGAGATGCCGCAGGACCGCGAGTACACGCTCAAGACCCACGTCGAGAACCTCGCCGCACTCATCGAGGAGCTCGACCTGCGCGACATCACCTTCGTCATGCAGGACTGGGGCGGTCCGATTGGCTCCGCCTATGCCGTCCGCCACCTCGACCGGGTCAAGCGCTTTGTCGTGATGAACACCGTCATCGCCGGCGTCGCCGCGCCGCCGGCCCCTGACGCTCCGCGCCCGGCGCCGACCCCCTGGTTCCAGTGGATCGGCCGACACCACGACGCTGGCACGCTCGAAGAGACGCTCGGCCACCTCGGCAGCAACATCCTCAGCGTGATGAAGATCATCGGCTTTGAGAACTCGGCTGCGGTCGACGACGCGTGGATCCGAGCCTATTCGGCTCCGTTCCCCGACAAGCCATCTTGCCTCGGCGCGATCGAGTTCCCACTCGACGCGCACCTGGGACGCGTCGGCCCGTACGTCATGGAGGAACGCGACAACATCCCGAAGCTCGCGGCGATCCCCGCGATGATGGTCGAAGGCATGCAAGACCACGCCATCGATCCCGAGCGCGCCATCGAGGGCTTCAAGACGCTCTACCCCAACGGCTCGGTCGTCCGACTCCCGAACGCCGGCCACTTCTGCCAGGAAGACGCCCCGGAGATCATCGTCCCGCTGATCCAGCAGTTCCTGCAGATGACGTAGCGAGCCTCGACGACATGAGCCCCGCTCCGTCACCGCTGCGCATCGTCAACACGACGATCTGGGCCGCACCCGGCTCCGACCGCTTCGCCGGGTCTGTGCTCCTCGAGGATGGCCGGATTCACTCCGTCGTTCGCGACGCCGAGGCGCAGCCCCCGCACGCCGGCGAGCGCGTCATCGACGCTCGTGGCCGGCTGCTGACCGCCGGTTTCTGGAACAGTCACGTCCACTTCACCGCCGCCCATTTCGAGGACGCTGCTGAACGATCCGCTGAGGATCTGAGCGCCGCGGCGACGGCGATGCTCAATCGCTACGGCTTCACGGCGGTCGTCGACACCGGCTCGGAACTGGCGAACACGCTCGCGCTCCGCGACCGAATCGCGACGCATGAGATCGCCGGACCGCGCATCCGCACCGCCAACGGCAGCCTGGTACCGGTCGGCGGCTCACCGGCCTATCTCGATGTCCCGCTCCCAGAAGTTGCCACCGCGTCCGACGCGACGGCGGCCGCCGTCGCTCAGTTCGAGGACGGCGCGGACCACCTGAAGCTCTTCGCGGCCTCATTCATCGGCGCGCGTCAGATCTCGCCGCTGATGGCCGAGGAAGCCCTTCGTGCAGCCATCGTCGAGGCCCACCGTCGGGGCCGCCTGGCGTTCGCGCACCCGCAGTCGTTGCGCGGCGTCGAGCTCGCCGTCGCCGGCGGTATCGACGTCCTCGCCCACACCACGCTTGAGGGCGGTGACTGGCCGCCACAGCTCGTCGACCAGATCAGGACGCGCGGCATCTCGCTGATCCCAACCCTCAAGCTCTGGCGTCACGAGATGGAGAAGGCGCGACTCAGCCCTGAGCAGACCGACGCCGCGCAGCAGATCGGCGTCCGGCAACTCGCGGCGGCCTACGCCGCTGGCGTGGACATCCTCTTCGGCACCGACGTTGGCTACATGACCGACTACGACCCGTCCGAGGAGTACCTCCGGATGGCCGAAGCGGGTATGGACGCCGCCTCGATCCTCGGGTCGCTGACGGCGAACCCGGTGCGTCGGTTCGCGCCCGACTCGCGAACGCCGCTACTCGAGTCGGGAGCCGTCGCCGATCTGGCGCTCCTCAACGCGGACCCGCGTGACGACGTTCGCCACTTCGCGGATGTCGCGCTGACCGTCCGCGACGGCCAGGTCACCTGGGATGCTGCCTCGTAGCACGCACCGTGCACCGCATGACAAAGCCCCCGCCATCAGGCGGGGGCCTTTCGTTTCGACCTCGACGTGCCGAGCGCTAGCCGAGACCCTTCGCCAGAACGGCGCGCGAGTCGCTCGCCGCGAATCGCAGTTGTACCGCTTCCTGGTAGGCCGGTGAGTCGTACCACTCGCGGAACGCCGCCTCGTCCTCGAACTCCAGCACGACGAGGCGTGCGCCGTGCCACTCGCCCTCGATCGACTGCACCTCGTTGTCGACGATGATCGGCTTCCCGCGGACCCCGGCGAACGTCGCCCCGGCGGCCTTGTTGTAGGCGGCCATACCGTCCTCGTCGGTCACCTTCTCCTGCACCACGAAATACACGGACATGCTGACTCCTCGCATTAGGTTGCTGGTGGTCGGGGCAGTCTAGAGGAAGCCCGCTCTACCGCTCGCGGGTCGCCCACTCCCATCGCTCCGCCGCATCCGCCACCAGCGTCGCCACGTCCTCTTCGAGGACATAACGATCGGCCGCGAGGGCGTGCGCGGCCGCTTCGACCTGCGCGAGGTAGTCCGCGCGGCTGGCGTACCGCTCTTCCAGCGACGGCCGCGGATCGCCCTCGGCCTCGCGACCGAGTCGGGTCAAACCGAAGTAGTGCGACGAGCCGATCATGGGGACGATCTGCTCCGGCGCGCCGCTCTCCGGGTCGCGCACGTTCCAGGGCAGATGCGTGGCGAGCGGCACCGTGAGGTCCGGCAGCCGCAGACCAGCTCGCTCGTTGCCGCTCCCGTCGAGCGCGGAGACCAGCGCCGGGTACGCCTCTCCCTCTTCCACCGGGTAGCGCCCGATCCCCTCGGCCGCCTCTGGTCCGAGGTCGGTCGTCCGCACGACCCACAGCCGCTCCGGGTCCGGTCGTTCGAGGCCGGGCACCGACCACAACGAGGCAAGCACGTCCGCCCTCGTCACGGCCGTGCCGTCGCCGAGCCGCGGGTGGCGGCTCGGCGGGGGCTCAGCGCCCTCGGACACCCACGCATCGAGGTTGACCAGGGCAGCTCGCAAGAGCGGCCGGTAGTCGACCGTGTTGCGGGGGTAGCGGGGCCGCGCGCCGTCGCCGCCGGCAACCGTGTCCGGCGGCAGCGTCCCCGGTTGGTGCTGTGTCCCGGCGAACGAGTAGACGCGCGTCTCCGGCGCCAGCTCGACGTCCTCGTCACCGGCGGGATCGATGTGCACGAGCGACCCGTCGCCGCGCCAGTACTCGGCCCCGCTGTTCGTGTAGATCACCTTCGGCATCGCCGCTGGGCCTGTCGCGCGCAGGCGATCGAGCAGTCCCTCGGTCCGCTCGCTGTACGGATCCGCGCTCGGCTCGTCCGAGAACGGGAATAGGTGACCGAACCCTGGCAGCGACTGTTGCGAGGGCTGCGCAAAGCGGTGGTTGAACTCGCCACGTCGCCCACCCGCGACGTGCGGCAGCAGCCCGTCGTACGCGACGCTTCCGTCCTCAGCCACGTTCAGTCCGAGGTACATGAAGTGCCGGAGCATCCGCCCCGTCTGCGAGATCCCGTACCCATAGACCCGCTCGAAACCCTCGGCTGGATTCGCAGCTGACGGCGCGCGCAGGAACGAGGCGATCTCGCGCAGCGCGAGGAGCCCGCATCCGACGACCGGCGCGCCCTCGGCCTCGTACACCAGCTGATAGATCTTCCCGGGCACGAACCCCGATTCGAGGAACACGTGCTCGCCGCTCGGCTGGACGCCGCCCTCGGTCTCGCGAGCGAAGCGCCACGCCGAACGCGGCAGCTCCGTGTCCGGCCCGTCCTCCCAGTCCCGCACCAGCAGCCGCGCGTCCGCCTGCTCGAGGTCCGCTGCCGGGTACGGCACATGCACCCGATTCGCCAGCAGCCGCGTCCGCTCCGGCCGGTGCGGCCGGATCTCGATCGCCGTCTGCCCTCGGATCGCCCGCCCGTCGATCAGCGCATGCGGCGCCTCGAGGTGCAGGAGTGCCGGGTCAGCCGGCACGTCCCACTGCCACCCGATCGACGCCACGCTGTAGCCATGCCGCATCAGGAAGCCGTCGCCCGCCTGCGACGTCAGGAGCGTTGAAGACAACACCGAGTCACCGGGCGGGTCACCATCGAAGATGCGATTGAACGCCTGCACCGCTCGCGGCCGCCCGCGGTTCACCACGTCGACCAGCAACCGCCCGTTCCCCGCGCCGGCCTTCGCTGGCACCAACAACGACAACTCCGAGGTGAACCGCACGCACCCGTCGGCATCCCGTGGCGCCAGCTCGAGGTCCACGATCGCCGCATTCACCTCGTGATCCGGATCGACTGCGAACGTGACGCGCGCGTCAACCTGCTCGTACGCGCCGACCTCCCCGAACGAAGCGCCCTCGGCGAACCGTCGCCGCGAGATGATCTGGAAGTTGACGACGGGCATGGAGGCTCCTCGCTGCGCGATCTCGGCGAGGGGCGATTCTAGTCCGGTGGTCGAGGAGCCGACCGGGCATCTACGCCATCCGACTCGCTTTGCCGCTCGCGGATTGAGGACATCCAGAACCGAACCGCGGCTGCGATGTCGTCACCGTCCAGCTGCGCATGACCGAATGCGATCGTGTGACCTTCGCCGCCGACTCGGATCTCGAGATCTCCCGTCCCCGGGTCTTTGAATCAAGTCCGTCGATCTTCGAGACCGGGATCGAGAACAGCTCGCTACCAGCGGACGTCACGAATCGGATCGACCGGTCGTCTAACTCGAGCTCGCCGAGTGGCCACTCCGCTACAAGTCGTCCACGGAGGTAGCGAGCTGGCTCAGCAAACTTCCGGTACCCACGAGGAAGGGCATCGCGCCGGCGGCCTCCGCCGGTGAGGAGTGGGAACCGGATTCCGAACATCGTGAGCGCAATCGCCGTCGCGACGATGAACGGACGCACATCAGGGCCTGCGATGCCCAGGATCACCAGCGCGATGATCGCGGTGGCGCCACCGACCATCGAGACCCACGGGTTGAGGCGGTCGCTGAAGAAGAGGACGACCACCGCGTCCAACAGGACTGCCAGGAGCAAGAGAAGAGACATAATCGAATTCCGCGCGCGAGCGACTGTTCGGGGCGAGACTACTCGGACGGCAACAGCGCCTGCTCCTCACCGCCGCCTCGACCTAACTCGCCTCCACCAGATCGAGGCCAAAGAAGCGGCGACGCGCCTCCTCGTCGGCAGTGAAGTCGGGGCCGTTGTAGGCGGCGGTTGGGTTCCGCGTCGGATCTTCTGCCCACGCCGCGAATGCGCGGTTGCGGACCGCTTCGCCCTCGGGTCCCGGCGTCAGCAGGACCTCCTCGGTCCATGCTTCGCTCTTCACCATCGCGTTGAAATACCGGTCGTGTTCCGCCGCGTACGAGGCCACCGCCTCAGTCCAGTCGTCCGAGGCGTTGAGCGCCTCGCCGAGGACGCGCGCGTCGCGGAAGCCCAGCGCGAGGCCCTGACCCCACGTCGGATCCGTGTAGCCGGCGGCGTCGCCGATCAGCACGAGGCCGTCCCGCTGCGGGTCATCGATCCAGCGCATCTCGGTGTCGAAGGTCGCGAGCGGGCCGATCGCTTCCGCTTCGCCGAACACGTCCTGGTCGCCGAGCAGCGGCTTGAGGCCGGCCAGGAACGAGTCGACATCTTTCGCGCCGCTCAACCGCTTGCGCTCCTCGCGACTCGGACCGAGGTACACGCGCGCGGCACCGTCGCCCTGCGGAAACACCGCGGCGGCGTATCCACTCTCGGGATCGAGCGTCAGCATCCCGCAGTCGGACGGCCAGTTCAGATTGCGCATCCGCACGCCGGCCCAGAGCCGCATCTCACCACGGGTCTGCTCCGGCTTCTCGATCGCCTTGCGCACCAACGAGGTGCGCCCGTCGGCGCCGACGACTAGCCGGGCGGTCGCCGTGCCAGCGCCCTCACCGGTCCACTCGGCCGATGGTGACACGCCGCCGTGGACCGCGGTCACTCGGGCGCCGCGGTTCACCTCGGCGCCCTGTTCGGCGGCCCAGCTGATCAGTGCCTCCTGTGCGGCCGGGTGGAAAAACGTCAGCCCGGGGCGCTGCGGACGAGAGTGCTTCACGAGGTCTGTCGGCGTGGCCCCGAGGCGGCGAACACCGGTGTTCTGGAATGGCAGTTCGTGTGCTGCGGCCCGTTCGCGCAGGACATTGAGGATCCCGATTCGCTCAAGTTCGAGGACGCCCCACGGTGCCACCCACTCGCCGCGCACGCGGTCGCGGAACTCGCGTTCGCGCTCGAGTACCAGCACGCGCGCGCCCGAGGCAGCGACGCTGCCCGCCAGCGACGCCCCGGCGATTCCACCACCCACCACTACGAGGTCGTATTGGTCGCTCATCGACTCGCTCCGCCCACAGGTTCCACCACTGCTGCTCAGAGCCTACCCGCGGGCGCGGAGTTCAGAGGTTCAGCCCGACTCGTCTAGAGCTCGCGGTCCGCGAGCCGGCCCAGCGTCCGGCTCCAGAAATGCTGGCCTGCGATGATCTGCACACCGCCGAGCCGCTTGCGGCCGAACGCGATCGGATAGTCGGCCGCCAGCGTCTCGACGACGATGTCAGCGCGACCAACCGCGACCCGCGCGACCTGTTGTATCCGATTTACTTCGATGTCGAACACGATCCGACTGTCCGCGGCAACGAACGCCAGGCGGTCGGACTCGAGCCGCAGTTCCCCATTGGTCCAGCGCGAGGCCAGCAGGCCGTCCACAACGCGGGCCGATTCTGAAAACGCGGTCGCCTCGCCTGGGTAACGCCGACCCCGATACCAGCCGCCCGTATCCAGGATTGGAGGAATCTTCCAGCCAAGTAGCGTGAACGGCAGCAGCAGCCCAAAGAACATCAGCCAGCCGTCCTCGCCGAGTCCGATCCACACGAGACAGATCGCCGCGGAAACCGTCGCGAGCTCACGAATCGGATACGCGAGCCGCCACCCCGAGAGGCTCACTGTCAGAGCGAACAACAGACCTGCCCACGAGACGGCGGACATCCTCGCTCCCCTCATCCATCTGCCACGCGCGAACATTCTCTCAACTTGCTGTCAGCCGAAGTACCGACGTCTGTCGGGCGCACGGACGACGCGGCGACCGAGGCAGCAGGCGAACCTATTGAGGTGATGAACACACGCGCCGGAGGGGGCTCCGATGACGATCGCACCGGTAACCGCCGCGCCCGAGCACACTTCTGACCGGGCTGCGGCGTCGCTCGTCTCCGTCGCGAGCTGGCCTGCTGACAGCGCGGCCGTCCGCACACTGGTGGCCGAGTATGTCGACTGGCTCGCCACCGCTTCCGGCGTCGATCCCGCCGCGGTCCAACCCAGCCTGCTCACCGAGCTCGAGGCGATCGAACAGTGGTACGCCCCGCCGAACGGTCGGATCGTGCTCGCGCGCGTCGGAGGCACTGCCGTGGGCATCGCCGGAATCCACGTCCTTGAGCCGGGCGTCGCGGAGCTGAAGCGCGTCTACCTCCGCGACAGCGCTCGAGGCCAGAACCTTGGTCGGCGGCTCGTCGACGCAGCTGTCCGCGAAGCACGCCACCTCGGGGCGCGGCGTTTGCTCCTCGAAACCTCGCCCGAAGTGATGCCCGCGGCCTACCGCATCTACCTCGAGCGTGGCTTTCGCCCGGTACCGCGCTACAGCGCGCTGGATGTCGACGGCGTGGTCGCGATGGAGCGGGCGCTCGGTCGGTTTGGGGCCTGGCGCATGCCTCGAGGCTGATCACCCCGGAGGGTGCGGTGCGCTGACGTCGCACCTACATCCGACGCAGGCGCACCCGCTGGATATCGTGGTCCGGCCCCTTCTCGAGGATGAAGTGGGCACGTTCCCGCGTCGGCAGGATGTTCTCGTGCAGGTTCGCGAGGTTGATCGTCCGCCAGATGTGATGCGCCGTGTTGATCGCCTCTGCTTCGGTCAGCTCGGCGAAGCGATGGAAGAACGAGCCACTGTCCTGGAACACGGTGCTGCGCAGAGTCATGAAGCGCTCCACGTACCACTGCTCCACGTGCGCCTCGTCGGCGTCGACGTAGATCGAACTGTCGAAGAAATCCGAAACGAAGGTGAGCGAGGGCGTCCCGGCGGCGATGTCGTCCGGGGTGCGATGCTCGGACTGGAGCACGTTCAGGCCTTCGATGATCAGGACGTCCGGCTGGCGCACCACCTGGTGCTCGCCGGGGACGATGTCGTAGGTCACGTGCGAGTAGACCGGCGCAGACACCTCGGGGTGCCCGGCCTTCAGATCCGCGACGAACTGCACCAGGGCGCGCGTGTCATAGCTCTCCGGGAATCCCTTGCGCCCGACGATGCCGCGACGCTCCAGTTCTTCCAGCGGATAGAGGAAGCCGTCCGTCGCGACCAGTTCGACGCGTGGTTCGCTCTCGGAACGCGCGAGCAGCTCCTGCAGGATCCGCGCCGTCGTGCTCTTGCCGACCGCCACGCTCCCGGCGACGCCGATCACGTACGGCACCCGCGGCGCGTCATTGCCAAGGAACGTCGCCCGCGCGCGGTGTAGCTCCGCCGCTGATTCGACGTACATCCGTAGTAGCTGGCTGAGCGGGAGGTAGGTGTCCGCTACCTCTTCGAGGCTGACGCGGTCGTTCAGCCCGACCAGGGACTGGAGTTCGCCCTCGGACAGTGGAAGCTCGGTCCCGTTTCGGAGCTGCGCCCACTCGGCGCGCGCGAACTCGAGGTAGCGCGACAGCGGGGCGTGCTCGCCCGTCGCGGCCTCATCGACTGCCTCTGCATTGAGTGGGCGGCTGGGGACCATCGGGGGATTGTAGAGACGCGCCTCAGTATGGCGAGCCCGCCACCGGGCCTTCGTTGGTTCTGTGATGGACGGTCGGGCCGGAGGCTAATCCCTCCGGTGATCGGCGTCCGCGACCCAGCACCCCGCGGATCGGCCAGACCACGATGCCGAGGAGCAGGCGGACAAGCCGCGCGAGGCCACTACTTGAGCCGACCGCGTTGCGATGATTCTGCTCTGCGATCGCGCGTAATGCCCTGACGTTTCATGCCTCGACGTTTCGCGGATGAACTCCGGCGGCGGGATCGGAACATGCCGCCCGTTACGAGGAGCGGCCGATGAGCCCTCTGACGAGGCGCGACGCCGCCCGGAACGGCCGGCGCAGCCGCGCCCAGAGCCAGCCACGGACGACGCCCGCGTCCTCTCCGAGCCGCACGTTCGCCTGGAAATCTTCTCGGAGGCGAGCCCGCAGCGCGGCCGGGTCCTCGGGATGTGGTCGTTGGCCCTGGCCGTCGAAGAAGCCCACTAGCTGCCGTCCCTCGACTTCCGGCGCGTGGCCAGTCGTCCGGCCGTCCGGACGGGCCAGGTTACGCCGGCCCATGCGCGGTTCAGCAGGAATCGGAACTCGGCCCACAGGTTGAGCCCGCCGTAGCCCTCCTGTTCGGCGCCGATCTTCACGGCCTTCGGGTCGATCGGGGGAAAGCGGGGTCCGCGGTCCATGTTGACCATCAGCCACGCCGAACGAGGCGTAAGAGCCGTCGAACCGGCCAGCGAATGCCGGCCGAGATCCAGCCCATGATGTGCCCGAAGTCCTCTGCGCCGCCGGCCCGCATCCGGTGTCGTTCCTCCCTCAGGCTCTGTTCCTCTTCTCGCCCCATGTTCGTGGGTGGTCCGCTGAAAGCCATATGTAATCTTTCTCTCATCGCACAGGATACCGTTTCGCCCGCGACGGCGTTGGGCGGATCTAGTGAGGATCGAGGGTGATCGCGCGCCGCGAGGGGCCGCGAGGAGGTAGCGCGGAGGCGGCGGAGTCAGCCGCTATTCGAGGATGCGCACCTTGATCAGCGCGGCAATCGTGTCGAATGTCGTTGCGAGGTCGCCCGCCGTCGGGCTCGGTACGTACGCGCCGTTCCCAATCGTCGCGAGGTCCTGCATCAACGTCGCGTCGATGTTCGCCCCGAGGCCGATCGTGTAGATCACGACGCCGTCGGCGGCGGCCTGGGTGGCCTGCGCCCGCGCGTGGTCAGCGGCTTCTGTTGAGGTGCACGACGCGCCACCGGCACAGCGGTTCGGGACGCCGTCCGACAGCAGCACGACGATCTTGAGGGCGTCCGCTCGCGTCGAGCCACCGTTGAGGACGTCATCGTGCGCGTCATCGATCGCGTCGCCGATGTTCGTGCTGCCACTCGGGTAGATGTTGTCCACGGCGGTCTCGAGGCCGGACCCGATACCGAAGTCGGTCGAAGCCGTCTGGTCCAGCGATGACGTGCTGGCGAACGAGACCAGGCCGACGCGGGCGTAGCCCGGTTCGAACAGGTCAGCGAAGCCGTTCGCGGCGGCCTTCACCGACGTCATCGGCTCATGGTCAGGCGGCGGCGCGGGGCAATTGCTGGTCAGGAAGTGAGAATCGCGGCACATCGAGCCCGATCGGTCGAGCGCGAGCACGATGTCGGTTGACTGCGCTCCGGCCACGGCCCGAGCCGTGATCGTCGCGGAACTGCGGCCGAAGAGCGCGAAGAATGTGTAGTTCACGTCGACGGTCCCGACGATCTCGATCTGCTCCCGATCGGGCGTGGGGTAGCTGATCGCGAGCGCCGCGCTGCCGTCCGGTCGGTTGGCCTCGAAGTACGCGTTCGCCCGCGTCGCTGCGTCCGTGGTGTCCGGCAGCATCTGAGCGCCCGCGTGTGCCGCGGCGTCGACGGCGTTCTGGAGCTGGCGGCGCTCCTCGAGGTGAATGCCGACATCGAGCACCAGCCCGACGACCCCGAGCAACGTCAGCATCGCGCCCGTCAGCAGGATCATCACCTGGCCGCGGTCGTCCTGGAGCGGTCGCAGTGGTTCGATTAGTCGCACGGCGGGATTCCTCGATGCGGGTGGCCACGCCGGGCGGCGCGGCTACTCCGGGGTCATAGCGAGGACACCATCGCCCGTGATCGGCAGGCATAAGCGAACTGACGGTGATTTGTCAGAAGCCCATACACCCGGCGCCCGCGGGCTCAGGCGAGCGATTGCCGTGAGGCATCAGGACCTCTCGTTCGAGGTGTACTATCCCGCCAACACCGCCTGTCTCCAGGCGCTCCGAGGGGGTAACGATGCCGCGCACGCTGATCAACGGGGTCGAGCTGTTCCATGACGAGATTGGGTCGGGCCCGCCGGTCCTGATGCATCACGGCTACACGGGATCGCACGACGTGTGGCTGAGTGAGATCGGGCCACGCCTCGCCGACCGCTATCGCTGCATCGTGATGGACGCTCGTGGCGCCGGTGATTCCGCGCGTCCGGAAGACGGCCACACGATCGCCCAGTACGCGCTCGACGTCGTCGCGATGGCTGACGCGCTCGGGCTCGACCGCTTCACCTACGTCGGCCACAGCATGGGCGCCGGGATCGGCATGCAGCTCGGCATCGAGCACGCGGATCGCCTCGACAAGCTCGTGCTCGTCGCCGGAATCTCCTCCGGCGGCTACGCGATGGACGAGGCTGGTCACGCCGATCAGCGGGCCGAGCGGCTGCGATCGGACGCTTTCGAACGGGCGTTGCCGCAGCGCATGCTCTCCCGCGTGCGCGATCACTCCGAGGAGCAGGTGGCTGCCTCGCTGCGACGCGCCCTCTCCTCGTCGGACGCCCATTACCACCAATCGGCCCGCACCATGGCCGACTTCAACGTCACCGATCGCCTGCATGAGCTGACCACACCGACGCTCGTCGTGGCCGGCGCGGCCGACGGGCTCGCCGAGGCCAATCTGCGCGACTACCTCCTGCTGCCAAACGCGACGCTCCACGTCTTCAGCCGCGTCAGCCACGGCGTTGCCGCCGATGTGCCTGATGAGTTCTCGGCGATGCTGGCGGACTTCCTCGAACACGGCGTCGTCAACGCGGAGACCGAGGCGGCCCGGATTGCCGAGGCGACTGCGCCCACGCCGGTAGGCGCATAGATGACGGCCAGCGTGGCCGTCCGGGCCTAGCTCGCTGTGGCGGAGCATCGGTTCGAGCCGAGCGCCTACTACAACAGCTTCGGCTCGTATGAGCCGGAGCTGTCGATCGCGCCCGGCGACCGCGTCGTCACGACCACCGCGGATGCTGGAGGATTCGGACAGTCCGGCGAGCGGGTCGCGAAGCCCGGCAATCCGCTGACCGGACCGTTCGTGGTTGAAGGGGCCGAGCCCGGTGACCAGCTCGTCATCCAGCTCGAGACCATCGTTCCGAACCGTGACAACGGCTTCACCGTCGGCAGCATCGCGCCGCATATCGTCGACGGGGACTTCGTCCCCGACCTCCCCGCCCGCGACCTGATGCGCTGGTCTGTGGACATCGAGGCGGGCACCGCCTCGCTCCGCGACGACACCGCGACGCCGGCTGACCTGACGGTCCCAATCGCGCCGATGCTGGGCTGCATCGGGGTCGCGCCGGCCGGCGGCCAGGCGATCTCGACGGCCACCTCGGGCCCCTACGGCGGCAACATGGATTACCGGCTCGTCGCTCCCGGCGCCACCGTCCTGCTCCCCGTCTTCACCGAGGGCGCCCTGCTCTTCGTCGGCGACGGCCACGCCGCTCAGGGCGACGGCGAAATCGTCGGCACCGGCATCGAGATCTCGATGGACGTCGCGTTCACCGTCGAGCTGCGCAAAGGCATCGAAGCCCGCTGGCCGCGGCTGGAAACCGCCACCCACTTGATCGCCCTCGGGAACGCGCGCCCCCTCGACCAGGCCTTGCAGCACGCCACGACCGAACTGGTCCGCTGGCTCGCCGCCGAACACGGCGTCGACAACCGCGCCGCCGCACACCGCCTCGGTCAGGTCGGCGAGTACGACATCGGCAACGTCTTCGACCCGGCCTACACCGTCGCGGCCAAGATTGCGAAGGCGTGGGTCGGCTAGGGCGAGAGGGGCCGCGGGTGGAACGCTTCGAGCGGAGCCTCGAGCTCACCTATGACGAAGAATCCGGCATGGGCTACCTGTATCTGGTTCAGAGAGAGCGCGCGCAAGCCGTGCACAGCTATCCCTGCGACGAGATGCCTGGCGCTCCGGTCCTCGACTTCGATGACGCTAATCGCCTGTCCGGAGTTGAGCTCTTCTCGACGAAGCAGATGCTTCCGGATTGGGAGATCCGCCACACCTACGAAAGAATAGATTCGCCCCCGGTGCCGCCGAGGACAGGGTGGTTGCGCTGGTTCCGGGGCTCGGCGACTACGGCTTCACCCAGATCCCGTGTCACCCCCGATCAAACAACGAGTCGAACTCGCCTACGAGCATGAGACAGACGTCGCCTACTTGCGGCTGTCACCGGGACCTGCGGCTGGAGCGCGTTCGAGGTACTCGATCGACAGAGATGCCATAGACCGCGAAGTCACACTCGAGTTTGGCGAGCGCTCGGAGCTGGTCGGCATCGAGGTCGGCGAGGCATCGAAGGCTCTCCACCGCTGGCTGCTCGCCGACGAGGCCTAGCTCTCTCACTCACGCTCGCGCCGTCGTTCGAGGCGTCGCACCACTTCGAGGCTGCGTTGCGCTGCGATCGCGACGTCGCAGCTCTGCGCTTCGACCGCACGCCGGTCCCACTCGCGCCACTCGACGACTGCCGCGGCGTACGCCGCATCGAGGCCGTCACCGTCGCGCGTCGGCTCTGTGCTCGTCGCCATCGACCGAGGATAGCCGCGTTCCGCTATCATCACGCCCGCGATACCGCGCGGTAGTCCGCCGCGCATGTGGGGGTACATATGACGACGGAAGAGAAGATCCCAACCCTGGCGACGCCGGAGATGGAAGCGCAGAAGGGCGTCTGGGGAGACGAACGCGTCGCACCCCCGATCGAGGCGTCCGACATCCGAAAGTGGGCGATTGCCTCGTACTGGCCCGAGAAGCCGCCACAGCTCTACTGGGACGAGGAGTACGCGGCCGGCACGAAGTACGGCGCCATCATCACGCCGCATGACTTCAATCCGTTCGCCTGGCCGGTCGAGCGCCCGCCGCGCGTCGAGGGCGGCAGCACCCAGCCCGGGAAGCGTGGCATGAACGGCGGCCAGGTTGAGACCTACGGCGTGCCGATGCGCATTGGTGACGTCATCACCTCGCGAACTCGGCTCAAGGGGTGGAACGAGCGAACCACCAGCCTCGGGCTGACGATGTTCACCGAGACCGAGACCGAGTGGCGCAACCAACGGGGCGAGCACGTGAAGACCCGCATCGGAACCGGGATTCGGTACTAGCCGCCGCGATCGACCGAACGAACCACACGCCTCAATTGAGGCAGGAGCAGCAACATGGCCGTCAACATCACCTTCGACTCGCTGAGCGTCGGCGACGCGATCCCTGAGTGGTCGCGCGAGACCGACTTCATGAACTGGAACCGCTATGCCGCGGTCAACGACGAGTTCGTCTTTATCCACATGGATGACGAGGCCGGCAAGGCCGCGCTCAACGAGCAGGGCGCCTTCGGCATGGGCAACCTCCGCTACACCTACATGCTGAACGCGCTGCGCGACTGGCTCGGCGACGAAGCCGAGATCCGCGAGTGTGGCCTGCAGTACCGCGCGCGGAACCAGAAGCACGACGTGCTGACCGTCACCGGCACAGTCACCGAGAAGACCGAGGAGGCTGGCGAGCGGCTTGTCCGCCTCGAGCTGAACGTGGTGAACCAGGACGGCGATAGCACGTCACCCGGCCACGCAGTGGTGGTCCTGGACTAGCAGCCACGCAGTGGTGGTCCTGGACTAGCGGCCACGCAGTGGTGGTCCTGGACTAGCAGCCACGCAGTGGTGGTCTTGGACTAGCAGCCACGCGGTGGTGGTCTTGGACTAGCGCCACGCAGTGGTGGTCTTGGACTAGCGCGCCACGCAGTGGTGGTCTTGGACTAGCGCGCCACGCAGTGGTGGTCCTCGCCTAAGACGTCGCACCGTCCGAGTGGGCTTTCGTGCCGAAGGCAAATCAGACGCCGGCTGCTCCGCCGTCACTGCGCGGATGTCCCGTGCACACGGCGCTGGGTAACACGCCCGCGTTCGCCCCTCCGCTCGACCGCGGCTACTGGGCGACCCGAAATGCTTCGATCGCTGGCAGGAGCACCTCGTCGAATAGCTGATCGCGCTCTGTGACGCTCGACACCAGGAGAATCACCGCCGTCCGGGGACGGAGGTCGATGACCGCGATGTCGATCACGAATCCCACCGCCTGGCCGTGCCACAGCTGCCACTCGCCCAGTTCGCTGATCTGTGTCGTGGTCTGTTCGGGGGCAGCCGCGAGGCCGATCTGCTCGGCCAACGCTGGGACGAGTAAGGATGGGCGGATTGGCCCGACCAGCTGCACGAGCGCCGTCTGATCGATTGCCGACTGGAGGCGTGCGTAGGCTCCCGGGGCTTGCTCGGTCCATCCATTGGGCCGGAGGCCACTCACGTCAATCGTGCCGAGGTTGTCGGTGAACGGCACTAGCGAAGGTGCCGCGATCGCCTGCCCAGGTATCTGGAAGTCGATTCCGCCCATCGTGGCGACGCACGCCACCTCTGGCGTGTCGCCGGGGGCATCCAGGAAGCTGAGCATCACGCCCCGCGGACAGTCCGCGAGGGTGGCGCCGTGACCGAGCCCGGGCACCTCGACGAACGTCGAGCGCTCGAGGTTGGCGGCGACGCCGAGCCCCCAGCGAGGCGGAGTGATCGGGTCGTACTCGCCGGCCAGCACCAGCGTCGGGATGTTAGAGGTCACGGCCTCATTCTCGATTGGTGCGGCTGCACCTGCCGGCCAGACCGAACACGCCTCAAGCAAGAAGTCTCCAACGATCGACGCGCCGCTCAGGGCGTCGCCGATCACCGGATACGCCGCCCGGCCTTCCTCGATCGCTGCCAGCGTGGTGAACACCGCCTCCTCGTGACATTGCACCGATAGGTACATCCCGAGCGAGGTGAAGCTGACGTTCGCCAGCGAGTTTGAGGCCAGCAGCGAGAGGATCTCGGTCTGCCCCTGCTCCAGTTGATCGATCATCGCGGGCAACACCGCGATCGCGGCATCGGAGTAGAGCGCCTGGAACGTGTTGCCGATCAAGTCGGTGCCGGAGAACGGCGCGTTCACCGTGCGGCCGGAAGCGATGTCCTGGACCGGGAGCGTGACGGCGCTGGCCTCGAGCTGGTCGACAACATCGAAGAAGCGGCGTTCGAGATCGGGGTAGGCAGCTGCGCACTCCGAATCGGCCGCGCATCCCGACCACAGTTCGTTGAGCGAGCGGTCGAGGTTGCGCGCGGTTTCGGTCAGCAGGTTCGACTCGACTGGGTACGCCGAGTCCAGGATCACGCTGCGGATGCCCTCCGGGTGATCGCGCATGATGGTTACTGCCAACCGCGTCCCGTACGACAGCCCGTAGAGGTTCCACTCGTCGATCCCCAGCGCGACGCGGAGATCGGCGATGTCAGCGGCGTTCTCCGCCGAGTTGTACCGACCGAGGTCGATCTCCTCGCTGAGCAGCCGGTCGCGGCACTCGATGATCGCCGCCAGCAGACCGGCACGTCGCTGCTCGGGAGACAGCGCCTCACCGAGCTGAGAGACCGCCAACTCGGTGGCCTCGGCGCATTCGAGTGATGGGAACGACAGCCCGACCCCTCGCTGGTCCAGGACGATCAGGTCGCGTTCGGCGAGCAGCGGCTCGAACTGCGATGCGAAGCGGAACGGCAGCGTCTCCAGGACCTCGCCTCCCGGCCCGCCCTCGAGGTAGACGATTGGGTCGTCGGGAGCATCGACCGCCGTGCTCTCGAACACGGCGACGTGCAGGCGCACCAGGCGCCCGTTGTCTGGGTCGTCCCGGTTCTCGGGGACCGTCAGCCAGCCACAGCTGACGTCGACATCCGTCGACAGCGCGAACTCGCACCTGGTGGTCGCATAGCTCGTGGTGTACGGCGGACCGGAGTCACCGCTTCGGCCGAATGCGAGCCATCCGAGCCCAGCAATCACGACGATCGCGACGCTGGCGCCAACCCACGGCGCCGCGCGCCGGGCGAACAGTGATCGAGCGTGGGCTGAGCGCTCCTGCGGAGACTCGGAATCGGAGGGTTCGCCGCTGTTCACTGACCACCCTCTCTGTTTGAACGCTTACCGCCTGTTGGTTTCGCGCTCATTGAGCGTAGCTGCCGACGTGTCGCTCGGCGCACCGCCGGGTTTCGGTTCCGCCTCGGCCCATGCAGGCTGGGTCCATGACCACCGATGACGACGACGCCCCTCTCCGCACGCTGGAACGCGACGGCTTCGTCGCGCGTCCTGCCGACCTTGACGATGCACCGGCGATGTTGCGGGTGATCGAGGCCGCCTTCTCGGACTGGCCGTCCGTCGAAACCGACGTCGCTCCGATCGAATTCCTTCAGTGGAAAATGAGCTCGCCGTACGTGGTGCCTGGCCAACACTCGGTTGTCGAGCACGACGGCGAGATCGTCGTGGTGAAGCCCCGTTGGGTCGCCCGCGCCCAGCTCTACGGCAAGCAACATGTGACCGACGCCGGGTGCGACTTCGCGGTGCTGCCCGCATTCCGGGAGCGAGGGTTGAGCCGCCTCCTCAACGACTACGAGGATCAGGGCCTCCGACCCAGCGGCCGCCTGTTCCTCGGTCTCGGCTCGAAGGCGCCGGAGGTCGAGCACATGTCGCTGCAGCACTCGGCGCAGATCGGTCACGTCGGTCTCCCGCTCCGGGTCTGGGTGCGTCCGCTCCGCGCTCGCTCTCACCTCTCGACGGCGCTCCGCGGTGGGGGGATACGTCGCGCACTCCCCGCCCTCGTTCGCGCCCTGACCGATCGGGGCGCCGCGCGCGGACGTTCCGAGGATGTCTCGTCCGTCGTCGAATTCGATCGATTCGACGAGCGAGCAGACGCCCTGTGGAACGCAACCCACGACCACTTCGATTTCGCCACAATCCGAAACGCCGAATACCTCAACTGGCGATACGCGGACCGACGCGCCGGTCGTCGCACCCTGCTCGCTCGCTACGAGGGAGACGAGCTGCTCGCCTACACCGTGCTGCAGCCGAACGGTGATGTCCTGGAGCTGTCCGACTGGCTGGTACACCCCGCTCACGAACGTGCAGGCATCGAGGTGTTCCAACACTGCGTTGAAATCGGACGGGCGCGTGGGGCGTCGCTGCTCGTCGCCTGGCTACCGCCGGGACACTGGGACGAGCCGGCGCTCGCGGCGGCCGGATTCGCCGTGACGCGAGAGACCTTAGAAGTCAGGCATAAGCCGCCACGCGGCGTCGATGCTCCCGAAGAACTCGCTCAGCTCGCCCGCCTGGACATGCGTGAGCACGTCACGCTCGGCGACTTCGATTTCGGCTAGTCACTTCCAACGTCACCGACCACCCCGATCAGATGCCCGCGAACGTACAGCGGCAGGCGGCGTCCCCGACAAGGTCCAGCGTCGGTCCCGCGTCGCATCAGCGCTCCACATCGAGGCGCCCTCTCCCGGCCCGACCTGCGCCGCGACGTCACGACTTCGACTTGGACTAGACTCGCGGCATCCTCACAGCCCGATGAGATCGAGGTGGCCCCGTGAGCGGCGAGGACCTGACGGCCGACCTCGGGAGCGTCCGGCTTCGCTACACCGCGTGGTCCGGTTGCTCTCCGCCGATCGTCTTCCTCCATGGCGTGTCCTCGTGGCGTCAGACCTGGTCGGCCGTCGCCTCGGTCCGAGGTGAGCGCCACGCCTACGCCGTCGATGCGCGCGGACACGGCGAGTCGAGTCGAGAGCAAGGCAGCTACACCTTTGCTCAACACGCCGAGGACGCTGCCACGTTTCTCAGCCAGGTCGTGGGCGAGCCCGCTGTGCTCATCGGTCATTCCCAGGGGGCGATGGTCACCATCCGATTGGCTGCTCGGCATCCGGATTCGGTACAGGCGGCGGTGCTGGTCGATCCGCCGCTCTACGTGGCGGAACGTGGGCTTCGCGACGACCGTGAGGGATTCGAGCAAATCTCGACGGTCGCCGGTCGCGGAACCGATCAACTCGTGCGGTTCGGGATGCCGAGGTTCCGCGCCGAGATGCTGTCGCGACTCGATCCAGAGGTGATGACCCAGATCGTCGACGGATCAGCATTCGACGGCTGGGACACTGACGAGCAGCTCTCGGCAATTCGTTGTCCCACGCTGCTCCTCCACGGCGAGCGGGCGCTGAACTCAGCGATCTACGACGGCGAGCTCGAGCGGGCACGGGCGACGCTGGGCGGCCTCCGCATCGTCGGCATCGAGGGTGCCGGTCACCTGATCCAGGTCGAACAGCCCGAACGCTTCGGGGCCACGGTCACTCCGTTCCTCAACGAGGTGGCCCCGGTGGCGCCCTAATGCCCACTCGTGTGTCGACCGCCAGTGAACGCCGTCCTATCGCGAAGGGACTGCGGTCGCTATCACAGGAGGACATTCGGCATAGAGTGACCGCGAGGTCGAGCGCGATTCCGCCACCCGGCGCGAATCGACGAGAAGGGTGGCTCCCATGACCCAGCACATCCCGCACGCGACAGTCGAGACGCTGCAGATCGGTGGGCGCGACGTCACGCTGCGCTTTATGACCCAGGACGACGCCGACCTGGTGCTCGCCTTCGCGCGCGGACTCCCTCAGCACGACCTGGTCTTCCTCCACCGCGACATCACCGACGCCGACGAGGTCGCCGGCTGGATCACCGACATCGAGCAGGGCCTTGAGGGCGTCATTCTCGCCGTGTCGAGCGGCGCCGTACTCGGCTACTCGTCCGTCTCGCGGAGCCCGGTTGCGTGGTCGCACCACGTCGCGGAACTGCGCGTCGTCGTTGGTCCAGACGCGCGCGGTCAGGGTCTTGGCCGAGCGCTCACCGCCGAGGCGTTCCGTATCGCCGAGGATCTCGGCGTCCGCAAGATGGTCGCCCAGATGACGATCGACCAGCAGGGCGCACTCCACACCTTCAAGCGCTTCGGGTTCACGTCGGAAGCGCTGCTGCACGACCAGGTGCTCGACGCCGACGGCACCACACTCGACCTCGTTGTGATGAGCCAAGACGTCGGCGCGTTCGAGCGGACGCTCGCCCACCTCGAGGACTGACGATCCTGCCGCGCGCGCCGGCCGCGCCTGTGACCTGCCGATGACCGAGACTCCGATTCGGCTTGAGCGCGGCGGCTACGTCGCTCGCGGTGCGTCCCTCGCAGACGTTCCCGCCATCGCGGCTGTGGTCCAGGCCGCGTTCGACCGCTGGCCCGCAGTCGAGATCGATTGTTCCGCGGTCGAGCACGTCGAGTGGAAGATGACATCGCCGGGCACCCCTGCCGGGCACCACACGGTCGTGACCGCGGACGACCAGGTCGTTTGCCTCAAGCTGCGCTGGGTCGGCCGCGCTCGAATCGATGGCGCGGAGTACGTCACGGATACCGGCGCCGACTTCGCTGCCGACCTGGCCTATCGTGGTCGCGGCCTCGGCCGCCTGCTGACCGACTTCGAGGAGGGCGGAGCGCGTTCGCGCGGCGATCTTGCCATGGATCTGCCGCCGTCGAACGACGTCGTCCGCGAGCACCTGCACGCGGAAGACATCCGGTCGCAGTGGTTGACCGTCTGGACGCGCCCGCTCGGCCTGCGCTCGACTCTGGCCACGTTACGCCGCCAACCGCTCGCCCTCGCAGGCGCCGTAAGCCGGAGCGCCGGCGCCCGCTTTCGACCGCGGGGTGGACCGCGGGACGTCGAAGTGCGTTCGATCGACCACTTCGATGCTGGAGCCGACCGCCTCTGGCAGGCAGCTCGGGACAGCGTCGATTTCGCGCGCATCCGAGACGCGGCGTACCTCAACTGGCGATACGCCGACCCGCGCTCCGGGCGACGCGAGATCCTCGGCGCCTTTGTCGACGACGAGCTGCTTGGCTGGACGGTACTGCGTCTGACGAACACATCGGCACAGCTGATCGACGTGCTCCTTGCACCGCGGCGGCTCGATGTCGGAGCGGCCCTGCTCGCCTCGACGATCGACCGTGCCCGTGAACTGCAGGCGCACTCACTCGACGCCTGGTTGGCTCCGGGGAGTCAATACGAGCCGGTGCTCAGACGGGCGGGATTCGCCGCAGGTTCCGATCCGATCAGGTATGAATTCTTCGCGCCGCGCGGAGGGAGCACGACTGCGGAACTGATCGATCGGCTTGGTGATCCGAACCTCTCCACGCATGTGACGATGGGCGACTTCGACTTCAACTAGCGAACAGCCGCAGTCGAGCACGGTCGTCCGCCCGCGCATCTAGCTCACGGTTCGCGGCCCGGCTACGCTGCCGCGGGTCCACACGCATAGTCCACGGAGGAAGCGATGCCGCTCAACGTCTGCGTGCTCGGCACCGGTCGGATGGGAACGATCCACGCCGGTACGATCGCGAATCTGACCGATGCGCGTGTCGCGACGATCGGCGATATCGACCTCGAGCGCGCGCAGGCACTCGCCGCGATGCATGGCGCCGAGGCGACCAGCGACTCGGACGCAGCGGTCGCGAGCGACGCAATCAACGCGGTCGTGATCGCGACTCCGAGTGACAGCCACGTGCACTACATCGAGCTCGCGGCCCAGGCCGGGAAAGCGATCTTCTGCGAGAAGCCGGTCGGCCTTGAGCCGAGCGAGGTGCGGCGCGGCCTCGAGACCGTCGCGCGGCACGGGGTGCCGTTGCAGATCGGGTTCCACCGTCGCTTCGACCCGAGCTTCCTCGAGGTGAAGGGGGCGATCGACGCCGGCCGCGTCGGCGACGTGCTCCAGGTGGTGCTCACCAGCCGGGACCCGGAGCCGCCGCCGGCGCAGTACATCACCGGTTCGGGCGGCCTGTTCCGCGATATGGCGATCCACGATTTCGACATGGCGCGCTGGCTGCTGGGCGATGAGCCGATCGAGGTGATGGCCTACGGCAGCAACCTGATCGACCCGGCGATCGGCGCGGCCGGCGACATCGACACCGGCATGGCTCTGCTCCGCACGGCAGGCGGCGTCCTCTGCCACATCAACTGCAGTCGGATCGCGAGCTACGGCTATGACCAGCGGATCGAGGTGCTCGGCACGACCGGCATGGCGCAAGCCTCGAACCGCTCGCCCGCGAGCAGTGAGGTCTCCACCGCCGCCGGTGTCTCGTCGTCGCTGCCGCACTACTGGTTTCCGGAGCGCTACACCGAGGCCTATGCGGCGGAGGTGGTCGCCTGGATCGAGGCGGTCTCGAGTGGCACGCCGCCCGCGGTCAGCGGGGAGGACGGGCTGCGCGCGCAGCTCCTCGCGGCGGCGGCGACGGAGTCGCTCCAGACCGGGCGGCCCGTGGGTGTTCCACCCCTCTAGACGCTTCGCGGGAGGTTGAGTCGGCTCTCAGATGAGCGTTGGGCTCCGGGAGTCTTCGACTCGCTTTGGACGCTTCGCGGGAGGTTGAGTCGGCCTCAGATGGGCGTTGGCTCAGGGAGTCTCTGGCCTCGGACGGAGCTGTCCTCGGCGGGGGGGATCGGGATCCTCGGGGTGGGGTGAGCTCAACCATGATCAGCGTGCGGCACGTGGACGTGCGGCATCGCTAGCTACCGGCAAGCGGCTGTCGCTGGACGTCCGTCTCGAGCTCTGCGAGCGGGACGAGGCGCCTCGCGTCGAGCGGGGCGTCGAGGAATCGCAAGATCAGCGACGGAGTGCTGACGCTCGTCGGGCGGGTTGAAGCTGAGGCTGGCTGCGTCGCGCTAGTTGGCGGCGGCGAGGGTGGTTGGTGTTGAGGCGACGATGAGGACGAGGGTGCCGGCGTCGAGGGGGATGGTGGTGCGGACGAAGGCGGGGAACGCAACGACTCATATCGAGGTCTAGCGGCTCAGGAGGGCGTGCGACCCGCACGCCCTCCTGCTCGCGTCGGTCCTGTACCGCGGCCGCAGGCTTCCGGTCGCGGTCGACGTCGCGTTCGACATCGGGGAGCGTCGCAAACCGATGGCCTCCGCCGGTGTTGCGTGTACGCACACGTAGCAAGCGCGGCGTTGTGGGCGAGTCGGGGGGAACACCTGAACTGATATCACTCTTGTTGTCATGCCTCCTGCAGCGGACTACCGTCGGGGCGATCCAGCTCGGCGCTCGTTCGCGGTTGTGCCGCGAGGCGGCGCTGGCTGGAGACCCGAGGAGGGCCTGATGGCCGACGACGACCCTGCTCACCCCGAGCCTCCCGGCGCTGATGCAGCCCGTTCTGGGTCTGGCGATCCCAACCCTCCCGACCCCGACGCACGGACCGAAGGATCACGAGTCGATCAGCGAGATGTTGACGGCGTTCGCGACGAGGAGCTGGACCCCAGATTCACAAGCGCCGACTCGCCCGAAGGCTGGAGCGATCCAGACGAGTGGTTCGCAGAGACCTTCCCGAATGGTGAAGGCTTCGCCTCGTGGCTCGAACGACACAACGTTTGGGATCACGTCGCCATTCCGCCCGACACGGGTGTCAATCGATACACGTTCACCGGCGCCGCGCGGCGCCGGCCTGACCTGGGTTGGCAGCTCTTCGAGGCAAAAGGAAAACGCCTCGTCCAGGCGATCTACATGGCGTCGCTGTTGGGTGATGACTCATCGGCGGTGCCTTGGCGCTATGTGGATGAAATCCGGTCCGAGTCACCAGAGGGCGGATGGCTGGTGCCCGAGTATTGGGACAAGACGGCGCTACCGGAGGGCGCCGAGCCACCGGAGGTGAGACCGACCGGGTTCGCCGCGGGAGCGGACGAGTACGCGACGATGATCACGCTGCCCGACGGCAGCCAGATCACCGAGCGTCACGACGTACAGGGTGGAACATCGACGGCCCAACTCCAAGATCGAGAGAAACGAGAGGTCGAAACGGAGCAACTGCTCGAGGACTACGAGTCCAGCGACGGCGCACGCACCGCGTCGACGGCGGGTGGCGCGGGCATTTCCCGGCGGATCGTGATTGGGGCCGGTAGCGCCTTCGCGGCCGCGGTAGCCGCAGGGCTGATCCTGTTCGGTGGTGGTGACAGCGACGGGACTGGCGGGAGCGGGGGCGACTCCGAAGCCAGCGGCTCGTCTTCGAGTAGCGCAGCGGCCGCGGGAGCGGCGGCGGTGGCCGCCACCACCGAGGGTGGCGCTTGCAGCACCATCCGCGGGCAGCAGCTCGTGCTCGATTTCTCGAGCCCCGATGTTCAACCGACGATCCCGCTCTTCTTCGCGAAAGGAACGCGCGACGAGAACGACTTCCCGTCGCCGCAGCTGGACTGGTCGGCCGTCCCGCCCGAGACCCTCGAGATCGTCGTCCTGGTGATGAGCCTGCTCGACGAGCGAGCCGATCGCTACCGCGCTGACGCGGACCTGTGGTGGGATGGCGTCACTCCTGACAACATCTCGGGCATCCCGATCGGCCGCGTCAGGTGGACGCTGAGCGGGATCGACGCCACCACGAGATCGCTCGCCGGTACCTCGCTGTCCAGCCCGCCACCGCCGGGCACGACGGAGCATTTCAACAGCGGCACCGGCACCACGCGCGGCACCGGCAGCGCGCGTGTGGACCTCGATAACAAGTTCATCGGGCCGGATCGTTCCGGGGAGTGGTACCTCTTCACGATTTTCGCACTCTGCGACCCGTTTGAAGACGGACCTGAGCCGGACGAATGGAGCGCGGGCTGGTTCAAGCGCCACTCGATCGCCACCGGCTGGTTCTTCGCGCAGGCCTCCTGGTAGCGGGGCGAGCCTGCCGGGGGCAACGACAGCATTGAGGTGGCGAGGCCCGCCTCCCGGCGGACCTCGTCGTTGGCGCGTTGGGATTAGGGGCAGTTGTCCGAAGCGCCGTCCCCGATGACTACCGTGGTGCACCCATCGGGAGCGGTCGCGGTCGCGTCGCTGCCGTCCCCAGTCACGCGGGCCGTGTTGTTGTTTCCATCAGTTGCGCGGGCCTGACTTCCGTTCCCGATCACCCTCGCAGTGTTTCCGTCGAAGTTCGGTCCCGCCCCGGCGGCGACGGCCACGCTTTCGTCCCCGTTGACGAAGGCGCTGTTGTCGTCACCGAAGTTCGCGACGGCCAGACTGCCGTTGCCGATGACGATTCCCCTGTTGTCCGCCCCCGCGTCTGCGAAGACAGTGTTGCGGTCGCCGACGATGAGCGCGAAGTTGCCCGGGCCGCCGCCTGCGCCCGAGAAGTTGTTTTCGCCGATCGCGATTGCGACGGAGTCGACCCCGGACGCCGCGAAGCTGTCGTCGCCGACCACGACCGCGACCCCTCCATCGGTTGAAGCGCAAGTCGACGAACCGACAACCAAGTCGACACGCACGACCCCATGGGTGGAGACGCAAACGTCATGACGTGGGGCGGCCGCAGCGAGGCTGCCTCCCGCGGCCAGCGCGCCGACGAGCATCACGGCTAGCACTGCTACCAATCTGGGAGTCTTCCCCAGCCTCATGGTTTCTCCTCTCGTGACGAAGGCCGCAGGCCTGCCTCACGCGAGGCTCGGCAGAACTTGCGCCCCGTCTCGTGGTTCGGACATGTCGACGCTAGTGACACCGCGTTCTCCGGACAGGGGGCGTTGGTCCCGTTGTCTTGAGGACTGGTCGATCAACCGCGCGCTCGCCGGCGACGGTGATTGGCGTGCGACGTGACGGAGCCGACCCGACCGCTTACGAGGCCCCGGGCAGCCTCGTGTCGATCAGCTCGGCTGATCCTCCGGCTCGCGGTCGCGGTCGACGTCGGGCTCGATGTAGATGACGCGGGCGGCGGGGACGCGGTCGCGGATGGCGGCTTCGAGGGTGTCGATGGCGACGGCGACGTCGGCGAAGCTCATGCGCGGTGGGAAGGCGATCTTGGCGGCGACGAGGAGTTCCTCGGGACCGATGTGCTGGGTGCGGATGTGGATGAGCCGTTCGGCGACGGGCGAGGCGTCGATGGTGTCGAGGATGAGCTGGCGGTCGGAGGGCCGGGCGGCTTCGCCGATGAGGAGGCTGCGCATTTCGATGGCGAGGACGACGGCGATGATGCCGAGCAGCACGCCGATGGAGATGGTGCCGGCGGCGTCCCAGCGCGGGTTGTCGGTGACGACGGTCATGCCGACGGCGCCGAGGGCGATGGTGAGGCCGAGGACGGCGCCGGTGTCCTCGAGGAGGATGACGGGCAGCTCCGGTGCTTTGGAGTTGCGGATGAACTGCCACCAGCTGGCGCCGTCGCGGACATGGTTGGCGGCGATGACGGCGGTGCGGAGCGCGAAGCTTTCGAAGGCAATGCTGAGGAGGAGGATGCCGATGGCGATGGCTGGTGCGTCGAGCTCATGGGGGTGTTGGAGTTTGTTGATGCCCTCCCACAGAGCGAAGAGGGATCCGAGCGAGAAGAGCACGAGGGAGACGACGAAGGCCCAGAAGTACCGCTCGCGGCCGTAGCCGAAGGGGTGGGACGGCGTGGGCGCGCGGCTGGCGCTGCGACCGCCGAGCAGGAGCAGGGCCTGGTTTCCGGTGTCGGCGAGTGAGTGGATGCTTTCGGCGAGCATGGAGCTGGATCGGGTGAGCAGGAAGCCGATGAATTTGGCGATGGCGATGCCGAGGTTGGCGAAGAAGGCGGTGAGGATGGCTCGGGTGCCGCCTTCGCCGTGGGGGTCTGCCATTGCGATCCTCCTCGGTCGCCGTGGTTCGGCGAAGGGGACACGATAGCGGACTCGGGCGTCGCGCTCCTCGGAATGGGGGGTGCGCCTCGGCTGGGCGGGCGCGCCTCGGCACCGGGGGCGTCCTCGATGAGCTGGGAGGCGCCGGGCGGCGTTGAAGGGCGCGGCTGCGCCGCGGCCGTCTTTTCGGGTGATCCCACCCGCCCCCAAGAATGTGGGGGCTTCGCCCCCACTGCCCCGTTCGGGAAGGGCTTCGCCCCCACTGCCCCGTTCGGGAAGGGCTTCGCCCTTCCGGGGCTGGCCCGGACGGCGTGAGGGGGCGCTTGCGCCCTTTGCAGGGCGACGCTCGCGGCGTCGTTGTGGGGACGATCTTCATTTCTGGGTGCTTGGGTGGGGGGTGGCGGCTTCCTCGTGAGATACCGCCAGACCCTCGTATTCGGTCGAGTGGGCTCAGAGACCGGACCGCTCGGGATCAACGCTGGCCGTGACACCAACTTCTTCCTTTGCGCCGTCGCATTTGGCGCGGGCGAGGGGGCGCCATCGGGGGCGCGTTGTGCCTCGATGCGTTGGGTGGTGGTGTCCTTGGGCGGGCGCGCTCGACCGTGCGTGCGTCGCGATCGCGAGCCTCGCGTCGCGGGGGTTAGGAGCGGCCGCCCAAGAGTTCGGTGCGGGGGAAGAATTGGAACCAGCCGAACCAGAAGGAGGTGTGGCCGACGATGCGGGGGGCGGTGGTGCCGTCGGCGGCGATGAGGGCTTCCTCGGTGAGGGTCCAGCGGCCGCCGAGGTTGTCCTCGAAGACGCCGGGGTCGGAAGTGAAGGCGAACTCGAGGCCGGGCGGGCGCTCGTACGCGCGCACCTCGCTGGCGACCTGGTACTCGAGCTCACCGGCGCCCGGGGCGACGGCGGAGACGTTGATGAGTGGGCTGGTCGCGATCACGGCGAGGTCGGCGCCGCCGAGGGTGTCGTTGACGACCTCGCCACCGCCGAGCAGGGCGTAGAGCGCGTAGGCCTTCTGCTCGCCGCCGATGTTGAGCCCGAAGATCCACTCCTTCGCGCCGAGCTGGCTGTTTCGATCTGCGACGGGGAACCACAGGTCGCCGAAGGCGAAGTAGTCGAGATAGGGATAGCCGAGCGTGTAACCAAAGCCCTGGCCGGTGTTGATATCCAGCACGGTGGTCTGGGGATGCTGCGCGAGCCAGTTCTCCCAGCTGCTGATCACGAGCGGCAGGAGATCCAGCCGCGGGCCGTTGCTGGCGCGGGCGGAGCTGGCGAGCGGGCCGACGACTGGCTGGCCGGTGAACTGGTTCCAGAGAGAGCCGGTCTGATGGTCGTACATCAGTTTGTTGCTCTGGAAGAGTAGCCCGGAGGTGCCGAAGGTGAAGACGGTGCCGTCGTCTTGCGTGGTGTCGAAGGCCAAGCCGGTGCCGCAGAGCGTGCAGTAGGCGAGGCTGATCGGTGTCCCGCCGAGGGTGTCGTTGACCAGCTCGTGCGGGTCCATGATCCGCAGCGGGTAGGCGCGAGCCTCGCCGTTGGCGATCACACCGAAGACGGGCTCGCCGGGGTCGAGGTAGCTGGCCTCGGCGGCGGAGAGCAGCGGCGGCGAATTCAAGGTCGAGATGCCGTCCACCGCGACGCCACCCCAGGCGATTTGTTCGATCGGGATCGTGGTGACGAAGTCGTCGCGGAGGAACTCGGAGAAGCGCGGGTCAATGCCGGAGAGGATGCGGCCCTTCCAGGTGGCGAAGCCGGGGGGCGGTTCCAGGTCGCTGCGGCCGTACCACTCGACCCACTGATCCCACGCGTTGCCATAGATCTCGCCGGTGAGCGCGTTGAGTACATCGGCGAAGCGTGGGTCCCAGGCGGCCAGTTGCGATGGGCCCGCCCGCTGTAACTCGATCAGGACGGCGACGAATCGGGTGTCACCGGACTCGACGATCTCGTCGAGCGCCTGGTTCAGCGGGGCGTCGGGGACATCGCGATCGAGCAGGAGCTCGAGGATCGCGGCGGTTCGCGCGGCGGGGAGTTGTTCGCCCTCGGGGTTGTCGTCCTCGGAGTCGATCGCGCCGCAACCGATCGCGATGGCGGCCAGCATCGCGCCGAGCACCACGAGCGTCGGGCGGCGGAGTTCGGACATGAGACCTCGGTGTACGAGCTGTTCTGGCTACCACGCTATGGCCCAGTATGACGCGCGTTTGGGTGCCTGCTCACGGAGATGGCGGACGTTGACGACCAAGAATGCGGGCCGACTCGCTACGCTGGTCAGACAGCAGGGCGGTACGTGATGGTGATCAGGGCACTCGAGAACAAGGCGCTCGTCCTCGATCTCGTCGAGTGGCTCGACGAACGGCCACGTGCGTACGTGGACGTGATGGCGGCGTGGCAGACTTCGTGCCCGCGGCTCCCGATCTGGGAGGACGCGGTCGAACACGGGTTCATCCTCCGGCGCCGGACGGAAGACGCTGGTCCGATCGTGACGCTCACCGAGGACGGCCGGACGTTCCTGAGACTCGAACGCGGCGCCCGCTCTTCGCGTCGATCGGCGTGATCCGCGGCGAACCGTACAGAGCGCTCGTTAACTGACAACGCCTCCAGAATGGAGGCGCTGCCGTCATGACCGCGATCGGGTGAGGGAAGCCCTAAGCGGCGTTCTTATCGGTGGGGTGGTCGAACTGGAAGTCGAGGCCACCGCTCTCTTCGACACCGTAGATCGCGATCTGGACCGCGAGGTCCTGGATCGGGCCACCTTCGGCGGCGAGGGCGGCGAGCAGTTCGTGCATGTCCGCGTCCGTGATGTGAGTGGCGTTGCTGAGACCGCTCGATCGCAGCGCGCGTCGGATCGCGTCCTGCGCCCGGTCCGGCGCCGTCACCTGCGTCAACATCAGTGCGAGGTCGGCGACCGCCTGTGCCTTGAGCATCGTGGTCCTCGTTTCCTGGCGTCTCGCGTCCCTGCGAGGGAGCCACTCGCCTCGGTTCAGTTGGAGGCGACTTCGGCCCCCAGCATGGACTTGTGCTCGGGAGACGGAGGTCAGGGAACACCCTCGGTCGCGGTGCGTGGAGTTGGTAGGAAGCGCTGACGAGGTGCTGACGGGGAGGCGTCTTGGCGCGCTGTCGCGGGGCGCGCCGTCGCCGGGCGTAGGCCGTCAGGGCGAGGAGGAAGCGAGGTATTCAAGCAGGGCGACGCGGTCGTCCTGGGTGAGGGCGGTGCGCTCCCAGATCGAGCGGTGTGTGCGGTCGTCGGTTTCGTCGAGGTAGTCCTCGATGTCGTCGGTGAGGGCGTCCGCTGTCAGCGCGGGGGTGCGGCCGACTCCGTCGCGGTCGGCGCCGTGACAGACGGCGCAGTTCTCGGCATAGAAGCGGACGAAGTCGGTAGCGGAGAGCGGTGGGCGCGTGCCGGGGGCGGGACTCGCGGCGATGGGCGAGGCATCGCCTGAGGGCGTGCGTGTTGCTGTGGGATCGCTGGTTTCGCCGCCGCAGGCGGCGGCGAACGCGAGTACGACGAGGGACAGCGCTCCGAACAGGCCTCGGTACGTGGGGTTCACGCGCGTACCGTGACCGCACGCGCCGGCACGCAATCGTCGCGCGATGAGCGCTTGCGACGGTCGTGTTCGTCATGGCCGAGCCTCGGAGCTCTGTCTCGCCCGGTCGGGCGACCGACGCGGACCTCGATTTCGCGCAGCGCCATCCGTGCCTCCTCGGGAGCGAGCGTCGCCTCGGGAGTGACGCCGTTCCCCGGGAGGAGCGTCGCCCGCGAGGCGAGGAGGGACGAGGGGCGTTCGGCGGGGCCGAGCGGTGACCGAGGTCGTTGCGGTTAGCGAACGCGGTTGAACGGCGCAGCACCGGCGAGGCCGATGTCGAGAATTTGCGGGATTCATTTGTTGATCGCCCTACGGGCGAGGGCCCCCACCGCCCCTCTTGCGCGTCGGGCGTCGTGTTGGGGTAGCGCTCCGCGCGCCGTCTTGGGGTGGCGCTCCGCGAGGGGAGCGACGGATTGACCGAGCGGTCGAGGCCGCCGGGTCGATCGTCGCATTGCCGGCCCGGACCGTCGATAATCGGGAAGCGGAGACGGGACCATCGGTCGTGAAGGTCGATTTCATCATCGTGGGCGCGCAGAAGTGCGGTACGACCACGCTTTTCGACATCTTGAACACGCATCCGGGACTTGTCGGGAGTCAGCCGAAAGAGCCGCATTTCTTCACCGCACCCGCCGCGCGACGCCGGCCGCTCGAGGACTATGAAGGGATCTTTTCGCCACAGGCGCCCGGTCTCAAGTACTTCGAGGCCTCCACGAGCTACACGTTCTATCCGATGCGCGGGCTGCACATCTGGGATGCGATCCACGACTACAACCCTGAGATGAAGTTGATCTATCTCGTCCGCAACCCGATCGATCGCGTCGTGTCCGGTTTCGTTCATGTGCAACAGCGCAGCAAGGTCGAGCGCGATTTCGAGGAAACGATCCGGGGAGGTAGCGGCCACCTCGACATCACGCGCTACTACACCCAGATCGCCCCTTACGTCCGGAAGTTCGGACGGGACCAGGTTCTGATCCTCGACTTCGATGACCTGGTTGACGATCGAGCCGCGCTGCTGCAATCCGTCGCGTCATTCATCGGCGTCGACTTCGACGAATTCAGCGATTACGGAGCCGTGCACTCCAACGCGGCGGGTTCATCGGAGATCCTGCTTCAGCGGCACTCCAATCCGTCGTTGCCGTACCGGGCGATCCGCCGCTACCTGCCATCTCTGTGGCGCCGCATCACCGACAACACCGAGCGCACGAGCCGCCCGCGTCCGGTGCCCTCCGAAGAGACGAGGGAGATGATCCTCAACGTCCTCGATGCTGATATCAGGGCACTCGAGGAGTTGATGGGCGCTGATCTCAGCAAGTGGCGGTGACTCGACGCCGGCTAGCGAGCGGCGACGATCAGGAGCCATTCCTCGAACGACCGCAGCATCACTGCGGCGCGACGCCGAAGGCGCGCCAGTAGTACTCGGATGGGGGGCAGGGGAGGTCGCACGGCTCTGGGAACGGCGGGGGAGCGCTGGTCTCGTCGCAGACCGGGTCGTCCTCAACGTCCGTGACCTTGATCTCGACTTTGGTCTCCTCGCGCGCGGTCGCGACGAGGACGCGGTCATGTGCGTCGCCCAATCCCGTGGGCATCACGCCCGGCAGCGAGCCCCAGCTCGCGCTGGCCTCGGGCCGTGCCGAATGCTCCGCCGGATCCCACTTCACGTCGAAGTGGGCGCGCTTGCAGTCGTTGACCGCGATCCCGATGCGGGCGACGCCAAATGGTTTGAAGCTGGCCGTGGCCTGGTCCGGCCCGGTCACCGTGATCTTCGGGTAGGTCAGTTTGAAGTCGACGTTCCCGCCGCCGGTGTCGGCGATCTCTCCGTCGATCATCGCCTCGGCGTAGCGTTGGTAGAGCTCTTTCATGCCCGGATAGCTCGCGAGGTTCGCCTCTTGCTCCGAGCGGCCACCGCTCGTCGGCATGCTCATGATCAGGGCGAAGATTCCGTTCAGTCCGATCTCCTGCTCCAGATACTGGAAGAACAGGCCGTTGGCGTAAGACAGATCGAACACGCTCGTCCCGGCCTTGAGCGCCTGATTCGCTCCGAACATCTCCCACTCGACGTTGTTTTGCGGGTAGACGCGGTTGCTGAGGTACTCGGCGGCGCCCTCCTCGCGCCACTTCGTGATGGTGTAGAAGTCCTGGTCGGGAAACGTCTCCGTCTGGAAGCAATGCGCTAGTTCATGGGCCACGATCTGCTGGAAGTCGCCGGCGGATTCCCCCTGGAGCGAGCGGTAGAGGATGACCCCGCACGGCCGATTGAAGCGGGAGAACGCGTGCGCGAAGGCGGGCGAGCCGGGGGAGACGGAGAAGACGAGGTTCACCGGCGGCATCTGGCCGTGATCCTCGAACCAGCGAGCCGAGAACTCCATCGCGCCGAGCGCGAGGTCGAAGTGTTGCTCCGTCCACCCGCCCTGCGGCAAGGACGGCGCCGGGATGAAGACGCGGTACTTGTCCTCCGCCAGGTCGCCGGGGACGTTGGCCGGGCGCCATTCGAGGCAGGTGCCGACGCCCGCCCCGACCGCGCCATGGAAGAAGTTCCCGCAGAGTTCGACCGGTTGTGTCGCTTGCAGCGTGATCAGTTGCGTGCTCGTCGCGCGGCTCTCATCCGTGCTGATCCCCGCCATCTCCTCAAGTTCCTCGTTCGTGTAGGTGATCAGGTCGAGTAGTCGCGTTATCTCGTCCGCCGCCGCGGCGTCAGCGTCGTCCCGCTCGAGGTAGTCCGCGGCGATCCGCAGGATGCCGGTGCCCTCGGTCCGCAGCAGGTCCGGGGTGCGGAGGACTGTGCTGGCCTCGGTCTCCTCGGCGAGCACCTTCAGCGTGGCGACGAGGCCTTCGGCGCGCGTCCACTCTCCGGCCTCCTCACGGACGAGGAGGTTGTCGACGAAGCTGACGGCGGCTCGATCGAGGTCGACCGTTTCGTCCAGCGCGGCGGCGAGCACGCCGTCCATCGGCTCGGGTGGCGGCGGTTTGATCACGACTCCCGGGAACCGTGCTAGCGCGTCCAGCGCGACCTGCCTTGCCACCTCGAGTTGCTCGGCGCCCTCGAGGTCGGGGCGGCCGAGGACGATCCGGAAGTGGACGATGCCGACCGAGGCCGGCTGACGGACGCTCAACAGACCCTGATCGCCGCCGCCGTCAGCCGCGTTGCCGCCGAACCAGCGGGCGGCTTCGCCCACGTCGGCGACTGGTTCGCCGCGGACGCTCAAGAGTTGGGTGGCGGCCTCGAAGTCGCGCGGATCGCCGGGTTCAATCCGCACGAATACCCGGTCGTCAGCGTCCAGCGTGTCCGTACAGGTTTCACCGCGGGTGAACCGGATCGAGTTCTGCTGCCCGGCCGGGCGATCCCACACGCCGAGGGCGTCTCCGCCCTCCTCGACGGTGATGAACCGGGCGCAGTTGAGCGGGGCGACGTCTGGACGATCGACCACCGGCGCGGAGGGCGTCGACGCGGTGCCGGCGGTGGGGGTGCGGTCGAGGATGTCGGTGGCGGGAACGATGGGCGAGTCGGATCCACCACTGAAGATGAGGACCAGCGCGATGACGGCGACGAGTCCGCCGAGGATGCCCGCGATCAGCTTGTTCTCTCGGATGATCAGCATCGAGTCGCCCGCGCAGCCGCGGCGTTGCCCCCTCGTCGATCGAGCGGGATGTTACCAAGCGGCAGCGCTCGGAGAGGTCCGAAGCGCCGATCTGAATACCGCGCCGATTGCGTGGGCCGCTGGTCGCTAGGCGTTAGGCGAGCCTGCCCTTCGCTTGCTCAAGGGTCGGATAGCGCAGTTCGGGGACGAGCTGGAGATCGGGCTCGGGACTCACGGGCAGTTCAGCACGGCGGTGGCGATCCGGATCGGGGGATTTTCGAGGAGTTCCACCCGTTCTGGTTCGACGAGCCGGTGCCGCCGGAGAACATGGACGAGATGGCGCGGGTGGCGGCGCACACGACGATTCCGATCGCGTCGGGAGAGCGGCTGGCGACGAAGTACGAGTTCTCGCAGCTCCTCGAGAAGCAGGCGGCGCAGATCATTCAGCTCGATGTGGGGCAATGCGGCGGGATTCTCGAGTCGAAGAAGATCGCGGGGATGGCGGAGGCGCACTTCGCGATGATTGCACCTCACATGTACGTGGGGCCGGTGTCGGCGGCGGCGGCGGTGCAGCTCGATACGTGCTCGCCGAACTTCCTGATCCAGGAGTGGAACGTGAACTCGCTGCACAGCGAGATCTTCGTGGAGCCGATCCGGTTCGAGGGCGGGTTCATCACACCGCCCTCGGGGCCGGGCCTCGGGATTGTGTTGGACGAGGAGGTGGTGGCGCGGCAGCGGGCCTCGGAGTAGCGCTCTGCGCGGGGACAGAAGCGGAAGGACGCGGCTGCGCCGCGGCCCGATCTGGTAGGGATCCCGCCCGCCCACCCCAAGAATGCGGGGGCTGGTCTTTGACGATCGCCCTACAGGCGAGGGCCCCCACGGCCCCCTTTGCGCTTCGCGCCTGGGGATCGGGTCCGGCACGAACGGGGGGCTGGTTCTTCACGATCGCTCTACGGGCGAGTTTCGCTGATCGCCCTACGGGCGAGGGCCCCCACGGCCCCCCTTGCGCTTCGCGCTGGGGATCGGGTCCGGCACGAACGTGGGGCTCGTTCTTCACGATCGCTCTACGGGCGAGTTTCGCTGATCGCCCTACGGGCGAGGGCCCCCACGGCCCCCTGCGCTTCGCGCTGGGGATCTCGTGTCCCCTTTCCGCCCTTGCTGGGGATCTCGTGGCGCTCTTCGCGCTGGACGAGGAGATGGCGGTGCGGCGGCGAGCGACGGGCTAGTCCGAGGCCTGGGGAGTGGCGCGGGCGGGGGCGTGGCATGGCGAGAGTCGGGGTTGGCGTGCACGGCTTGTCGGAGGACGGCGGCGTCAACTGCCGATCACCATGTGTCTCCAGTTCTCCCAGACACGCCAGTAGTCCGTCGGGTCACAGAATTCACACGCCCCTGTCGGAGGGGGTGCGACCGCTTCCTCCTCGTCCTCGCAGTTCGGATCGTCGTCGTCGATGTCGGTGACTTTGATCGTGAACTGGCCGCCGGGCTCGGTCGTCGTGAGCAGGAAGACACCCTGTCCCTGAACCGACTCGGGGAGCTCGGTGGTCCAGCTTCCACTCTCGCCCGGCGGGCCCTCGCGCCACGAAGCGGTGATGTCGGGATTACCGGCATCGGGGTATTCGAGGCATGCGTACTGGCCGGAAGCGACGCTGACGCGAATCCGCTTCAGGCCGTAGGGCTGGGGCTTTTCCGAGATCGTGACGCCCTCGGCCAGCGAGTGGGAGTCTGCGGGCGGCCCGTAGGCATGCGCCCCGCCTTGATCGACGATCACGCCGTCGGTCAGCGCCTGGTTGTACTCGTGGAGGAGATCGTCGATGCCAGAGACGTCGTCCGGGCCGGACTCGGCGATGGTCTGAACGGCCGCCATCGTCCCCTCGAGACCGAGCGCGGCATCGAGGTACTCGAAGAAGGTCATGGTCGTGAGCGATCGGTCGGTGAGCGCCGAGCCCAGCTCCTCACCCGCGAGCGTTTGCGGGACCTTGAGCACGACCAGCTCCATCGAGGCGTTCGGATAGATCACGTCGCTGAGGTACCACTCGACGCCCGGCTCCCACCAAGCGAGCACGGCGCCGCCGGAGAGACCGAAGTTCCAGACGATGTAACAGCGTGCGAGCGCGGATGCGATCGCCTGTTGCAGGAACGCGGGGTTCTGGGCGCCCAGCGCCTGCGCGCCCTTGTTGAGCTGGATCGCGCATAAGCCCGCGTCCAGGACGACGGTGCTCCCGCCGCTGAACGGCGACAACCAGACCGCCACGTCGGGCATGCCGCCGCTCATGCTCTCGAGCTTCGTGGCGGAGGCGATCATCGCGTTCTGGATCGTGGAGTCGCCTTTGACCCAGCCTTCCCACTCCTCGCCCTCTTCAAGGTCCGGGAACCAGAGGATGTATTTCTCGCCGAACTGCGGGAAGGAGACGGGCGCCGACAGGAAGCACGGGTCACCGTAATCGGGGTAGGGCGCGAAGCAGTCCTCCTCTTCCTCTTCCTCCTGTGAGGCGCGGTAGGCAGCCGTTGTCCGCCGCAGGCCCGTCGTCGAATCACCCTCAGTCGCAGTTGCTCCCCGCGGATCGTTCACGAGCAGCAGGTCGAGCAGCCGCTCGATTTCGGCAGCGTCCTCGGAATCTCGATCCGTCTCGAGGTAGGCCCGCGCCATGTGGACGACACCGGTTCCCGAGTCGTCCAGCAGCTCGGGGTGACGCAGCACCTCGCCGGCTTCAACCTCGTTCGTGAAGAACCGCAATGTCGCCACGAGTCCCTCGCCCCGCGTCCAGTCGCCGTCGGCTTCCCGCGCGAGCAGGTTCTCGACGAAACCCTGATTCGACCGATCAACGGGCTCGTGCTCGATCGTGATCACCACCGGATCGGGCGGTGTTGGTGGCTCGACCTCGATACCGGGGAAGCGGGGAAGGGCGGCGAGCGCGAGGTTCGTTGCGGCCTCGAGGCGGGCGGGCTCGTTCAGTTCGGCGTTGCTGACGGTGATGCGGAAGACGAGGACACCGAAGCGGCCTTCGGCGGCGACGCTCAGCGTGCTGGCCTCGGCGAACCAGGCGGCGGCGTCGCCGACGCCGGGTACGGGCTGTCCCGGGACGCCTTCGAGGATGCCGCCGTCGATCAGGTCGGTGGGGTGGCCGGGATGGATGCGGACGAAGGTGCTGGCGTCGTCGAGGAGCTGGTGGGTGCAGGACTCGCCTCGGCTGAGGGTGAGCCACCTGGTGCTGTCGAGGACGGGGTCGATGTCATCGAAGGTGAGGAGCGGACCACACTCGAGCTGTTCAATGTCCGGTCCCGGGAACGGATCGACCTCGGTGCCGGGCGTGGTCGCGGCGGCGGTGGACGCGCGGTCCGGGATGTCGGAGAGGGGGACGGTGGGCGAGTCGGATCCGCCACTGAAGATGAGGACCAGCGCGATGACCGCGACGAGTCCGCCGAGGATTGCGGCGATCAGTTTGTTTTCTCGGATGATCAGCATCGAGTCACCGACGCAGCCTGCCGCCCAAACGGCCCACTAGATCGAGCGGGATGGTAGCAAGCACACCGTTCCGAGGACTGCCATGCGGGTTCGGATCTGGAGCGCAGCGGCCGCTGTGCGGGCGATCGATTGTGTGGGGTCAGGCGAGGGTGCCCTTCCCCTGCTCGAAGGTCGGATAGCGGAGTTCAGGGATGAGTTCGGCGCGGGCTCGCGTCGTGTCGCCGACGTAGGAGACGCGGCCGATCTCGATGAAATCGCGGGTCAACGGCGAGCGGGTGCGCAGGAGCGAGGCGCCGACTTCGGTCAGCGCCGCCGCGAGTCGGATCAGCCGCACGGGCATGCGCCAGGCGCGCCGCACGCCCCAGACCGCGCAGGCCTGGTCGAGGAACGCCTGGAGCGTCAGCGGTTGCTCGTCGCCGACGTGATAGATGCCTCGGATGCCCGGCAGCGTCACGGCGGCGGCGGTCGCCGTGAGGTAGTCGGCGATCGAGATCAGGTGGATCCACGTCGGGTCGCGCCACACGCCGAGCAGGCGCCGTTTCGCCAGCCACCGCGCGCCGTCGACCATGAGGATCCCTCGGCCGTAGACCATTCCGAGACGGAGGACGACGGGCTCAGTTGCGGTGCCCTCGGTCCGTCCGAGGAGGAGCCGTTCCTCCTGGAGGCGGGTGCGGGCGTGCGCGGAGATCGGTGCGCCGTCGAGCCTGCCGGTCGCGGGCTGGTCCGGCGTGGTTGGGCCCTCGACATGCGGGAACGAGATCAGGACGACGCGGCTGACGCCTGCCACCAAGGCTGCATCGAGGAGATTCGAGAACCAGGCGGTATTCGTGGTCGGGAGGAACCGCTCTGGACGTGGCGCGAACAGGACACCGGCAAAGTGGACGACGACGTCGACGTCGCGGACGGCGGCAGCGAGTGAGGACGGGTCAGCGAGGTCCGCGCGGACGACCTCGACCGGGTCGGCGTCAGTCCCAGCCGTGGCGCCTCGATCGCTCGCACGGGGGGCGAGGTCGGGTGGCAACGGGCTGCGGTGGACCATCAGGCGGAGCCGGACGTCCTGAGCGAGGAGATGCCGAGCGAGCAGGCTGCCGAGGTTGCCGGCGGCGCCGGTGATCAAGACGCGGGGTGGGCGGTCCCGGTTGGGTCGTTCAGTCTCGGTGGCGATCTCCCCGCGCGTGGGACTTGCGTTCGTCATGCCGCTCCCGTCCGGGTGGCGGCTCGGTCGATCGACGCACCCGTCCGTCGTCCATTCTCTCTGATTCATCGGTGCGTTGCCCCCGAGGGAACCTCACGCCGCCGCGTGAGCGCCTCGCACCCGCGGCCGCGCCGACCAGACGATCGGTGCCAGGGCCCGGAGTATGAGTGCGTCGAAGATGGGGGCGGCGCGGAGTGGAGAGTCGGGGAGGGAGTCACCGATGGCGACGATGGCCGGGGCGGAGGCAATGGGCCCCGCGACGCCGGGCAGACGCAGAACCGACCGTGAGTCTGGACCCAGAAGCGCGGGCTCAAAGGGAACCGGACCTAGATCAGAACGACCACCCGCAGGTGGCCGTTCTGATCTAGGTCCCAGCCGACTCTAGGGCTTGGGGCAGGCGAAGCACCCGATGTCGTCTCCTCCGCACGGGCAGAACGAGGGCCTTGGAGCCATTTGCCCCAGCATCTGCGCGCGCTCGACGCGCGGCTTGGTGTACTTCATACACATCCTCTAGCTGATGGCGTCCCTGCCGTGCTCGTTGATGTCGGGACTCTAACAGCGGGCGTCCGCCCCGCGCCTGTTTTGTTGTCGGAGAGAACCACCCGTCGGCCTCCCCGTCCATTTCGGGGAGAACAACGTTTCCGCCAGCCAGTGGCACGATCGAGCTGTGTCGACCCGCGGCCCGGGCGTTCATCTCGCTGGGATCTTCGCCGCGAGCCGTGGCTCGGTCTCCGGTCAGGCGGGGGCGCTGGTTCGGCGGCGCTGCCAGAACCACCAGACGACCGGCGCGACGGTGAGGAGCACGAGCGCGCCGAAGATCGAGGCCGCCCGTAGGGGTGAGTCGGCGAGCGAGTCACCGACGGCGACGATCGCGACGACCGGGATCAGCATCCCGACCAGCGTGGCTGTCGCGAAGCTGAGGATCGGCATGCGGCTCAACCCGGCTCCATAGCTGACCCAGTCGAAGTGGAAGAGCGGGATCAGGCGCATGACGGCGACGCCGCGCCAGCCCATGCGGTCAGCGAGGCGGTCGATGGCCTCGATGGTGCGCGTGGAGGCCCAGCGTTCGAGGCCGGGGCGGCCGACGCGGCGGGCGATCAGGAAGGCGATCAGCGCGCCGATTTCGGCACCGATCAGGACGTAGACGGTGCCCCAGAGCAGGCCGAACGCGAGACCGGCGGCGATGTCGAGCGGGACAGAGGGGATGGGCGAGATGACGATGGCGGCGGCCATCAGGGCGATGAAGAGGATGGGGGCGACGGGGCCACGGTCGTTGAGCCAGTCGCGGAGGGACTGCGGTTCGAGGTCGAGGAGCTGGCCGACGAGTGCCTCGCACGCGAGGGTCGTGAGGAGGGCTGCGATCACGACGGCGACCGTGATCGCGACGCGTCGCCTCGTGAGCAGCGGGGTGTCCTCGAGCTGGGTCGTGCGCATGAGTTCAGTAGACCGCGCCTGGTGGTGTGGGGTTGGTGGGGTGGGTTTCAGTCGGTAGTTGGTGGGGCCTGGGTTCGTCGGATGTGGGGATGGAGGACGCGGCCAGGGCCGCGGCCTTTTGGTTCCACCCACCCGCCCGCCCCCGGAGATCCTCTTTCGGGGGCAAGCCCCCGACGACCCCCCGGCCGCGGCGCGCTTCGCGGTCGCGTTCGGAGTGAACGGGTGAGCGTGGGTGGTGTTGTTCTCTCGCTCGTCGATGGGCGCGGGCGCCAGTCGTGAGGCGCTTCGCGGTCGCGTTCGGAGTGAACGGGTGAGCGTGGGCGGTGTTGTTCTCTCGATCGTCAACGGGCGAGGCGCGCGTCCCCGATCGTGACGGGCTTCGCGGCGGCGTTCGGAGGTGAAGAGGTGAGCGGTGGGCGGTGGGCGGTGTTGTTCCTTCGATCATCCAACGGGTGAGGGCGCGGGCCCCCGATCGTGACGCGCTTCGCGGTGGCGTTCGGAGGTGAACGGGTGAGCGTGGGCGGTGTCGTTTCTCGATCGTCCAACGGGCGAGGGCGCAGGGGCCAGTCGTGAGGCGCTCCGCGGTCACATTTGTACTGTCGGTCGCGGAGGCGACGTGTGTTCGCTCTTCCTCAATGGGTTGGCGCGTGGGTTGTCTGCGAGATACGGGGCTCCTCGGAGGGAGGCGGCTCCGGGGCACGGTCGGGAGTCTCGCAGGTCTTCTGATCGCGCGACGTGCGGGGTCCCTCCCCGGAGGTTCCTTTCGGGGACGCCTCGAGCTTCTCGATCGCCCTGCGGACGATGGGACGAAGCGGCCGCGACGCGCTTCGTGGCCTCGGTCTGTCTGGAGGGGGTGCGCCGGCGAGCGTGCTGCGCGTCTCAGCGGCGGGTGAGCCGGGGTACGCTGCCGCCGTTGCGCTGGCCGTCCTCGGTGCTGGCGTTGGTCGCGAGGAGGAACCAGATGGGTGCGATTCCGGCGGGGTCGACGGTGGCGGTGACTGGTGCGGCCGGGTTCATCGGTGGTGGGTGGTGCAGCGGTTGCTGGATCGCGGGTATCGCGTGCGCGCGTGTGTGCGGGGCGCGGATGACCTCGAGAAGACCGGGTTTCTGCGAGAGATGGCGGGGTACGCGTCGGGGCGGCTGACGCTGCACTCGGCGAACCTCGATGAGGACGGGTGCTTCGACGAGATCTTCAAGGGCTGCCAGGGGGTCGCGCACGTTTCGCACGTCAGCACGTACACGGATGCCGACGACGTGCGCCGTGTCTGTGACCACATCATCGCGAGCGTGAACGAGTCCGACTCGGTGAACCGGGTGATTGTCACGTCGAGCATCGCGGCGGTGATGGATGAGGCGGACATCACGGAGCTCGCTCGGCGGCCGGTGCTCTATGAGGATCGGATCCCGGATGAGCAGAACCCGCGCCGCACGGCCGAGCGCAAGGGGTACTCGATGGGGAAGGTGGTCGCTGAGCGCGCCTTTGCCGAGGCGGCCGCGGCGAGTGGAGGCCGCTGGGACGCGATCACCTGCTGCCCGGCGGACAACGTGGGCCCGCTGCTGTCTGCGCACCAGCGGCAGGGTGCCTGGCAGGGCCGCATCGCGGAGATGCTGGAGGGCCACTACGAGCAGACGGCCGGGTACCGACCGTGGATGACGGTTGATGTACGGGACACGGCGGACAGCCAGATCGGGCTCCTCGAGAGTGTCGTGGTGCAGAACGGGGAGCGGTACATCGCCTGGTCGGCGGAGAAGCGCAACGTCGAGGATGTGTGCGCGAGCATCGGCCGGCTGTTGCCGGAGCTGGGGCATGACGCGCCGTCGGTGACGGATCCGTTTCCGGATCGGATTCAGGCGCGGGAGGCGGAGTTCCGGGCGATCTGGGCTGGGACTGAACTGCGCAATGAGCGGATGTGTGCGGTGGCGCAGATGGAGTTTCGGCCGCTCGATGAGTCGATTCGGGATTGTGTGGAGTCGCTGATCACTGTCGGTGGGGTGGTGCCGAAGCTGCGCGAGGGATTCGCTCTTCGCGCCTAACGGGCCGTCTCGCCTGCCGATTGGCCCACCCCGTCCTACGGGGTCGCTGGTCCTGCCCGGGTCGTGAGCGCCACCGTAAATCGACCGGCGGCGGCTCGCTCGCCACTGCTACTGTGCGCCCACGCGCCCGCTGGACGCTCCGGTTCGAGGAGGTTCTCGTGATTACCCGTTTCTCATCGCTCTACGCCGGCCATGTCGACCTCGAGGACATGGGGCAGGATGCGACACCGGCAAACGAACGCCGTCATTCGAACGAGCACCTCGCGACGGTGTTCTCGAAGACCGAGGCGATGGCGCGCTGCATGGACGAGCTGGGGTACGACACGCTGTGGCTGGCCGAACACCACTTCCAGCACGAAGGCTACGAGTGCATCCCCAACCTGCTGATGATGGGCGTGCATCTATCGCACCTGACCGAGCATCTGAAGATTGGGTGCGGCTTCAATGTGGCACCGATGTGGCATCCGCTACGCCTCGCGGAGGACTTCGCGACCGCGGACATCCTGACCGGCGGGCGTGTCGTGTTTGGCCTCGGTCGTGGGTACCACACGCGCGAGGTGGAGACGCTCGGTGGGCCGATGCTCGATCAGGACGAGAATCGCGATTACTTCGAGGAGCAGGCCGAGGTCATTTTCAAGGCGTTCGACAACGAGTCGTTCTCCCACCATGGCAAGTACTTCGATGCCCCCGCGCAGGTGCCGTACCGCGGGTACGACCTGGAGGAGCTGACGCTGGTGCCGCGCCCGACGCACCCGGTGGAGACGTGGCAGCCGATCGTGAGCGCGAGCCCTCGTGGGCTGGACTTCATGGTGAAGCACGGGATCAAAGGCGTCGTCGGCGGCGGCTCGGCGCTGATGTCGGAAGGGCCGGTTGGCGCGTACCACGAGGCGCAGGCGCGCGCCGGGATCGAGGTTGAGGTGGGGACGGACCTCGCGATCGGGATCAACTTCCACATCGCCGATACGAAGGAGCAGGCGATCAAGGAGGCGACGCCGTTCTACGAGGAGCACATCAAGATGTTCGCTCCGCTCGGGTTCTTCCGCGGCCTCGATGACGAGCAGCTCGGGGCGGTGGCGCAGCGGGGCGGGTGGAGTGAGGCGGGGATCCCGACGCTCGACGAGGCGTGCGAGAGCCGGAGCTGGTACTGCGGGCCGCCGGAGGGCTTCGTGGAGTACCTGCAGGAACTTGGCGACAGCGTCCCAGGTGCAGAGATGGTGAACGTGCAGGCGAGCATGGGGACTCCACAGCAGGTGATGATCGAGCAGCTGGAGTGGTTTGCGGGCGCGGTGATGCCGGCGTTCCAGACCGGCGACTGAGCGGAGACACGCTCGCCAGTCGAGAACGAGGCTGCGCAGCCGTTCGCCGCGTGGCCGCGAGGGGTGACGAAGATGAAGTGGGAGTATCGCGAGCACGTGATCGACAACGACGGCGATGGCGCCGACACGTTTTCGATCGACTACTTGAACGAGCTGGGCGAGGAGGGCTGGGAGCTGTTGCACGTCAATAAGCTCCAGGACGTGTCCAGTCCAAACGAGGCGCTGGGCGGCGATTTGATCCGCACGAAGCGTGTGGTGCTGTGGTTCAAGCGGCCCAAGGCTGAGTAGCGTCTCCGGCGGTGTGGTGACCGGAGGGAGGCAGCGTCACGGGCGTAGCCCGTGACGTGATTTCTCAGGGGAATCCGCCCGCCCGCCCAAGACTGTGGGGCTGCGCCCCACACCCCCGTTCCCGGACTCCGCAGCTCTGCTGCCCTGAGTCACCACGCAGCTCCGCTGCCCTCGGTCACCACGCAGCTCTGCTGCCCTCAGTCACGACGCAGCTCCGCTGCCCTCAGTCACCACGCAGCTCCGCTGCGCTCAATCACCACGCAGCTCCGCTGCCCTCAATCACCACGCAGCTCCGCTGCCCTCAATCACCACGCAGGTCCGCTGCCCTCAATCACCACGCAGCTCCGCTGCTGGGCGCACTACAATGCCCGCCCCAACGAGGGACGCGGCGCGCGAGCCTCCTCGCGGCGCCGCCAGCACCGGGAGGCGCCCATGCGGCTGCACGACTACCTGAACCTGAATGCGCGCGAGCACCCGGGCGGGGAGTTTGCCCTGGATAGCTCACGGACGCTGACCAATGCGCAAGGTCTCGCTGAGGCGAACCAGCTTGCCAATGCCTTCGTCGCGGCGGGCATCGAGGTGGGCGATCGTGTTGCGATCCTCTCGAAGAACTCTGTCGAGTACGCCGTCTTCTACTTCGGCGCGTCGGCGGCGGGGGCAGTTCCGGTGCCGCTGAACTACCGCCTAGCCCCGGCGGAGTGGGCGTACATCGTGAACGACGCCGGGGCGCGAATGATGATTGCCTCGGACGACTTCGCGGAGGGGATCGATGGCGTTCGCGGTGAGCTGGGGAGCGTGGAGCAGTACCGCCAGATCGGCGGCGACCTGCGCGACGGGTGGGAGAGCTACGGCGAGTGGGTGGGCGGTCAGTCGACTGCGTCCTGCGGCCGGCACATCCCTGACGACGCGGACGCGTACCAGATGTACACAAGCGGCACGACGGGCCACCCGAAGGGTGCGGTGATCCAACAGCGCGCGGTGACCTCGAACGTCGTGCAGTCGGTCAACGGGGGGCTGAAGTTCAGCCCTGGTGAGCGCGCGCTGATCGTGGCGCCGATGTACCACGCGGCCGCCGGCATCGTTGGCTTCTCGGCGATCTCGGAGGGCGCGAGTCTCTACATCCAGGAGGACTTCATTCCGCCCGAGGTCGTGCGGGCGATGGATGAGGAGCAGATCGCCACGGCGCTACTGGTGCCGGCGATGATCCAGGCTTGCCTGGTGATGGTGCCGGATATGGCGGAGCGGAAGTTCGAGAACCTGCGGTCTGTGGTGTATGGCGCCTCGCCGATCGCGGCCGACACGCTGAAGGCGGCGATGGCCGGCTTCAAGTGCGATTTCCTACAGGGCTTCGGGATGACCGAGGCAACCGCGATCATCACGATGCTGTCCGCGGCGGAGCACGAGCGCGGGATTACTGACCGACCGGAGCTGCTGCTCTCGGCCGGTCGGCCAGTCCTCGGGACTGAGATGCGGATCGTGGACGAGGAGGACAACGAGCTGCCGGCCGGCGAGATCGGCCAGATCATCGCCTACGGCCCGCAGCTGATGAGCGGCTACTGGAACCTGCCCGATCAGTCGGCGGAGGCGCTGAAGGGCGGATGGATGCACACCGGCGACGCCGGTCGGGTCGACGAGGAGGGGTTCCTCTTCATTCAAGATCGCGTGAAGGACATGATCGTTTCAGGCGGTGAGAACGTGTATCCGGCGATCGTCGAGGGGGCGCTGTTCGGCCACCCGGCCGTCGCCGACGTTGCGGTGATCGGGATTCCCAGCGAGCAGTGGGGCGAGTCGGTCCACGCGATGGTTGTCACCCGCGAGGGCGAGTCCGTCACCCCCGAGGAGCTGATGGAATACTGCGGCGACAAGCTGGGCGGGTTCGAGCGGCCTCGGTCTGTCGACTTCATCGAGGCGATTCCTCGGAACGCGAGCGGCAAGGTGCTGAAGCGCGAGCTGCGCGAGCCGTACTGGGAAGGCCGCGATCGGCAGGTTTCGTAGGCGCGCTCCGCGCGGGGCAGGTCTCCCGATCGAGCGAGGCGCGCAGCAGGTCTCAGCGCCGGCTGTCCCAGCGGTCCGCGGCCGGCAGTCAGTCGGTCGGGTAACGCCAGCGGCCGGTGGACTGGAAGCCGTCGCGGCCGGCCCAGCCGGCCGATCGCCAGGCGATCACTTTCGATGGTGTGACGACGGTGAACGGGCCGTATTCCCTGGCGACGTAGTTCCAGTCGTATTTCGTGTTGTACGCCCGGACGGCGTGCTCGGCTTCGCTGGAGCCAGCCGAAATGCCCTCGAGGATGACGACGTCGACGTCGCCGCCGAGGTGAACGGTGACCGGTGTCGGTGAGGCGAGTGCGGCGTTGATGCTCGGGCTGCCGATGCTGAGGTAGAGGCGGTCGTCGGCCCAGACGCCCCAGACCGGTCGCGCGTGCGGGTGACGGCCACCGGGCGTGGTGATCCAGTAGACGCTCGCTGCGCGGAGTTGCTCGTCGACCCACGACCAGTCGAGGGCGTCACCCTCGCCGGGCTGGCCGTACATGGTGAGTCGTTCGGCGGTCGGTTCCATGGGGCGCAGCGTATCCAGCCGGTTGGCGGATCACATGGTCCCCCTTGTCTGAGCGAGCTCGAGCCGTTTCGCTTGATGGAGGTCAAGGAGGACCGATGCCGGCCGGATCTCCCCACATCCGCGGTGCCCGCGGACAAGCGCGTCTCGTCGCGGTCGCCATATCTCTACTCGTGGCGCTGCTGCTCGCGACCATCGCGCTTCCTCGAACGGCGCATGCGGAGAGCGCCTGGGTGGATACGGGCGGCGATTGCCTGGTGTTCCGTGCGGCGCCGGGCCTGGCCTCAGTGAAGCTCAGCTGCCTCGAACACGGGGCTGAGCTGGACCTGTTGGAGGGCACGCAGCCGCTCGACGGCTTCACCTGGCAGCGGGTTGAGTTCGACGGCCAAATCGGGTGGGTGGCCGACTTCTACATCACGACCGACCCCTCGGACGTCCAGCAGATCGAAGAGCCGACGGTCGCGGCCGGATCGACGCTCCCGGCTCCGCCGGCGGGGGGCCTCACGTTCGGTGTCACGCCCGAGGTCGACCCGGCAGCGCTGGCGGCCGCGCAGAGCTATCCGGTGGCCGGTATCTGGAGCCTCGATATCGCCTCGCAACAGCTGCGGCAGTACCTCCCGGGCGCGCCCGCGTTCGTGAACACGCTGACGCAGATCCCGACCGGCGGCGTGGTCGTGCTGCGCCGCGATGGCACGCTGGTTGCCGCTGGCCCGCCGCCGGAGGCCTCGTTCACCGTCGCTGGTAGCCCGAACCGACTGGCGACGCCGCCGGTCGGCGGGGTGACCCAGGGTGTCAGCGGTACCACGGCCCCCAAGTTCCTCGTTCAAGCGCAGTCGTTCACGGTGCAGAGCGTCGCCTACTTCCACGTCGGCTCTCAGCAGTGGCTGATCTATCTCCCGGGCGCCCCGGACCACGTCCAGTCGCTGCAGCAGGGCCAGCTTCGGGTCGACAGCGTCGTCACCGTCAAACGTGCGCCGGACGGACCAGAACCGGAGCCGGATCCGGGGCCGCTGGCTGGCGTGCCGTTCGAGACGAGCATCACCTATTACTACTGCGTCCCGGGCTCGAACCCGGCGAGCATCGGAGACGGCGGCGGCTATTGCGGTGGGATGGCGAACGGGCAGATCGTGCACAGCGGGGCGGCGGCCTGTTCGGCTGACAAGCTGGGGCAGCGGTTCACGATTCAGGGCGATCCGACCGAGCGCACCTATACCTGCGAGGACACCGGCGGCGCGGTGCTCAACGATCACCGCGACATCTGGTTCATGCACAGCGACGAGGGCTACGCCTGGTGGGTGCAGGTCGGCGATCGTGCTGAGATCACCGTCCTCCCCGAGTAGGAGCGGGGATCGTCGCGGCGATCAGATTCAGGGCGGGAACGGGTGCGGAACGCCCCAATCTGGCCGAGGATCGACTGCGATGACTGAATCCGAGTACCCCCGGCAAGACATCGAGGCGTGCGCCGACTGCGGCGCCGCCAACGCGCCTTACGCCTACCTTCAGGACGGCCGTCACTACTGCATCCGCTGTGCGCGGGTGAAGCTCGTACGTGACAAGATTCGGCCGGCCGGCAAGCGGTCCGACGACCTGACGCTGGACGACGTGTTGTTCACCGAGCTGCCTGCACCTGACATTGAGCTGACCTTGGAGTCCTAGCCCGCGCGTCTCGCGGGCTCATTCCGTGTCTCGTTTCCTGACTTCGCGCACCCCTCTGCGGACCGGTACGCTGGCGCCCTTCTCGGCGGCCTGATGGAGGTGGAGATGTCCGCGACGACGTATGAGAACGTCCGCTACGAGGTCCGCGAGCGGACGGCGATCGTCACGTTGAACCGGGCGGACCGGATGAACGCGATCATTCCGCAGCTGCGCCTCGATGTTGTGAACGCCTTCAGGGCGGCGGATGACGACGACGAGGTGCAGACGATCGTGCTCACGGGCGACGGGCGCGGGTTCTGCGCTGGTCGCGACCTCAAGGCGGCGGAGAATTCTCCGGGCAGCGAGATGACGCCAGAACAGGCGGCGGTCGGGTCGGACTTCCCGCTGATCCTGCGCAGTGTCTTGAAGCCTGTCATTGCGGCGGTCAACGGACCGGCTCGTGGGGCGGGCTGCAATCTGGTGTTTGCGGCCGATTTCAGAATCGTGAGCGAGCGCGCCAACTTCGCGGTGAACTTCATCGAACGCGGGATCGTCGCGGAGTACGCGCTGTTCTTCCTGTCGCGGCTGATCGGCGTCCACCGCGCGACCGAGATCTGCATGCTCGGGGACGTCTTCGACGCTCAGCAGGCGAACGATTGGGGCCTGGCGCACCAACTCGTCGCGCACGAGGAGCTGATGGACGCGGCGATGGACCTGGCGCGCCGCCTGGCGGCCCGCGCGCCGTTGGCGGTCCAAGAGACGAAGGCCGAGATCAACCGCGTCCACCACGTGACGGCCGACGAGTTCACGGTGATGCAGTCGGCGGCGAACGCGCGGCTTCGCGAGACCGACGACTGGACCGAAGGGATTCAGGCGTTTCGCGAGAAGCGGCCGCCGAATTTTAGGGGGCGGTAGCCCCCTGACTCCCAGTGGCTGAGTCGGGTTGGGTGGCGCTAGGTGCTGCGTCACGTGAGGGCGCGCTGCGCCCTGAAGGTCGTCGCGGCGTTGCCGCGACGTTCTTCTTCCAATGGATCCCGCCCGCCCACCACAAGAATGTGGGGCTGCGCCCCACGCCCCCCTTCTTTATCGGCCCGTGGCCGATGAGATCCAGACGGGCCGGGGGGCGGTTCGTGTGTTGTCCTCGATGCCGACCGGTCGATGGCGGGCGTGCATCAGTCGTCGCTGGGCCTCCTTGGCGAGCGGAGCGCGGCGTCTAGCGTTGGCAGATTTGCGGACTGATTAGTTCGGGGAGTTGGGGCCGCGTGAGACGCATGCGGGCGCGGGGCTCAGCCGGTGAGCCTCAGCTGGCGAGCGTCCTCGGCGAGCGGCGGAATCGGCCGATGGCACCTCGCGCTGGACGTGTGTTCCTCGTGATGACCGCGAGGGCGCCAACCGAGAGCACCGTGCCGACGACTCCGTCGACGATGTAGTGATTCCCGGTGACGATGACCGCCCAGGTCATGACGAGCGGCATCAGCACGCCGATTGCCTGGACCCAGCGATGCGTTGACTCACGAATCAAGGCGATGCCCATCAGCACGCTCCAGCCCACGTGGAGGCTGGGCACCGCTGCGAACTCGTTGCTGAGGAACGACGGCTGGAAGTTCTCGTAGTAGCCGGCCTGCTGCCCGACGGTCCCGATGATCTCCGGTGTCGCCAGGCGTGGCGGCGCCGCCGGGTAGAACTGGAAGAACAAGACGCCCAGTGCCCCGGAGATGACGATCGCGTTCCGGTAGGCGGAGTAGCGTGTCGGGTGCTCACGGTAGAGCCAGATCGCGACTGCTCCGAGCACCGGCCAGTGCGCCCAGATGTAGATCAGATTCGCGCCTTCGACCAACCAGTCCGTATCGAGGATCATCTCCTGCAGTTCCGGCTCGATGAAGATGCGCAGCGAGCGTTCGAGGTCCTCGAGCTGGCGTCCGTGGTCGAGCGCGATGGCCAGGCCACCCTCGGTGAACCCGCGGAGCACGAAGTAGGTGAAGAACAGGGTGACGAGGAGCGCGAGTTCGCGGGCCAGTGCTGGTCGCCTCGCGGCCGGCAGCGACCAGGCGACGATGCTGGCGATCAGCGTCGTCATGAACAGCATCAACGGGAACATCAGTGAGCCGGGCACATCTGGCCTCACCGGGCGACGATCGCCCGACCACTCGAGCTTGATACGACGATCACTGCGGCCCCGGATTGCCACCGGGACCGCTGTGACCGAGTCGGCCGTTGCGGCACGGCCGCCGCGCTGTCAGTCAACCGAGCGGCAGCGCGCCTCAGTAGGGCCACAGGTCCCGTCAGCCGTAGACCGATTGCCGGAGCTGGCAGCTCGTCCGCAGTGACGCGGCTCGGCGCGCGGGCGCCCCGCGCGGCCGCGGCGCTCGCTAGCCGCCGGGCGCTGCGGTCTCGCCGAGCCGGTCGAGGGCGGCTCGGACGAGCGGCGCTTCTGACGCGGAGTAGCGGGGATTGATCGCCTGTACGGCGCCGAGCAGCTCGCGGGCGGCCTCCTGGTTCCCGAGGGCGAACTCGATCAGGCCGGCGTGGGCGAGCAAATCAGGGTGGCGCGTGCCGTGGCGCAGCGCGTCCTGGCTGAACAGCTGTGCGAGCGGTAGTTCGCCGGCCTGGTAGTAGGCCCAGGCGAGTGTGTCAGCGGCCTCGATGCCGGGGCGCGCCTCGTACGCAAGCTCGGCGGCGGCGACGGACGCCGGGTCGCCAGCCGCCACCAGTAGGACCGCGCGGTCGAGGTCGGTGGCGATGCCGGCTGCGCGTTGCGCGCGTTCGAGGGCGAACGCGAGATCGAGGTTCAGCTGCGCGCGATCGGGCTGTCCGGTTGCGGCGTAGAGGTCGGCGAGCAGCGTCGCCGACTCGATCGACGGCTGCGTGTCGGTGAGGAACTCAGCGATCCGGATCGCCTCGTCGAGCTGGCCGCGCGCGGTGGCGACGGCGGCGAGGCCGTCGAGCGCTGCGGCGTCGGCGGGCTTCAGGTCGAAGGCACCCTGGAACTGGGTCGCCGCGTCGTCTGTGCGGCCGGCGTCCATGTAGAAGACGCCGAGCTGGATGTGGAGCCAGACGGTGTCTTCGGGCAGGCGGCCGGTGTCCGCGGCGATCGCGAGCTGCCATTGCAGTTCGGCGGCCTCGAGGTTGCCGCGTAGGCCCTCGATATGGGCGAGCCGGGCATGTGCGGGGAGGGTGCCGTTCAGCGCGGCCGGGTGCGCGAACGCCTTGTAGGCCGCGTCGTACTGGCCGAGGCCGAGCAGCGCGTCGCCGAGCACCCAGCGCGGGTAGGCGGCGTTCGGCTTCAGGTCGATCGCCTCGAGGGCGAGCGTGTGGCCCTCGGTGAAGTGGTGTGTGTAGACTTCGCTGTGGGCGAGCCCGATCAGTCCGCCGACGTTACGGCTGCGGTTCGATTCGACGGACTGCGCGAAGGCGTCACGAGCGCGCAGCAGATCCGCCGGCAGCGCGGCGAGGCGGGCGCGGCGCAGGTAGAGGCCGCCGAGCTGGTTGAGCGCGACGAAGTCTCGAGGGTCTCGTTCCGCCCGTTGTGTCCAGAAATCGATCGTGGCATCGAGTGCCGCCAGGTCGGTGGCCTCGCCGCGGGCGGCCCCCAGCACGATCGGGATCTCCTCGGTCAGCGCGGCGGGTTGCGCGAAGAGGCTGGTTCGGGCGGCCTCGATGTCGAGCGGTCGGAGGTCGTTCGCCTGCGCGGGCGGCTGATCGCCGCCCGCGCCAGACGCTGCCACGAGGGAGAGGACGAGCCCGAGCGAGGCCACGGTCGCGGTCAGCCGACGGCTGACTCGACCGCTGATCAGGCGGGTGATGTGGAATCGCATCGGACTCACTCCTCTCCTCGGACCGTGGCTAGCTGACGACCAGCAGCATCGCCTGCCCGGCGGGGATGCCGGCGGCGAAGGTGGTGGCGAAGGAGTCGTTGACGAACGACGGCGCGCCGATCACCCAGGTCTCAAACTGCCCCTGGACGGTGACGGCGACGGTGTCGACGCCGGCCGCGACGGCATCCGCCTGCAGCTGCTCGAGCGTGCCGCCGCCGTAGGCGGCGAGGGTGACACCGCTGGCCGCGGGGACGCTGAACCCGCCCGCACCCTCGGCGATCCAGGGCGCCGCGAGGTAGGGGAACGTGCCGAGGAATGCCCGGTCGTTCGCGTCGACGGCGTCAGAGACACCAGCAGCGCCGCCTCGATTCAGCACGATGCCGAGCGCGGCATCGATCACGTCGTCGGCGAGCTGGCGACCGTTGGGGAACGCCACCGGCTGCGAGAAATCGATGCTGACGATGTCCGGGATCAACGCGCCGGAGACGTCCGCAGCCGTCAGGCTGCCGAGCGGTCCGCCGTCCTGAGCACCGAGTACCGCATCGACGGCGTCACGCAGGCCCTGGGTGGTCGCCTCGGCAGTTGCGCCGTAGGTCACCACGTCGGTTGCGGGCGTGCCGAGGTTGAACGCGCCCTTGGTGTCCGTCGGGATCAATGCGGTGTTGATCGTCGGGATCGCCATGCGGTCGACCTGGGTGCCGTTGCGGACGGTCGCCGCCCAGACCTTGATCGCACCGGTGTCCGAGGTCGACGCACCGGTCAGCGCGACGATCGGCAGTTCGATCACGATCGAGGAGACATTCGTCCCTGCGAGTGTGTCGGACGGCGTCTCGCCTGCCGGCCGCAACCCGTCCGCGGGCACGAACGGCCCGGCGACGAAGTTGTTGAAGCCGACGAGGTCGAAGAAGAAGGGGTCGTCGCGGAGCCCCGCGAACGCTGTAATCCCGCCGGCCTCGACGATGCTGGGCGCGCCGGCGCCCGAGGTGAGTCCGACGATCGGGTCACCGAGCCCGGCGATCATGAAGTTCTGGCCGTTGTTCCAGAACGTCACCGTGACGGTGGCGTCTGCGACCAGGTCGCCGGTGTTGTCGACGTACAGCTCATAGCTGACGTCATCGGCGAAGCGCGTTGTCCCGTTGTCGGTGGGCGCGGTCAGCGGATTGACGCTGAGCACGGCCACCAGGTTGTCCACATTGGTTGGGCTGCGGAATGCGTAGATGTCGGTGATGTCTGCCTGCGGATCCCCGGCGAGGCCGGGTGCGTCCGCGTGGTCGGCGGCGCCGACCCGTGTGACGGTCTCCACCAGCGCGGCGAACACCAACGCCGCGAGGATGAGGGCGAGGGTGCCCGTCCGCCAGATTCCATACTGTTTCAAGTCAGCCTCCTTCGTTGAAGCGGTCATTGCCGGTTCTTCGACGAGGCAGCGGGCGCGGATCACTCCGACCGAGACATTCGGCGTTGCGGGACCAGATCAGGGAGCGGCTGAGGGCGCTAGAGCTCCGTTGCCAGGAGCGGCGTGGTCGTCGGCCCGGGGCTGCCGCCCGCCGGCTCGACGGTGATCGCGAAGGTCGTGCCGGCCTCGAAGACGCCCGTGATCGCCGTGGTGGCGCTGCCGTCACCAGCGCGGTCGAGCAGGCCGAGGGAGGCGGGATCGGCGCCCGGGGCGATCGCCCAGAGCTGGTACGCCTGATCGCGCTCGATCGCTGTGAGGCCCTCGAAACTGAGCGAGCCGGACTGGTCCGCCTGTGAGTAGACGAGCGTGGCTGAGGCGCCGCCTGAGGTGGTGGTCCGCACGACCTGGTCGCTGTTGTCGTCGCCGACCGTGTTCAGGCTGACGAAGCCGATCACCAAGATCGCCAGCGCGGCAGCGGCGGCGTAGGCCAGTCCTCGAGGTCCACGCCACCAGCTCGAGGCTGACGTGGGTCCGGGACCTGTACGTCCGATCGGGAGCGGCTCCGGGCTCGGGGCGGCGGAACCGCGTGCCGCGGCGCCCTCGAGAATGCGGGCGCGCAGGTCGGCGGGCGGGTCACGCTCCGGTGCGACCTCAGCGAGACGGGCGGCGGTGCGTTCGAGCGCGAGCGCTTCGGCGTGCAGATCGCAGGTCGCGAGGTGCACCTCGAGCTCGGCCCGCTCCTCGGGATTGAGCGCGCCGAGGGCGTAGGCGGGCAGGAGTTCGGCGACGTCGGCGCAGTTCATGGCGCTCCCGCTTCCAGTACGCCGCGCAGCCGATCCATCGCCAGCCGCATGCGGCTCTTCACCGTGCCGATGGGAATCCCCTCGCGCGCTGCGACTTCGGGGTAGGTGAGTCCGTCGAAGTAGGCGAGCGTCACGGCACGGCGCTGCGGCTCGGGCAGCGCTGCCATCGCCTGGCGGACCTCGTTCGCGTCCTCACGCTGGACGAGGCGCGTTGCCGCGTCCGGTTGCTCGTCGACTGGATCCGGTTGTGGATTGGCCTCGAGCGAGCTGTTGCGCGCGCGCCGCCGGCTGCGGGCGCGCACTGCGTCGATCGCCCGGCGGTGCACGATCGTCATCAGCAAGCTCTCCACGCTGCCGCGTTCCTCGTCGAGCTGGTCGGCCTGCTCCCAGAGGCCGAGGTAGGCGGCCTGCAGCACGTCCTCAGCGGCCGCCCCATCACCGAGGACACGATAGGCGAGGCCAAACGCCCGCCTGGAGGTCGCGTCGTATAGCTCGGCGAGCGCGGCCTCGTCGCCCCGTCGCAGACGCGCGCTGACGGCCTCGCGATCATCAACGGTCATTCGCTCTCGCGCCCCCGGCCGGATCACCCGCGATCGTTGTCCGCCAGAAAGGGTAGTCGCTTCCGGTAGGTCCGACCGGCCCTCGCGAGACGAGCGCAGTGGTCCGGGCAATGATCGCCCACCACTGTCTGGTCACGACCTCGGGCCGGCGACGAAGGCCATCCGCCGGTGGGTCGATCGACCCTATGTTCCGCGTCGCGCGCCCGCTCTGCTGGAGGGACGCGGTGGCCTCGAGCGGCGCGTGCCGCCTCGGGTGTGCTCGCTCGGCGACCGGAGGAGGGCGCTCTGAGCACGACGAAACGGCAGCGGCAGCGGATGAATCGCGTGAGCGGCTACCTGCTTGTGGCAATGGCGGTCGCGATGGCGGCGTGTGGTGGCGGTGGTTCCGAGGTTGAACCGACGGCGAGCCTTGTCGATAGCGTTTGCGCAGGGACGCTCGATCGTGAACCCGATCTGAGCAGCGCCGACCGCATTGCCTTCCGCGGCCCGGCCGGCATCCAGACTGTGGACCCCGATGGTTCGAATCCGGCGGTGCTCGGTCCGGGAGCATTTCCGCTCTGGTCGCCGGACGGCGGACGAATCATCTTTGTGAATGACGAGGGGATCCGGGTGATGAACTCGGACGGCGGAGACGTCGCCACTGTCGTCGAAGGCACAGAGGAGCGACCGATCGCGTTGGCCTGGTCGCCGAACGGACGCTGTCTGGCCCTCGCGTCGTTTTCGTTCGTGGGCGAGAACAACGGCGAGAGCTTCATCATCAGTCTGGACGGCACCGATCGTGTCTCCCTCGGCGACCCGGACCGCTTCAGCTTCTCGTCGTTCACGATCTCCGGTTCGTTGCCGGACCCGTGGTCCGCGGACGGGAGTCGCGTGGGCTATCTCTCTGGTCGCAGCACGTTGGAGTTCGGCATCGGCGGCCCGGTGGATCCCGAGGGCGTGGAGATTGCGGTGATCGACGCCGACGGCACCGATCGTCGCGTGCTCACCTCGGACGGCGGGTTCAAGATGTTCGCTGGCTGGGCCGCCGGGACTGACCAGATCGCGTTCATCTATAGCGATTTCGAGACGCTGGCCAGCGAGACCGGGGTTGCCGGGATCTACGTGATGGCGGCTGACGGGACCGATCGGAAGCGGATCGCCGATTGGCCGAACGAGGTGCTCGGTGGGTTGCCCGTCTGGTCACCGGACGGGCGGCGCCTCGCCTTCTGGAGCGAGATTGACAGCGTCAGCTCGCTCTTTGTCATCGATGCAGACGGCTCGAATCTCACGGCGGTGACCAGCGGCGGTCAATGCGATGGCCGGCTCGGCGTGTCGTGGGCTCCCGACGGTCAGCGACTGGCGTTCGTGCGGAGCTGTGACGCACCGTACTTCCTCGCGGACCAGGACACGTCGCTGTGGGCAGTGAACGTCGATGGCTCGGGGCTCACGGAACTGGCAGAGGGCGTCGAGGAGGGGCTGGAGCCCGACTGGTCGCCGGTGCGCTAGACCGCGCACGCGCGCCGTCTATCCGCGATGGGTTCCGGCCGAACGCGGCGTGGGAGCGGGAACGATCCACTACGCGGCCGAAGCCGGCGCGTTTGCTGATTCTCGATCGAGCGGAACGGAGAAGCGAAAGGTGCTTCCGACCCCCTCGACGCTTTCGACCTCGACCGCGCCCCCCATCCGTTCGATGTACTGGCGTACGAGGTAGAGCCCGAGCCCGGTGCTGCGGATGCCGTCGTAGTCGGGTCGCGCGATGCGGTGGAAGCGGCTGAACAGGTTTTCGAGTTCGGCTGCTGGAACCCCGAGCCCCTGGTCCTCGACGCTCACCTGGACCACGTCCGGACCGGGGACGCAGCGGATTACGACCTTGCCGCCGTCGGGGGAGTACTTGATGGCGTTGTCGACGAGGTTGCCCAGGACCTCGGTGAGTTTCGCCGGGTCTCCTCGCACGCGGGCATCGATCGTTCCGGCGGTGCTGAGTTCGTGTGTTCCCGAGGCCTGGCCGAAGGTTCCGAGGACCCCCTCGATCACCGCTCCGATGGCGACCGACTCGTCGACCACGTCGACGTCACCGGACTCGATCTTCGAGACGTTGAGCAGGTCGGTCACGATGTTCGCGAGTCGGGCCGACTCCTGCTGAATCCGCAACGCCCAGCTGTGCTCCTGGCCGGCGAGATCCTCGCTTTCGGCGAGCATGCCGGCGAATCCGAGCATGCCGGTGAGGGGCGTGCGTAACTCGTGTGAGGCGATCGCCACGAACTCGCTCTTCATCCGGTCGACCTGCCGAGCTTCGGTGACGTCGGTGAAGATATAGCCACGCTGCGAGCCAGCGCGCTCGTCGGCGACCGTGAAGCCCCCGACCGCCACCAGGCGCGACCCAACGCGCAGATCGAACGCGGTGGTTGCGTCAACGCTGCTGAATGGACGGTCGTCGAGCTCTCCCGCATTCGAACGCGGATCGACCTCGAAATGCTGGCTGACCTCGTCGATCGCTCGTCCGACAAGCGATCCGCTTGCCAGGCCGAGGATTCGCTCGAATGAGCCATTCACGTAGGTGACGAGGTCCTCGTCGTCGACGATCATTAGCCCGACGGAGAGTCCTTCCGCGATCGACTCGAACCGTGATCGCTCCCCTTCGACTTTGCCGAGGGTGTCGCGGATCTGGTCGACCATCTCGTTGAAGGTCAAGGTCAGGCGACTCACCTCGTCGCCGCCTCGGACTGGTACCTGCTGATCGAGATTCCCGCCCGCAATCACTTCCGCCGTCACCGTCAGGTCGCGCAGTGGGCCCGTGATCGTGCGGCTCAGAATCAGCGTCGCGGCCGCGCCGACGCCGATCACCACGAGGCCCAGCAGGATGCTGCGGAATCGCGCAGCGGCCGACTCGGCTGCGAGCGAGGCGGTCGAGAGTTCGACCGTGATCGCGCCGAAGCCCTGCGATCCAATCCGAACCGGGCGAGCGACGTGCAGTCGATCGGATTCCCAGACCGTCGTTTGTTCAGTGGCCAACGCGTACTCGAGCCCGAGATCGGAGATCTCGACTGACCCGGGAGCGCTGGTCTCGGCCGCCGTCCGTTCGGTCTCGATGCGAGCGATCAGACGGCCGGCCGCATCGTAGACGCGCACGTCGAGCACGCTTTCGTCGTCCTCGAGGCCCTCCATCGCGTCTTGGAGGTAGTCGACGTCGAGCTTGATGATCGGATCCAACCAGCTGGCCGAGAGCGCCGAGAGCATGCGATCAGCCTCGTTGGTTAGCTCACTGCGCAGCGTGCTCTTCGTCTGCTGGAACGAAACGACGGTCACGGTTGCGACCGACACCGCGAGGAGCGCCGTGACGATCGCGGTCAGGGTGGCCGCGAGTGGCCAGCGGCGCGCCAGCCGACTGCGCATTACTGACTGGTGGCGAGCTCGTAGAGGTTCCTGAGGACGACGAATGCTTCATCCGCCCCACCAGGCAGCTCGCCGAATTGCGTCGTCTTGAAGACGGCGAGGATCTCCTCGCCCTCGGGCGACTCGTCCAACCCGATCAGCAGTTCATTGATCGCGGTCATCAGCGCGGCGTCGATGTCTGGCCGTGCGAGGGCCAGCTGCCGTGGGACGTCGATCGTCTCGGCGATGATCACGAGTTCCTGCCGGGTTGCCTCGGGCACCTCGTTGAAGCCCTCACCATCGATTGCGCCAATGGCGGCGCGACCGCTGATCACCCATTGCAGGACGTTGTCGTCGTCTCCCGCGAACTCGTAGCGAACATCCGTCGGACCGGCGGGGGTCAGTCCCCCCGTCTGGACGGGCTGCAGGCCCTGCTCGACGAGGTAGGCAACTGGAAGCAGGAAGCCCGAGGTTGAGAACTGCTCATCGAGAGCAAGCAATTCGCCCTTGAAGTCCGCCGGCACGGCGATCCCGCTGTCGGCGCGGGCGAAGAGGACGGTGTGATACTCGGCGACGCCATCCTTCCAGCGGCGCAAGATCGGCACGGCACCAGAACGGTCGCTGACGATCATCGCTGGGTAGAGGCTGTCGAAGTACAGGTCGACGGCCCCCGACTCGAGCCACTCGGCCATCGTTTCGACGTCGGGGGCGATCTTTACCTGGCCTTCGCTGATCCCGAGTTCCGTCAGGTTTGCCGCGAGGTACTCAGCGAGCGGCGTGAACCGCGCGATCTTCTTGGCGGGGTCGTCAGCGATGTCCCCGAGCACGATCACACTTGAAGCCGAGGCAGGGGATTCGTCGGCGATCGTCGTCGGAAGGCTGCCTTCGGCCTCAGCCGACGGCGATCCTCCATTACAAGCGGTCAACAGCAGGGCCGCACCGATCGCGGGCAGCAGGAGTGCGCGCGGAAACATCGAACACCTCCGGGCCGGGCGGGTGCGATCCCGCGTTGACCTCAGGAGATCTTCGACGTCAGAGGCGGCCGAGTCAGCGAGAGGTCGCCGCCGTGCCTGACGACTTCCAACCTTTTCGCGGCTGGCCACCGGCGAAGATCGAGCGATCGCGACCTGCGGAGGGTCCGAGGAACCGGGCTGTGCCTCGTTCCGAGCGATGATCCATAGGGATGGTGTGGTTTCGCCGTCCTCGATGCTGTGCTCGACGTGTGCCTCGAGGATGCTCAGTCCAGCCGCCTGGATGTGCTCCGCCGCGGTGTCGTAGCCGTCGGCGACGATGCGCCGAGGATCCCGGGTCATGGGCGAGCCGCCGGAGGAGCGTCGCAGACAATCCGCGGCCGTCGACCGAATCGGTGCCAGACCGGTACGCTCCCGCGATGACGACGAACCTTGGCATCCCGCTGTCCGTCCTCGATGTCGCTCCGGTGGCGGAGGGCTTCACGCCCGCCGACGCGCTGCGGAACTCGCTCGATCTGGCGCCGCGCGCGGAGCGACTCGGCTACACGCGCTACTGGGTCGCCGAGCACCACAACATGCCGGGCATCGCCTCGTCATCGCCGCCGGTGCTGCTCGCCCACATCGCATCGGTCACCTCAACGATGCGGGTCGGGTCCGGCGGCGTGATGCTGCCGAATCACTCCTCGCTGGTGGTGGCGGAACAGTTCGGGATGCTGGAGGCGCTGCACCCCGGTCGGGTTGATCTCGGGATCGGGCGGGCACCCGGGACGGACCAGTTGACGGCGTACGCGCTGCGACGCGCGCAGACTTCAGTGGACGACTTCCCGAACCAGATGGTGGAACTGGAGGGCTACTTCAGCGGGGAGTGGCCGGAGCAACACCCATTCAAGGACATCCTCGCGAACCCGGGGCGCGGATACCGGCCGGCGGTCTGGATGCTGGGGTCCTCGGACTACGGGGCGCACGCGGCGGGCGTGCTGGGGTTGCCGTATTCGTTCGCCCATCACTTCTCGTCGGGCAACACGGATCTGGCGGTGAAGACGTACCGCGAGTCATTCGAGACGAACCAGCCGGACCGCGTAGACGAGTCGTACCTGATGCTGGGTGTGTCGGTGTTGTGCGCGGAGACCGACGAGCGGGCGGAGTGGCTCGCCGGTTCGGGCAAGCTGTCCTTCATTCGGATGCGGACGGGCCGGCCGGGGCGGCTGCCGACGCCGGAGGAGGCGGCGGCCTACGAGTACTCGCCGCAGGAGCAGGCGCTCCTCGATAGCCGCGTGGGGTCACAGGTGGTTGGCAGTCCGGAGACGGTGCGTGCCGAGTTGGCGACGCTGATCGAGCGGACAGGCACGGATGAGCTGATGATTACGACCTCGGCACACGCTTACGAGGCGCGCGTTCGGTCGTACGAGTTGATCGCCGAGGTGACGGGGTTGGACCCTCGTGAAGTCGAGGCGCCTCCGGCGGGGGTGGCTTCAGTCTGAGATCCACGAGGGGGATGACGCTGGCGCGCCAATCGGTCGCGAGCGAAGCTCGCGACGGACTCTCTTAGGTTATCCCGCCCACCCCGTATGCCTGTGGGGCTGCGCCCCACACCCGCTTCTTGTCGGCCTTCGGCCGAGTCGGATCCGGGGCTGAGGCGGAGCGGGATCGCCGCCGGTGCCGGGAGCTTGATCGCGTGCCAGCGGGATCCACCCTCCTTGTTGTCAGCCTTCGACGGACTGGGCTCTCACGCGGTTGACGCCTGCGGCCTTCGTCCTGCTTCGCTTGTTGTTCCGCGGTGAGGGTGCTCTGGCGACGTTGCCGCGGGTGAGGGAGCCACGCGCTCCCGTCGAGGTTGGTGGGCGGCGTGGAGATCGTCGGCCTGTTGCCGCGCTCGACCCGGGGGCGATCCTTCGTACATTCGGGCGCGAAGACACCTCGACGGCCTGGACGCGGGCCGGGTAGCGCACTGGAGGAACGATGGCCTCGGTCAAGGAGATGCTGAAGTCCGGACAGACGGTGGTCGGGACGACTGCTTCGGTCGGCAGTGACATGAACTTTCTGGGTGATTCGGGTTACGACTTCATCTTGTTCGATACGCAGCACTCGCCGGTTGAGGTGAAGGAGTTGATCCCGGTCGTGCAGGGGCTGAACGGGAAGGCGGCGACGCCGATCGTTCGGGTGAGCGATAACCGGGCGGACCTGATCTGCTTCGCGCTGGATGCGGGGGCGCGCGGGATCATCGTGCCGATGGTGAACACCGCCGAGCAGGCGGAGGCGATGGTGCAGTCGTGCCGCTACGACCCGAAGGGTGTCCGCAGCAACGCGGGTATCCGCGGCGAGTGGGGGGAGTTCGGGAGCTACCGGGACTACCTGGACGCCGTGAATGACAACGTTGTGATCGTTCCGATGATCGAGACGCGCGAGGCGATGGAGAACATCGACGCGATCTGTGCCGTGGACGGTGTGGACGTGCTGCTCGTGGGGCCCTCGGACCTGTCGATCGCCCTCGGGGTGCCGCTGGACTACGAGTCGGACACGTACCAGGCGGGGCTGGACCAGATTGCCGAGGGGTGCGCCCGGCACGGGGTGGTGCCGGGGATGTATTTCATCCCGCCGGGGATGGACCCGAACTTCTACGTCGAGAAGGGGTTCAAGTTCTTCACGTTGCCGTGGAACGGCTGGGCGGTCGACGGGGTCAAGAACGGGCTCGCCGGGGTTACCCGCTAACGGATCGCGCGGCGTCGAGGCGCTCCCGTTGGTCCTACCTGGCTACCGGGAGCACATCCTCGACCATGGCGCGCGCGGCCTGACGGTCGCGGAAGTACAGCGGGTGGATGGTCGCGAAGATCGCCTGGTTGGCGGGCAGGTCGACGGCGGCGACGATCGCGGAACGTGGACACGCCGGGACGCACGCGTCGCAGTCAATGCAGCCGTCGGCGTCGATGAACACCATCCGATCGACGCCGTCCTCGATGTGGATGCAGTTGACGGGGCAGACGTCGACGCACATCTGGTTGACTTCGTCGATGCAGGCGGATGTCGCGTAGTAGGTCATGCCCACCTCGGTGTTGGGTTGCTGGGGTGCCGGCGCGCTAGCCGGCGCCGCTCCGCCGTCGCGATCGCTCCTCGTCGTAGAGGTAGCTGAAACCGGCGCCGTACTTCGTCTTGCGAGCGGCCTCCACCGCTGCCGCGCCGAAGGTGCGCTGGGTCTCGGCGTAGTGGCGCGCCTCGTCGTCCGAGGCGTCCTCGAGCCGGACCTCGGTGCGGGGTACGAAGAAGACCTGGCCGATCGGGCCGCTACCAACGAGGCTGAGGACGTCCCCACCTTCGAGCGCGTAGCGGAACTCGGTTTCGTGCGGGAACCAGTCGGTCTCGGCTCGGGTGGAGATGACGCCGGCGGTCGGCCGCTGCAGGTCGTTCAGGACCGCGGTGTAGACCGTGTCCCATCCGGTAGGGGTGATGAACTGGTGTGTGCCGCGTAGGCCGACGGTCCCGGGCGGCATGTTGATCCCGACGGTGAGGGCGGCGACGAGCTGGCGTGCCTGAGGTTCGTCGATGCCGGCCTGTGGCTCGAGGATGGTGACCGCGGTGACGCCGATCCCGCCGGCGCCGGCGGAGCGGGCGACTTCGGCGACGAAGACGGGCGCCCGCTGCCCATAGTCGTTGCCGAGGAACAGCGTGATCGCGAGCACGTCGTCGTCGCGGGCGTAGATCTGGACGGACTCGTTGTCGAGCAGCGGCGGGAAGACGAGGAAACCGAGCTTGTTCGCCTCCTCGATGACGGGGATCAAGCGGGCGTGCTGGGGCAGGAAGGCGCGTCGTTTCTCGCGGGCGGGCGCGCGTCCGATACCGGGTCGCAGCGGATTCGGCACCAGCCGGACCCGCACCTCGACCTCGGGGTCGACGATCTCGGAACCGGCGGCGGCGGCGCTAGTCTCCAGCGCCATTGTGCCCGTCCTGGAGGAGGCCGAGGGCGTCGGGAGCGCCCGCACGCCGCGCCTTTTGATGATCGCGGTAGTGATAGGTAAAGGTCGCGCCGTAGTTGGTCGTCTTCTCCTTGGTCGCGCGCTCCGCCCAGTAGTCGCGCTGGACCTCGACGAATCGCTGTTCCTCCTCGGGCGTCCCGTCGATGAGCTCGATGTCTTCGCGCGGCAGGAAGAATGCCTGGCCGATCGGGCTGCCACCCGCGAGGCCGAGCACCTGGCCGGGCCGGAGCGTGTACCAGAAGACGGAGTGGTGCTCCGTCCCGTCCGTCGCCAGCCTGGTGCTGAGCGCTGGGACGATCGGACGTGGCAGGTCGTTGAATACCGAGGTGAAGAGCGTGTCCCAGCCGGCGGGGGTGGCGAACCCGTAGGCGCCTCGTAAGCCAACCGTGCCGGACGGCTGGTTCAGATCGACGACGACCGCCTCGAGCAGTTCGTGGGCCGCGGCCTCGCTCGCGATACGGTCCGCGTCGACCACGGTCATGGCGATCGTGCCGGCCGCGTCGACGTGCGCCTCGAAGGCGGGGTGGTACTCGCCGAGCTCGTCGGCGGCGAGGAAGGTCGCGGTCAAGGTGTCGTCGTGACCCGCGCGCAGCTGAAGTGCCTCGTGGTCCTCCAGCGGGGGGTAGACGAGGAAGCCGAGCTTGTTGACGTCCTCGACGACCGGGCAGAACCGCGTCTGCTGGGGCAACCACGCCCGGCGATTCTCGCGCGCCGGCACGTGACCGGCGCCGGGGCGGAGCGGATTGGGAACGGCTCGCACATCCATCGCTGGGCCTCCGTGCTTAGGAGCGGCTGGCCGCCGCCGGCGGAACGGCCGCCGCCTGATCGGTCGCCGACACCCCGACCAGCGTCACCGGCTCCCTCGGGACGAAGAGCACCTGGCCGAGCGGGGTGTCGTGGGTGAAGCGGATCGATTCGCCGCGCTTGAAGGCGTATCGAAACTCGGTGTTCTGCGGATACCAGTCGCTCTCGATCAAGCAGTTGAGCGACGGAATCCCGTCATCGCGCGGGTCGTTGAGCGGGCTGACGCAGAGCGTGTTCCAGCCTTCAGGGGTGATGAAGTTGTGCGCGCCGAGGAACCCGAACTGTCCCGGAGTGCCGGGCATGACGTTGGTCGTCATAGCGGCGATCAGCTGGTCGATCATCTGGTGGTCGATGCTGGTGCGTTTGCTCGTGTTGTAGACGACGCGGCCGAGCCCGCCCCAGCCAGCCGAGCCGCCGGTGGTCACGGAGAAGAGCCGGGTCTCGTTGCCGTGGGCGTCGTCGGCGAAGAGGGTGAAGAGGAACGCACCGTCGTCTTGCAGCAGTACCTCGACCGCCTCAGTCGGATGCAGCGGCGGATAGACGAGGAAGCCGGACTCGGAAGCGGCCTCGAAGCTCGGTCGACGCGGCGCTGGCGTGGGGCCCTCGGACGGCAGGCTCGGACGAACCGGGAGGTGACCGGCGCCGGGGCGCCGGTAGTTCGGGACGATCTTGACCTGCACGGATCCCCCCACCGACGAGCGCCCTCGTGCGGAGCGCCGGGTGAAGACTTAACAGGCGCCCGGACCGTTTGGAGGGGGCAAAGGTCACTGAACTGAGGGGACCCTGAACAACACAGGGATCGCGGGTGCGTGTCCCCAGTCCCGCGCTGCCGGCGCTGAGTCAGGCGGCGCGGGCGAGTGGCGTGAGCTCCGTCTCGACCTGCTGCCACGCGTCGTCGAGGGCGCGCACGATCTCCGGGGCGGCTGAGACCGAGCCGGCGCGGCCGAGGAACTGGAGCTCCTCGGCGTGGCTGGCGACTGTGGTGGCACCGACGCCGGCGCTTGCCGATTTCAGGCGATGTGCGATCTCTTCGACGAGGACCGGATCGGCGGCTCGAGTGGCCTCGCGCAGCGCGTCGATGTCGCCGCGGGCTTCGTCGAGATAGGTCGTGACGACCTCGGCGACGAGGCGGTCGCCTCCCAAGGTGCGCAGATCCTCGATCGTGACGTAGTCGATCCCGGCTTCGTTGATCACGGCTGGCTCCTCGGACGAATCGGACGACGCATCGCCCCTGGCTGTCGGTCGGGCGACCGACGTGTGCTCACGCGGCGCGCTGGTGGTATCCGGTCTCGAGGTACTCGAGCGTCGAGAGCACGCGGTCGCATTCCCCCGACAGCATGTCGACCATCGACGACGCTTGATCGAGGTTTCCGTGTTCGCCGCAGCGCTCCAACGCGGCGGCCTGGTCAGCCAGTCCGAGCGCCCCGACATTGGCCGCGGCGCTTCGCAGGGTCCGGGCCGCGCGGTAGAGCTGCCTCGCGTCGTCGACGACCAGCGCGCTGAAGATCTGTTCGATCGTGAAGCGGGCCTCGTCACGGAACACGTCAACGATCGAGAGTGCTGGCACGGACTCGCCGTCGAACACCTCGGTCGATTCGATCCACGCGGTGTCGATTGGCCCGCCCGACGATGCCGGGTCGGCTGCGGCGGACCGCGAGGTCCGCACGCGCTTCACGGCCGCCGTCAGCTCGTCCAGCTTGTAGGGCTTCGAGAGGTAGTCGTCGGCTCCCGCCTCGAGGCAGCGCTCGCGATCGCCGGTCATGACGTTCGCGGTGACGGCGATGACGGGAACTCGGGGCCATGGGAAGCGGCGCCGGATCTCGCGGGTGCAGATGTAGCCGTCCATCCTCGGCATCATGATGTCCATGAGGACCAGGTCGTAGGGGCGGCTGTCGAGTCGCTCGAGCGCCAGCACGCCGTTTTCGGCGTAGTCGACGTCAAAGTTCAGCTGTCCGAGCATCGAGACGGCGATCAGCTTGTTGGTCCGACTGTCCTCGACCACGAGGGCGCGATCACGCGTGCTGCCGATCGGCGTCGGCTCGGTTCGTTCACTCATCGCGACCGCCGGCAGCACAGCGACGGCGCTCGCACGCACGGTGCTGTCAGCTGCACTTTGCTCGTTCGAGTTTCGGCCGGACTGCAGCCTCGGCTCTGCGATTTCCCTGATCCTGACCTGACTATTCGGGTCGAACTCCCCGCTAGCAGCTGCGTGCCCCTCTTGAGTCCGAATCGCCAGCTCGCCGCAAGCTCAACGAGCCTGGTGGCGGCGGGAGCGGGGCCACGAGGAGATGTTGGCGCAGTCAGAGGAGTCCTGGGATGGAGTCGGTGGTGACGCCACTCCGCGCTGGTCTCGCCTGCGACGACAGCCAGCCGGACATGACGAACGCGGCCGTCGTCGCGGCTTAGCGGAGGTCGTCGAGCAGCCAGGGGCTGGTGTCGGGTCGTGTTTTGTCGCCTGCCGACGGGCCTTTGGAGCTACTGCGGCCGCTCAGAGACAAGGTCGTAGCGGGCTGCAGCATTGGTGACGCAACGCTCAACGTCTTCGGGGAGCAGGTAGCGGGCGCGGACGAGTTGCTCGGCGACTTCACGGGCGGCGGCGCGGTAGGCGTCGCGCGACGGGTATCGGTCGTGGATGCGCGTTGCCTCGAACGGGACCGTCGAGCCTGAGTAGTCGAGGATCTGGCCGCCGCCGCCGGTTTCCGGGTGGCGCGGGTTGAAGCCGGTGTGTGTGGCGACCGGGAGTTCGATGTCGGGGAGACGGATCCCGCCGGTTTCGTTGCCGTCGTCGTCGATCGCGGAGACGACGGCTGGGTACCCGTCACCTGACACCCGAGCAGCTTCTCCATGAATGCCCGCTACACGGGCAGCTTCTCCATGAATGCCCGCTACACGGGCAGCTTCTCCATGAATGCCCGCTACACGGGCAGCTTCTCCATGAATGCCCGCTACGCGGGCAGGGAATGTGCCGACGCCGTCGGCGGCGCGGGGGCCGAGGTCGAGCGGACGCATCGAGGGGCAGGCGTCGATGTCCGGCAGGGCGAGTGGCTGGGCGAGCGCGCCGAGTTCTGCGAGGCGGGCGGCGACGTCCTCGCGGGTGGCAGCGGTGCCGTCGCGCCAGCGGGGGAAGACGCTGGCGGGGGGCGGGGTTCCTCGTACCCAGTCGAGGAGGTTGACGAGGGCCGCGCGCACGAGCGGACGGTAGTCGATGACGTTGATCGGGTTGGCGCCGCGGGTGCCGAAGGCGGTGCGGTCATCGAGGGCAGGAGTGCCGGCCTGGTGCTGGGTGGAGGCGAAGAGGTAGCGGCGGACCTCTTCGGGCGGTTCGACGTCGTGGCCCGTGGCGGCGTCGACGTGGGTGAGGGCGGCGTCGGAGCGCCAGTACTCGTAGGAGGTGTCGGTCTGAATGACGCGGGGGACACCGCCGCGGGCGCGCTGGCGGTCGAGGAGGCCCTCGGACTTGCCGGTGGCGGGATCCTCTTGCGCGTCGTCGGCGAAGGGGAAGCGGTGGCCGAAGCTGGGCGTGGGCTGGACCGACGGCTGGGCGAAGCGATGGTTGAACTCGCCGCGGCGACCGCCGGCGACGTGGATGAGGGCGCCGTCGAGCGCCTGGTCGCCGTCCTCGTCGAGGTTGAGGCCGAGGTGGAGGTAGTGGCGGAGGAAGCGTCCGCACTGGCTGACGCCGTAGCCGATGACGTGGTCGACGAAGTGTCTGTTTGGGGTGGCCAGGGGATTCGCTGTGTCGGCGCTCTTGAGGAAGGTGGCGCAGTCGCGGATGGCGAGGAGGCCGGTGCCGACGACGGGGCACTCGGCGGGGCGGTAGACGATGTCGTAGATGCGGCCGGGCTCGAACCCGGATGCGAGGCTGATGCGTGCGCCGTCAGCGGTGAAGGACCACGCGTCACGGGGGATGGTGGCTGGCTCGCCGTAGACGCCGTCGCGGACGTAGAGGGTGGCGGCGGGGTCCTCGATGTTGGTGGGCGTGATCGGGAGGTGGTTGCCGAGGGCGCCGACGTGCTGGTCGGTGAGTGGCAGCTCCGCCGCCGGGGCGCTGGGCTGGATGCGGAGCTGGGTTGTGCCGGGGTTGTCGCCGAGCGCCTCGGGAGGAACGCGTGGCGCGTCGAGGCCGAGGCGGCCCGCGGCACGGGGGACGTCCCACTGCCAGCCGGGCCAGGCGATCGACCAGCCCCGGCGGAGGAGCATGCCGTCGTTGAAGGGGATGTCGCGGGGCGAGACCGGCGGGTCGCCGAGGAGGATCGATCGGGCGGAGGGGCGGCTGCCTCGGTTGGGGACGTCGAGCAGGAGGGCGCGGTTGCCTCGGGCGGGGTTGGCCGGCTGGAGGATCGTGAGGTCGCCGCTGAAGTGGACGCGGCCGTCCTCGGAACGGGGTGCCTTGTCGAGGTCGACGATGCCGGCGTTGGCGGGGTTGAGCGGATCGACGGCGTAGCCGGCGATCGCGTCGATGCGTTCGTACGGGCCGGTGTCGCCGAACGACTGGCCGCCCTCGAACGGGGCGCGCGAGACGATCTCGAGGTTGGTCAGGGTCACCCTGGATCTCCTGCCTCGTGGTCGCGGGTCGCTTCGGCGCGGGACGCCGGCGTGGCGACGATTCTCGGACGGCGCCTGCGGATACTACGTTGTGAGGGAGATCGTGGGCCGCTACCGTGACGCGGGTCGATGGGCGAAGCGAGCGACGGTCGGGTCAGCTCGAGGGGGTGGTCGGTGCCGGACGAAGACGCGCGATCGGAACCACCGTCTGATCGATCGTCCGACACCCCGGGATCGGGTGCCTCGGATGCTTCAGGATCCGATGCCGTGCCGTCCACGGGCGGATTCGATCCGTATACGGCGGACCTCGAGACGTGGACGGACGACGACTGGCTTCGGTGGCTCGATACCGAGGTCGAGCCGGTCGATCCCGAGTGGTTCCGCATGCAGTTCGACCTTGCCGGCAACCAGACCTCGGTCCAGCAGATCGGCAGGACGGTCAGCCCGGAGGTGCTGGCGGGGTTAACCAATACGCCCGGATTCATCGAGCTTGGTCCAGCCACGCGCATCACCTTCTTCGAGAGCTGGTATCGGGCGCACCCCGGGCCAGGATTGGACGAAACAAGCCGGCCTGACTCGGGCGGCTGGAGCCATGCGGGGGAGGAGTACTTCACGACGATCACGCTACCCGACGGCAGCGTCGTCACCGAAGTGTCGGACTCGTCGGGCACGACCAGCCGGCAGCTCACGGACCGCGAGAAACAGGTCGTCGGGCAGCTCAGTCTCGACCGCGAGCCGCTCGTTGAGGTGCCCTCGGGCGGGCCGGTTTCCGCGCCGGACACGGTCGACCTCGACGGGCGGGTGGCGCTCGGTGGTGGCGGGATCATGCGGCTCGGTCCGGTCGTGCTCGACCGGAGGGTGCTGGCCGCCCTCGCGGTGGCGGCAGCGATCGCCGCGATCTTCGCTGTGGTCGCGCTCGGTGGCGGGGGCAGCGAGGTGCCGGCGAGCGGTGGCGGATCGGAGACCGGGAGTACGTCGGGGAGCGGCACGTCTGGTGGTGGCACCTCGGGAGGCGGCACGTCGGGTGGTGATACGTCCGGCGGGGCGGCGCCGGGTGCGTCGGCGGCGGCCGGCGACGCGTGCGAGGTCGCCCATGGGCGGCAGAACATCGTTCAGTTGACGAGCCCGGACGTCCAACCGTCGATCCCCCGCGTGACCTACGTCGGGGACGTCGCTGCGGGCTTCCCGTCGCCTCGCTTTGAGTGGTCGGAGATGCCCGCCGAGACGACGGAGATCGCGATCCTCGTGCAGGTGCTGACGAGGGATCGGGGCGTGACGTATCAGGAGGACGATCGGCTGTGGTGGAACCAGCGGCCGTCGGGCGCGACGGTCTGGCTCGTGACCGGGATCGACGCTTCGGCGCGCTCGCTGCCCATGACGTCGCTGGCCGTGCGGCCGCCCGGCGATGCGGTGGAGCGCAAGCACGAGAACGGACGGCGGACCGTGGACGACCAGGTCTACGTGCAGCAGTTCTGGGTCAACAGCAATGCGACCCACCTCTTCACGGTGTTCGGTCTCTGCGACCCCCCGCTGGCCGGGACCGCGGATGACTACAACCAGGTCTGGTTGCTCCGGAACGCGGTCGCGATCGGGCGGTTCTTCTCCGCGATCCCGGGGTAGGGACCGCGGCGATTCGCCGCTCGGTCCTCGAGCCGGGGCCGTGTGACCGTAGCCGCGGTCGTCGTCAATGGATCTCGAACGTCTGCGCCGGATCGACCGGGGCGTCGACGAGCTGATGACTGTGCTGGCCCTCGGCGAAGTCGGTGAGCATCTGGAGGTTGGGCTCGAGGCCGATCGGCTGCCAGTCGTCGCCAAAGACGGCGGCCGCCTCGCGGAGGTCGTCGAGCAGCCAGGGGCTGGTGTCGGCGTAGCGGCGGCGGCGTTCGATCCAGAGCTGCTTCGAGGCGGCGAAGGCCTCGGCGAGGCTATCGACGATCCAGGGGTCGCGTTCGACGACCTCGTGGCGGAGCTTGATCAGGTGGTGGGCGGGGACGTAGCCGTGGTCGCGCACGTAGGCGATTTCAGCAGCTCGATAGTCGGGGATCATCGGGACGATCGGGCTGTCGGGCGCGAAGTAGCCGGCAGGCATGAACGCGGCGACGAGCACATCGATCTCACCGGCGAGCAGGAGGTCGACAAGCGACTTGCCGGGCGGGCCGCCCTCGACGTTGGGCGGAGCGTCCGGTGGGACGTTGCCGTGGCCGGCGTCGGGCGTGCCTTCGACGGGGGCGATCACCCAGGTGATGTTCCAGATATCGACGCCGGCCTGCTGGAGGACGATGCGCGTCCAGGTGTTGCCGCTGTTGGGCCAGCCGTCGATGCCGATGCGTTTGCCCTCGAGAGCGGCGAGGTCCTCGATCTCGGTGCCGCGCTTGACGAGGAAGCAGCGGTGGCGGAGCTGGAACATGGGGAAGATCGGGAGGCCGACGAAGTCGCGGTTGCCTCGGGAGGTTTCGATCATGAAGCGGCCGAGGGAGGCCTCGCCACCGTGGTAGGCCTCGTCACTGGCGACGGGAGCGAGGCCACGTTGCACGTCGTAGCTGAGATCGATGCCGTCGGGGACGACGTCACCTGTCAGCAGCGGGGTGATGTGATCCCAGGGGTAGCCGGCGAGCTGGAGCGAGAGGCGCGCCATGCGGAGCTCCTTGTGGATGTCGATCTGATCTCATCCGCAACCTAATCGATTCTGGCTCGCCGGGCCGCTCCACGGCACCGCGAGCCGGCCCTGGCCGGTCGGCGTTGTCCGGCGGGCGTGCGGCCGTGGTGGACACGGTGCAGTAGGCCGGAGACGTGCGCGACGCTCTGGGCGTCCGCCTACACAGGACGAATCCAGCGAGAAATCGACACGAAGATCCTCAACATGGACACGAACGTATGGCTGATAATTTGATTGTTCGTTGAGCGTCGAGTCACTTACGTGACATGCGACGGAGTCTAGGATAATGACACGCGTAATACGGAATAGAGTCGACTCCGACAGGTGACTTAGATCGAATCTCGTCACTACCAATATCACGAAACTTTTGGAGCCGGAATATTATGTCCGTTGCAGATGAGATCAACCAGCTGAATGCGGGCTGGTACAACGTCGTGAATCGGGCGTTGGATATCACGAATCCGAACTTCCAGCTCGCGCAGGGGACGTTGGGACTGCAGACGTCAGACTCGTCGGGCCTGTTCCTGATGCTGGACGCGGTGCCGCCATCGGCTGCTGTCCATTACTACGATCCGAGCGGCCTCTCAAAGCGAAGCTCAGCCTACCAAGGCATGCTCAACGCCCTGACTCCTGAGCAAGCAGCTGATCTGCGTACAGTACTGAGCGATCAGTACGCAGCTTGGATCGCATATAAGAACGATTTCTTCATTGCCAATCCGACCAGCGACAAAACGCAGGAAGATCTGTTCACGCTGTTCGCCAACCAACGGCTCGACCCCGGAAAGGCGGCACAGGCACTCACCGTCTACAAGCAGAACGCGAACAATCGACTGAATCAGGCACTCGATGCGCTGCACGCGCCCGCGGCCACGCAGGCGTTCGTTGGCTCCGATGGCACCTCGTTCTCTCTGTACAGGTATTCGGCAACCATCGACGGCGCCAAGAACGCGATCCTCACCGGGGGTGGACCGACGCAGATCAGCTACGACTCGTCGACCGCAGATACGACGCTTCGGCACACGACGGTGAAGGGCGCGGCGAGCGGGTTCTGGGACATTTTCTCGGGCGGCGCCGGGGGAGGCTTCGACCAGCTGAATACGACAGCGGCGTCATCGAGGTTCACGGTATCTGGCACGATCAACAAGTTCGCCACCCTCGCGGCGTCACCGATCGAGTGGTTCAGCTCGAACGAGTACTCCCGTGCCTACAACGGAAACGGCGATGCGAATATCTGGAACCCGTTGGCGAACGTGGGGAACTGGGATTCATTCTTCAAGCAGCCAGACGGTTCGCTCGCTCGGCGGGTCACGTCACTGCTGCTGGTGAGCGGCTACGATATCACCGTCACCAGTCATGCCAGCTACAGCACCCAGGATTATCAGCAGATCACGACCGAAGCATCATTCGGGATCTGGCCGTTCTTCAGTGCAGAGGTTTCAACAACCCATACAACAAACTTCACGCATAACGAGGACGGCACGCTGACGATCAAGCACACCCTTGGTGAGGGGTTGATCGAGATCTGGGGGGTCTTCGTTGCCGAGGCGCCGAACTGATCGAGCGCCGAGCGGAGAGACAGATTCGTCCCCGGAGCATCGCTCCGGGGACGTGTTGCCTGGCAGCTATCGCGTGATCGGAGGACGGGAGTCACGCCGGGTGTGTGCGCCTCGAGGGCTCGACCTGGCGATGGCCGCGTCGAGCCCTGACCCCTGATCCGCCCAGCTCGTCGAGGGAGGCGGGGTCGGCACTGACCGGCAGATGAGGGTGAGCTCAAACGCTCACGGGGGCGGCAACGCCCTTACTGCCTTTGGACGTTGGCCGCCCCGTCCGCCGCGTCTTCGCCCCGCAGTCGCTGCGCGAGCCTGTTAGGTTCGCGCAGCGGCACAGGAGGCCCCAATGGCAGACCCCACTGAGTCACAACATCCATTGCTTGTGACGGCGGCATGGCTCGCCGAGCAGCCGGCGGACGCGGGCCTCGTGATCATCGATTGCAGCGAGCCCGACGCTTACCGCAGAGCGCACATTCCGGGGGCGGTATCGATCGGGCACCGGCCGATCACGCTGAAGAGCGCTGCGAATTCTCGGCTGGTGATGGAGACGGACGAGTTTGAGTCGCTGGCGCGTCGGCTCGGGCTGTCTAACGACTCTTCCGTGATCCTCTATGACGACAGTCGGTCGCTGAATGCGGCGCGGGTCTGGTGGGTGTTCGAGCGCTTCGGGCTGAGCAACGTGCGTGTGCTGGATGGTGGGTTCAACGCGTGGCTGGACGAGGGGCGGCCATTGACGTCGCGCGCGGCGCGGCCCGAGGCCGGCGACTTCACGGCCGTGGTCGACGATTCGCATCATTGCCGGATCGACGATCTACGTGGCGCGGTTGGAACGGGCAGCCTGCAGATCTGGGACGTGCGCTCCGAGGGCGAATGGCTCGGGACGAACGATCGAGGGAACGCGCGCGCCGGGCACGTGCCGGGCGCGGTGTGGTTGGAGTGGACGGAGCTCCTCGAAGAGCCGCCCGGCGGCCGGTTCCGTGCGCTCGATGAGATGCGTCAGATCCTCGTGACTGCCGGGATCGACCCGGAGGCCGAGACGGTCAGTTACTGACAGGGTGGCATTCGCGCGGCGGTCGCCGCGTTCATCCTCCGCCTGCTCGGCAACGAGCAGGCGCGCAACTATGACGGGTCGATGGGCGAGTGGGCGAACCTCGAGGACACGCCGCTGACGCTGGACTGAGGCCCGGACGGGCGTGGTCGAGGAAGCAGCAGCGTGGGTGGCGAGCGCCTCGGAGACCCCGCCAGGAGGTCATGCCGCCGAGGCAGCCGAGGCCGACGAAGGCTCGCGCGAGTTCGAATCTGCCGTGGCAGCTGCTACGGCTGAGCTGAGGCGGGCAGCGGTCGCCGGCGACCTCCAGCCAGCAGCATGAACAGACCGGCCAGCACCACGACTCCCGCGAACCCGTAGACGGCCGCCACGTCCAGGCTGCTGGCGATCACCCCGAGCAGCAGCCCACCGACCGAGGCGCTGATGTCCCAGGCGAGCTGGAATACTGCCGTCGCGCGGCCTCGTTCGCTCGCGCTGACGCTGTCCACCGTGAGGGCAAATAGCCCGGTGTGTGCCGCACCGACGCCGATCCCCAACAAGAGCCCTGCCGTCCACAGCGCGGGTGCGCTGAACGTGACCGTGAGCAGCCACATGCTGCCTGCGCTCGCGAGCAGCCCCGGCACGATCACCGCCGATCGCCCGATCCGATCCGCGATTCGTCCCGCGATCGGTCGCGTGAAGATGTTCGCGGCTCCGGCGACCAAGAAGAACAGGCCGACGTTTCCCAGACCGCGTTCGTCACCCAGCAGTGGCAGAAAGGTCGCCGCCGCTGCAAACGAGAAGCCCACCGTGAGGAGATAGACGAGGGCTGGGAACAGCGCTGCTCGAGGGATCAGCGCGCCCCGGTTCGCATCCCCGAGCGGCGCCTGCACCGTGGGCTCGCGGATTGACTGCACGATCAGCAGTGTGGCAGTCGCCGTCCCCGCGGCCAGCAGAAACACCGCATCGAAGCCCCACAGCTCGACGATCGCCACCCCCAGTGCTGGCGTCGCGATCTGCGCCAACCCGCCGGCCATCCCAAAGAAGCTCAGCCCCTCCGCCCGCCGCGGGACCGGCGACAGCTCGGCGACGAGCGACGCCGCCGCCGTCGGGAACATCGCCATCCCAATGCCCTGAGCGATCCGCAACGCAATGAGGGACCAGACGTTCTCCGAGACCGCCATCAAGACGAACGAAGCCGCCAGGGTCCCCAGTCCGATCCGCATCAGCCGCCGACGGTGCCCCGAGTCACTCCAGCGCCCGACGAACGGGCGCAACACGAGCGGGACGACGCTGATTCCGCCGACGCTCAGCCCCACCTGCCACTTGGCCCCGCCGATGCTGTCGACGTAGTCGGGGAGCACCGAGAGCAGATAGAACAGGCTGCCGTAGAACATCACCGAGCTCAGCAGCGTCAGCGTGAGGTCGCGCGTCCACAGTCGTGTTCCGGCAGCGCTCACGATCTTGCCTCCGCATCGGTTCGTCTGATGCGTCGTCGTTTCGGGAACTGCACGTGCGGCGCCATCGCACGAGCGCTGGCACGTGGCGGGTGCCGATCAGCCTCGCGGTCGCTTGTCTCGGGAGCGGGGGTGGGGCTGGGAGTGATTTGGCCGGCTAGTCATCGTCTCCACGGCGTCGCTTGCGGGCCCCGGTCGCCGCGCCCATGGCGACGCCGATCGCGAGCCACGACCCCATGTTGACGGGCATGCCGTCCCCCGATCCACCGTGCCCGGGAGGAAGCCGAGTTCCCTCGTCTGGAGCCCTCGCCTCACGTCGCCCACTTGCGGCCGCGGACTGAACCTAGCAGGCGTGAGCCGGCCTCGGCCTGCGGTGTCTCATTTGGTCGCGGCCGACCGATCGAGGGGCGGCGCAGAGCGTCGCCTGGCTTCTCGACGCACCGCACCGGGCGGGGGTGTACGGGCGTCTATTGCCCGAGGGTCGGGAGGAGTCGGCCGCGTTCCAGACCACTGGATCGGCTGAATGGCCCGAGGACGACGCCAGATCGATGCGGGACCTGGGCGCCGATGAGCTGGGAAAGACTGGAGAGAATGGTACGCCCGGGAGGATTCGAACCTCCGACCTCTGCCTCCGCAGGGCAGCGCTCTATCCACTGAGCTACGAGCGCACGATGGTGCCGAAGGTGAGACTCGAACTCACACGGGCGCAAGGCCCACTACGCCCTGAACGTAGCGCGTCTGCCAATTCCGCCACTTCGGCACGAACCAATTCCGACGACGTGGTTGCTGACGATTCAGTCCAGCTGGTGGGCGGTACTGGACTCGAACCAGTGACCTCTCGCGTGTGAAGCGAGCGCTCGTACCAACTGAGCTAACCGCCCGCGATTCACGCTGCCGGGGTGACAGCGTAGCCGTGCCGGTCCGCTCTGAACAACTGAGCGCGCCCTACCGTTCCCCTATATTGGCGCCCGACTCGGCGATTCCCGGAGAGGCGATCACGATGGCGCTCAAACTCGGTGTGCACACGGGGCAACAGGACGTTGAACTGGACGAGTTGCGCAGCCTGTGGCGGTACATCGATCGCAACGGCTGGGACTTCATTTCGATCTGGGATCACTTCTATGAGGCGCCGCCGATCGATGGGACGCACCCCGCGTTCGAGGCGATCGCGGCGATGACGCTGCTGGCGGCGGAGACGGAGCAGGTGCGGATCGGGTGCCACGTGTTCTGCATGAACTATCGGAACCCGGCGCTGCTGGCGAAGAGCCTGATGACGATCGATCACGCCTCGCATGGTCGGGTGGAGGCAGGGCTGGGTGCCGGGTGGCATGTCCAGGAGCACGAGGGGTACGGGTACACGTTCCATTCGGTCAAAGAGCGCCTCGATCGCCTCGAGGAGGGGTTGCAGATCATCCAGGGGATGTTCACGCAGGAGCGGACGACGTTCGAGGGGCAGTACTACACAGCGCAGGAGGCGACGCTGTTTCCTCGGCCGGTGCAGTCGCCGATCCCGATTGTGGTTGGCGGGCGCGGGGAGAAGCGGACGCTGAAGATCGCGGCGCAGTACGCCAACGGGTGGAACGTGCCCTACATCAACGTCGAGGAGTACGAGCGGCTGAACGGGGTCCTCGACGAGTGGTGTGAGCGGATCGACCGCGACCCCGCCGAGCTGGAGCGGTCGGTGAATTTGCACATGTTGATGGGGGCGACCGACTCGGAAGCGGCGCGGATTCGCGGCGCGAGGGAGGCGACGTTTACGCGCGGCGGGACGTTGAGCGGATCGCCACAGGAGGCGATCGAGACGCTGAAGAAATATGAGGAGTCGGGGGCGGATCGCGTCAGCATCGCGATTCGCCCGCCGATTGAGTGGGATGCGTTGCAGGCGTTTGTTGAAGAGGTGATGCCGGCAGTGCGCGGGTAGGAAGGGGGGCGCGGCCCGTCGGCCGGGCCTCGATGCTTGCTGTCGGCCTCGAGACGGGGCCGGGTGGACTGGAGACGCCGGGCGCCTCGGGCTCTGCGGGGCGCCTCGGGCTCTGCGGGGTGCCTCGAGTTCTACGGGGTGCCTTGAGGGTGGGGTCCAGCGCCGCGAGTGGCCGGACGAGAGCGGGCGCGAGCGCCCGAATGGTCGCGAGCTTCGCTCGCGACGTTCTTTGTAGGTATCCCGCCCGCCCACCCCAAGAATGTGGGGGCTTCGCCCCCAC
>Ga0315338_1000422_pt1 | contig 101656 bp, 77 predicted proteins | sample ASW8metaG_FD_204518 | JGI IMG/M metagenome (GOLD analysis project Ga0315338, IMG submission 204518) | Ammonia-oxidizing marine archaeal communities from Monterey Bay, California, United States - ASW #8 | ecosystem: Environmental > Aquatic > Marine > Coastal | place: USA: California | collected...
CTCCGACGCCGGTCCGATTGACGGCGGTGGAGAACGCCATCATCGGGCAGCCGATGAACGAGCAGACAGCCGAGCAGGCGGGCAATGTCGCCATCCAGGGCGTGGCTCCGCTGACGCACAATGGGTTTAAGGTGAACCTGATGAAGAACCTGGTGAAGCGGTCGCTCCGCGACGAACCGATGAACGCGTAGGACCTCGGTCCACGTTTACCCGAGTACGACCGAAGGGCCGAGGCTTAGTGCCTCGGCTCTTCGTGCGTACGGATGGGGTGCGCGGATGACACCACTAGGGCGGAGAGGCACGGCTGTGCCCCTGCGAGAGCGCGTAGAGCGCGATGCCGGCCGCCGTCGCGACGTTTAGTGAATCGACGCCAGGCGCCATCGGGATCCGGACGCGGCGATCGACACTGGCGGCAGCGTGGTCGCTGAGCCCAGCGCCCTCGGTACCCAGGAGCAGCGCGACCCGTGGGGGCGCGCCGGCCGCGAATGCGGCCAGCGATGACGCGTCGGCTTCGGGGGTGAGCGCCACCCTCGTGTAGCCCTGCTCGTGCAGGCGGTTCAGGCCATCGGGCCAGTCCACGATCTCGCCGTAGGGCATGCGGAGTGTCGCGCCAAGCGACGTGCGGATCGCTTTCCGGTAGAGCGGGTCGCAACAGTGAGGGCTGAGGAGCACGCACTCGGCCCCGAAGGCCGCGGCATTGCGAAAGATGCTCCCGACGTTGTCCGGGTTGCTGACATGCTCGAGCACGACCACCAGGCGGGCAGTGGCGAGCGCGGACAACTCTCCGTCGGTCACCGGCGCCGCCCGCTCGCCGAGGGCCAGGCATCCTCGGTGCACCTTGAATCCGACGACCTGTCTCAGTAACTGATGGGCGCCCAGGTAGACGGGGAGGTCGTCTTTTCGGTCGGACAGGAGGCCCTCGAGACTGGCGAGCGCGGCCTGGGTCACGAAGAGTGAGCGGGTCTGCAGACGCGTATGCGCTAGCAACGCCTGCACCACCAGTCGGCTCTCCGCTACGAAGAGCCCGCGCTCGCGAAGCAGGACCGGGTCCGGGACGTCACGGTAGTCCGCGAGGCGCGGGTCGGCTGGGTCTTCGACACGTACGATCGGCATCCGGGGTCTCGACTGGTGTCTGGTCTGCAGGGCATCTTCCGATGCCCGGAAATCTTCGTGTGTCCCGCTTCAGGGTGCGGTGTCTGGTCCCGGAGGTCAACTACGGCCAGCACGCGAGCCGGCGGTCGGACGGGGACTGCCACTGGACGCCACCTACCCCATGCGGGTCACAATCTGCTGATGGCCGTCTCGTACTCGTCTTGCTCGCAGTCCATTTCGCCGTTCCTCGCCATGGAGGTCATGGAGCGAGGTATGGTGATGGCCCGCGCGGGTATCGACATCGTCCAACTGGGTGTCGGCGAGCCGGGATTCCCGCCGCCACCCGAAGTGGTAGAGGCGGTCGCGGCCGCCGTGCGCGCCGGTCACACGCACTATACCGACAGCCGTGGTCTGTACGCGCTGCGCGAGGCGATCGCCGCCGATTGTGAGCGTCGACGAGGGACGCGCGTCGACCCGGAGCGGATCGTGGTGACCAGTGGTTCGTCGGCGGCGCTCCTCCTCGTGTGCCACTTGTTGCTGGATCCCGGTGACGAGATCATCATCCCGACCCCGCACTACCCCTGCTATCCAAACATGGTGGAGGTATGTGGCGGACGATCGGTCTTCGTCCCGACGTCGCCAGTTGACGGCTATCGGATTGACGTAGATCGGGTGCGGGCGGTGGTGACCCAGCGAACGAAGGGGATTCTGGTTGCTTCACCGGCGAACCCGACGGGAGCCGTACAGCCCTCGGCGGTCATGCGGGCATTGTCGTCGCTGGGGTTGCCGGTGCTTTCGGATGAGGTCTACGACGGCCTGCTCTACGACGGTGTCACGAATACCTCACCGCTGGGGATGTCCGACCAGTGCTTCGTGTTCGACGGGTTTTCCAAGCGCTACGCGATGACCGGCTTCCGGTTGGGCTACGTCATCGCGCCTGGAAGCGCTATCGACGCACTCGTCAGGCTCCAGCAGAATTTATTCATTTCGACCGCCCACTTCGTGCAGACAGTCGGATTGACCGCGCTCGCGCAGGGGGACGCGCATCTCGAGATGATGCGTCGGGAGTACGCCATTCGGCGAACCTTGTTGGTCGACGCGGTCCGCGACCTGGGATTGTCAGTGCCGGTGACACCGGCCGGTGCCTTCTACGTGCTGGCCGACGCGCGTCACCTCACTCGGGGTCGCGACTCGCTCGCGCTGGCGTTCGAGATTCTCGACCGCGCGCATGTGGCGCTGGGGCCCGGTCGCGACTTTGGTGAGATCGCCGAAGGGTTCCTGCGGTTCTCCTTCGCGGTCGACCAGGCCGACATGGTTCGCGCCCTGGAGCGGTTGGCCCGGGTGCTCCCAGATCTGGCGGCGGGTGTGCGATGACGGCCGACGTGCTTCACGCCGAATGTCTCTGGACTCTCGCGCTGTGCGTGGCGCTCGTGTTGCTGGCCGACCCGGTGTCGGCGCAGCCGCCGCAGCGAAGCGAGCAGGTCGTCGTGGCTCGGCTGATCGTGGACGCACGGGTGGTTGATGACGACGGGCACGCTGTGAAGGGGCTCGACGCGGACGACTTCGACGTGCGTATCGGTGGCCAACCGGTACGGGTAGAGTCTGCGCAGTGGATCGGCGGAGCGGAGCCGGCCCCCGGCCCGTTGGCTTCGACGAGCCTGGGTGGCGTCGTCGGCACCGGGCCCCGCGGGCGCCTGGTGGTGTTCGTGGTGCAGAAGAGTCTGCAGCGCGATCGGCTGGCGGGGTTGCTGCGAATCTTGCACGACAGCGGGCGCCTGTTGGAGGCCTTGACACCGGACGACCGGGTGGCCGTGCTGTCGTTCGATTCGCACCTCAAGATCTGGCTCGACTTCACCGACGACCTGGACCGGGTGAGGACCGTCCTCACCGACGAGATCATGTTCAGCGAGCCCGGCCCCCTTGAGGGCGGCGACGGTGTGTCGATGACGGCTGGTCTCAGCCGCGACGCCGGCCGGTCGACCTACGCGATGGAAGATGCGCTGGCACGTCTCGGGCACGCGCTTGAACCGTTGCCCGGGGCCAAGTCAGTGATCCTCATCGGGTACGGCTTCGGTGAGATGACCGTCGCGTTTGGCATGGTCGGTTCTAGGGCGAACCCCGGGTACGACAAGGCCCGTGACGCACTACACTCGGCGCGGGCGGCGGTCTTCAGTCTCGATGTGACCGATGTCGACTATCACACGTTCGAGCACGGTCTCGAGACGGTCTCGACCGAGACTGGTGGATTCTTCGTGCGTACGCGCAACCGGGCGCGCCGGGCCATCGCGCAGGTAGCCGACGCGCTGGTCGGGCACTACGTGTTGTTCACCCAAGTTCCCGAGATCGAGCCGGGCACTCACGCGATAGAAGTTGACCTCGTGGGAGGGCAGGGCACCGTGTTTGCGCGCACGACGTATGTGAACTGACCGCGGCCTCACGGTCTGACCACGGGTGACTCGGCCCGGACGCCTCTGACGGGTGGCTACCGACCCTGGAACGTCGGGGTGCGTTTCTCCAGGAATGCGGCAATCCCTTCCTGTCCATCGGGGCCGGTGGCCGCCTCGGTGATCGCCGCCGATTCCAGTTCCAGCTGACTTTCCAGGGTCTCGTGCGAACTGGCCAGCACCAGACGCTTGGCCGCAGCGTAGGCGCCGGTCGGACCCTGGGCTAGTGTTCTGGCCAACCCAAGCGCTTCGTCAGCCAGACTCTCGTCGTCCACCACTCGTGTTACCAGACCCCACGCGTGCGCTTCATCCGCGGTGAGCACTGGATTCAGCAACATCAGTTCGAGGGCGCGGCGCCGACCGAGCAATCGAGGCAGGAAGAACGTCGAGCTGCCGTCCGGCGCCAGACCCGCTCGCGTGTACGCCATCGTGAACTTGGCCGACTGGGCCGCCACCACGAAGTCGCATGCGGTGGTGAGCGAGAATCCCGCCCCGGCGGCGGCACCTTGCACCGCGGCGATCACCGGGGCTCGCATCCTGGCCAGGAGGGCGATGGCGCCATGCAGGTCCACCGTCATGTGCCTGAGCAGCCGAGCCAGGTCGTCGCCAGCCCGCCGAAACGTGTCGAGGTCGCCTCCGGCGCAGAACATTCTTCCCTCCGCGTCGATCAGCACCGCCCTCACCGAGGGATCGACGTCACAGGCAATGGCCGCGTCAAGCAGCTCTCTGGCGAGGATTGGGTTCATCGCATTGGCGTTGTCCTGTCGGCGCAGGGTGATGCGGGCAATACCATCGTCAATCTGGAAACGAAGCGTGTCGAAGGTCATGTCGGTGGCTCCAGCCTGGTCACGGGGTTCTTGTTTCGAGCGTGGCCGAGTGTGTCACGATAGGCTCACAGCGAGGCACCGCGGAGGATTTGGCATGTCCCAGAGTCGGCGAGACTTCCTGAAGAGCGCGGGGGTGGTAGGTGCGGTGGCGATGGGTGGGCCCCCGTTGGAACTGGGTGCAGGCGCTCGGGTCCAGGGCTCCGCGACTCCGCGCCGAGTCCAGACTCCGGTCCTCGAAATCGGCTACGAGGAACACGGACCGAGCGCCGGGTTCCCGATCCTATTGCTGCACGGCTTTCCGTACGACGTGCGGTCGTTTGACGGGGCCGTCGCGCCGCTGGCTGAGGCGGGGCATCGGGTGCTTGTGCCGTATCTGCGCGGCTACGGTCCCACCCGGTTCCGTGACCCCGACGCGCCGCGCATGGCGGAACAGGCGGCGATCGCTCAGGATGTCGTCGACTTTGCCGACGCCCTTGGACTCGACCAGGTCGCGCTGGCAGGGTTCGACTGGGGCAACCGCGCCGCGTGTATCACCGCGATCCTTCATCCGGAGCGCGTGCGGGCGCAGGTGGCCTGCGGCGGCTATTCGGTGCAGGACACCGTGACCCCGGGACGCCCGGGTCCAGCAGTGGCCGAGGCGCGCCTCTGGTATCAGTGGTACTTCCATACCGAACGGGGCCGCGCGGGGCTCGAGTCGAACCGGCACGACATCATCCGTCATCTGTGGGATACGTGGTCGCCTGGTTTTGAATACACCGATGACCAATACGACCGCTCGGCCCCGTCGTTCGACAATCCCGACTTTGTCGACGTGGTCATCCACTCATATCGCCACCGTCACGTGAATGCGCCGGGCGAATCGCGTTTCCTCGATGTCGAGCGCGGGCTGGCCGAGCGGCCGCCGATTCAGGTCCCGGCGATTGTGCTACGCGGAGCGGACAGCGGCTTCGGCCGCCCCTCGGCTGACCCCTCTGGCGACCAACGTCGATTTTCGACATTGGTTGCCCGTCGCATCGTGGACGGTGCGGGTCACGACCTGCCTGCGCACAGGCCCGACGCGGTTGCCGACGCCCTCCTGGAACTACTTCGCTAGCTGATGGCTGGATGGCATCCACCTGCGACCGGTCCGGTGAGGGTTCGTCCGGCTGCCCTCGTGGCGACTGCGCTCCTGCTGGTGGCGGGGATCCCCGCGACCAGCGCCGGGCAGACCTCTCCGCCTCGTACCGAGTGGGGCGCACCCGACCTTCGGGGACTCTGGAACCACGGCACGGCGACGCCACTCGAGCGTCCGGAGCGTCATGCGGGGCGGGAGCGGTTAACCGCGGATGAGGTGGCCGCCGTGAATGCCGATGCGCGTTCCAGCGCGGGTGACCTGGCGCGTCGGGCGGTGTGGTGGGAGCGTGGATTGTCGGACGGGCGCACCGCCATGATCGTGGACCCAGTTGACGGCCGCATCCCCTCCACCGAGGCGACAGATGCCCGGAGTCGGCGCGAGCCGCATGTCGATGGACCAGAGGGGCGCAACCTGTGGGAACGCTGTCTCACGTCCGGCGTGCCACGGCTGGGCGGGGTGTATCTCCAGAACATTCATCTATTGCAGACACCGGACCATGTTGTGATGCTGCACGAGATGATTCATGAAGTTCGTGTCATCCCGCTGGACGGACGTCCGCACCTGCCTGCCGCCGTGCCGCAGTGGCTCGGGAGTTCGCGGGGCCGCTGGGAGGGCGATACGCTGGTGGTGGAGACCCGGCACTTCACAGCCGGACAGCTGTATCGAGGGGTGTCGCAGGAGTCGGTTCGTCTCACCGAGCGCTTTTCGCTGATCGATACCGACACGATTGGGTACGCGGTGACATTCGAAGACCCTGACCTCTGGACGCGGCCCTGGACCGCCGTCCTGTCGCTGCCGCGCACGCCGGGGCCAATGTTCGAGTACGCGTGCCACGAAGGTAACGTGGGCATGAGGAACACGCTCGAGATCGCCCGCGGCGAAGAGGCCGCGAGGGTGCGGTCGAGGTAGGCGCCCCGCATTGCGTGGCGGAACGGCGCGTCGGTGGATGGCGGGGGCCGGAAGGGGACGCTGCGTGGAGCGGCCGGCCGACGACGTCCCAACGCCACACTGTACGGCCTGAAATGAGGTATCGAGTCTGTTGAAGACGACCGGGAGGCACGGTCTCGGATTCCTCGTGCTGGCCTGGCTGCGCGCTCGCGTGGTACACCGCCCTGCGGTCCGGCAACCTGGCCATGATCAATCTCGAGATTCAGGTGTTCGGGCGCGTCGATCGTTGACAGTCCCCCACACGACATGACATCGACGCTGGTCGAGCGCGGTACCAAGCCGTTCATCATCGTCTCGTTGATCGGTGCCGGCGCGATGACGGTGACCACCGCCATCGAGTGGCCCTTGCTGCCGTGGGTGAGCGTGGCGGCGCTCATGGGGTCGCATCTCGCCGCGCGCCGGCTTCACGAGACCGTCGTGAGCGGGTGGCTCCTAGTCACTTATCTGGCGCCCGCACTCGCGATGCTCGGGCTCGGCGACTTCCGTGGCTGGGATCTGACCCCGTGGTTCGCCGGCCTGATCGGGGCCATGACGGCGACCGCCGACCCGACGCGGTGGCATCTGCCGGCCCAGTGGCGCGCGCCCCTTGTCGGTTGGGGTCTGGTCGTAGCGGGCTCGTGGCCAGTCGTCTGGCTCCGCGAACTCGATTTCGCCCCGTCGGTGCTGTCAGTCGCCGACGTGGCGAACAATGGGGTCGGAGTCTCACCGGGAATCGCCCTCTTGTGGGTGTATGGCGTCGTGATCGTCCATCTGTTGGGCCTGCTGCTGCTCGACTGGCTGTTCGCGACGTTCGGGCGGCGCGACCGGGCGCGGTTTCAGCGCGTGGTGCTGATGCCGCTGGCCGTGAGTTGGATCGGCGCGTGGCTCGTGGGGCTGTACCAGTCAGTGGTCGACCCGGCCTTCCTCAACCTGGGGTTTTGGGCCGCGATGGGACGCGCGTCCGGCACCTTGATGGACGCGAATCCCTTCGGCATGATCGCCGCTCTCTGGGGCGCCATTGGGGTTGCCCTGGTGCTGGGCCGTCGGCGACCGGGCGTCGCCGGCGGTCTGTTCTCCTATACCGCTCAGCTGGCGTTGGCCCTCCTGGTGCTCGGTGCATCGTGGTACGGGTTGTGGGTCTCCGGATCGCGGTCGGCGTTGGGCGCCGGCGCGGTGGTGCTCGTCTTCGTGTTGTGGCAGCTCAAAGGACTGTCGGCCGGCGTACCCAGAGGGCGCTTGGCCGCGGTCGGTGCGGCGGGCGTGGTGCTCGTCGGCGCGGTTTGGGTTGGTGCGGGCTCGTCTTCGCTGATGGTGGGGCCCTGGGAACGGCTGGCGCCGCAGCGCCCGTCAGCCTCGGTCGCCTCGGTTCGGGAGGTGATGACCGAGCTGTGGGACCGGTATTCGTACGGCACGACCGCGACCCGGATGATCGCGGACTCACCGTTGGTCGGGGTCGGTGTCGGGTCGTTTCACCTCCTGGTGCCGGATGTGGCGCACCAACTCGGGCACGGTCGGCTCGAACCGGACAATGCCCAGAACTGGTTCCGTCATCAGGTCGCTGAATTCGGGCTGATCGGGAGCCTCGGATGGATACTCTGGGTGGCGCTGTTTCTGCGGCTCCTGGTCGCGGGACGCCCGGTTGAGGGGGGGGCTGCGCCGGCCAGTCTGACGCGGGGAGCGTTGGTCGCACTCGGTCTGGCGTCGTTGGTTGGCATGCCAAGCCAGAACGTGGCCGTCACCGTCACCTTCTGGGTTCTTGTGTTCTGGTACACCGTGCTCGTACAGCCGTCGTCTGGACCTGCGCCGCGCTGGTGCGGCAGCCGTCGTACGTGGGCCGCAGTCTGGCTGCTTGCGCTGGTCTACGCCGGTGGGCTGGCCTACGTGTCCTGGGTCGACCTCCGCGTGCCCTATCGTGCCCAGCGAGCCGATTGGGACTACAGCTACGGGTTCTACGACGCGGAAGCCACCGAAACCGCAGATGAATTTCGCTGGGCGTCCAGCCACGCCTTGGCGGTGGTTCGTCTCACTGACCGTTGGATCGAGGTGACCGCGTGGACGCACCATCCGGATGTGCAGGAGCGGCCCGTCGACTTGAAGGTGTGGATTGATGGCGAGCCGCTGATTGACAGTCTTCGCGAGAGCGGGGAGCCGGTCACCCGGGCCGTGCGGATTCCGGAGGGTCGGTTGCGTGTCGTGATCGAGACGTGGGTCGACCGGACCTGGCGACCGAGCGACCGTGGGGAGGCAGACACCCGCGAGCTGGGTTCCGGCGTGCGGTGGCGGTTCATCGATCCGTAGCGGTCCGTTTCGAGAGCGTCCGCGCCTGGTGCGAGCCGGTGTATAAAGAGTCTGAAATCTGAGTCCACTCGCTTACCAGCAACGCAAGGTTCGGGGCGTAGCCCCAGCCGCCGTTTCCTGACGGGTCTGTAGATCCGGGGCTCGGGAATCGAGGAGAAACATCGATGCGTCAGAACAACGGGTTCCACATGTATGTGTCGTATCAGGACGACGACACTGTCTCGATCTACCGTGTGGATCGAGGGTCGGGAGAAGTGGCGCGGCAGGCGGAGATTGCGATGGCGGGCGGACCGGGCCCGATGGTGCTCAGCCCGGACCGCCAAGTGCTCCACATCGGGCTCCGGGGAGGGCAGCAGCTCTCGAGCTACCGGGTCGACCAGAGCACAGGCGGCTTGAGCCACATCCGCGCTGTGCCGCTTCAGGGTGAGCCGGTCTACGTCTCGACCGATCGAACCGGGCGCTTCGTATTGTCGGCCTACTACTATCAGAGCACGGCGGCGGTGCACGCGGTCGCGAGCGACGGCGCGGCGACGGTGCCGCCGGTCGAGTGGCGAATGACCGCCCCCGGGGCCCACGCCATCCAGACCGATCGGTCGAACCGCTTCGCCTTCGTGCCGCACATCGCGAACCGTGGTCCGAACACCATCTTCCAATTCCAATTCGACGAGCGCACCGGCCGCTTGACGCCAAGCGCCCCGGACCGGCACTCGCCGACCGAGTATCTGGGACCGCGAGCCTTCGTCTTCCATCCGACTCTCAGCACTGTGTATTTCTCGGACGAGCAAAATGGCAGCGTGACCGGCTACACGCTGGACCCGTCGGCCGGTACATTGACACCGTTCCAGACGATTTCCACGTTGCCCGCCGGGTACAACGAACCGAATACTTGTTCACAGATACACATGGCCCCGTCCGGCAAGTTTCTCTATGCCCCGAATCGTGGGCACAACAGCGTCGCCAGTTTCACGGTCGACGCGGTGTCTGGCCGCTTGACCGCCACGGGGAGGGTGCCTACCGAGCCGGTGCCACGGGCGTTTAATCTGGACCCGTCGGGAAATTTCCTGTTCGTCGGGGGGCTGGACTCAGGGCGGCTTGCCGCCTATCGCATAGCCCAGGACACTGGCGAATTGACCCCGCTGGAAACCTACGAAGGCGGCAACCGGCCGATGTGGGTGTTGCTGACGGATTTGTCGGCGTAGTTACGGCTGCCGGCGAGGAACCACACGATGGACGGTCTGATGATGGAGTACCCGCTCACGATCGACCGGATTGTCGAGCATGCGGGTCGGATGTTTCCGCACAAGGCCGTCCGGACCAAGCGACCGGACGGCAGCATGCACGAGTACACCTACGCTGACCTGCTTGGGCGGAGCCGGCGACTTGCCGCGGGCCTGGCGGCACTAGGTGTGGAACATGGTGATCGGGTCGGCACGTTCGCGTGGAACCACTACCAGCACCTGGAGATGTATTTCGGAATCCCGGGCGCCGGAGCGGTATGCCACACGTTGAACGTCAGATTGTTTCCGCGACAACTCGCCTACATCGTCAATCACGCGGAGGATCGGGTGGTGTGCATCGACGCATCGGTGCTGCCGCTCTACGAGCGAGTCGCCGGCGACATCTCGTGTGTACGACATCACGTGCTCGTGAACGCGCCGCCGGATATCAAGACGACGTTGCCGAACGTGGTGCACTACGAAGACCTCATCGACGGAGCGGACGACGATTTCACGTGGCGATCGACCGATGAGCAGATGGCGATGGGGCTGTGCTATACGAGTGGCACGACCGGTGATCCCAAAGGGGCGCTCTACAGCCATCGGTCGATGTTTCTCCATACCTTGGGCGAGAACCAGGCGATGGGGCTCGGCCTGACCGAGACCGATGTCGTGCTTCCGGTCGTTCCGCAGTTTCACGCCATGGCCTGGGGCCTGCCGTACGCGTGCGCCATGGCCGGCGCCGACGTGGTGATGCCGGGCCCGCACCTGCAGCCGGCCGCGCTGGCCGAGCTGATCGAGTCGCAACAAATCACGGTGGCGGCCGGGGTGCCAAGTATCTGGAACGGTCTCTATCAGGAGCTGAAGACGACACCTCGCGATATTTCATGCGTGCGCGCGCTGGTCGTCGGCGGTTCCGCCATGCCGCGGTCACTGATCGACGGGTACGAGCGGGAGCTGAGCGTCAACGTGCTCCAGGCCTGGGGGATGACCGAACTCTCGCCGCTTGGCACGGTATCGAAGCTGCAGCGTCACCACCTCGGTCTGACCGAGGCGCAGCAATTGGATGTGAAGGCGCTCCAGGGGATCCCGCTCGCTGGGGTCGAACTCAGGATCGTCAGCGACGATGGCGCCGAGCTGCCCTGGGATGGCGAGACGATGGGCGAATTACAGGCGCGGGGACCGTGGGTCATCCGTGGCTATTTCAAGCGTGATCCGACCCCTGAGCATTTCACCGCGGATGGCTGGTTTCGCACCGGTGACGTGGCCACGATGACGCCCGATGGCTACATGCGGATCACGGACCGTACTAAGGATCTCGTCAAGAGCGGCGGCGAGTGGATTTCGACCGTGGCCCTTGAGGGCGCGCTGATGGGGCACGATGGCGTGTTGGAGGCGGCCGTCATTGCGGTGCCGGACGAGAAGTGGTCCGAGCGACCGCTCGCGGTCGTGGTCCGCACCGCGGAGGGCCAGGTCGACACCGACGAACTGCGCCGGTTCCTGGTTGAGCGGTTCGCGAAATTTGAAATCCCAGACCGTTTCGTATTTGTCGACAAGTTGCCAAAAACGAGCGTCGGAAAATTCGACAAAAAGGTGCTGCGCGGTCGCGTCAGCGACGGGTCTCTGTAACAGCCCCCGTGCAGACCCTGCTCCCATGTGGGACAAGGCTTCAGGCTTCCGAGGCGTCCCCGTCCCCGCATGAGCAGGTCGTGCGCCAGGGACTGACGGCGCACCTGGCGCGGCGCGGCCAACGTCCGATGCGCCGGGCGGCCTCCGCTAGCATTCGGGCGTGCCGTCGATCCGTCTTCACGCGCCGACGGCGTTCGGGATGCATTGGGGCGCAGCTCGGATCGGCAACGATCACTTCGTGGCCCAATGACTCGATGGTCTACGCGACCCGCTCGCTCTCGGTCGTCGCCTCAAGGAGGAGGCGGGCAGCCGGCCGGGCCGCGAACATCTTGGTGAATTGCTAGCGTGTGCTCTGGATCCGCCGCTCCATCATCTCGTCCTCCCACATCAGGATGCAGATTTGACTTTCTCGCTTATGGACGTCGATGACAATATGCTCCGTGATGGATCTCCCTCTGTGCACGTTAAGCGCGTTTGATAGTGTGGAGCGCAACCTGCCAGGTGGGGGGCGACTAGCCACTTCATCCCAGCTGCCCGAGGCGTTCATGCAGACGCGATGCCCCGTTGGTGACTCTGACTGAATGGATGCGAGGTTTCTTGAGGCTTTGTTGCAGGATCAGGACGAATAGTCGCGTGGGGAACCCGCGCGGGAGGACTCCGCGTGTTGAATAGAACTAGACATCGTTCATCGCTGCTCGGGACGCTGGTCGTCGCGCTCGCGATGCTCTGGGCGCCCACCACTCTCCACTCGCAGTCGTCGACCGCCAATCCGTATCGCGCGACGTTCGGGTGGGAGCAGTTGCCAGAAGGCCGGGTGATGGGCACGGTGAGCGGCGTGTTCCCGGATCCGGACGGACAGCACCTCTGGATCATGGACCGGTGCGGCGCCAACCAGTGCGCGGGCACCGACCTCGACCCGATCATGAAGTTCGATCTCGAGGGTAACCTGGTCGACAGCTTCGGGGCGGGGCTGTTCGGGTTTCCTCACGGTTTTTTTCTCGACCACGAGGGGTTCCTGTGGGTGACCGAAGGTGGTTCGCACGGAGACGCTAGGGCCACCCTGGGCGAGAGTCTGGGTATCGGCCATCAGGTGCTCAAGCTGAACCAGCAGGGTGAGGTCGTGATGCGGATCGGCGAGGCGGCGGTATGGGGTGACGACGAGACGCACTTCAACGGGCCATCTGGCGTGGTGGTGGCGCCGAATGGCGACATCTGGGTGTCCGACGGACACCGTGGGGGCAATAACCGTATTGTCAAGTTCGACCGCGCTGGCAAGTTCCTGTTGGCGGTCGGCGGCGCGGTCGGGTCTGAAAGCAAGGAGGCACTCCGGTTCAGCGACCCTCACGACATCAAGATGGATTCGCAAGGTCGAGTGTTCGTGGCAGACCGGGGCAACAGCCGCATCCAGGTGTTTGACCAAGATGGGAACCTCCTCTATATCTGGACTCACTATGGCAAGCCGAGCGGATTGTTCATTGATCGCAACGATATTCTCTACGCGGGCGACGGCTTGTCGGGAATGGTGCGCAACGGTCCGCCGGACAACTGGCGCAGCAATCTGGGGTGGGAAAAAGGGATCCGGATCGGCGACTTGAAGACCGAGCAGGCATGGGTGACTCATTTCATTCCGCAACACGACGTGGATGTCGGGGCGGGTATCGAATTTCTGGGCGTAGACTTCGAGGGGAACATCTACGCGGGCGAGGTGCAGCGGCGGCGGTTAGTGAAATACGTGCAGCACCGGCCGTCCGAATTGAGCGCCCGGTGAGCCTCGGCACAGGGGCCGTCTGAGCCGGGTGAGACAATGTGATGGACAAACATGGACCGATCGCGGACGGGTGGTCGCGGCGTACGTTCCTGAAGGGTGCCGGAGGCACGCTGGCTGTCGCCACCGTGGCGCCGGGCGAGGCGGCGGCGATGGCCTCGGAGGTCGCGCCGGAGGACATCGCTCGTAGCCAGGTCCGCGTCACCGTGAATGGGACGACCCACCGGGTCGAGGTGGAGGATCGATGGACCGTGGTCGAACTGCTGCGTGACCACCTGCATCTGACGGGTACGAAGATCGGCTGCGACCGGGGCGAGTGTGGCGCCTGCACCGTGCTCTTGGATGGTCGTCCGGTCTACTCGTGCAGCCAGCTGGCGGCTTGGGTCGACGGTAAGGAGATCAGGACGGTCGAAGGGCTTGAGGAGGACGGTCGACTATCCCCGCTACAGCGGGCGTTTGTGGACGGCAATGGCCCGCAATGCGGTTTCTGCACCTCGGGGCAGTTGATGTCGGCGACCGCGGTCCTGGCCAGCAACGGGACGCCTACGCGGGCTGAGATTCAGCAGGGGATGACCGGGAACCTGTGCCGGTGCTCGAACTACAACGCGCTCGTCGAGGCCGTACAAACGGTGGCTGGTAGCGCGGTAGGCGATGCCGCCGCCGACGATGGCGGGACCGGTATTGCCAAGCTGGCAACTGTGGGGCCGCCCACCGCGCGTGTCGACGCCGTCGAGCGTGTGACCGGTCGGGCCACCTACTCGGGCGACGTCACACTTCCCGGGATGATCTACGGTCGGGTCCTGCGGAGCCCGCATCCGCACGCGCGGATCCGTCGGATAGACGTGTCGAGGGCCGAGGCGCTGCCTGGCGTGATGACGGTCATCACCGACGAACGCGCCCGGGTCGTCTGGGGCGCCGGCTCGGTGGCGGGTGGGCGTCAGTACAACGACCGGGTCAAAGAGATCACGACGCAGCGACGGTACCTGTTCAATAACCCGGTGCGGTTCGTTGGCGACCCGGTGGCGGCGGTGGCCGCCGTCGACCGGCACGTTGCGGAAGCGGCCCTTGGGCTCATTGAGGTTGACTACGAGCCGTTGCCGTTCGTGTTGGATCCCGAGGCGGCCTTGGAACCGGATGCGCCGAGGGTCTGGCCCGAAGGCAATCTATCGCCGGACGTCGAAAACCGCCACAAGCCGATGGTGACCACGTTGGGGGACGTGGACGCGGGGTTTTCCGAGGCTGACCAAGTCTTCGAAGACCGGTATTCTACGGCCTTCACTCACGACGCGCAGATGGAGCGGCGTACTTGCCTGGCGCATTGGGAGGGCGAGAAGCTGACGCTCTATACGCCGACCCAAGGCATCTCGAACTGTCGACACGACACTGCGCGCGACCTCGGAATGCCGGACGATCAGGTCCGTGTGGTGTGCAAGTTCATGGGCGGCGGCTTCGGAAACAAAAACCAGAATCAGGACGCCGACCTGATCGCCGCGATACTCGCCAGGCGCGCCGGTGCGCCGGTCTCACTGGAATTGTCTCGGAACGAAGACTGGCTGGGCGTGCACGGTCGCTGGCCGACGGTGCAGTACTACCGGGTCGGTGTGAAGGATAACGGTGTCGTCACCGCCATCGACCTCCGTGGCTACAGCGGCATGGGTGGCTACCGGAAGAACAGCGGCGGTATCAGCGGAATCGAACTCTACGGTTGTCCGAACGTGCGGCGTGAGGTCTCCCCGGTCTATACCAATCGCACCACTTCGGGGAACTTCCGAGCGCCTACCTACCCGCAGGGTTTTTTCGGTATCCAGTCGATGATGGACGATGTCGCCGACAAGATGGGTATCGACCCGGTCGAGTTCGTGCTTAAGAATGCCCAACGCCCTGGCGGCACCATCGACTACACGGACTACTCGCTTGACGAGTGCATCCGGGAAGCGGCCCGGCAGTTCGACTGGACGAGACGCTGGCGCTCGCCGGCAGGGTCGGATGTCGGCCCCGTCAAGCGTGGTGCGGGTATGTCGTTCATGTTGTTCCGTTCGGCGGTGGGTCGCAGTAGCGCGATCCTACGTGTGGATTCCCGCGAACATTACACCCTGTTTGTCGGTGTGACAGACATTGGCGGCGGTGCCAAGACCACGATGGGGATGATTGCGGCCGAGGCATTGGGTGTGCCGTTGTCGCAGGTGGAGGTCGTGTCCGGCGACACTGATCGATGTCCGTTCTCTGTGGGGGAATCAGGTGCGCGCACCACGGTCATGACCGGAACCGCGGTGGTCGAGGCGGCGCGCGACCTGACCGGGCAAATAGCCGAGCGGGGTATGCCGACCGGACCCAACGTGCTGATCGCCTCCGCCACGCCAGACCCGAGCACCGGCGGCAAGGTCCGCAATTGCTTTGGCGCGCACTTCGTCGAGGTGGAGGTGGACACGGCACTCGGCCATGTGCGGATCACCAAATATGTCGCGGTCCACGAGTCGGGCCGCATCATCAACCACCAGACCGCGAAGGACCAGATTCGTGGCGCCGTCATTCAGGGGATCGGGCAGGCGCTGCATGAAGACCTCCTGTATGACCCGCGTAACGGGCAGCCGCTGACACCCGGCTTCTACGGCGCGCGACACATGACCCATCTCGACGCGCCGGACATCGAAACGACGTTCCTCGAGACCGACGACGGCTACGGTCCGTTCGGGGCCAAGTATGTCGGAGAGTCCGGTATCGTGCTGGCGCCGGCCGCCGTCGGGAACGCCATCTTCAATGCGATCGGGCGGCGTATGAAAGACCTGCCGATCACGCGCGACAAGATCATCGAGGCGTTGACATGAAGCCGTTGCGCAACGCGAACGCGCGCACGTTTGGTGAGGCGGTGGCCCTGGCGCAAGGGGCCCGCGCGGCCGGCGCCCGAGCGTCGTACACCGGCGGAGGAAGCGATCTGCTGGGCATGGTCAAAGAGCGGATCGAGGAACCGGACCTGGTGCTGAGCCTCAAGACGGTGGTTGGGCACGACCAGGTTGAGACGGCCGGAGGCGGTATTCAGATCGGTGGATTGATCACACTCGACACTCTGAGTCGGCACCAATTGGTTCGAGACCAGTTTGCCGTGCTGGCGCAGGCGGCCGGTACGGTGGCCACGCCGCAGATACGCAACGTCGGCACCCTGGCCGGCAACGTGTCTCAACGGCCATGGTGCTGGTACTACCGCCGCGGGTTTGACTGCTACAAGGCAGGGGGTGATCAGTGTTTCTCGGCCACGGGTGAGAACCAATTTCACGCCATTTTCGGAGGGGGGCCAAGCTACATTGTCCATCCGTCGGATACGGCCGTGGCCCTGGTCGCACTGGACGCCACGTTTCGCCTGGTAGGCCCGTCCGAGGACCGTTCCGTGCCGGCGGCGCAGTTTTTTGTCTTGCCCAGCGCGAACCCGGTGCGTGAGAACGTGCTTCGGGAAGACGAGATTCTGGTCGGGGTCGAGCTACGAGCGCCGGCGACCGGCGCTCGTAGCTCGTATCACAAGGTGATGGATCGGGAATCGTGGACCCACGCGGTTGTCAGCGCCGCGGTGGTCTTGGACCTGGACGGTGAGGTGTGCCGGGGCGCGCGTATCGTGCTCGGCGGGGTGGCCCCTATACCGTGGCGGGTCCCGGCGGCTGAACAGGTACTGGTCGGCAGCCGGGTGACCACGGCGGTGGCGGCGCGCGCGGCCGAGGTCGCCCTCGAAGACGCCAGGCCGCTCTCGAAGAACGGATACAAGGTAGCGCTCACGAAAGGCGTGGTTGAGCGTACTCTCGTCGACCTGCTCCAGGCGTAGCGCGGGGCTCCAGACCGCTCCGAGCGCCCGCTTGAGTCACTCAATGACGATGCGTCGTCCCATCATCCCGTCGTGGCTCGCGTTCGGCGTCGCCGCGACTCTGGTCGTCGGGGTTGGTGCGTGCTCGGCGCGCACCCTGCCGCCGGGTTCAGACCGACGTGTGCATGAGGGCCTGCTGCAGACTCCAGCGGACGACGTCTTGCGGTTGCGCGTCCTGGGCGTGCTGTCCACGGCGCTGGATGTGAACGCGAGCGGCCTGGAGGTTGAAGCAGACGCCGGTCTGGTCACCGTACGCGGCCGAGTCGCTAGCGGATTCGAGCAACAGTCCCTCGGCGCCATCGTGCGCGCGGTGCCGGGGGTGACGCGCGTGCAGTTCGACCTGCAGGTGGAGAATCCAGGAGCTGGCCGGTGAAGCGACGCGATTTCCTGCGGTTGCGCACCGAAGCGGCGATACGCGTGGCGGAGTTGTCGTGCGAACGGCTGTACATGCACTATCAACATGCGCGCGTGACGATGATGCCACCCGGCGAGGCTGAGCGTCATGCCGTGCCGGAGCCCGGTGAAGCTGACCCGCCGGCCGAGTTGACGGTGCGCACCACCGATCAGCTGTTCGGCGAGATCGAGCGGCAGCTGCAGCGCGTCGATGTGCTCCGGCTCGTCGACGAAGAGTGGTTGGTGGTCGACGACTACCGTCACCACGTCGAGAGGGTGCTGGCCGCGTTTGGCGGCCGCGGAGGGCGGGTCGAGCGTCCCGGACCCGTGAGGGAGGCGGCGCAGTGAGGCGAGTAGTGTTGTGCACGGCCATCTGTGCGTGGGCCGCGCTGGCGGTGCCCGTCCTGGCGCAGGAGGAAGTTCGGGTCGAGACCGATGCCGGAGAACTTGCGGGTGTTCGTCAGGGCGGTATCACCATGTTCAAAGGGATACCGTACGCGGCGCCGCCGGTTGGGCCGCTCCGTTGGCGCCCCCCTGAGCCGGTGGCGCCGTGGGCACGCGTGCGTGCCGCGCGTCGATATGGCCCGGTCGCCCGGCAACCGGGCGCCGGCGGGCCAGGAATGGTCGCGAGCGAGGATTGTCTCTACTTGAACATCTGGCGCCCGGCTCAAGAAGGCGATTCGCGTCCGGTGATGGTGTTCATTCACGGCGGTGGATTCACGACCGGGTCAGGCTCGGAACCCCTGTACGACGGGATCGAACTGGCCAAGCAGGGCGTGGTCGTGGTGACGTTCAATTACCGCCTCGGCGTCATCGGGTTCCTTGCGCACCCCCAGTTGACCGCGGAGTCGACGCACGAATCGTCCGGAAACTACGGGTTGTTGGACCAGGTAGCCGCGCTCGAATGGGTGCAGCGCAATATTCACCAGTTTGGCGGTGACCCGGCCCGAGTGACGATTTTCGGAGAGTCGGCAGGTGGGAGTGCCGTGTCGCTGCTGATGGTCTCCCCGCTGACGGACGGGCTCTTTCACCGGGCGGCGGCACAGAGTGGCGCGGTCCGCGGCGTAAGCACATTGCTGGCGGTGCGCGAACAAGCCGGGGTGCGTCTGGCGGAGGCGGTCGGGTGCGCCGGTCGACCTGACCCGCTCCGGTGCCTCCGGGCGCGACCGTTCGAAGAGCTGGCGATCGCCGCGGCTAGGTTCGATACGGGGCCGATCGTCGATGGGTGGTTGATGCCGGAAGACCCGCGGGTCGTGTATGCCGAAGGGCGGCAGCATGACGTCCCGATGATCATCGGCGGCAACGCGGACGAAGGGACGTTTTCCACGCTGGGGCGCCGCACGCCGATCACAACCGTCGCCGACTACGAGGCGTACGTGCGCGGTTCGGTGGCCACCGGTGCCGACGAGGTGCTGGCTCGGTACCGGGCGGGAGCCGATGACGAGGTGTATCAGACGCTGAACCAGTTCGACACTGACCGCGGAGTGGCCCGGCATGCGCGCCAGCACGGCCGGTGGGTGTCGGCAGGCAGGGCGCCGACATTCGTGTATCTGTTCGCACGCGTGTCACCGCACCACCGGTGGACCAGGTTGGGTGCCACGCATACGGCCGAGTTGCCTTATCTGTTCGGCAATCTCCAGTTCGCGGCGCGTCAGGGCAGGCTCTCGACACTCGAGCTGGCGGACCGGCGATTGTCTCAGGCGATGATGCGCTATTGGACCCGGTTCGCGGAGACGGGCGACCCGAATGGCGACGGGCGACCGGTCTGGCCCGCATATGCAGATGACGAGGCGCTCCTTGTCCTGGACGGCGAGATCACCACCGGTGGATGGCCACGAGCCGACGGGCTGGATCTGCTTGACCGTCTGTTTGCCGACCAACGCGCGGCGGGAGTCACCGACGCGTCGGAGCCTCGGTAGCCGGTGATTAGCTGCCTTCCGGCGTCGTCTGACCCCGGTTGGAGCGGCGCGCCCAACGCGGAGTCGAGAGTACAATCACCACATGGGTGTGGCTAGGTCACGAAGCACGTTGCGGCTCACGTTCACTGCCACCGTGGCGGTGCTGCTTGCGGCGCCCTTGGCCATGGCTGGTGCCGGGTCGGCTTCACAACCCGAGCCACCAACGTCTTCGTGGCAGCGCAGTCTGCTCGACCGCTACTGTGTGACCTGTCACAACGACCGGGTCCGGGCCGGCGAACTAGTGCTCGAGGACCTCGATGTGCTGTCGGTGCATGAGGCCCCGGCGACCTGGGAGACTGTCGTCCGTAAGTTGCGTGCGGGCGCGATGCCGCCCCCGGCTCGGCTGAGGCCAGATGCGGAGACCTACGGGCGTTTCGTGTCCTGGCTCGAACTGGAGCTTGATCGGGTCGCTGCCGTTTCTCCAAATCCTGGTCGTACTGAAGCATTTCATCGTCTGAATCGAACCGAGTATCACAACGCGGTCCGGGATCTGTTGGACGTGGAGGTCGACGTGACCGAGTTGCTGCCGGCCGACGGTGGGAGCTACGGTTTCGACAACATCGCGGGGGTGCTGGGTATCTCCCCGACGCTCCTCGAACGGTACTTGGGGGCGGCGCGGAAAATCAGTCGGATCGCGCTGGGCAGACCACCGCCGTCAGCGGCTACGGAAACGTTTCGGGTGGCGAACGACTTGTCACAGGACGATTGGGTCGATGGCATGCCGTTCGGCACACGGGGGGGAGCCACTTTTCAGTACAACTTTCCACAAGACGGCGAATATGTCGTGAGGGTGTTCCTGGCGCGAAATGGCGGTGGAAGCCTCGCAATATTTGATGCGCCGCATACCCTCGAAGTCAGTCTCGATGATGAGGTCGTGCAGTCCTATACTGTGGGCGAACGACCTCCCGTGGATGCATCCCGGGGCAGTGACGCGTATCGCGACTGGCAAGCCAGAGAACGGACGGTCGATAGTGACTGGGAGTTTCGTCTCCCCGTTCGCGCGGGGCCTAGGGATATCCAGGTGACCTTTGCGCGGCGGACATGGGCGTATCAGGAAACGGTGCGTGAACCATATCTGCGGCCGTATACCGGCACCGATACGCGGCGGCAGCCCTATTTGGGTCAAATTACCGTCACGGGTCCGTACGAGACGACCGACGTGTCGCCGACTGGGTCGACGCCGAGCCGACGGCGGATTCTTGTTTGTGAGTCATCTCAGGTGGACTCGACAGGGGAGCAGACCGCCTGCGCCCGAGAGATATTGTCGACACTGGCCCGGCGCGCGTATCGGCGTCCGGTCACGACGGGTGACCTGGATGTGCTGTTGGGGTTTTTTGAAGACGGCCGCGCCGCAGAAGGATTTGATGCCGGTATCGAATTCGCGTTGCGATGGCTGCTAGCCAGTCCGGAGTTTGTTCTTCGTGTCGAGCGAGACCCGGTCGGACTTGCGACCGGCACGAATTACGAGGTCAGTGATCTTGAATTAGCCTCACGGCTCTCGTTTTTCCTGTGGTCCAGTCTGCCTGATGACGAATTGATCGACGTCGCAAGTAGGGGTCGACTGAGTGACCCCGTGGAATTGGAACGTCAAACCCGTCGCATGCTCCAGGATGACCGGGCACGTGCGCTCGTGACAAATTTCGCCAGCCAGTGGCTCTATTTGCGAAATGTGCCGGCGGTGTATCCGGACGAGGATCTGTTTCCGCATGTAGGCGAGGCGCTGCGGCAGGCGATGCGACGGGAAACAGAGTTATTTGTCGAAAATATTTTCCGTGGCGACCGGAATGTCCTGGAGTTGTTGACGGCCGACTACACGTTCGTCAACGAGCGATTGGCGCGGCACTACGACATTCCACATGTCTATGGGAGTCACTTCCGGCGTGTGTCGCTCGACCGGTTACCGAATGATGCGCGGCGTGGCCTCCTGGGACATGCCAGTATCCTCGCGGTCACTGCCTATCCCAATCGGACGTCTCCGGTCTTGCGCGGAAAGTGGGTCTTGGAGAATTTCCTGGGCACGCCCCCAGCGGATCCACCGCCGGATGTGCCCTCATTGGAGGAAACGACCGACGATGGCGAGGTGTTGTCGATACGCGAGGCCACGGAGCGCCACCGAGCGAATCCGGTCTGCTCGAGTTGTCACCGACTGATGGATCCGCCTGGCTTTGCCCTTGAGCAATTCGACGCGGTCGGGCGATTTCGAACCCATACGGCGGCGAACACGCCGATCGATGCGACCGGCGAATTGCCGGACGGCACGCGATTTGACGGGGTCTCTGGTTTGCGGGACGCATTGGTGTCGAAACCTGGACGTTTTGTAGGGACACTGACGGAGAAGCTCATGACCTATGCCCTCGGTCGTGGACTGGAGCACTACGACGCTCCGACGGTGCGGCGCATTCTGCGAGATGCGGCAGAGGAGAACTATCGTTTCTCGTCGATCATTCTCGGCATCGTCAAGAGTTCACCGTTTCGAATGAGGAGAACGGAGTCATGATTATTTCGAAGAAGACCCTCGCTCGTCGGACCGTGTTGCGTGGTGTGGGCGCGGCGCTGGCGCTACCGATGCTCGACGCGATGGTACCGGCGTTGTCTGGTATTTCCGGGCGGGCGGCCGAGCCGGTTCGGCGCCTGGGTTGGGTCTACAGTCCAAACGGGATGGCGATGGATGCGTGGACGCCCGCGACAAACGAGTCGCTCGAGCTATCGACGACACTGAGCCCGCTTGCACCGTATCGAGAGCAGACGGTTGTTGTCAGCGGGTTAGCACAAGGCCAGGCGGAGGCGCTTGGAGATGGGAACGGCGAGCACACCCGCGCGACGGCCACATGGTTGAACGGCGTCCATCCCCGTGAAACCGAAGGAGCGGACGTCCGCGCCGGAAAGACGGCCGATCAGATTGCCGCGGATCAACTTGGGCGTACCACTCCGCTCAGTTCACTGGAGCTGGCCATCGATCAGGACTTTCTCGTCGGGAGTTGCGACAACGGGTACAGCTGCATCTACATGAACACCATTGCATGGCGGGATGCCACGACGCCGCTGCCGATGCAGAACAATCCGCGCGTCATCTTTGAGCGACTCTTTGGTGAAGGTGGTTCACCGGCTAACCGGCAGTCAGAATTTCAAAAAGACCGCAGTATTCTCGATGCCATCACGAGTGACCTGGCGCGGTTGCAGCGTGACGTCGGTTCGAGTGATCGGGCTCGTGTGACCCAGTACCTCGATGCTGTTCGGGCGATTGAACGTCGGATTCAACTCTCGGAACAGAAGGATACGGAGTTACCTGAACTCGAGCGTCCGGTCGGCATCCCGGAGTCCTATCAAGAGCACGTGGAGTTGATGTTTGATCTGATGGCGTTGGCGTATCAGGTCGACATGACGCGCGTGTTTACCTTCATGCTTGGTCGGGAGCTCAACGGGCGTGCCTATCCTGAGATCGGCATTCCTGACTCGCACCACGGGTTGTCCCATCATCGGTACGACACGACCAAACTGGCCCAACTGGCCAAGATCAACACCTACCATGTGTCGCTGTTTAAGCATTTTCTCGATGAGTTGGCGAGCACACCGGATGGAGATGGGTCGCTACTTGATCACTCCCTGCTTATGTATGGTGCGTCGTTGAGCGATAGCAACAAGCATTCGCACTTCGACCTTCCATTGCTACTGACTGGTGGGGGAGCGGGACAGCTCGAGGGAGGACGTCACCTCCGCTATCCGCGCGACACGCCAATGACCAACCTCCTTGTCAGCCAGCTGGACAAAGCTGGTGTGCGACTTGAAGCAGGGTTGGGTGACAGCACCGGACGGCTTACCGAACTGTCCGCCTTGGGCGATATTTAGACGAACGTTGAGATTCGATACCGGAATTGAGCGTTCAAGGGAATGAGTCACCGGTCCGACATGCGAACCCCGTGGTGCTCGAGAGCACGCCTGACAACCTGGATGGCGACGTTGACGGCCGTCTGCGTGGTGGGGGGCTCTTTCAATGCACGCGCGCAATCCGGGGGGCCGGAGCGCGCTGGTGGTGACACGGCATTGCATCAGGCGGCGCACCGCGGGGATGTTGCATCCCTGCAACGGGAACTCGATCAGGGCGTCGACGCCAACGCGACCAACCGTTTCGGTGTGACCCCGTTGGCCCTGGCCACTCGAGGCGGGCATGCCGCGGTGGTGCAACGGCTACTGGAGTCTGGTGCTAATCCGAATCTCGCCTCGCCGGTCGGCGAGACGCCATTGATGGTCGCGGCGCGCACGGGTGTGGTCGACAGTGTTGTCTTGCTGCTGGAACATGGCGCGGACCCGCTGGCCCGAGAGGGTTGGATGGGGCAGACCGCGTTGATGTGGGCCGCCGCCGAACGTCATGCCGTCGTCGTGCCAGCACTGGTCGCGGGCGGGGCCGAAGTGGATGGTCGGACGGACGCCGGCTTCACGCCGCTAATGTTTGCGGTGCGCCTTGGGCATATCGACACGGTAAATGCATTGCTTGATGCGGGGGCAGATATTCATCAAACGCTTCCGGATGGGACCACGGCGTTGGTCGTGTCCGTGATCAACGCCCACTATGATCTGGCGGTTTGGTTGTTGGAGCGAGGCGCCGATCCCAACGCGTCTGAACAGGGATGGACGGCGTTACACCAACTGGTGTGGACACGACGGCCGAACACCAACAAGAACCAACACAATCCTTCTCCGCGCCAGAGCGGACGCGTGACGGCTCTCGCACTGGTCAGAGCGTTGGTCGACCACGGAGCCGACGTGGGTGCCCGACAAACCAAGGAACCCCGAGACGGGTATCGGAACAAGCTGAACCGTGTTGGCGCGACACCGTTTCTGCTCGCCGCGCAGGTCGTCGATCTTGAAATGATGCGTCTTCTGCTCGACTTGGGGGCTGACCCTTTGTCGACGAATGAGGATGGCACGACCGCGTTGCTGGCGGCAGCGGGTGTCGCGGTGTGGCCGAACGAGACGGCGGGGAGCGCAGAAGAAGCGCTCGACGCGGTGAAGTTGATGCTCGAACTTGGCGATGTGGTGACGACCATTGACGCACATGGCGATAGCGCGCTCCATGGGTCTGTTATGCGGGGCTCGAAGGAGTTGACGCTGTTCTTGCTTGATCGGGGCGCCGCGCTGAATCACGAGAACGAGTGCCGATGGACACCGCTGACTATCGCCCAAGGCGTGTTTTATGGGAATCTCGGGCGTCGTTTTCCCGAATTGGAGACGGTCCTACTCGACCTGGGTGCGACCTCACCGAGTGCCGCTGGCAGCCCTCCTCCGTACGGGGAACCAGGATATCCCGCGCGCTGCGCCCGCTGACCTGCCGCTCATCTAGCTTCACCGGCACCATGGGGCAGCTTGCAGCTGCCCGAGGTGATAAGGTCAGCAATCACTCGTCTGCACGACCTCCGTCGAGACGATGCTCCACCACCTGCTTGAAACCTATCTTCGCCTCTTTGGGCAGTGGCTGGTGGGCCTGCTAGCGCTGCAGTTTCTGGTCACGATCGCAGGTCTGTCTCTCCCTCGGCTGAACGCGGACATCATCGATATCGGAGTCGTCGCAGGCGACACGGACTATATCCTCCGCGCGGGGTCCCGTCGCGGCCTCGCTGGTGCTGTCGTTGCTGGTCACGCCGGTGCTGTACTACCGCCTTCGGGGAATCGGGCTGCAGGACTAGACGACGAGAGATACGTCTCACTCGTCAGGTGACTCATTGTCGGCTTCGGCTCGGGATGGTTGTTCACCACCGGTAGCGCATTGGATGCTATCCTAGCCACTATTTGTGAATTGTTCTTGACTCGGGGGAGGTTTCGATATGACCGGCAGCTGTTCATTGGCCCGGACGTTGATTTTAGTGGGTGCCGGACTGTTCTTGGCGTCCGGGCCGACAATGGCCCAGGAAACCGCATGGGGAGCGCCAAACCTGCAAGGTGTCTGGGATTTTCGGACGATTACGCCGCTGCAACGACCGGAAGAACTCGGCGACAAAGCGTTTCTGACGGCTGAAGAGGCGGCGAATCAGGAGCAGGAGGTTGTCGAGCGCAACGCAGAGCTTCTTAGCGCACCCGCCCAGCGAACCGAGGCTGGTGGGAATCTTGGGGCCTACAATAATTTCTGGATGGATCGCGGTACGACGACGGTTGGTAACCGGCGCACATCCTTGATCATCGACCCGCCCAATGGCCGGATTCCAGCCGTCACGGACGCGGGCCGGGCGCGGAGCACCCGGGTCGGTTCGTTTAACGTTGATGTGCCGGCGTCATACACGGATCTGAGTAACGCTGACCGATGCATCATGGGGTTCAATGCGGGGCCACCGATTACTCCGGGTGGCTACAATCAGAACGTCCAGGTCTTTCAGACGCCTGACCACGTCGTGTTGCTGACGGAGATGGTGCACACGGCCCGCGTGATTCCGCTCGATGGCCGCCCTGCCTTGAAGGACTCGGTACAACAATGGTCTGGGGATTCACGGGGGCACTGGGAAGGCGACACCTTGGTAGTGGAGACTGAGAACTTCCTGGATGGCGACGCCTACAGTACCTGGCGTGGATCCAGCAAGGACATGAAGTTGGTGGAGCGGTTCACGCGTCTTGATGCTGAGACGCTCGTCTACGAATTTACCGTGAGTGATCCGGCGACGTGGGCGAGTTCGTGGACAACACAGCACCAGATGCAACTGAGTGACTTGGATATGTTCGAATATGCCTGCCATGAGGGCAATTACGCAATGCCGCAGATGCTTGGTGGTGCTCGCGCAGTTGAGGCAGAGGAGACCGGCCAGTAGGAGGCTGGCAACCGACACTGCCACTTCAGAACGGGCGGCGAAGGCGGGTGGTCTCCTGCTCGCGTCCCCTCCCTCGCCAATGTCGGCCGCGCTATTTCTCTGAAATTCGATAGAGGCTCGATACCGTCCGCACGATCAAACTGCCGCTGGCGATGGCCGGCGTGGCGAGCGTCCACTCATTCAACGAGTTCGTCCCAAGTAGCTCGAATTCGGGCCCTGCCTTGATGACATAGGTATCGCCATCTTCGCTGAGGGCGAAGATTCTGCCGTTGTATGCCCAGGGCGACGCGGTGAAGAGCGTGCCTCCTCGGGAGACGCGCTGGCGCGGATAGACCTCGGCGCCCGTCTTGGCATCGTGGCAGATCAGAATTCCGCGGTCGAGGAGTGTGTAGTGGTATTGCCCGTAGACCAGCGCGGACGGATTGTACGACCCCAGCGTCGAGTGAGACCAGACGACATAGTCATTGCTTGTCGAGCCATCCGGCAGAGAGATGTCGCCAGTCGCCCCGGGCCGAATCGCGTAGACGGGCCGGGTCGCGTCCGCCGTGTAGCCCGAGTTGATGTAGAGCAGTCCGTGTCTGGTGAATGGCGTGGCGACATGGATGGACGACATGCCCTCGAGGCCCCAGAGGAAGCGGCCATCCAGGTCATACGATTGCACACCACCCGTTCCTGTGGTGACGATCTCGGTGCGTACGTCGTTTTGCCAGATGAACGGCGTCGACCAGTTGGAGGCCTCGTCTCGGTCCACTCGCCACGCCTCGGCCCCTGTCGCGGTATCGAAGGCGGCGATGAACGACTGATCCAAACTGTCGTTGACGAGAAAGAGCCGGTCACCGTGCATCACTGGTGAGGATGCCGTGCCCCAGCCTTGGCGCATCTGCGGCGCGTCCATCGGCGTGTGCCAGAGCCGGGTGCCGTCGAGGTCGAAGGCGAACAGGCCGACGTAGCCCAGATAGACGTAGACCCGGTTCCCGTCGGTGACTGGGGTTTCCGAGGCATAGCTGTTCTTTTCGTGCTTCGAGCCGGGCGTTGCCGTGTGCAGGGTGCGTTCCCAGCGAATTACACCAGTCTCGAAGTCCACGTCGTAGAGCATCCAGCGCAGCGGCACCAAGGGAGTCTCGAGATTGGCCCCGGTCATAGGGCCGTCGAACGATCGGGACTGATACTGGCTGAGCGGTTTCAACGTCGTTTCGACGCCGGACGTGTTGACCACCGACGTGATGAATACGTGCTCGCCAGACACGATGGGGGAGCTCCAGCCGCGGCCCGGGACGTCGATTCGCCAGACGACGTTGTCGTCAGGTCCCCACGTCTCCGGTAGCGCGGGGTCGTTCTCTGCGACCCCGCCGTGCAGGCCGCGAAACTGCGGCCAGGCGGTTTGAGCTGACAGGCTGAGGGTGACGGTCGTCACCAAGGCGAGTGTGAGCGTGGTTCGAGCCAGGGTCACCGATGGCCTCCCAGGAAGTGAGTGCAGTAGCCAGAGGATATGCTAGCAGCCCGTGGTGAGTCGCCGGGGGTTGGAGCAAGGAGGGCAGGGTCGAATGACGCAGTGGATACGCTTTAAGCATGAGGGGACCGTCGGGTTCGGGACGTTGGCCAAAGACACGATAGACGTGTACGAGGGTGACATGTTCGCCACTCCGAGCCCTACCGGTGCCAGTCTGCGTCGCGAGCAGGTGACCACGCTGACACCGACCGCGGCCGGGAAAATGGTCGCGCTTTGGAACAATTCGCGGGCGATGGCGGCGAAACTCGGCCAGACCGAACCGCCGGAGCCGCTGTACTTCATCAAGACCAACGGTTCGTATCTTGCCACCGGTGAGACCATTCGGAAGCCGGCGTCCTACGACGGCAAGGTGGTGTTCGAGGGCGAGCTTGGGATCGTCATCGGGACCGTCTGCCGTGGGGTGAGGGAAGCCGACAGCGCTCATTACATTTTTGGCTTTACCTGCATCAATGACGTGACCGCCGCGGGCATCACGATGCAGGACCCGACGTTTCAGCAGTGGACGCGGGCCAAGAGTTTCGACACGTTCGGGGTCTTCGGCCCGGTAGTCGCGACTGGACTCGATCCGACGACGCTCTCCATTCGCACGGTCTACAATGACCAGGAGCGCCAGAACTATCCGGTGAGCGACCTGTTCATACAGCCGGCTCGAATCGTAAGCCTGGTGTCACGCGACATGACCCTGCACCCGGGCGACGTCATTTGCTGCGGTACGTCGGTAGGAGTGGGTTCGATGAAGGCGGGAACCACCGTCGAGGTCACCATAGACGGCATCGGCACGTTGCGGAACCGCTACGAGGCCGCGTGACGTGGGCCTACTTCGCCGCGGCAGGTATAATCGTCGAACTTGCAAACACGTTCGCTGTGGTACCGCCTCACGGGTTCCCCCCGAGCCGGGCGGGGCTGGAGAGAAGCCATGAGAGCCTGTCGAGCGCTTGTCGTTACGTCCGTGCTGGCCGTCGCCGTCGGCCCAGGCGCCGACGTGCAGGCTCAAGAACTCCAGCAATCAGTGTTCGTCAGTGTGATCCGGAGTGGGGAGCCGGTCACCGATCTGACGGCTGACGAGTTCGTCATCGAGGAAGACGGAGAGCGGCGCGAGGTGCTACGGGTCGAGCCCGCCAACGTGCCGATGCAGGTGGCGATCCTGGTCGACGACAGTCAGGGATTCGCCCGGAACCTGTCCCACGTGCGGAACGGTCTTGCCGCTCTCATTAGCGGTCTTCCGGACGGTCAGCATATCGCCTTTTCGACTTTCGGCGAGCACGTGACGAGAGTCGTGGACTTTACGACAAACAAGGACATGGTCCTGGAGGCAGCAACCCGGTACGCGCCGTTCTCCGAAACCAGCGCGTATCTGCTGAACGCCCTCGCGCAGACGGCGACCGATCTGGACCGCCGCGGCGCCATCCGGCCAATCATCGTGCTCTTCACCTCTGAAGGAGCGAATACCCAGATGTCTCGGGTGAGCCTGGGCCGGCAAGGCGATACGCCGATTTCTCCGCGCGGCGGTCAAGGATTGGACTACAAGGTCGTGCTGGAGGTGCTGAAGGAGACGATGGTCGCAGTCCACTCGCTGGTTGTGCGCAACGTCGGAATCCCGCAGTTCGCCACCAGGCCGGGTTTCTCCACTGGCACCAGAGGCGCGCTCATGCAGGACTCGGGGGATCGCGATCGCGCGTCCTTGCTGCAGCAATTGCCGAAGGTGACCGGCGGTGGGCGAGCGGAGCTGGGCACTACCTCGGCGGTTCCGAAGCTGTTGGCGCAAATGGCCAACGAGATCAGCAATCAGTACCTGGTGACGTACGCGCGCCCCGTGGGGTTGATCCCACCCGAGGAAGTCGAGGTCAAGGTGACCCGCCGCCGGCATCGCGTACGGAGTACGCCGTCGCGTCCCATCATGCTCCGCTGACGTTCGTTCGCGGCGCGACCCATCCACCCTCACGATCCCACCCTATCGCCCCGACTGTGCGTAGCCGCGGGTCGTTAGACTCGCCAGTTCTCGCCCCGGCCGGTGTTGTTTAGGCGCCCGCGGCGAGGTCGACATTCATTATTCGGACTCCGGCAGTGAGAACGCGAAGAGGTTGTTGCCGGCGCTCGGATGTAGCTCGGGTGTCATCCGGAGGTTGATCGAGGCGTTGCCGGCGGTGCCGGTGCTCGCGCCAGATGACACGCGCTTCAGGGCCACGGTTAGAGCGACTAGCAGGGCCGACTGGTCGCGAGCGGATCGACCGCGATGGAACGCACATGAGACGTGATGATCCACTGGTCTCCAGCGTGGAATTCGAGGTGCAGGCCAACACCGATCCAGCCGAGCTTGAGACAGCTGCCGCCAAGACTCGACCCGTCCAGACGAGCGCGCGTGCACTTGGGGAAGAATGCTCCGCCTTGGACCAACACCTCGTGCCGGTGTGGCGTGAGGATCGTGATCCGGTAGACGCTGTTACGGGTTCGTACGACAAGGGCGGTGAAGGCGTCGACGTCGACCAACCCTATTCCGTCCGCTCGGGACATCGCCTCGGCGAACCCGTGCAGCGTGCGGCGTCGGGGGACGACGTCGGGTGAGCGACGATGGACGTGATGATGGGTTGGGCCGCTCGTGATCGATGAGCTGGAGTCCGAGGCCATGAAATCTCTTCCTGGGGCCAGTATAGGACGATCGCCATGCAGGAGGAAACTCGGACGTGAACGCTCGTGAGAAACCTACGTAGCCGCCGGTCTTTAGACCGGCCGTGGCTAGAATCTAACACCGTGGTCTCAACCCGTCGACGCTACTGTGTCGGCAACGCGAAGCTGAGGATGAGGTCGCCTCCGCGGCGGCCCCGCGAGCCGCCGCCGGAGGCGACCGTCACGAACTCCTGTCCGTCCACCATGTATACCGCTGGCGAGGCGAAAATTCCGGAACCGGTGTTATAGCGCCAGAGCTCCTCGCCGGTCATCGCGTCATAGGCGAAGAAATATCCGGCGATGTTGCTGCCGGTACCGACGAAAACGACGCCGCCCTTGGTCACGACCGCGCCGGCTTGCCCATAGCCTTCGAAGATCTGCCGCCAGACCAGCTCTCCGGTCGTCGGATCGTAGGCCGAGAAATACCCCTTCGGGCCGCGGCCAGAATTGAATGGCTGGTCGATCGCGTTGATGTACAGAAGCCCGGTGTCTTCGCTGTAGGCGATGGGCCCGTAGCTGGCGCCGCCACCCATGCCAGGCGCGAATATCTGGTCCTGGCCCAGGGGCGTGAATTGAGCCACGAGCGTCTTACCGGCGGCGTGATCGGCTGGGATGTCGGTGGGGAAGACCGGGGACACCGGCTCCATGACCTCACCATTCGCTTTGTGCGGAATCGGCTGGGTCGGATACGGCACCTCGCCCTCGCGGTCGGTTTCGGTCGATACGGGCGTCTCGATGATCGGATGGACCGGGTCCCCGGTTTCTCGATTCAAGATATACATCCAGCCGTTCTTGTTCGCCTGGGCCAGCGCTTTGACCGGCTCGCCGTCCACTTCCATGTCGAACAGAATAGGCTGCGAGCCGTTGTCGTAGTCCCAGACGTCGTGGTGCACGAGCTGGTAGTACCACTGGAGCTGACCCGTATCGAGCGACAGGGCGACAACTGAGTCCGAGAACAGATTAAGACCTTCTCGTAAAGTGCTGTCTCCGAATGGGTTACCAACGGCGACATACATCATGTTGAGGTCGGCATCGATCGACGGCGTTTCCCAGATGCCCCCACCCTCTCGGCCGCCGCCGTTCCAGGTCGGACCCGCGATATCCCATCCCTGATCAGCTTCGCTTTGAGGCACCGTGTTGAAGTGCCAGAGCACCTCGCCGGTCTTGCCGTCGATGGCCAGGACGTGTCCGCCGGGGATCCGGCTCTCGCTGCGCGTCGACCCGACATACAGTACGCCGTTGTGCATTTGGGGTGCCGTGGTGAACCAATACCCCATCGAAATAGCCGTCTCTACGTCCGGGTACTGCTGCTTGAGCACATCGAGGATGACGCTGGCCTGTCCGCCGTCGCCGAATCCTTCCAGCGGTTCACCGGTCTTCGCGTCGAGCGCGAACATGAACGACCCGGCCGCGCTGTAGACGACGCCGTCTTCGTAGGTCACGCCACGGTGCCGGAAGACGTAGCCCTGCTGGCGTCCGCCGCCGAGGAGTTCCGTGACGTCGTAGAGCCAGAGCAGATGCCCATCGAGGGCGTTGACAGCGTATACGCTGCCGCGCGAGTCGGTGACATACATGATGCCGTCGATGACCAGCGGTGTCGTCTGATTACTGACTCCATCGATCACGCCATGCTGGAAGAGCCAGCGCGGAGTGAGCAGATGTGCGTTCTCCGGCGTGATCTGGTCGGTCTGGGCGAAACGGCTGCCGGCTAGATCAAGATTGTGGAGCGGCCAGTCGACGTTTTGGGCCACAGACGGTGTCGGCGCGAGCAGCGCGGACGCGGTGATCAAGCTGGACAGGGCGCAGGCGCGCGTCAGATTCATGTGACGGTCTCCTTTGACCCGGGAAGTGTAGTCGACACCGAACGAGATTCATACGGTTGAGACCTCGTTCTTCACGACGCGCCGCGACACGGTCGCGCGACATGGTCTTGATTGACCCTCGAAAAACTGCGTGATAGGTTCGCAAGCACACCATCATGCACATGCCTTGTACCGTTTCCAGGGAGTTGGAGATGCCCAACAGACGTCGACACACGTTCCGGTTCGCGGCGTTCATTGGGCTGGTCATCACGATAACGGCGGGGATGTCGGACGCTCAGCCTCGGGCGACGGGAGACGTGACGTTCTCCAAGGACATCGCGCCGATTCTTCAGCGTAGCTGTCAGCACTGTCACCGACCCGAATCGGTAGCGCCGATGTCCTTGCTCACCTACGCAGAGGCGCGGCCGTGGGCGCGTGCAATGAAAAGCCGGACCGCGTTGCGCAACGAGCGCGGCGCGATGCCGCCCTGGTTCATTGAGAAGGACATAGGTATCCAGCAGTTCAAAGACGACCCCTCGCTCAGCGAGAGCGAAATTGAAGCCATCGCGACCTGGGCCGACAACGGTGCGCCTCGTGGAGACCCGGCCGATCTGCCACCACCAAAGTATGTCGCGGGCGACACGGAGAGTTGGCGGATCGGGACCCCAGACCTGGTCTTGCGCTCGCGTGAAGTCACGGTGCTGGCAACGGGCGCCGACCGCTGGGAGCCGATCGGCATCGTCCCCACCGGTCTCACCGAGGACCGGTATGTCGAGGCCGTGGAGATCCGCGAGGTCAACGACATTCCGAAAGACGGTTCGAGCAATACGGTCGGCGGGCGCTTCGTGCTGCATCACTTGAACTATTCGTCGCACGTCGTCGAAGATGAACAGCCGGACGCGTTTTCGGCTGACACTACGACCGTGTGGCCCGTACATGAGGTCGGACGCAACGCCGACATCTTTCCGGCGAATGCGGGTCGCATTCTGGCCGCCGGCTCCGTCCTGAATCTCGAGACCGCGCATCTCCACTCGAACGGCCGCGAGACAAAGGCCTATCTGGAATTTGCCTTCAAGCTCCATCCGGTTGGGTACAAACCCAGCGTGACATGGGTCCGGCGGTTCACCGGCAATGGTGTCGACATTTCGATCAAGCCGACCATGGCCGACCAGCAGCTGCACGCCTACGCCGTGCTCGAGCAGCACACGAAGATTCTGAGCTTCGAGCCCCACATGCACGCGCCGGGGATCCGGATGTGTCTGGAGGCGATTTGGGGCGCCAACGTGCAGACCTTGACGTGCGCGGGCTACGACCACAACTGGGTGCGTAGCTACGTGTACGCCGACGATGCGGCCCCGCTTCTGCCCGAGGGCGCGATCTTGCACGTGATTGGCTACATGGATACGACGCCCGGGAACCGGAACGTGGCGGACCCGAGGAATTGGGGCGGTGGGGGACGGCGGTCCGTGGCCAATATGTTCATCGACCTCGGTGAGGGGATTGCGTTGACCGATGAGGAATTCGAGCGGGAAATGGGTGAGCGGCGAGACCGCCTCGGACTGACCAAGAATGACGTCGTCATTGGCTGTCCGCTCTGTCAGGTCCGTTTCCCGTCACAGGAGACGGCTCCCTGACGGGATGTCGAGCAGCCATGCATTCTCGACTTCTTCTCCTCAGTGCCCTGGCCCTGCTCTTCGTCCCCGGCGGAGCCGGCGCTCAGCTCACCTATTCGAGTGGTCAGGCGGTCTCTCCGGCGTTCGAGGGATGGTGGCAGAACGATGACGGGACCTACACGTTGTTCTTCGGCTACATGAACGACAACTGGGAAGAAGAACTGGACGTGCCCATCGGGCCCGAGAATTTCATCGAGCCGGGCGGGCCGGACCAGGGGCAACCGACCCATTTCCTGCCCCGAAGGAACCTGTTTCTGTTCCAGGTCGAGGTCCCGGCCGACTTCGGCGACCAGGAGCTGGTCTGGACGCTGACGACCCACGGGGTTACCCATCGAGCGTACGCTTCTCTGAGGACCGACTATTTGGTCGACAAACAGGTAATCGGGACCGAGGTCGGAGCGAACCGCGGCGGCGTGAGTCAGGATTGGCAGTGGAATGAACCGCCGGAGGTCACGCTCGGGGTCGACCAACCCCGTCGGGTGCGAGTCGGAGAACCGCTGCCGCTGGTGGTCTTTGCCTCCGATGAGGACGGCATTCCGTCGTCGACCAAAGCCGGTGTCACCCTGCGTCCACGCGCGCCTCGGGGGCCGCGTAGTCAACGGCACCCGGCTTACCGACCACCACTGCAGATCGTGCCGGGGAATCCGAATGGGCTGCGCTTGTCGTGGTTCGTCTACCGGGGGAGCGGCGCCGTCGCCTTCGAACCGGTTCAGATGAAGGTGTGGCAGGACACTCGGCCCTACGCCAACTCGCCCTGGGCGCCCCCGTTCGAGATTCCACCGGCGCCACCTGACGGCAAGTGGGAGGCGGTGGCGACGTTCGAGGAGCCGGGCACCTACGTGCTCCGCGCGCTCGCCAGCGACGGCGCCCTGTTTACCGCCGAGGATGTCGTCGTCACGGTCACACCCTGACCCCCGGTTACGGAACCCTGGTTTTCGGGCGAGGCATCCCATCTGGTGGTGCTGCTTCCTCGGCCACAGGCCGCCTGCCTGCTTCCTCGTGGCGCCTAGCCACCTGGGCGCTGCGCTCCGAAAACCGTACACGCCGTTCTTCAGCACGCTCCGGCCTAGGAAACTCGCTCGTACTTGTGGGTCGCCCGGCGATTGCGGCCCATCAAGAGGAACGTCCGACCAGGAATGTCGTAGTCCTAACGCGGGGTGTGGTCAGCGTCTTCGAGAATCAGATGGTCGCCCTCCCGCGTGATCTCGAAGACGCGTTGCGGAATGACGGTCACTCGCAGCGGGGCGTCGTCGGCGCTCTGTCCACGCCGGTCCGCTGACCGGTCGTACCCGTAGGTCCAGGTGGTCGCTCCCCAGGTGTAGGTGACGTAGCCGGCGGTCGACTCGAAGCCATCCTGGCCGTCGCGATTCCGCGTCGCCATGACGAGGCCGTCGTGCACCATCCACCGGCCCTCCATCTCCGGCGGACGTAGCACCCGGTCTCCGACGTGCCACTCAACGAGTTCCCAGGTGCCTTCGACTGCGGCACGCACCTCCTCCGGTACCACACCGGCCTGAGCCGCGGCCGGCGAAGGTGACGCGATCACGAGGGCCATGCCGATGAGCCATAGGTACTGTGCTTGTGTCATTCGGTGTCTCGGTGTCCAGTGGGAGAACGGGAATGGCACTGCGGGCGCGAGCGTTGCTTATAATCAGCCGCGGAGGCAGACCATGACCAAACGATGGCCCATCGATCGTCGGAGGTTCTTGTCCGGTAGCGCTGGCGCGATGGGTGCGGCGTTCTTTGGACGTTTCCCGCTTGGCGAAATGGCAGAGCAAGGGACGCCGCCGCCAGCGCAGGGCTGGGATGCGGGCAACGTCCGTCATCTCCTGCCAACGGTCAGTGACTCGCGGATGCTGCTCAAGGTGTCGTTCGACCGGGCGCTGTCGGCCGCGCCCACACTTCGTGTCGGTACCGCCGCGGTCGTCGGGCGGATGAATGACACCACGGGGGAGCACTGGCAGTTCTATGCGACCGATCTCGAGCCAGCGCGCCGCTATACGCTTTCGCTGCAGGCGGCTGACGGTCGCGCGCTCTGCGAATCGTGGCCGTTGTCCACGTTCCCTTCCCCCGATGCGCGGCCCGAGCGGTTCCGCATGCTGTTCTTTACCTGCGCCGGGGGGCCCGGCGGGTCGTATGACGGGATTGGCCAACGGCAAGGCTTCCTGCCTACGGTCATTCGTAATCGCTTGCTGCGTCGGGCGCTCTCGTTCGCGCCGGATGCCGCGGTGGCCAACGGGGATCATATCTACTGGGACCTGCACACGTGGCAAGGTGAGAACGCCGGACAGTTGAGCGCCAGCGGGCGGCGGTCTAATTTCGACCAAGCCGACACTGTGTTCAGCGCGAGCAACGAAACGGCAATGAAGGCGGCGGCCGGTCCACAGATTGTGCCCGTGTACGGCAGCGATTTTCGGTCGACTCCGGTGTTCTTCCTACAGGACGACCACGACCACTGGGAGAACGATGCAGTGACCGACGACATCGCCAGCTTTCCGATCCCGTGGTTTCAGCTCCAGTTGGCTCGTGCGACCCAACAACTGTATTACCCTGAGTTTCTGCCGGATGCCAGTCGGCCGGCCGGGCTCCCATGGTCGTCCGCCACCGGCCGAGGGGATCTCTCGGAGAGTTTCGGCACCCTACGGTACGGCAACCTGGCGGAGATCCTGCTCTATGACGTCCGACGCACCATGAGCCTGGCCGGCCCGAACGCCGTCTTTATCGATGCCCAGGTGGAGGGCTGGTTGATGGACCGGACGGGCGCGTCTGGTGTCAGCCACCTGGTGCATGCCCCGTCGAATCCGTTCGGGTGGAGCGCGGGCAAGTGGGGCGAGTGGTACCCCGATATCCTTGACCGGGAGAACGCTGCCCTCACCACGGCGGTGGCCAAGCCCTACTGGCAAGAGGGCTGGTTGAAACAGCACGACCGGCTGGCGCAGGCGATCGGCACCCAGCCGGAGCGGGCACCGTTGATAATCAGCGGGGACCTGCATGCCGTTGGGGTGGGAAGGATGCATCGGGCGGGACAGGTCAATCTCAGCGCACGGCCGATCACGACCGTGCTGAGTGGCCCGATTGGCACGTCCATCAGGGGCTTTCCGTCGGTCGTCCGGGGCATCGGAGCGACGACGCCCGCGCACCTCGACGTCGAGGAGTCGGTTGCGCCCGTGGAGGACCACGGCTTCACGCTGGTTGATTTTCTGCCGGACCGAATAGTGTTACAGCAATTCAAGTGGGACGTCGACCGGGAATCGGTTAACGCCATCGACCGATTGGAACCGTTCTACCGGACGGAACTGCCCAGACCCGCGTGAGACGCTGACCACCGCGATGCCAACCACACTGACCATCCGTAGTCTGACGGCCCGACCGGTTCTACTCACCCTCGAGCGACCGGTTGTCGCTCGTATTGCCACCATCAGTGAATGGCCTCTGATCCTGATCGACCTGCTGACCGAGGAAGGCATCGTCGGTCGGAGCTATCTCGAGCCGTATACACCGAAGACGATGCGGTATCTCGTGCCGGCGCTCCACGATCTGGGTGACCTGCTCAAGGGTCAGCCGGTGGCGCCCGCCGACCTCTACGATACGGCGCGGACCTCGCTCCAGTTCGTCGGGTATGAAGGGGTCGCGGCCATTGCCGTGTCCGGTCTGGACATGGCGGCGTGGGACGCCCTGGCCAAGGCGGCCGACCAGCCGTTGTGTCGACTCCTCGGCGGTTCGCTCGGGCCCGTGCGTGCCTACAACAGCAACGGGCTCTGGCTGCACGCACCGTCGGTCGTGGCGAAGGAAGCCGCGGTGCTCCGTGATGAAGGAGGCTTCACCGGGCTGAAACTGCGACTGGGCCGCGAACGGATCGCCGACGACCTCGGGACGATCGACGCGGTGCGAGCCACGGTGGGCGACGACATGCACCTGATGGTCGATTTCAATCAGGGGCTCGATCTGGCGGAAGCTATGGAGCGCTGTCGCCGAATCGACGACCTGGGATTGACCTGGATCGAGGAGCCGATCGTGTATGACGACCTCGATGGATATCGAAGACTGACCGCCGATCTGAAGACGCCGATCCAGATCGGGGAGAACTTCTTCGGGCCTCGCGCCCTGCACCGCGCGCTGCAGATGGGCGCCTGCGACTTCGTCATGCCCGACTTCATGCGTATCGGTGGCGTGACAGGATGGATGCGCGCGGCCGCGATTGCCAGCGCCGCTGGGATACCGATGTCGACGCATCTTTACCCGGAAGTCGCGGCGCACGTGATGCGGGTCACGGACACCGCGCACTGGCTGGAATGGCAAAGCTGGGCCGACCCGATTCTGCGGGAACCATTTGTCGTTCGCGACGGGCAGCTTCATATTCCTGACCGACCGGGGGTCGGCATCGAATGGAATGAAGACGCCGTCGCGGCCAATCTGGTCGCGTAGCCGGACGGGTGGCGGCCGGAATCCGCGAGTGAAGTCTTGCGTTTGATCGCGGCTGCATCTACCCTGTGTTCTCAGAAGACTATTGACTTTGAGCCGCCTTTCAGCCGAAGCGGTGATAATCGGCCGACTGGCACCCACGGGAGATTTGAGATGACAGGAAGAGTTCTTGCGGCGTCGCTGGCGTCGGCGATGGCTTTGACGCTCGTGCCGCTGTCGGCTACGGCACAGCCGATGCGGACCCCGGATGGCCAGCCGGACGTGTCCGGTACTTTCACGTTTCGCACGATCACGCCGTTTCAGAGACCCAGTCAGTTCGCGGAATTGGAGACGCTCGATGCCGAGACCGCCGCGGAATTCGAGGCGTCGGAGAGAACACGCCAGAATCGCGACCTCTTCGACCCAGAGAAGGGTTCAGGTGGCTATCAGCCGCGATCCGAGGGCGGGGTGTTGTCCTACAACGAATTCTGGTACGAACGAGGTATCGAGTTGACCTCGGACAAACGGACGTCGCTCGTCGTCGATCCTTCGAACGGCCGTCTTCCGGCGCGAACGGAGTCGGCGCAGATGGCGGCGCGGGAGGCTGCGGCCGATCGGCGTGAGCACATGTATGACTCGTATGAGAATCGCAGCTCGGGTGACCGATGCATCATGGGCTTCAACGCAGGCCCCCCGATGCGATCAAGCGCGTACAACAACAACGTGATGGTCTTCCAGTCGCCGGGCTACGTGACCATTCTCAACGAAATGGTGCACAACGCTCGAGTCATCCCAATCGGCGATGGGCCAGACCTGCCTTTTTCGCAACGTAGCGGCGTGTCCCGCGGCCGCTGGGAGGGTGAGACGCTGGTCATCGAAACCGACCAATTCGCCGGCGGGAGCAGTGGACTCACCTCGACCAATATGCATCTCGTCGAACGCCTGACCCGTCTCGACCCCGACACGGTCGCCTATGAGTACACCGTCACGGATTCCTCGATCTATACCGCACCGTACACCGTGATGATGCCATTGCGGCGGACCGATGGGCCGCTCTTCGAATATGCCTGTCACGAAGGTAACATTGGGCTGCACGGTATCTTGGCCGGTGCGCGAAATCTCGAGCTGTTGGGCCGAGAGTTACGTCCGTAGCCGCCCTTGGCGGGTCACAAACATCGGGCCGGCACATGCCAGACCGTTGGCGCGTGTCGGCCCGTCGTGTGTACGGCCAGTGCTACGGGATGCTACGACTCTGACCAGAGTGCCTACCAGTCATTGAAGAGGACCGGCGGTGTTTTGCTGTCGCCCGCGGCTGACACGACTTCTCCGGCCTCGTCGCGGTCGAGAAAATGCACTGCGAACCCCCTGTTCCGGGTTGGCGCTCAAGACCTCAGCCGGCGCGATGCTCGGTTCCGCGTCCGGTCTCTCGATGTGCAAAGAGAGCTGGCCTCTCGGGGCGAGGGTGTTGGCGTGCGAGATGAAATTTCCCCCGTCGCTGATGTCTGAGACGGTGATGGGCAGTTGGCCATTCGGTGTGACATATGTGCCGTCGAACGGTTCGGTGATACTCATGGTCACGCGGGATCTCACCGAGCTCAAGGAACTCGAGGAACAGCATCGGAATGTGTCAGAAGCGGACACGCAGGCGTGGGCGCAACTCGAAGAGCGATTCCGAAAGCAATTGGAGGGCCAAAAGCGCGAGTGCGCACAAATCGAGGCTCTCCTACAGGCGGCGGGGGACCGAGAGCGAACATTCGCGGCCGAGCGCGACGAGGCGGGTCGGACACGCACTAGGCCGAGCCCGGGTCCAACTGCTCGAGTTGGAGGCGCTACAGAGCCAGCGCGCCGACCGGGACCCCGCCCTGCGCTGGGCAGCCTGACGGCATCGTGAAGGGAGAATAGGTGGGTCGTCGGTGGAGCCGCCGGTATGATTCCCTGAAAGGGACCGTCACGCCGTTGTGCACACGTCCCCATCGCGACGATTCTTCCTACCCGCCTCGCCTTCCCTCACATTTGTCCTGACCGGCGCCATGTCGGTTGCCAGCCCGATTCGGATAGTCTCGTTCGCCATTGTTGTGTCGCGTGTCAGGTTGTACGATTGACGGATACGTGAGTGTGGTGCCAACAGTGTCCATCGGGGCCAAGGGCCGCAGGTGGTCGCGACACCCGCTGACGGTGTTTGCCGTGCCGGCGATGATGTCGCATCAGGTTTCGGGGCCGGGTTCATCGCCGGAGCCGGCTTCAGCGGCAACGTCGGATCCAAGGTGGGCGTCTGAACCGACAACTTGGGCCACGCCACCTGGGCGCTTTCGCTCGAGCCATTGGCTCGGCGCTAGCGTTCGGCCTGACTGCAAGTCCGAGCCCTGCTGTTGAGCCCTTCTGTGACGAGACGAACCCGCGAACTGCAGGCAACCGGTCCGTGGACCTGGAGCGCCTGGCCGCTGATCGCACTGATCGGGGCGGCGCTGGGCGGGTGCGGTCCAGGCGGAGACACGTCCACGCTCCCGTCCGTCGCAGTGGAGCAGTCTCCAGTTGCGTCACGGCTTGATGAGCCGTTCGTCGAGGCCGCTGCAGCGGTTGGTCTTGATTTTCAGCATGTGAACGGCATGTCGGGCGAATTCTATTTCAACGAGATGGTCGGCGGGGGGGTGGCGTTGTTCGACTATGACAACGACGGCGATCTCGACATCTACCTCGTGCAGGGCCACCTGCTCGGTCCGGACGTTGCCCCCGGCGACACGTCCCCCGAGCCAGGCCTACAAGGCCCGACGATGGACCGACTTTATCGCAACGATCTGGACGGCGCCGGGAACGCGGAGTCGCTCGCCTTTACCGACGTGACGGACGAGAGCGGGCTTGACGCTCGGGGGTACGGCATGGGGGTGGCGGCCGGAGACATCGACAACGATGGGTGGGTCGACCTCTATGTCTCCAATTTTGGTCCGAACCAGCTCTGGCGCAACAACGGTGACGGCACCTTCAGTGACCGCACTGTGTCCTCGGGCGCCGACGACGCGCGCTGGAGCGTGAGTTCGGCGTTCCTCGACTATGACCGGGACGGTTGGTTGGATTTGTATGTCGGCAACTACGTGAACTACAGCGTCGCCAACAACGTCGAGTGTTTTCATAACGTCCGGACCTACTGTGGTCCGGACGGGTTCGTGCCCGTGCCGGACCGATTGTTTCGGAATCGAGGCGATGGGACGTTCGAGGATGTCACGGCGGTCTCGCAGGTGGGCACCGAGTACGGACCTGCCCTCGGGGTCGCGACCGCCGACCTCGACGGCAACGGTTGGATCGACATCTATGTCGCCAACGACCTGTCGGAGAATCGGAGTTGGATGAATCAGGGTGATGGGACGTTTGTGAATACCGGTCTGTTCAACGGGTCGGCGCTGAACGACGTTGGAGACGCCGAGGCGGGCATGGGGGTCGACGCGGGTGATTTCGACGGAGACGGAGACGAGGATCTGTTTATTTCGCACCTGGTCACACAGACAAACACGCTATATGTCAACGATGGGACCGGACTGTTCGAGGACCAGAGCGTGCGCACCGGTCTGGGGCCACCCAGCCTACCGTTCACCGGGTTCGGCACGGCGTGGTTCGACTACGACAACGATGGTTGGCTGGATGTGATGGTGGTCAATGGCGCCGTTGATCTGCTGCCGAGCCTGGTGCAGGAGCGAGATCCGTACCCGTTGCATCAGACGAATCAACTGTTTCACAATCTGGGCAACGGGAGATTCGAAGACATGTCGGACCGCGCGGGGGCCGCGTTCGAGCCGTCCGAGGTCAGTCGCGGTGCGGCGTTTGGCGACGTCGACAACGACGGTGACATCGATGTGGTGGTGACAAACAACAATGGGCCGGTCCGCCTGCTGTTGAACGCCACCGGGAATCGGAACCACTGGATCGGCCTGCGCATGATGGGTGCGTCGGTGGCACGCGACATGCTCGGAACTCGGGTGGCAGTGGTGACCGCCGACCGCTCGCCGGTGTGGCGGCGGGTTCGATCGGACGGAAGCTATGCGTCGGCCAACGACCCGCGTGTCTTGGTGGGGCTCGGGGCGGCAGAGACCGTGACGGCGGTCCGGGCCGTGTGGACCGACGGGCGCGTCGAAGAATGGACCGATGTGACGGTGGACGCGTGGACCACGCTTCGCCAAGGGACCGGGGTGGCGGTTGGTTCACTGGGTCGAGGGCAGGTGTCACCGTGAGGTCCACCCGGTGGCTGCGTGTGCGCACTGGGGTGATCTCGCTGTGTGGAGCCGGCCTCCTGGCGGGTGCCTGTGGTGAGGTGCCGTCGCCGCCCACTGCCGTCGACGTGGCGCCGGTCGCCGACAGCGAGGCGGCGGCACCAGTCACGCTTCCGCAGATCGACGGCTTCGAGGCGGACGCGCAGACACAGCTGCGTGACGCGCATCTCGCCCTGCAAGTCGCCATCGAGGCCCGTACGGTGACGGGCGACGAGTTTGGACGTCTCGGAATGCTGTTTGCGGCATATGGCCTGGTCGACGGGGCCGAGGCGGCTTACCTCAATGCCCGGGGGCTGGCTCCAGCCGAGTTTCGTTGGGATTACTATCTCGGGGTTCTGTACGACACGACGTCACGACCGGAGCAGGCCATCCCCGCCTTGGAGCGTGCGCTTGAACTGAGCCCCGGCTATGTGCCCGGGCTGGCCCGGCTTGGTGACTTGCTGGCTGGACAGGATCGGGTCGCCGAGGCGACACGGCGGTATCGCGATGCATTGGCGCAGGACCCGTCGTGCAATCCGTGCCTGGTCGGGCTCGGACAAATCGCGCTGCAGGACCGCGATTTCGAGACCGCGGTCGAGCACTTCGAGCGTGCCCTACAGTTGGCGCCGCAGGCCGCCACCATCCGATACCCGCTGGCGCTGGCCTACCGTGGACTTGGAGAGGACGCCAAGGCGCAGGCGGAGCTCAATGCGCGTGCCGAGGCGACGCTGAACACTGGGATGGGCCGCCAGATCGACCGCCCTGGGGTGTTCGACCCGTTGCTCCAAGAACTCGAGCGTATGGCGGTCTCGGGTAACGTAGCGATCGAAGCACGTGGGGTCATGGCGGCCCGGGAAGGACGCTGGGCCGATGCCATCTCAGATTTCGAGACGCTCGTGGCCTCGGAGCCCGACAACGCGGTGTCCCGCAATCTGCTGGCGGTCGCGCTGTTGGCGACGGGGGATCGCGACCGGGCCCGGCATCAGTTTCAGGAGACCTTGCGGATCGACCCAGCGCACCCCAGAGCGAACCTCCAATTGGGTCTGCTGTTGGTGGATGACGGTCAGGAGCAGGACGCGATCATACGATTCCGCGCCGCGGTCGAGGCGGACCCCGGGGCCAATATGGCGTATCTCAATCTCGCCGGCGCGCTGTTGCGGAACGGTGACGCGGGAGAAGCGGCGGATGTCTACGACGCATTACTCGAACTCGATCCGAGCAATGCTCCGGCCCGGCTGGGACGCGCGTTCGCGTTGATTCGGGCCGGGCGTCATGCCGAGGCAAAGATCCGGCTCGAGGAGGACATCCTGGCGCGCCCGACGGAGATGGCGTTCCCGCACACGCTGACGCGGTTGCTGGCTGCCTCTCCTGACGCGAGCGTGCGGGACGCGGGCCGGGCGGCTGAGCTGATACAGGAGGTGACCCGGGAGCTGCAGAATGGCCAGGTCGCCGAGACCACGGCGATGGTCCTGGCCGAGGTCGGTAGTTTCGATGGCGCTGTCCGCTATCAGGAAATCGCGATCGGGCTGGCCGCGGAGGCTGGGATGAGAGAACTGGCGGCCGAGATGCGCATCACGCTGGGGCTGTATCGCGGGGGGCAGCCATCGCGAGTGCCGTTCAGGCCGAACGATTCAGTTTTTTTCCCCGCGCCGTTCAAGCCGCCCGGTGCGTTCGACGAACCGCCAAGCGGCGCGCCTGGTCAGCCGTAGGTTTTCTGACGAGATGCCCGCGTGGACGGCGTTGCTTCCTCGGTCACATCCCGCCCGCATGCGCCCTCGTGGCGCCTTGCCACACAGGCGACTCGTAAGAAAACGGCCTCGTCGGAAGACCTAGGGGAGCAGACGGGGAACAAACTTGGTGAGCCCCTGGACTGGGCCGACCTCGCCGCCGATGACGTTGCCGGCCGCGTCGACCGTGACCCCTTCGCCCATCGACCCGTAGCCCCCCATTCCGGAGGGACGCTCGGACACATGTTCCGCGACGAAATAGAGTACTTCGCCCGTGCGAGCGCTACCCACGCGAAGGCCCTTCCGCCAGCCAGGGTTGTAGTTGTCGTCCGACTCCGAGTCGATGGCATACAGCATGTCGTTGTCATCGATGAAGAGCCCGCTGATTCGGCTGAACTGATACCAGGTCGCGATATGGCCGCCCTCCTGGTCAAAGATCTGAATCCGGCGGTTGCCGCGGTCTGCCACGAAGAGACGGCCTTGAGAGTCCATTGCGAGGGAGTGCGGCGCCCGAAACTGCCCGTCTTCGTATCCCCACGAGCCCCAGCTCTCGATGAACGTGCCGTCGGGGGCGAACTTGGAGACCCGGCTCAGGGAGTCCGGACCCGCTTCGTCCTCGAATTGGGCGCCGTGCCCCTCCGCGACGAAGATGCTCCCGTCCGGTGCCACAAGGACGTCGTTCGGCTGAGTGAGGTGCGTCGGAGGGCTGCCGGCCACGCCGGATGTGCCGATGGTGAGGAGCACCTCGCCGTCCGGACTTAGCTTGACGACCGTATGCCCTCTTCCGGACGGAGTGGGAGATGGACCCACGGCGGTGACGGTCGCCGCGTCAGCGACCCAGACATTGCCGTCGCTGTCGACGTCCATCCCGTGGGGCCACATGAAGATCCCCGCGCCGATCGCCTTCACGACGGTGCCGTTTGGGTCCAGCTTGACGATCGGATCGACATCCGATTCGGCGCAGGAGTTCGCGCCGCAGCGGTCGCCGGCCCAAATGTGCACACCGTCCACATCGACGTTGACCGCACTGACCGAGCCCCACGACCGGCCGTCTGGCAACGTGCCCCAGTCGCGCTGGGTCTCATAGGGGTTCGGCAGGTTGTTGATCGGTTCAACATCGGCGTGTGCGGCCGGGCCGGTGGCACCCCGCTGGGCCAACGCAGTGAGTGGGGAAAGTGCGACGAGCGTGCCGCACAGGCCCGCACACATGACCAGGCGTGCGCCTGACGTCTGGAGAGAACTGTAGTTCTTGATCATCAGTTACCTCAGTTTGCTGGACGGCTAGACCTGCGACGCAAGCGGGCCGGCAGACACGATGGCCTCCTCGGGCTGGTATTGTCAAGTGGGCGACGGTCGGGAGTCACGCTACCGTCCCTGTGTGCGCACGTCCTGGCGGATGAGGCGGCACTGACTGCGCTTGACACCGGCTGGCCGCTCTGCGAGTTTCTCCGGACACATCGCTAGACCAAGAAGGAGTAGCGCGCGTGTCTACCATCATGCCAATGACCGAGGTCGGGATGAGACATCGATGTGCGCGAGTCCTGGTCGCCGCGCTGGCGCTGGTAGTGGGCGCGTGTGGCGCGTCGGAGTCCCTCGTCGAACCTGGGGAGGCGCCGGCGGTACAACAAGGCGCCGCACCGTCGGGCGCCGATGCGGCGCCAGCGGGGCCGGGCGGGACGGGGCCACGCAGCGACGCGTCCGTGGTGTTCGAACAAATGACCCGCGGTGCGTCTACTGACCAATTCGCGAGGTACTCGCCGGACGGGAGTCGCATCCTTTTCGTGTCAGACCGGGACGGGGGGTTACGACTCTGGTCGATATTGGCAGAGGGCGGTGATCCGACGGCGCTCACCGACGAGCACAACTTTTTGCTCTTCCCGGTGTGGTCGCCGGATGGCTCCCGCATCGCGTATGTGTCCGATCGGGACGAACCGACGAACGTTTGGGTGGTGTCCGCCTTGGGCGGCGACTCGGTTCGGGTCACGCCCGATTCCGGCATCGTGTACGACCCACAGTGGTCGCCGGACGGGGTGACCCTGCTCTATCTCAATAACACCGACGGCGACAACGACGTCTGGGCCGCGTCGGCCGACGGAAGTGGAGCGAGGCAGCTCACCATGACGGGCGCAGCCGGTCCCGCGCGGTGGTCGCCAGACGGCGCCACGATCGCCTTCGCTTCGAGTCATGGCGACACCCGCAGCATCTGGGTGATGCCCGCTGGTGGTGGCGTCGCCACGCAGCTGACTTCCGATGACGGCCAGGACAGCTCCGTGGAGTGGTCGCCGGACGGTACCCAGATCCTCTTTACCTCGAATCGAGCCGGGAGCCCCAATGTTTGGGTGATACCGGCCACGGGTGGCGAGGCCACGGCGTTGACAACCGGACGCGGCAACGACAGTCTTCCCCGGTGGTCGCCCGATGGCGTGTGGGTGGCCTTCTGGTCGATTCGCGATGACGAGTCGGACGTCTGGGTGGTGCCGGCCGCGGGCGGTCCAGAGATTCGAATCACGAATGACGACCTCGGTCAGGCGCATCTCCGCTGGTCGACTGACGGCACGGCCCTCGTGTTCAGCGTGAGCCAACGCCGTTCCGATATCTGGACGGTATCGGTGGCTGGTGGGACCCGGTCGCCATTGACGTCGGACTACGAGAATGCGCGTAGCCCCGTTGTCTCGCCGAACGGCCGGGAGGTCGCGTTTGTGTCGGGCGGCGGCAGCACCAGCGACATCTACATCGTGGACCTCGGTGGGGGAGCGCCCCGGCGCCTCACGACGAATCCCGGCGGCACGACCGGGCCAAAGTGGTCGCCGGACGGTGCGCAGATCGCGTTCGAGTCCAGCCGCGGAGGGAATGCGGACCTTTGGATCGTGCCGGCCCTGGGAGGCGACCCCCGGCCGGTGACGACGCACCCGGCGCGGGATACCAGTCCTGTCTGGTCACCGGATGGTGCGACGTTGGCCTTCCTGTCCAACCGCGAAGACGATGTGCCCGAGGTTTGGCTCATTCCCGTCGCCGGTGGTGACGCTCGGCGCCTGACGACGCAAGGCGCGTCGAGACCACGCTGGAGCCCAGACGGTCAGGACATCGTGTTTCAGTCTGCGGGAGGGATGGACGCCCAGATGCAGATTTGGCGGGTGCCGGTCGTGGGTGGGACAGCCACGCAGCTTACAGAAGGCGGGTATGTGGCACAGTCGGAGTACGCGCGCGACGGGCAGGCGCTCGCCTACCAGAGGCACGACGGTGTTGGGTTCGACATCTACGTCATGCCGGCGGCGGGCGGTGCCGCGACCCGTCTGACCAGCGAGGAGGACGACGATGGGTCATCACGGTGGTCGCCCGACGGCTCGAGGGTGGCGTTTCTGTCGGGCGAGACGGATAGTCGGGCGCTGCATGTCGTCTCCGCGACGGGCGGCGAGCCGACCCGTCTGACCGACCCGGCCGGGTCTGTCGGGAGCTACGAATGGCTCCCGGACGGTTCGGCCCTCGTCTACAGCCTCCGAGAAGGGCGGGCCAATCTGTGGCGCGCCAAGATTAGGACCCTGCTGCAGGGCAGCACGCGCGAGCGGTAGTGCCGTGTCTGCGTCATTGAATCAAGTAGATTCCGGTGCGCTGCGCTACCGACTTAGGCAGCGAATCACGATTACAGGACACTAGAATGTTTCGCAATGCGCGAGCACGAGTCGCCCGAGCGGTGTTCCTTAGCGGGACTGGCCTGTGTCGCGGCCCTCGGGGTTTTGGTGACGGCGGCGCCGGCCACCTCCCAGTCACGTTCGCTCGTCGTCCCGACCCGGCCACCCACGCTCGTGTCGGTCGGAGTGAAACGGGCCCCGGTTTTGGACGGGGTGGTAATGGGCGACCCGGCCTGGTCGGAGGCCAATCCTACTGCAGAGTTCTGGCAAACCCGCCCCGATGAAGGGGAGCCGTCCTCGGAGAAGACAGAGGTGCGGTTCGTCTTCTCCGACACCACGCTCTATATTGGGGTGGTCTGCTATGACGAGGAAGCTGGGGGGATCACCGTCGCGGACAGTCGTCGGGATGCCTCGTTGGACGATGGCGACAGCATCCAGATCATCCTCGACACGTTCCTCGACCAGCGGAGTGGTTTTGTCTTCGGCACGAGTCCAGCTGGTCAGGAGTATGACGGTCAGGTCGTAAACGCCGGCGAAGGCCGACTCGGACGCAGCACGACCACATCCAGCGGGTCCGGCGCCGGGTTCAACGGGAACTGGGACGGCGTGTGGGAGGTTCGGACGACGGTTTCCGATAGCGGATGGAGCGCCGAATTCGCCATCCCTTTTCGTACGCTGAACTACCCGGCCCGCGACGTCCAGACCTGGGGAGTGAATATCCAGCGGACCATCCGTCGTCGAAACGAGATTGCCTACTGGGCACCCCTTCCACGGCAATACAACCTCCTGCGACTGTCACTCGCGGGGCACGTGACCGGCGTCCGGGTGCCCCCGGCGGAAGAGCGTGGAGTGAAGATCGTTCCCTATGTGACCGGCGAACTGGGTCATAGCGACGTCCGGGAGCGCACGACGGCCCTTGGTGACATCGGGATTGATCTGAAATACGCGGTCTCCCCCAGCTTGACCCTCGACCTGACCTACAACACTGACTTCGCCCAGGTCGAAGTGGACCGTCAGCAGATCAATCTGGATCGGTTTAACCTCTTCTTTCCGGAGAAACGCCCATTCTTTCTCGAGAACGCCGGGGTGTTCTCGGTGAGCAGCGTACGCCAGGTGGCTGGCGGGAATCCGGCCCAGGCGGAGCTGTTCTTCAGCCGTCGTATCGGCATTGGCGCGGACGGCCGCGAGATTCCAATTCTGGGAGGTGCGCGGGTGTCCGGCAAGGTGTCTGACACGGTGTCCGTCGGGCTGCTGAACATGCAAACGGAGGCGGTCGGCAGCGACACGCCGGCCAATAATTTCAGCGTGGCTCGCGTGGCGCGAGACCTGCCGAACAGTTCACAGATCGGGGCGCTGTTCGTGAATCGGCAAGCGACGGGGGCGCAGGTCGGGTCGGATAACTACAACCGGACCTATGCCGTGGATGGTCGGGTCGGGTTGGGGCAGAACGGGCAGGTCGCCGGGTTTTTGGCCAAGACCTCGACTCCGGAGTTGGAGGCGGATGACCACGCCTACAACTTGGCCTGGGACTATAACTCCGAACGGTGGCGTTTTACGCTCGGCTACGTGGAGGTAGCCGAGAATTTCAATCCGGAGGTGGGGTTCCTTCGGCGAGGGGGGCGAGGCTTCCGTAACGTCGATTCTGGTTTCTCTTTCATCACGCGACCGAAGAGCTTTCTCAAGCTGCAGCAGATTCGTCCCCACGTGACTTTTAATCGGTTCTGGCTCTTCGACGGGTTCGCACAGAGTTCGTTTCTTCACCTCGACAACGACCTGGAATTTAATGACAGTACGCTGATCAAGACCGCGTGGAACATCACCGGAGAGGGGGTCATCGAGACCTTCGATATTGCCGATGGCGTGACGGTGCCAGTCGGCACATACAACCATCACGAGGCACAAATCACCTACGAGTCGAACCGGGGCGCACCGGTGAGTATTGGCCTACGAACGCGGGTCGGCGGCTTCTTCGGCGGCCATCGAGCCACCTGGGGGCCAACGCTCAATATACGGACCGGTGATGCGTTCAATGCCGCCATCGAGTGGAGCCGCAACGACGTGGACCTGCCGGGCGGCCACTTCATCGCCAATCTCACGAGTGCCCAGATCGCCTACAATTTCACGCCGCGCCGCTTTGTTCAGGCCCTGATCCAATATAACGATAGTGCCGATCTGTGGTCGACGAATCTTCGTCTGGGTCTGCTGGGTCAGGCCAACACCGGTCTCTTTCTGGTCTACAGCGACACCCGTGGGCTGCACGAGACGATTCCGGACGGTGGTGGCCGCAGCCTGATTCTCAAGTTCAGCCAGGGGTTCGATCTAGGGGGCTAGTGGTGGCGGGACCGCGGCCTCGGCGTTCCCCGGGTATACTTTCCAGCCTGCCGTCGCGCGAGGCGTGACGGACCCCGCGACGCGTCGCGGACTACACACCACAACGCAGCAGAGGAGAAGAGCGACATGAGCGACAGGCTGACCGGTGCGGAATTCAAGGCAGCGTTGCGGAACAACACCCCCAAGCTGGGATTGTTCATCAATTCGCATAGTTCCACCGTCGTGGAACAGTTGGCCCACAGCGGCTACGACTGGCTGCTGGTCGACTCCCAGCACGGTCCGATGGGCTACGAGACTTTGTCCACCATGATCGGGGGCATCGCAGCCGGCGGGGCCAAGTCACTGGTGCGGGTCACCGGGTACGCGGATCGCGCCGGTATCCAGCAGTCGCTGGACGTCGGGGCCGACGGCGTGCTGGTGCCGTATATCAACACCGCGGACGAAGCCCGTCAGGCGGTGAGTTGCACGCGGTATCCCACGGCAGGGACCCGTTCAGTCTATTTTCCGCAGAAGAGCATGAATAAGGGTGGTCTGCTCGGGTACGCCGGTTCGGCCAACGACAACATCATCACCGCGTTGCAGGTCGAAACGGCTAGTTGTATTGAAAATATCGAGGAAATTGCGGCGGTGCCGGGCGTCGACCTGCTGTTTCTCGGCCAGAACGACCTCTGTATGTCGATGGGCCTGTACGAGAAGTATCAGTTCCCCGAGATGTACACGTCGCCTGAATTGAAGGAGGCGACGGACGCGCTGAAGGCGGCGGCCAAGAAGAACGGCGTCATTCTTGGATTGTTCCTATTTGGCACCGACCGCGTGGGCGAGTTCCGAGAGCAGGGCTTCAGCCTGATTAGCATCGGAAATGACCTGCACCACCTCCTGACCCAGGCCGGCGCGCATGTGGAGGCGCTGGAGGGGATCATGCCGGATTGGAAGCGGCGTCCGACGGCATTGTTCTAGTAGTCACACGGGGCTGCGCCCGGGCCCCAAGCGACGGCTGCGCGGGGCCGCCGAGACCCCCGCTCCTCGCGGCCGTTTCTTGGTGGTCCGGAACGAGTACGGACTGCTCGTTTCGGGCCGCAGTCTCCCTCCTCGCGTGCGGTCGACACGGCGGTTCGACGTCTCTTTCGTCGACTCCCATTGGCAATCGTCAGAGTTTTGGACAGAATGGCGGTCGTGGATGACCGCAGGCGAGAGTTCGGGCGCACCCGAGAGGGGGTGTCCGGCACATGGCTCGGGGCCTGCGTTAGGACGCTGGTCTGGACCTGCGTCGGGGTTTGCCTGTCGGAGCTGCCGACCGCCGCGCAGGAGGGGACGGTGAATGGTGAGTGGCGCTCTTACGCCGGGGACGTGTGGGGCACGAAGTATTCGCCACTCGACCAGATCACGCCCGACAATTTCGATCAGCTTGAAGTGACCTGGCGGTGGCGCACCGCCGATTCGCATCTGCCATACGAGAGCGACCAGAGCCTGTCGCTGGCGCCGGCCGAGACGGTGTTCGCACGGCTTGACGAGGCCGACCCGGCCCGGTGGGTGACGCGGCCCAGCATCGGGCGCCTCTCCGCCACGCCGCTGATGGTGGCCGGCGTCCTGTATCTCGCGACCCCGCTGTATCAGGCAGCAGCCATCGATGCCCGGACCGGTGAGACCCTGTGGGTCCACAATCCGCGTGTCTACGAAGAAGGGAGCCCGCCCCTGCCGGCTCCCTGGAACCATCGAGGGGTAGCCTACTGGGAGCGCAACGACGAAGCTCGGGTTGTCTGGGGAACCGGCGACGGTTTCCTCACGGCGGTCGACGCCAAGACCGGTCTTCTGGCGACCGGTTTCGGAGACGGAGGACGGGTCAGCTTGGAGGACGGGCTCCCGCGCGCGCGTCAGCACGTCAGCGGCTTGCCCCCGCCGTCCCGGTCGCCACCGCTCGTCGTCGGTGACCGTGTCATCGTCGGCTCATCAGTCCATGACTACGTCGCGACCAGAGAGAACCCGCCCGGGTTCGCGCGGGTCTACGACATGCGCACGGGTCGACACGAGTGGGACTTCCACGCCGTGCCACAGAGCGGCGATGCGTTTGGCGCCGATACCTGGCTGAACGAGTCGTGGCGCTACTCGGGTAACACCAACGTCTGGGGCAACATCACCGCTGACCCAGAGCTGGGCTACGTCTATCTGGCCACCAGCACGCCGACCTCGGACTTCTATGGCGGACACCGGCTCGGTGACAACCTCTTCGCCGAGAGCATCATCTGCGTCGACATCGAAACAGGCCAGCGGGTCTGGCACTACCAGTTCGTCCACCACGGTGTCTGGGACTATGACAATCCGACCGGACCCAATCTGCTCGACGTGACGATCGCCGGTCGACGGGTGAAGGCGGTCGCGCAGGCGACCAAGCAAGGGTTTGTCTACATGTTCGACCGCGTGACCGGTGAGCCGGTCTGGCCGATCGAGGAACGACCGGTCTCGACCGACACCGATCTTGCCGGTGAGTTGCTGGCGCAAACGCAGCCGTTCCCGACCCGGCCGGTCCCGTTCGAATATCAGGGCACGTCCATCGACGACTTGATCGATTTCACCCCGGAAATCCGGCAGATGGCGGTCCAAGCCGTGGCCGGGTTCCGCCTTGGCCCGCTGTATACGCCGCTGTCGTTGCGGGGCACCATCTTTCGCCCCAGCGCCGGAGGCGGTGCGAGTTGGGGTGGGGCAGCCGTCGACCCAGAGACCGGCCTGCTGTATGTGCCGTCACGCAACGTGCACACGGTCATGCGGTTTCGTGAGCCGGTGTCCGAAGATGCGGCGACGCTGCGTTATTTGCTCAGCCAGGGCGGGGCCGAGTTCCTGGCAGGGGGGAACGAGATTCGGCAGCCACAGATGCCGGAGGGACTCCCACTCTGGAAGCCCCCGTATTCGCGGATGACCGCCATTGATATGAATACCGGTGATCATGCGTGGATGACTCCGACTGGCGACGGCGACCGGATTCGGAACCATCCGCGGTTGCGCGATCTGGATCTCCCGCCACTGGGGGGCGACGCCGGGCGGAACGGGCCCGTCGTGACCAGCACCCTGGTCATCTACCCACTCACCGCCGGTGGCACCGACGGCGGACCGCGTCTGGTCGCCTACGACAAGGCCACCGGCGAACCGCGCGGCTCCGTCGATCTACCGGGGGGCGCGATCGGGACTCCGATGACCTATATGTTGGACGGCCGTCAATACATTTCCCTGACCGTGGGCGGAGAGGTGCCGGCACTGATCGCGCTGACGCTGGCCACTTCGTAGCCGCGGGTCTTCAGACCCGCCGGAGCACCGTCACCGCGCGGACCTGCGCGACGCTAAGAGAAGAGGATAGTGGTCTGGTTGCAGCCAGAGGCGTGACAGCCGTGTGAGAATGGTCGCCGGATGAGACCGCGTCACCGCGCGACACGGCCGCGTTCCGCGGCCGTCGACGGAGGTCAGAAACAATCATGTCCAGCGATAGTCAGGCTTCGAACGAACTCGTCGCCGTGTTCGACACGGTCAAAGGGGAAATCCGCGTCTCGCTCTTTCCGACGGAGGCGCCGATGACGGTGGCCAACTTCGTCAACCTGGCGATACGTGGCTACTACAACGGCCTGAAGTTTCATCGGGTCATCGCCAACTTCATGGTGCAGGGCGGCGACCCCACCGGGACCGGCATGGGTGGCCCCGGGTACAACTTCGGGGATGAGTTCAGCCCCATCCGACGACACGACTCGGCCGGTGTGCTCTCGATGGCCAACGCCGGACCCGGAACCAACGGGAGCCAATTCTTCATCACGCATGGTCCGACCCCTCATCTGGACGGCAAGCACTCGGTGTTCGGGCAGGTGTCGTCTGGGCAGGACATCGTGAATGCGATCGCGCAGAACGATGTGATGACGACGGTCACGATCGAAGGCGACGCGTCCGCTCTGCTCGAGGCACAGAAGTCACAGGTCGATGGGTGGAACGGGGTGTTGGATAGCCAGTAAGGGCCGGAGGGCAATCGAGTTGCCCTCTCTGGGCGTGTTGCCACGTCCAGAGAGGGCGTTGCCTGCACGGGTCCTTAGCGCTCGTCCATGCGTGCGCCACCCAGGATCCCCGTCATCGAATGGTTGCCCTCGTGGCAGGCATATTCGAACAGAGTGAGATCGTTGAGACGCATCGGAATCTCGGCCGTCCAGGGCGTGGTCCAGGTCGCGGGGTCGTTAACGGTGAACGAATAGAGCAGCGTACTGTCGTCGGCGCGGGTAAACCGTTCGACCAATGTCATGTTCGCGCTGGTCCCGCGCCATCCCCGCTGAGCGCTGAAGTTGGTGGTTTCCACCACCAATGTGTCGCCGTCCCAGTGTCCCCGTGAATCGCCGGACCACTGGCGGATGTCGCCCGGCAGTGGGGGCCGCCGGTCCAGCGGGACCACCCGGGCGGTATGCACCATTTCAGTCACGAGCACGACGTGGTCCTGGGTTTGAAACAGCTGGAGGTTCTGGTTGTAGCCGCCCGGGGTGATCGGCGGTCCGGCGTTGAAGCCGAGGATGCACCGATCGTAGGCGCTCCGGTCGACCCAGGAATCGGCGGGGTGTGCCTCACGATGCACTCGGCGCTCGTCGGCGACCTGCTGCCCCTCCGTCGTGAGATCCGGAATACGGCCGTCGGCTGGATCGACGACCAGTGACGTGCGTCGAGTACCAACGGTGCGGGTGCCCCGGTCGAGCCAAAAATTATTATAGAACCCGGGGGCTCCTTCCTCGCCTCGGTCCACGCTTGCGGTGACCTCGGTCCGTTGAGCGGCCCGGATCGCGAGATCGGCGTTCCGCGAGATCACCTCCTGCTCCAGGTTGGCCGCCTCTTCCGCGCTCAAGAACTCCTGGTCTGACAAACTCCGGGGACGCTCCAGCGGGGTAATGGTGCGGAAATCCCAGATACCCTGCAGATCTGGCTGTCCCCAAGACGTCCGCGGAATGGTTTGGGCCCCCACGGAGCCGGCTGCGATCGACAACAGGGTAACGACGCTCACTAACAACGACGTGAGAATTCGATGACGCATCGGGATCTCCTCGTGTGTTCTAGGTGCGTTTTCCAAGCATCGTAACAGTCTGGGGTGAAAGAGGCTATGACAGATATGATTGCCTTGCCCAGCGGTGTTGCGAAGGGTGGGGAACCCGAGGGGCACGCCGACATTTGACTGAGGAGACAACCATGGCGACGATTCGCGCATTCGGTGCGACCCTGCTTTGTTCCGGTCTGCTGGCCGCGTGCGATGCGTCGTCGTTCACGCAGCCGGAGACCCGGGAACCGACTTCGATCGAGCAATTCGATCAATGGATGGACGAACTGTCGAACTGGGGGAGGTGGGGACCGGACGACCAGTTGGGCGCGGCGAACCTGATGACGGAGGCCAAGCGCCGGGAGGCGGCCGCCCTGGTGCAAACCGGGACCACGGTGTCGTTGGCACACGACCTAATCACCGAGGCGGGCGCGGACGCGGCAGAGCCGTATGTGCTGCAGATGACGGTCAACGCGGAGGCCCAGAATTCGGGCGACCGCGTCGACGTCTACTTTCACGGCGTCACGTTCTCGCATCTGGACGGGCTGTGCCACGTGTTCTACAAGGACAAGATTTACAACGGGCACGACTTCCAGGACGTGGTGACCGAGGACGGCTGCAACCAGCTCGACACACTCGCCATGAAGGACGGGCTGGTGACCCGAGGCGTCCTGGTCGACATGCCTCGCTTGAAAGGTGTGCCTTACTTGGAGCCTGGTACCAAGCTCTATCAAGAGGATATCGAGGCCTGGGAAGAGTACGCCGGCGTGACACTGGGAGCCGGAGATGCGCTACTTCTGCGGGTTGGTCGCTGGGAGCACCGGGCCGAGCACGGACCGACCCGCGAGATGGCCGGGTGGGACGCCTCGGTCATTCCGTGGCTGGCTGAGCGTGATATCTCGCTCCTCGGTGCCGATTCGGTCCACGAGGCCCCGGGCAGTGTGCCGGGTCTCCGTGTCAACCCTATTCACCGCTTCGCTATCGTGTCGCGCGGGATGAACCTACTTGACAACCTCGACCTCGACGCTGCGGCTGAAACCGCGGCGGGCCTGAATCGTTGGGAGTTCATGCTGGTTGTCGCGCCGCTCCGCGTGCCAGGCGGTACGGGGTCACCGGTCAACCCGATCGCGATTTTTTGACGAAAGGCCTCATCGAGACCTTGATATTCGCATGGGTCGATTGCCGACGGGTCGGTCGTGCTGTTTTCTGGCTGCGGCCGTCCTGCCGACGGCGACGCCGGCGCGTGGTCAGACCGGGGTTTACCCCACGCCGGCGAGCAGATACCATTGAGTCCCAGCGGAGCGAATGCAGCGCCACGTTCACTGCGGGCTGCGAGCCGAGGCCGATGTCGCCTCGAGCGAGGAAGGGACGACTCTCGGGAGAGTGACGCCAATGACGGCCAGACGGATCGTGGCGGGGGTCGGAATCACCCTGCTTGTCGGCGTCTCGGGTCTGCTTAGCCACGCCCAGACGCCACCGCCGAGCGGCGCGACCCAACGTGCCCTCCTCGACCAGTATTGTGTCGCCTGCCACAACGATAGCACCCGACAGGCTGGGCTGACCCTCCAGACCATCGATGCCGGGCACGTGGGCCAGGTCGCCGACGAGGTCGAGGCGTGGGAAAAGGTGGCGCGCAAGTTGCGGGCCCGTGCGATGCCGCCTCCTGGGCGGCCACGGCCAGACGATGCGGCCTACGAGGCGGTGGCTTTATCGCTCGAAGCCGCGCTCGACGCGGCGTCCGCCGCCGCGCCGAATCCAGGCCAGCCCCCGATTCATCGGCTGAACCGGGTCGAGTATCGCAACGCGATTCGCGATCTGCTGGCGCTGGAGCTTGATGAGCGTGAATTGCTGCCCCCGGACGAGTCCGGCTACGGTTTCGACAACATCGCCGACATACTCGCTGTGTCGCCGGTGCTGCTCGACCGCTACATGGTGGCGGCCGAGAAGATCAGTCAACTGGCGCTGGGTGATCCATCGATACGTCCGGCGGTCGAGATACACACTGTCCCCTACACGCTCTGGCAGGACGGTCGGATGAGCGAGCAGCTGCCGTTCGGGTCTCGAGGCGGTCTGGCCGTGCGACACCACTTCCCGCTGGACGGCGAGTATGTCATCAAGCTGACCCTGCAGCGAGCCTATGGGAACCATATTCGTGGACTCGGCGAGGCGAACGACATTGAGCTCCGGCTGGACCGACAGCGCATCCAGCAGTTTACGGTGGGCGGAGACGGTGAGCGTGCACCTTGGGATGCCGTGTCGAGACCGACATTCTACGAACAGACGGCCGACGAGGGGCTAGAAATACGCCTTGAGGTGAACGCGGGCACCCGAGTCATCAGTGCGGCATTTCTTGACAGAGGAGCGGTGGTCGAAGGGGTGCTCGAACCGCGTCCCGCCGTCTCCAGCCTAGCGTATGCGCGCGACCGCAACGCCGCCATGGCCCTCGAGAGCATCACCATCAGCGGGCCGTTCAACGCGCGTACGCCGGACAAGACACCAAGCCGTGACCGAGTCTTCGTGTGCTATCCGGCGGCGGCGGCGCCAGAGGCGGACGTCGAGGCGTGCGCCGGGGAGATTCTTTCCAGCCTTGCCCGCCGAGCGTTCCGGCGACCGGTTGCTCAGACCGACGTCGAGCCGCTGCTGTCGCTGTTTCGCGAGGGACACGATGAGGGCGGTTTCGAGACTGGCATCCAGTTCGCGCTGCGCGGGGTGTTGATCGACCCCGAGTTCCTGTTCAGGGTAGAGCGCGACCCGGCTGGTGTAGCGCCTGGTGCGGCGTTCGCGCTCAGCGACGTGGAACTGGCCTCGCGGCTGTCGTTCTTTTTGTGGAGCACCATCCCGGACGACGAGTTGCTCGAGGTGGCTGAGCGTGGCGACCTCAGAGACCGGACCACGTTGGAGGCGCAGGTGTCGCGTATGTTGGCCGACCCACGGTCGGACGCGCTCATCGAGAACTTCTTCGGGCAGTGGCTTCTGTTACGCAATATGAGCGCGGCGTCGCCCGACCCGGATGCCTTCCTCGACTTCGACGAGAACCTCCGCGAAGCGATGGCGCGGGAGACGGCGCTCTTCGTCGAGAGTCAGATCCGAGACGACCGTGGCGCGTTGGATCTGTTGCGCGCAGACTACACCTATCTGAACGAGCGGCTCGCCCGCCACTACGGCATTCCCCATGTGTATGGGAATCACTTCCGCCGGGTGCCGGTGGATGGTGCTCGCGGGGGCTTGCTGGGGCAGGGGAGCATTCTGACCGTGACGTCCTACCCCAATCGGACGTCTCCGACAAAACGTGGGCTCTGGGTGCTCGAGAATCTGCTGGGGTCGCCGCCACCGCCACCGCCGCCGGACGTCCCTGGGTTGCCCGACGCGGACCATGGCGATACCGGGCGCTCGCTGTCGATGCGTGAGCGGATGGAAGTGCACCGCACCAGTCCGGTCTGTGCGAGTTGTCACGTATTGATGGACCCGCTTGGCTTTTCGCTCGAGAACTTCGACGGCATCGGGGCCTGGCGAACTGACGAGGACGGCGCGCCGATCGACGCCTGGAGCGCGCTGCCCGACGGTACGAGTTTCGAAGGGCCGTCCGGTCTGCGGGATTTGTTGCTCGACCAGGGGGAGCGCTTCGCCGAGACGGTCACCGAGAAGCTCCTGACGTATGCGCTCGGCCGAGGCGTGGAGTACTACGATGGACCGGCCGTTCGCGCTATCACCGCGGGTGCGGCTGTGAACGAGTACCGTTGGTCGTCGCTCATTGTCGGCATCATTGAAAGCACGCCGTTTCAGATGAGGAGATCGCGCGAGCCATGATTGTCACCAGAAAATACCTCCCGCGTCGGACGTTCCTCCGGGGTCTCGGTGTCACGCTGGCCCTCCCGATGCTGGACAGCATGGTGCCGGCGTTTGGCGGCGCGCAGGTCCGTGCGGCCGAAGCGGTGCGCCGTCTCGGGGTCGTCTACGTGCCGAACGGCATGTTTATGCCGAACTGGACCCCCGAGGTCGAGGGTGGCCCACTCGAGATCACGCAGACGCTCCAGCCGCTGGCGCGGTTCAAGGACCGGATGCTGATGGTCAGCGGGCTTTGCAGCGAGGAGGGCATCGCGCGTCCCGGCGAGGGCGCCGGCGACCATGCCCGGGCGGCCGGCGCATTCCTGACCGGCGTCCATCCGAAGAAGACCGAGGGCCACGATATCAGGGCCGGCGTCTCGATGGACCAGATCGCCGCCCGGGTGCTGGGACAGGAGACTCAGCTCGCCTCGCTCGAGCTCTCGCTCGAATCGGCGGAACGGGCCGGGTCGTGTGATCCGGGCTATAGCTGCGCCTATGCCAACACGCTGTGCTGGAGCAGTGCCACCACCCCGTTGCCGATGGCGAGCGACCCGCGCGCGGTGTTTGAACGGTTGTTCGGCACCACCGGCACCAACGACCCGGCCGCCTGGCTACAGGCGCGACAGCACGATCGCAGTCTGCTCGATATGGTCACGGCGAAAGTGGCTCGGTTGAGCGGCGAGCTCGGTCCTCGCGATCGGGTCAAGCTGAACGAGTATCTCGAAGCGGTGCGCGACGTCGAGCGGCGTATCCAGATGGCCGAGCGGCAGACCACGCGCGAGCTCCCGGCGATGGATCAACCGGTCGGTGTGCCCGATAAGTTCGAGGAACACGCCAAGCTCATGTTCGATCTCCAAGTGCTGGCCTATCAGGCCGACCTGACTCGGGTTATCACCTTCATGATGGGGCATGAGACCAGCAACCGGGCCTATCCCGAGATCGGGGTGCCGGATGCGCACCACGCCTTGTCGCACCACGGGGGCGACAAGATACTGATCGAGCGGCTCAAGAAAGTAGACAGCCACCTGACCGCGATGTTCGCGCACTACGTGGATCGGTTGGCGTCGACGCCTGACGGCAACGGCACGTTGCTCGATTCCGTGATGGTTCTCTATGGCAGCGGCCTGAGCGATGGCAATCGGCATGACCACCACGATCTGCCGGCATTGCTCGTCGGTGGCGGTGCCGGCCAGTTGTCCGGCGGGCGCCACATGCGGGTGGCCAAAGACACACCCAACACGAACCTATTCCTCGCCATGCTCGACAAGCTCGGTGTCGCGGTCGAGACCATGGGCGACAGCAACGGCCGGCTCGACACGCTGTCGGTCTGACCACGCGATGGCACTCGACATGAGCGCGTCTATCCCGGTCCAGACGGGCCCCAGCGTCGGTCGATTGGCGACCGTGGCCCCGACGACTTGGACCGGGCCTGCTTGTGCCGCGCGGCCCTTCACGCCCGCCGGCATGACCGCCGCTGCTACCGTTCTCCTGACTCTGATCATCGGTGCGTCGTCGGTTCAGGCGGCGGAGGACCATCCGCTGGTGGACGCCGTGGAACGACAGGACGGTCGCGCGGTGCGGGCTCTGCTGTCGCAGTCCGTCGACGTGAACGCGCCGCAGCCAGACGGCGCCACGGCATTGCACTGGGCCGCCCACTGGAACGACGTCGAGACGGCCGCGCTGCTGATCGACGCGGGCGCCGAGGTCAACGCGGAGAACGAGCTGGGGGCCACGCCGTTGTCGCTGGCGGCGCTCAATGCCAGTGCTGAGATGGGGGCCGCGCTGCTGCGGGCCGGGGCCGACGCGAACACGTCGAAACCCAGTGGTGAGTCCGTACTGATGACCGCGGCCAGGACGGGCAGCGCCGATCTTGTCCGCGCATTGCTCGCGGCCGGCGCCGACCTCCAGACGACGGGACACTTTCTGCGGCAGACACCGTTGATGTGGTCAGCCTCGGAGGGGCATGCCCGTATCGCGCACCTGCTGCTAGAGGCCGGCGCGCCGGTCGACGTGCGGTCGCAGCATGGCACGACCGCATTGCTGCTGGCTGCGCGCGCTGGTGACGTGGAGACCGCAAGGGCGTTGCTGGATGCCGGGGCGGACGTGAATGCGGCCGAGCCGTTGTTGCCCTTTGATGCCCGTATCGACGTCGAAGAGGCGCAGACGTCCGGTCGCAGTCCGCTGCTTATCGCCGCCGCCAGTCAGGTGGCCACCAGTGGCTGGGAGTATGGGCTCGAGGTGAAACCGAGCACGCACGAGACGCTCGCGATGTTCCTGCTGGCGCGGGGCGCCGACCCGAACGTGCCGGACAGTATCGGGAGGACCGCGCTGCATGCGGCGGTCGAGACGGGCAAGGTTGGACTGGTCAAGGCGCTGCTAGCGGCTAGCGCCGATCCCAACGCCAGGTTGATCGAGGCGCCGTTCGTGTTGAAGGGCGACTTTGTGTCGTACGGGCGCTTTGTTGGCGCCACGCCGCTGTGGCTGGCGGCGGCGGCCCGGGTCCCTCAGGTCGAGATCCTGCGAGCGCTCGTAGACGCGGGCGGGGACCCGGAGTTGACCGCCGATGACGGCACCACGCCACTGATGGCGGCGGTCGGCATGGTGCAGAACGAAGCGCGTCAGGCCGACGAGAGTGAGGCCTTAGTGCTGGTGAGGTTGCTCGTCGAGCGAGACATCAACCTCGACGCCGTCGACCGACGCGGTCGAACCGCCGTTCACGGCGCGGCCCGTTTAGCCAGGAATGACTTGATTGCATTGCTGGCCGAGAATGGGGCGCAAGTGGGCATCGCCGACACCCGCGGGCAGACGCCCCTCGATGTCGGCACCGTCTCCAGACCCCTGCATCCCGACACGGCTGCGTTGCTGCGACGTCTCGGTGGCGAGACCCCGGTTCGCCGCTAGGTTTCCCGACGAGGCGCCCGTCTGGCGGCGTTGCTGCATCGGTCACAGCCCACCTGGCTGCTCCCTCCTTGCGCCGGACCAGAGAGACGCCTCGTCAGCCCCCCCTCGGACCGTTGCTTGCCGGTCGCGTCACTCAGGGAGCGCGAACACGAACAAGTTATTGCCGGTACTTGGCTGTAGTTCTGGGGTCATCCGTAAGTTGATGCCGGCTCCGGTGCCGGTGGCCACTGCGACATATTGACGACCGTTGACCGCGAACGACACGGGGTAGCCGGCCACGGGTGACCCGAGGTTGATTTCCCAGAGGATGTCACCGGTCTCCTGGTCGAAGGCCCGGAATCGTCCGTTGGCGTCGCCACCAAACAGGAGGCCACCGCCGGTGGCCACCAATGACATCGTCGCCGCCCGCTGTTCATAGAGCCAGGTCGTCGTACCAGTTTCTACTGAGATGGCGTGCACGGTGCCCAGCGCCTCGGTGCCCGGCGCCAGTTGGTGCCGCGCGGCCAAGGCGTAGATCGCCAGCGGGCGTTGTCCACCCGCCGTCAGTGCCAGCTCCCGCTCGCCGCGGACGTTCTGGGTCGAGAGCATCCGGGCGCAGGTATTGCGAAGGGGAAAATACATCGTATTCGTCAGTGGGCTGTAGGCGCCGGCCTCCCAGTCCTTACCGCCGGCCCAGGTCGGACAGGCGAGCACTTCCTGACCCAGCCCAGTGAACACCACCTCCGCGTTCTCTGTCACCGTGCCCGTCGCGCCGTCGATGTTCGTGATGACATTCTGTGGCACGGTCGGAGTGGCCCAGAGAAATTCGCCCGTCTCGCGGTCCAGGGTATAGACAATGCCAGTCTTGCCCGGGATCCCGGTCACGACCTTGCGGACCTCACCCGCGCGCAGGTTCGGGTTGATCCAACTCACAGCGCTGGCATCCGGGGCGACCGCGGTGTCGACCAGCATCCGCTCGAACGGGTGGTCCAGGTCCCAATGGTCGTTCAGGTGCTGGTAGTACCACGTGATGTCGCCGGTGTCGACGTCCAGGGCGAGCGTCGAGTTGTGATACAGGTGCGTGTTCTCGATCCCACCGAGTAAGAACTTGGGCGCCGGTGAGGTGACCGACGTGCCCTGATAGATCAGACGGAGTTCAGGGTCGTAGCTGGGTGGCATCCAGGTGCCGACGTGTATCCGTTGCTCGAACGGGACCCCGCCCCAGGTCTCGTCGCCCGGTTCTCCGGGGGCCGGCACAGTGCGCCGTCGCCACACTTCTTCACCCGTGCGGGCGTCGTGGGCCACGATGACACACGACTCGGGTCCTCCCGCGGGCCGGCAGCTTCGTCCAGAAATCATCTTGCCGTCGGCGATGATCGGACCGGAGCTGTGGCCGGCTGGTGTGACCCTGTAGTCGAAAATCTGGGTCTCCCACGCCACCTCGCCGGTGGTGGCGTCGAGCGCGAACGCATAGTTGTCGTCGCTGGTATTGACAATGAAATGGTCGTAGATGGCAATGTTTCGGTTGTTCCGAGCGTTACCACCCACGTAGTCGTAGACGTCGTCCGGCAGGTCACGGAGATACTCCCACTTCAGGTCTCCCGTCACCGCGTCGATCGCCTGGATGGCATCGCTCGAGTTCGGCATGTACAACACGCCGTCGTAGGCTAGCGGCGTGCCCTCCATGCTGCCGGTGCGCAGCGCCCGCGTCCACGCCATGCGTAGTGTGCCCACATTTGCCCGTGTGATCTGGTCCAGCGGGCTGTACCCCCACCCGTCCAGCGTTCTGCGCCACATCAGCCAATCGTTGGGCGACGGGTCCGCCAGCATGGCGTCCGTCACGGGCCTGAAATCGTCGGTCGATTGGGCGTGAACCGTCAGCGGGTCGGACTGGAGGACGGCGAGACACAGAGCCACGATCGGCAGTGACGCAAGGCGGTATGCACACATTTCAAGACCTCATGGGAGAGACCGGGGACCTGGCCCCAGGCTGCCGCTGTCAGGTGCCAGCCGATCATCGGGGTAGCATCGGCGTCCACTCGTTTGCGCGACGTTCGGCTTCCGCGATTTGGCGCGCGTTCAGTCGCTGGGCGACGCCTTCTCGATCGATCAGCAGGAACTCGCGGTCCTCGCCGCCGGCGTATCGCGTGGCCAGGTCCAACCACATGTAGGCCGACACATCGTCCTGAGCCACACCACGGCCGGCCGCATACATCCCCCCAACCTCGGTCATCGCCGCGACGTCACCAAGATCAGCAGCCCACAGGAACCATCGAAACGCCTGTTCGAGCGTTTTGGGGACTCCGGTGCCGTCACGGTATTTGAGCGCGAGGCTGATGGCGGCCGGGAGGTGGCCCTGTTCGGCGGACAGCCTAAACCAGTGGATGGACTCGGCGTGATCGACCGGTAGGTCACGGTCCGTTCGAAACGGCTCCGGCGCACCCTGGTAGATGTGTCCGAGATGGTTCTGCGCCAGGGCGTTCCCCTGCTCGGCCGCCATCCGAAACCACCGCTCAGCTTCGACTGGGTCCTGCGGAACGCCTTCCCCGACAAGGTAGAAGACCCCGAGAGACAGTTGGGCCGCCTCATGCCCCTGTGCTGCGGCCAGACGCAGCCATCGGGTCGCCTCAACCGTGTTTCGCGTGAGCGGACCATCGGCATCGGCATACATGCCGGCGAGTGCGAACTGCGCCGTCGCGTCTCCCTGCGCCGCCCGGGCTTCAAGCGTTGATTGTGCGGTCACATTCCCCTGGTCGGCCTGGACGCGTAGCTGTTCGGCCGTCTGCTGCGCCGGAACCGGCGGTCCGGTCAACAGCACGCCGACGCTGACCAGCACGGCGGCGACGGCTCGGCGGGTGGCGTGTGCGCTCATTCGCCCCGATCATACCCGCGAGACCGGATGGTGACGCGTGGCTTCGTCGCGAGTGGGTATACTGCTCACGCGGTCACCCGGATAACAGGAGGCACAGATGAAGCGCGTGGTTTGTCTTGGGACACTGACTCTCGCGGGCGTGTTCGCGATGGCGTCCGCCAATGAAGCACGTCAGGCGCGGGCATCGCTCTTTCTGCAAGAAGTGGCGGACAACCTGTACATGCTAGGAAACGACCCGTCCGGAGAGGGGATGAGGGGGGGCGGGAACACCGCCATCTTCGTCGGCTCGGCCGGAGTGACTCTGGTTGACACGAAGATTCTCGGTTATGGGCAGGACATCCTCGCCCAGGTGGGAGAACTCACCGACAAGCCGATCGTGCGGATCATCAACACCCATACCCACTACGACCACAGCGGCGGCAACGTGGAGTTCGCCGACACGGTCGACTTCGTGGTGCATGCGAACACGCTGGCTCAGATGTCCCGTGCGACCTGTGCACCTGTCACCAACTGCGACGCGTTCAAGGGTGAGAACGCGAAATATCTCCCGAAAACGAGCTACGCCGACCGGACGTCGCTGGGGAGTGGCGCGGATCAGATTGATCTCTACTACTTTGGCCGAGGGCACACCGACGGTGACACGTTTGTCGTGTTTCGCGAGGCCCGCACGGTGCACACGGGCGACATGTTTGCCCGCAAGGGGCTGCCGTTTCTAGATGTTCCGAACGGCAACGGGAGCGCGCTCGAGTTCGGCGAGACGTTGAAGAAGGCGGTTGCTGGTATTCCGAATGTGGACACCGTCATCCCCGGCCACAACGACTTGCCACTCGCCTGGAATGACTTCGTCAACTACAGCGGGTTCTACAACGACATCGTGGAGAAGGCCCAGGCGGGACAGGCCGCGGGTCGTTCCGTCGACCAGTTCGTGGGTTCGTACACGGTACCCAGCCAATACAGTGACTTTGCGGCGGAACCGGGCCGGCTGCAGGCGACCGCGCAGTACATCTTCGACGGACAGTAAGCAGGTGACCGCGGTGTCTAGAGTGGAGACCGACGACGCGGCCGAGTCGCTCGCCAAAGAGCTACAGAACTTCCAGGAGATCGCCCATCAGCTCCTCCCGGAGCCCGGTGACGTGCCGAAGTTACGGGGCGTCGACGTGTGGGGCGGCACGCGTCCGCTCACCGGCGCCGTGGGCGGCGATCACATCATCTACGTCGACTTCAAACAGCGTTACGACCTGGACGCCCGGATCGTGCGAGCGGAAGCCAAGGGGCAGACGAGGGTGGTGGACGGGTTGAGACGGTGTCAGCGCCGGGCCGGTATCGCGGTGCTCGATGTGTCGGGGCATCAGATGACCGACGCGTTGCTCGCGGCGATGATGCATCAGGCGTTCTTGCTCGGAGCGCTGTACGAACTGGATCGCTACGGACAGATCACTACGCGGTTGTTCGAGAACCTGAACACGCGGCTCTATCGTTCATCCGGGGCGCACAAGTTCGTCGCGCTGCTCTACGGGGAAGTGTCGGAGGACGGGACGTTTCGATTCCTGGCCGCCGGTCAGCCGTTCCCACGTGTGTTCTCCTATCGCGAGAACCGGTTCGTGACTGTCGAGGCCGACCGTCGACTGTCGGCGCCGCCGATCGGCATCCAGCCGTCACTGAACGTCATTGACCGCGCCACCAATGAGAGCCCGTTCGGGTTCAAGGAACAATACGAAGTGAACGAGTGGGCGCTGCTCGGCACCGGCGACATCCTGCTGCTGTATACGGACGGTCTGTCCGAGCACGGTGACGACCGATACTTCCCGGATCATGTCGAAGCCCTCGTCCGCGATGTGAAAGACCGCACGGCGCGGGAGATCTACGACGCCATTCAGTCAGACCTGCTCGTGTTTAGTCCGCCCGCCGACGACATCACTCTCGTGGTGGTGAAGCGCCGCTGACGTGGGACACGACCCGGGCGTTAAGGTCGAGATCGGCCCAATTACGGCGGAGTTGGGGATGTCGGTCGTAGGGAGCGGGACTGGGAAGCTGCTATGTTGTTCGCAGGTCTGACTCCGCCAATCCCTTCTCGTTTATCTTCTTGTCTGAAACAGTGATGAGCATGCAGATAAAAGCCGTTCGTTGTCATCGTTACTCGGGCCTCGATGCAGATGGAAAACCGGTTCCCATCCCGGGGCCGCTTCGGGAGGTACTCGCGCTGGATGAGATTCCAGCGCCAGTGTGTGCAGACGGACAGGTTCTGGTCCGCACCCACTATGCCGGCGTGCAATACCCCGACGCGCTGCAGGCGCAGGGTCTCTACCAGCACAAACCGAGCCTGCCCTACGTGCCCGGTATGGACGTGGCTGGCGTCGTCGAGCAGACGGGTGCCGGTATCGACCATGTGGCCGTCGGAGACCGTGTCATCGCTCAGATGAACATCGGCGGGTTGGCGGAATCCGTTGCCGTGCCGGCGTCGTGCGTGTGGAAGGCGCCTGACGGTGTCGATCTCGCGAAGTGCGCGAACCTTGGGCGAAATTTTTTCCCGGCCTACCACTCGCTCAAAGTACTCGGCGACGTGCAGGCCGATGATCTGGTGCTCGTCGATGGCGCGTCCGGTGGGGTTGGCATGGCGGCGGTCGAACTGGCCAAGGCCATGGGGGCCACGGTCATTGCGGGAGTCAGCATTGCGGAGAAGCAAGAGTTTCCCCTGGCGGCCGGGGCCGACCGTGTGCTGTGTTACGGGCGCGAGCGAGAGAGCTATCGAGCATTCAAGAAGCAGGCGCGGGCCGCGGCCGCCGAACTGGGTCACCCGGAGGGTGTTGATGTCGCCATCGACATGGTACAGGGGGGCCTGTTTGAGGCGCTCGTATCCTCCATCCGTCCGCTTGGCAAGATCTGCCTCGTCGGTTTCACGGCCGGACAGCAGCCGATCCGTCCGGGACTACTACTCATCAAGCAAGCGGTGGTGATCGGCAGCATCTGGGCTGGATGGGCGGAGGCCAACCCGGACGGTCACCAGCGCAATGTGACCGAGATTCTCGATTTCCTCGCGAATGGGGCTATTCAGCCGCGAGCCGATCGCATTGTCCCGGTCGACCGGTTCATCGATGCATTCGAACTCTTCGAGCGGAACCAAGGTCGCGGCAACACGGTGGTCTCCTTCATGAAGGAGTAGTGCGCGGGCGGTCTTGTCGGGGTGATGCCGCGCGACCACGCCATCCGCCGTCGTGGTTGGCGTTGAACCGGCGGCCGCGGCGCGTTAAGCTAGAGGCCTATTCTCAGTGTGTGTCAGGGTTCGCCGTGCGTCGGGGGGCGGTGACCGGTCCGTTGCGAAAGGGCGATTTCGAGGGATCGTGATGCGTGACAACCGCGAAATAGCGTTCGGATGTGGGCTACTCCTGCTGGCGATGGCCACCGGGGTCTCGGCGGCGCAGTCGGAGAACGCGCTGGTTGCGGCCGCCAAGGCCCAAGATCATGCTGCGGTCACGGCTCTGGTCGCCGGGCATGAGAACGTAAATGTGTCACAGCCGGATGGTGCGACGGCGCTGCACTGGGCGAGCTACTGGGATGCGCTGGACACCGCGCTGGTGCTGCTCGACGCGGGGGCCGAGGCGAATGCGGTGAACGACTATGGCGTTACACCGCTGGCGCTGGCGTGCGATAACGGGTCGGCGGCGATGGTCACACGTCTCTTGCAGGGAGGCGCGGATCCCAATGTCGTCCGGTCGACGGGGGAGACCCCCGTCATGACCTGCGCGAGGACCGGGAACCTGGCGGCGGTTGACGCGCTGTTGACCTACGGTGCCGAGCTAAGCGGCACCGACACCTTGTACGGCCAGACCGCCTTGATGTGGGCGGCAGGGGAAGGACATGCCGAGGTCGCGCGGCTCCTCGTGACGCGTGGCGCCGACGTGCAGGCTCGAACGAGTGGTGGGTATACGGCGCTGCTGATCGCGGCGCGGGAAGATGAGCGCGATCTGGCCGGGCTATTGCTCGACGCCGGGGCCGACGTGAACGCATCCGCGCCGGACGGCACCACGGCGCTGCTGGTGGCGACCGTGCGCGGCCACGCGGATCTAGCGATTCTGCTGCTCGAGCGAGGCGCGAATCCCAACTCCGCCGAGACGGGCTACACCGCGCTGCACTGGGCGGCTGGGTCCTGGCATACGGAACTGACCGGGTTACGAGGTATCGAGACCGGTCGCGACGATGAGTGGCGGTCCATGAATGAGGTCCGCGTCGGCAAAGTTCGGCTGGTGGAGGCGTTACTGGCGCATGGTGCTGATCCGCAGGCACGTCTTGTCAGTCCTCCGCCGCAGTTCGGGTTTGCCAGCGGGCGATTTCGCGTGAGTCTCATCGGCGCGACGCCGTTCTTATTGGCGGCGATGGATGGGAATCTGGATGTGATGCGAGCATTGGCCGCGGCCGGCGCCGATCCTGCGATCGGGACGGAAGAGCAGACGACGCCGGTGATGGTGGCGGCCGGGCTCGGGCAGGTGCCGGCCGAAACGCGGGTCCAGGAGCGAGATTCTCTAGCCGCGGTTCGACTGGCGCTGGAACTAGGGGCTGACGTCAACGACGTGAATCAGATTGGACGCACGGCGCTGCATGGCGCCGCGCACATTCGATCGGATGCCATCGTTCAGTTGCTCGTCGAGCACGGCGCACGGATCAACGCCGCCGATGTGCGAGGGATCACACCGCTGATGATCGCGGAGGGTGGAGGACACATTCTGCTCCCTGGCCTTGGCGGAGGCACCACGGCGGATTTGCTCCGGGCCCTGGGCGGCAACGAAACGGCGCCGCCGAACTCTACGGAACTCTACAGCCAGGGAGCCATCAGATAACCGTGGATTCCTTCACCCCGGCGCAGGCGACGGGACGGGGGGCGATCGCGATGCGGTGTCTCGCGGTCGGCGTGGCCCTGTCGATCATGCCCACCGTCGCCAGCGCCGAGCAGGCGCCAACCGACGCCGCCATCTTTCGAACCGTGCTCGATCGCTACTGCGTGGCCTGTCACAACGAGCGTCTCCTGCGGGGCGCGCTATCCCTCGACGACCTGCGGTCCGACCAGGTTGGGGACCATGCGGAGGTGTGGGAAAAGGTCCTGCAGAAGCTCCGGACGCAATCGATGCCGCCTCCGGGCCGGCCACGTCCAGGGGAGACGGAGTACGGGCGGCTGTCGGCCTGGCTGGAAGCCGAGCTCGATTTGGCGGCCGCCGCCACGCCAAATCCTGGACGACCGACTATTCATCGGCTCAATCGACTGGAGTACACGAACGCCATTCGCGACCTGCTCGGTCTCGAGATCGACGGCGAGGCCCTGTTGCCCGGTGACGACCTCGCCTACGGATTTGACAACAACGCCGACATGCTGACGGTGGCGCCCGGGCTGCTGGAACGTTACATGTCGGCGGCACGCAAGATTGCCCGTCTGGCGGTGGAAGACCCCTCAGTTGAACCGGACATCGCACGACACGCCATGTCCACGCTCGACGTGCAGGATGACCGCATGAGTGAAGACCTGCCCTTCGGGTCGAGGGGCGGGATCGCGATTCGCCATCACTTTCCCCTCGACGCGGAGTATGTCGTCAGCCTGAGCCTGGCGGGCAACACACGAGAGCCGCAGGAAATCGACGTCCGGCTCGATGGGGCCAGGCTGGCGCTGTTACCGGTTGGGCGCTGGCCGGCCGAGAGCGGACGTGAGGTTGCGCCGAGGGAGGCAGACGGCACTCTGAGTGTCAGGTTCCCGGCGACGGCCGGTACACACGTGGTCGGGGTCTCGTTCGTCAAGCGAACGTCGGTCGTCGAAGGCGTCGCTCCGGCCCGGTTACCGGTGTGGACGTTCGGCACTGGTCGTGGATTCGTCGAGCGGATGGCGCTCGACAGTGTGGACATCGGAGGGCCGTACTCACCAGACACCATCGGTGGCGGGGGGGGGGGAGCGGAGGACATCGACCCACGGCCGCGTGTGTTCAGCTGTCGACCGACGAGTTCGGCGGACGAAGGTCCTTGCGCTGACGAGATTCTTGGGACGTTGGCGCGACGCGCGTATCGGCGGCCGGTCTCGGACGACGATGTTCGGCTGTTGCGCGAGTTTTTTGCCGTGGGCCGACGTGGCGGGAGCTTCGAGGCCGGCATCCAGCGTGCGCTCGAGATGATGTTGGTCGACCCGGAGTTCTTGTTCCGTCTCGAGCGCGATCCGGCGGGGACAGCGCCGTCCACGGCCTATCGCCTCAGCGACGTCGAGCTGGCCTCACGACTGTCGTTCTTTCTCTGGAGCAGTATCCCGGATGACGAACTGCTGGCGGTGGCCGAAGCGGGGCGTCTCGGGCAGCCTGACGTGCTGGAGGCGCAGGTACGCCGCATGCTCGCCGACGAACGGTCGACAGTGCTGATGTCGAGTTTTGGGGGACAATGGCTGCATCTGCGCCGGATGCGCACCGTGACGCCGGAGGTCAACGCCTTTCCCGGTTTCGACGACAACCTGCGCGACGCGCTGGTGCGTGAGACGGAGTTGTTTCTTGAGGATCAGTTTCGTGACGACCGCAGCGTGGTCGATCTGCTCACCGCCGACTACACGTTCGTCAACGAGCGACTGGCACGACACTACGGCATCGAGGGTGTCTACGGAAGCCGATTCCGACGGGTGACCTGGACCGACGAGAAGCGCCGGGGACTGTTGGGGCACGGGAGCATTCTGACCGTCACCTCCTTGGCGACCCGCACGTCTCCCGTTGTCAGAGGCAAGTGGGTGTTGGAGAACATTCTCGGGACCCCGCCGCCGCCCCCCCCTCCCGACGTGCCGGAGTTGCCAGACCGCGTCGAGAACGGGGTGGTGCAGTCGATGCGGACCCGAATGGAGGCGCATCGCGCGAATCCGGTCTGCGCGAGCTGTCATTCCCGAATGGACCCACTGGGGTTCGCGCTCGAGCATTTCGACGCGGTCGGGAAGTGGCGGGACACGGAGGCCGAGACCCCGATCGATGCGTCGGGCGTGTTGCCAGACGGGATCGCCTTCGACGGGCTCCCGGCCCTGCGCGGAGTGTTGTTCGAGCGACGTGGCGAATTCGTGGAGACGGTCGCCGACAAGCTGCTGACGTACGCGTTGGGCCGTGGTATCGAGTATTTCGATCGACCGGCGATCCGTGCGATTGTGCGCGAAGCGGAGCGTGACGACTACCGCTGGTCGTCGCTCATTCTCGCCCTGGTTCGAAGCCAGCCGTTCCAGATGAGGAGATCCGACTCATGATCATCACCAAGAAGGCGCTACCCCGGCGCACAGTCCTGCGTGGTCTCGGGACCGCAATGGCGTTGCCGTTGCTGGACAGTATGGTGCCCGCATTCACGGCTCTGGCTCAGACCGAGGCACGACCGAAGCCTCGACTTGGCGTCGTGTATGTGCCACATGGGGCGGTCATGAACAACTGGACCCCCGCGACCCAAGGCACCGGGTTCGAGTTCACCACAATACTCCAGCCCTTATCCGCGCATCGTGAGCACCTCACTGTGCTGTCCGGACTCGACCACGCGCCAGGGGCGCAGATGCCCGGGGACCCGGCCGGTGGGCACGGTCGCATTACGGGCGCGTTCTTGACGGGTGTCCACGCCAAACCGACCGAGGGCGCCGACTTCGAGGCGGGCCGGTCGATGGATCAGATTGCGGCCGCGACGTTGGGCCAGCACACCCAGCTGGGGTCGCTCGAAGTGGGTATCGGATTGCCGGACTTCGCCGGCGCCTGCGACGCAGGATTCAGTTGCGCGTATATCAGCACGCTCAGTTGGAGCACACCCACCACGCCGCTCCCTATGGAGAGCAGCCCCCGCGCGGTCTTCGAACGGTTGTTCGGCGACGGCACCAGCACGGCCCCGGCGGCTCGACAGGAGCGGATGACAAAGGACCGGAGCATCCTCGATGCCGTGACCGAGAAGTTGTCACGGCTGCAGGACGGCCTCGGCGCGTCGGACCGGGCCAAACTGACGGACTATCTGACGGCGGTCCGCGACATCGAGCGTCGCATCGCACGAGCCGAAGCGGAGGTGGACCGCGAGTTGCCGCTGGTCGACCGGCCGGCCGCCGGGACGCCAACGTCGTTCGAAGAGCACGTCAAGGTGTTGTTCGATCTGCAAGTCTTGGCCTATCAGACCGACCTGACGCGGGTCATCTCGTTCCTAATGACGCCGGAGCTCACGGCCCAGACTTACCCGCAGATCGGCGTGCCAGACCCGCACCATGCGTTGTCACATCACGAGAACAATCCAGAGAGCCTGGCGAAGTTGACCAAGCTCGGCGGGTACCACACCGGGTTGTTTGCCTACTATCTCGACAAGCTGCGCGCCACCCCGGACGGTGACGGCTCGCTCCTGGACCAGGTGATGGTCCTGTACGGGAGCGGGATGAGTAACAGCAACCTCCACAATATTCAAGACCTGCCGCTTCTCCTGGCCGGCGGCGGCGCGGGTCAGCTTCGTGCCGGACACCACGTCCGATACGCGGAGGGCACGCCGCTGACGAATTTATATCTGTCACTGCTGGACAAGCTGGATGTTCCGGTCGAGCGCTTCGGCGACAGCACGGGCCGCCTGCAGCAGCTAAGCGATCTCTAGCCTGTGAGGTCGCAGTCGCCGGTCGAGGAGCTACGAGCCGTCACCGTCCCACGAGATTGTTTCGACCAGCGACATTAACAGAAACCCGCCGAGGTCTGCGCCCCGCCGAACGAAGATCGATCCCGCCACTGTCAAGGTCGTGCTCGGGATGACGCTTCACTACAACGTCAAGTATCTTCTCGCGGCGGTCCAATTTCTTCGGCACCGCCCTATTTTTCGCTGTACCGCGATGCCAAAGTCCAGCGGGTGTGCCAGTTGTACGTCCAGCCGCCGCGGGGAACGACCGTCCTCTGCGTGGACGACGACGGGTCGGCCCTCGCACATCCTGTCGGCGAAAGGCCCGCGCCAGAAATCGGTCAGACGTGGTCGCCGGGTGCCGGTGGTCGCAGGACGGGCTCGATAGCCGACCGTCCAACCGGTTCGCGTACCCGCCAGACCCTTCTTGAGGCTATAGTAGGCGGCATGCTCAGTAGACGATCGCTTCTCCTAACCCCCGTGGCGGCGACGCTGGCCCGCGCGGTCAATGCCCAGTCCGCGGCGTCCGGAAAAATGCTGCTGGCGATGCACCAGAACACTACGAGAGCCGCCGGTTTTCGCGCTTCGATGGAAGGGTGGGCGAGGGCCGGGATCCAATATGTGGAACTCGGTGCCCCACAACTCTCCGCGTTCTTGGAGACCGAGACGGTGCCGACAGCCCGACGTCTCCTCGGGGATCTCGGTCTGACGCCGGTATCCGCCGCGGTCGTACTGCCGGACATCTGGCTCCCTGGACCAGCCCGGGCCGATTCACTGGAGGCCTGGAGACGGGGCTGCGAACAGATGGCGGAGATGGGCCTCCAGAAGATCTACTCGCCCTCGATCACCAACCGGCCTCTCACGGGCGACGACTTCGCGGCCACGCCGGACGCTATCTTCGAGGCCGGGGAGATCGCCAAGGCCTCCGACTTGACCGCCATGATCGAGTTCATCCGCACGTCGACGCACCTGGCCACGCTGACGTCAGCGCTTCAGATGATTCGCGCCGCCGGCCACCCGAATGTGCGCCCGATGCTCGACTTCTTCCACTTCTGGTCCGGGCTCAGCAAGTTCGAAGATCTCGACCTGCTGGACCGCGGCGAGCTCGCGCACGCGCACTTTCAAGACCTGCTCGACACCCCTCGGGAACTGATCAACAACGACTCGCGACTGATTCCCGGCGACGGCATAGCCCCCGTCGTGCGCATTCTCCAGAAGCTGGCCGAGAAGGAGTACGACGGCGCCCTGTCCGTCGAGCTGTTCCGGTCAGAATGGGTGCGAGGCGACCCGTTCGCGGTAGCCTCAGAAATACGCCCGAAGTGCGAAGCCGTCATGCGGCAGGCCCAGGTCCTGTAGGTACCCACGGCAATCGCGTGATGACCCGTTCCTCGTCCATGTCGTTGGTCAGATACCTGACACTCCTGCTCATTTGCGTCTCGGCCCCGGTGGTCTCCGCCGATGAGGACTTTGCTCGGTTCGTGAACCCGTTCGTGGGTACGGCCGGACACGGCCACACGTTTCCTGGCGCCACCGTGCCGTTCGGGATGGTCCAACTCTCCCCAGACACACGAACGCACGGCTGGGATGCCGCCTCCGGGTATCACGACTCCGATCGCGACATCATCGGATTCAGCCACACTCATCTCAGCGGAACCGGGGGCAATGACTACGGCGATATCCTGTTGATGCCGACTGTCGATGACAGGCATCTCAATCCCGGCACGCGTGGACTACCCGACAGCGGCTATCGCTCCAGGTTCCTGAAGACTGAAGAAGCGGCGTCGCCTGGCTACTACCGCGTACGGTTGCAGGACTACGACGTGCTGGCCGAACTCACGGCCACCACGCGAGTCGGCGTGCACCGATATACGTTTCCGGAGACGGGGGAGGCCCGCATCGTGCTGGATCTGCGGCATCGCCGTGGTGAGGCGTGGAGCCACGGGTCGCTCGACGTGGTGAGTTCCACAGAAGTGCAAGGATATCGCGTCAGCCGCGGATGGGCGCAGGATCAGCCGGTCTTTTTCTACGCGGAATTCTCACAGCCGTTTACCTACGAGTTGATCGATCTCGCGCGGCGCTCGCGCCAGAAGATGGCGGGGAATGACCTGCGCGGGTTGTTCTACTTCGGCCGCCGTCGTCAGGGGCGTCAGATACTCGTCAAGGTGGGGATTTCTGCCGTGAGTGTAGAGGCGGCGCGACACAATCTGCTGGCGGAGGTAGACCACTGGGACTTTGATCGGGTGCATCGCGAGGCCAGACAGAGCTGGAATGCGGAGCTGAACAAGATCGCGGTGGAGATGGGGGAGGGCGATGGTGACGACAACCGACGGATGACGGTGTTCTATACCGCTCTGTATCACACCATGATCGCGCCCAACACATTCATGGATGTGGACCGGGGGTATCGAGGCATTGACGGTCGGAGGCATGTGGCTGAGAATTTCACCAACTACACCGTCTTCTCGCTCTGGGATACGTTTCGTGCGCTACACCCGCTGCTCACGATCACGCACCGCGAACTGACGGCCGATCTGGTCGAGACGTTGTTGAATCATTACCGCCACGGCGGGTCGTTACCCATGTGGGAGCTGTGGGGCAACTACACCGAGACCATGATCGGATATCCGGCCGCACCCGTCATTGTCGATGCCATTCTGAAGGGTATCGAGGTAGACACGGCGACGGCATACGCCGCGGTGCGGCACAGCGCCATGCAGGACCATCGAGGGCTCGAAGCCTACAAGCGCCTCGGCTACGTGCCGTCCGATACCGATCCGGAGTCCGTGTCAAAGACCCTCGAGTATGCCTACGGTGATTGGGTCATCGCGCAGCTCGCGGCACATCTCGGCAAGCAGGTGGACTATCAGGACTTCTCGAAACGTGCCGAGTTCTATCGCAACGTCTTTGACCGCGAGACCGGGTTCATGCGTCCTCGAGAGACCACGGGTCGTTGGATGCCCGACTTCGACCCACTGAACAGCGCGCACCGCACGAACGGCTACACGGAGGGCAACGCGTGGCAGTACTCCTGGTTCGTGCCGCACGATGTGCCCGGTCTTGTCCATCTGTTTGGCGGGCCCGACGCATTCGAACAGAAGTTGGACCGCTTGTTTACGCTCGACTCGGACGTCGCGGGCGCGCGCTCTGTGGATATTTCCGGCATGATCGGGCAGTACGCACACGGGAACGAGCCATCGCACCACATCGCCTATCTCTACAACTACATCGGCAAGCCGCACAAGACGCAGGACCGGGTGCGGCAGATCATGGACACTCTGTATGGTCTGGGCGCCGACGGCCTCAGCGGGAACGACGACTGTGGGCAGTTGTCGGCGTGGTTCGTGCTGAGTAGTCTGGGGCTGTATCAACTGGCGCCAGGTGACGCGCAGTTCACGCTCGGGAGTCCGCTGGTGCGTGAGGCGGTCATTCAGCTCGAGAACGGCGGGACCTTCGTCATCCGGACCGACGGCGATGTCGCGCGCGAGCATCGGGTGGCGCGGGTTCGATTGAACGGTCGCCAGGTGGATGGCCTCTCGATCGCCTACGCCGATCTGATGGCCGGCGGGGAACTGGTATTCGAATTGGAGTAGTAACGAAAGTGATGATGAACGGGCTCTGTCTCGGAATGGTGGTGCGGATGACCCGTGTGGAGGCGGTCGTCCTGGGCATTCTCGCGGCCGTGCTCCTGGCGCCGGCATTGGCCACGGGTCAGACCGGGGCCGGGCAGAGCGCGGCTCGTACGCCGTGGGGCCACCCGGACCTCCAAGGCATCTGGAACAACTTCACCATCACCCCGCTTGAACGTCCGGCCAACCTCGGCGACCGGGAGTTCCTGAGTCCAGAGGAAGCGGCGGCGCTCGAGCAACAGGCGGTCGCCGGAGTCGCGCGCCAGAATGCCCCGAGTGAAGTGCGAACCGAGCCGCTGCCGGTGGGCGGTAACGTGGGGGCCTACAACAGTTTCTGGACCGAACAGGGTACGCGGGTGGTGCCGACCAGGCGCACGTCGCTGATCATGGACCCACCGACCGGACGACTGCCCGACCTGACCGATGAGGCGATCGCCCTTCGCACCTCCACCGAATACCTCAGACTGTCCGATGTGAAGGATGGGCGGGCCCCGGCCAACGGTCCTGAGGAAATGGGCCTGAGTGAGCGGTGTCTCTGGTACCGGGGGATCCCGTCGTTTCCCACCGGTTACAACAACAACTATCAGTTCTTTCAGAACCGCGATTTCATCGTGATCCTCCAGGAGCACATCCACGATCTGCGGGTTATCCCTCTGGACGGTCGTGCGCATCTTGCCCCTCATGTTCGCCAGTGGGCGGGGAGCTCGCGTGGACACTGGGAGGGCGAGACGCTGGTGGTGGAAACCACCAACCTGCGGAGTCCGTTCATTAGGCGCTGGAACCGTCCGGAGCACTCGCTGTCGCGGGGTGAACTCAGTGATGCCGTGCAGGTGGTGGAGCGCTTCACCCGCGTCGATGCCGAGACCCTCGACTACGAATTCACCGTGACCGACCTGAAGACCTGGACCAGTCCCTGGAGCGGGTCGCTGCCGATGGTGCGCACGGATGGCCCCATCTACGAGTTTGCCTGTCACGAAGGCAACTACGGGATGGCTAACATGCTGACCGGGTCTCGCGCGGATGACCTGGCGGCCGGCCGGTAGTGGCGCGGTCTCAGGCCTCGCCCCGGGCGATTCGTTCGCCGGCCAGGAGAGACTCGTAGACAAACGTGTTGATCGACGTGTCAACGCGCTTTTCGCGTCCCAGACGGACAATCGCACCGATCTGCGCCTCCAACTCAGACGGTCGACGCTCCATGATGTCCCGTTGCATCGAGGCGGTGCCGCCGGCCGGCACCTGGGCGAGGAACCGCATGGTCCTCTCGACAATGTCCGGTGCGAGCGTGACCCCATGAGAGGTGGCCACCGCGGCCACTTCCCTCATCGCCTGCGTGAGCAGCCGCCGCGTCTCGGGCGTGCCGCAGAGCACGTCCAGGGTCACGCGGGTGAGGCCGCCAAGCCCGCCCCACGGTGCGATCAGCAAGAACTTCTCCCAGAGCGCGGCCTGGATGTCGTCCGCAACCTCTACCGCCACCCCTGCCTCCGTCAAGAGATCGCGCACCAGGCCCACACGGTCACTGGTCGATCCGTCCAGCTCGCCCACGATGACCGTGGGTTCGATTCCGGTGTGGGTGATACGCCCCGGGCTCGTCACCGAGGTGGCGATTCGGCACAGGCCGCCGATGACCGGCTCCGACCCGAGCGCCGCCATCAGATGTGATGGGGCTTCGACGCCGTTTTGTAGGGGCACCACCACGGTGTGGGTACCGAGCATCGGCTTGAGGGACGGCGCTACGGCTGACACCGTGCCCGCCTTGACCGCCACCAGCACGACGTCGACTATTCCGACCGATGAGGCATCGTCGGTCGCCGTCGCCGGGTTGACCACGAAGTCGCCCTTGACACTGACAACCTGCAGTCCGTGACGTTGTATCGCGTCGAGATGGGCTCCACGCGCGATAAAGGTGACGTTCTGACCAGCCTGGGCGAGTCGTCCCCCGAAGTAGCCACCCACCGCGCCGGCCCCGAACACCGCGACCCGCGCGGTACGGCCTCCCAACATGCCAAGATTCTACTCGCGCCAGGAACCTGTGTAGCTTGTGGTGTCCAGTGTGGCGCACGGCTTCAGCCGTGCGATCGCAGGTCTGAAGGCCTGCGCCACAGGGCCTCACTCCGACTAGGCGGCGAGCTTGGCGGCTAGGTACTTCAGGATGTCGCGGACGGAGATGATGCCGGTGACCGTGCCGGTATCGTCGACGATCGGCAGATGTCGATAGCCCCCGACGTCCATACGCTGCAACGCGAAGGCGACCTTAGCGTCGACCGGGAGCGTCTCGGGAGCGGTCGTCATGAAGTCGGCAATGGGACGATCGCCCTGTGAGGCGGCGTCCGTACCCAGTTTCACCAACGCGTCACGCTCACTGAAGATCCCGACCGGCTTGCCCGCGTCGGCCACGATCATGCATCCGATACGACGGTCGACCAGCATGCGCAGGACGTCGCGCACCGGCGTGTCAGGCGATACGTGCACCGGCGCCTTCGGGTTCAGTACCCCGACGCGGTCCATGAGGAGGCTCCGCTCGACCGCAGTCGACGGCTCCGGGAGCGAGGCGTCGTTCAACGGCTGACCGCAGGCGGCGCAGTCAATGACGCCATTGAGGTTGTCGCCGCCGCACGATGGACAGGTCATGACACCGTCCAGGTTTCTCCCGAGTTGATGAGCTTGCTCAAGTCACCGTCGCCACGCTCTTCCCGCGCGGCGTCGACCTGGGCGTTCAGTTGCTCATCGTAGCGTGGCGCATCCACCGCGCGGAAGATCCCGATCGGTTCGGGAAAACCGTTTTCGTGCCGAAATCGACTCAGGAGATACGCGAGGCTGGGTTCGGGCGCGTGCGCGTCGTGTATCAGCAGGTCGGCCTCGGTGATACCGTCGCCAAGCTCCACTACTTCAGGTTCCAATCCTTTCAGGCGGATCCCCTTCTGACCGTTCGCACCAAAGATCAGTGGTTGCCCGTGGACCAGTTCGATGGTGTTCTCTGCCCTGGTCTGACGGCCGGTGGCGTAGTCGAACGCCCCGTCGTTGAACACGTTGCAGTTCTGATACACCTCGACGAACGACGTGCCGCGGTGCTCGGCCGCCTGACGCAACACCCCTTCGAGGTGCTTGATGTGCGTGTCAATTGAACGGGCGACGAACGAGCCCTCACAACCGATGGCCAGCGATAAGGGGTGCAGCGGATTGTCGATGGCGCCCAGCGGTGACGTTTTGGTCTTCTTGCCCAGCGGAGACGTTGGGGAGTACTGACCCTTGGTCAACCCGTAGATGCGGTTGTTGAAGAGGATGATATTGATGTCCAGATTGCGACGGATGGCGTGCATCAGATGGTTCCCACCGATGCTCAAGCCATCGCCGTCGCCGGTGACGACCCAGACCATGAGGTCGGGACGGGCTACCTTCAACCCGGTGGCGAACGCCGGGGCGCGGCCGTGAATGCTGTGAATGCCATACGTGTTCATGTAGTACGGAAATCGGCTCGAACAGCCGATGCCGGAGATGAAGACAATCTTCTCGCGCGGCACCCCCAGCGAGGGGAGCATCTTCTTCATCTGCGCCAGAATGGAATAGTCGCCACAGCCGGGGCACCATCGCACGTCTTGATCGCTGGCGAAATCGGTGGCCTTCAATACGGGAAGTTCGGTCCTCATCGAATGTCTTCTCTCGGTTACGCTACGCTACGAGCTCTCTGATCGCGAACGCGATCTCTGACACGGTGAACGGTTTGCCCTGGACCTTGTTGAGCCCGACGAGCTCGCGCACATAGCGTGCCTGCACCAACGTGCGTAACTGGCCCATGTTCAACTCCGGCACCAGCACCTGGTCGTAGGCCTTGAGCAGGTCGCCCAGGTTCTTTGGGAACGGATTCAGATAGCGCAGATGCGCGTGCGCTACCGACAGGCCCTCGGCCTGACAGCGCCGGACCGCGGTGACACACGTGCCGTAGGTCCCCCCCCAACTGAGCACCAGCAACTTGCCCTTTTCCGGCCCGTTCACCGTTTGCAGTGGAATGTCGTCGGCAATCTGCGCCACTCGTGCGGCTCGCACATTCGTCATGTGCTGGTGGTTGTCCGGGTCGTAGCTGACGTTCCCGGTCACGTCTTCCTTTTCCAGCCCACCGACGCGATGCATCAGCCCTTCTGTCCCGGGCAGGGCCCACGGTCGGGCCAGGCGTTCATCACGCTTGTAGGCCAGAAACGGCTCGCCGTCGGTGGAGGGTCCCGGATGCTCGACGACGATCGGGGCCAGCGCGTCAACGTTGGGCAGCAACCAGGGTTCGGACCCGTTGGCGATGTATCCGTCCGACAGCAGGATGACCGGCGTCATGAATCGGGTCGCAATCCGCCACGCTTCCAGAGCGACGTCGAAGCAGTCGCTCGGGCTCCGGGTCGCGATCACCGGAATCGGCGACTCGCCGTTTCGGCCGAACATCGCCTGCAGCAGGTCTGATTGTTCCGTCTTGGTGGGCAATCCCGTGCTCGGACCCCCGCGCTGGATATTGATGATGAGCATGGGCAGCTCGAGAATCATGCCCAAGCCCATCGCCTCGCCCTTGAGCGCGATCCCGGGGCCACTCGAGCCGGTGACCGCCATCGCGCCGGCAAACGCGGCGCCGATGGTCGAACACATCGCCGCGATTTCGTCCTCCGCCTGCACCGTGCGGACTCCGAAGTGTTTGAGCGAGCTGAGCTCCTCCAGGATAGAACTGGCGGGCGTGATGGGGTACGCCCCGCAAAACAGTTCCTTCCCGCTGAGTCGGGCGGCCGCGACGAGTCCCCAGGACAGCGCTTGGTTCCCCATGATGTTGCGGTAGGTGCCGGGCGGCAGTTGGGCCGGCTCGACCTGGTAGCTGTGTAGGAACGCTTCGGTGGTCTCGCCGTAGTACCAGCCGGCGCGCAGCGACCGTTCGTTCGCCGCTTTGACCGCCGGCTTGTTGCCGAACTTGGCGTCCACGAACCGCAGGGTCGCGTTCAAGTCTCGGCCAAACAACCAGTAGATCAGTCCGAGTGCGAAGAAGTTCTTGCACCGATCCTGGAGCTTGGAGCTGAGACCCTCGATGTCTTTGACCGCCTCGCGGTTCAGCGTATCCAGCCGTACCTCGATCAGGCGATAGTCGGCGACGGTACCGTCTTCGAGTGGATTGGTCTCGAGCCGGGCCAGCTTGAGATCCTTCGGCTTGAATGCCTCGGAGTTGACGATCAGGATCCCGCCCTTCTCGAGGTCATCGATGTTGGTGATCAGGGCGGCCGGGTTCATGGCCACCAGCGCGTTCAGGGTGTCGCCCGGGGTGAAAATGTCGGTCGACGCGAATTGCACCTGAAACCCGCTGACGCCGGCCAGGGTGCCGCGTGGGGCGCGTATCTCCGCGGGGAAGTCCGGGAAGGTCGCCACGTCGTTTCCGTGCAGGGCTGAGGTATTGGTGAACTGTCCGCCCACGATCTGCATCCCATCGCCTGAGTCGCCGGCCAGACGGACCGTGGCGCCTTCGAGAACGATGGTTTCCTTGCTGGACGTAAGGGGGGCTTCGGTTGGTAATGCCATGTGTGACTTGCGTCTTGCGTTGAGCAGCGTCGACGGTCTACGCGCCTTCGCGTGTGCCCGTCGCGTGGTGAGGAGTCGGTGGGAGGTTGTAGACGGTGGCTGGAAAATGGTCGACGAGGAAATGCAGAATGCTGTTGGCTTTGAGGAAGCCGGTCGGTCGCCCGTCCGAGTCGATGATCGGCAAGCGGCGATACCCACCCGTGGACATCTTCGCGATGGCGGTGGCCACGGTGTCATCCTCCGACAGCGCAACCGGATTCGCGGTCATCACCTGCTCGATGGCAACGTCGAGATCGGCGCCGTCGGCCAAGAGCGCCAGAGCGTCCCGTTCGGTGAAAATGCCCACCAACACGCCAGCCCGACAGATGAGCACCGCACCGCGCCCCTGGTCGTTCATACGCCGAAACGCCTCACGCACCGTCACGTGCGGTTCGAGATTGATCGGGTGCCTGGAATAGAGCGGGTCGGCCCTGTCGGTGTCGAGATTAAAGAGAAAACCCATCCCTGTAGACCCTGCACGATACCCAGCCGGGTTCCCATGACTGGTCTGGGGCGGACCCGGCTGGACCATATCCGGCCCCAGATCCTTTGGACGTTACCACTCCTGAAGGGGCTGAACAAGGGCCGGGTAGCGTCCTTATAGCGTACATCGGCACCTGGGCCCAACGCTTAGCATCCGATCAGCTTCCGCGGAGGCCTTGCCGATCCGGCGAACGGTATAATCGGGCGTCGAACGGAAGGGATGTCTCCAAATGATTCGAATGGATGTGACCGTGTTGGCCGCGAGTGTTTGCCTTGCTTTGGTGGCGCCGGTTGCCGCTCAAACGAACACCGCCGTGCTTGAGACGCCGCACGGCGACCCGGACATCCAGGGCCTGTTTACGTTCAGAACGCTCACGCCATTGCAGCGTCCGGTCATTGACGCCGGCGCGTCGGCTCTGCTCGCGGAACGTGTGGCGCTGACCGAGGAGCAAGCGGCCGAATACGAGGCGGCGCGTCGGCGCGAATTGGACCGGGATACCCAGAATCTCGAAGTGCATGCTCCAGGGGTTCGCTATCAGTCGCGCGCCGAAGGTGGCGTCGGCGGGTACAACGAGTTCTGGTACGAGCGGGGCATCGAGCTCACTCGTGACAAGCGCACGTCACTGATCGTCGATCCGCCGAACGGCCGGGTGCCGTATCGCGCGGAATTCCAAGCGGCGGCACGCATACGCGGCGCCAATATCAGCAACGGCTTTGCCGACTCGTACACCGACCGGAGTCTCTCTGACCGGTGCCTGTTGGGCTTCAACGCCGGTCCGCCGATGGTCTCGAGCGCCTACAACAACAACGTACTCATCGTGCAGACACCGGATTACGTCGTGATCCTCAACGAGATGGTGCACAACGCGCGCATCATCCCGCTTGACGGCCGTCCGCACGGTAACCTGCCGCAATACTCAGGTGATTCTCGTGGACGCTGGGATGGAGACACCCTGGTGGTCGAGACGAAGCGCTTCTTGCGCGAGACGAGTCTCGGGGGGTCGAGCCGAGAGACCTCGGTGGTCGAGCGATTCCGCCGGGTCGACCCCGATACCGTCATGTACGAATTCACGGTTGAAGACCCGGACGGCTACACGAGCCCGTGGACCGCGCTGATGCCGCTTAGGCGGACGGAAGGACCGATGTTCGAATACGCGTGCCACGAAGGCAACATCGGCCTGGCCGGTATCCTCGCCGGAGCGAGGAATCTCGATACCCAACGGGTTCCCGCTCCCTAGGGACGTAGATGTTTTTTCTCAACCGCCCAGCCCGCGTCAGTCGCCTCGTCGGAGTGGGTGTGCTGGTCCTTGGCGTGTTGTCTTGGCTTGCCCCTGGCCGGGCCGTGGCTCAAGACCTCGGCGCGCTCCAAGACCGCCTGGCCATCGCGGAACAGTTGGCTCAGTATTCCTATCGGTGGGACTCGAAAGACTCGGAGGGATTCGCGGACCTCTTTACGGCCGACGGCGCCATGGACCGTCGGCCCGGCGGCACGCTGGTTACCGGTTCTCGGGTGGTCGGGCACCAGGCGATTCTCGAGTACGCGCGAACCTCGCACCAGGGCCGGCTCGCCGACCGACAAACGCGGCACCATTTCTCCGCGCTGGTGTTTCTGGAACTCACCGCCGATTCCGCCGTGACCGAAAACATGGCGCTGATCACCCACCAGACCGCGGGCGACAACGCCGCGTTCATTAGTGCGTCGGGTATCTATAGAAACACCTGGAAGAAAACTCCACAGGGTTGGAAGATCGCGGAACGCATACTCTTCACCGACCGCTTTGGCGGTCCGTAACCGGGTGTGTGCCGGTCAGAGAGCGACCCCCTTTCTGCACAGAGGTCAACCATGTTGCGCACAACGAGTATCTGGATACTGGGAATCATCCTCGCGGTATCGGTCGGTCCCGCCATGTCTCAGACAACCCAAGACCTGGTTGACGATGCGCAGAGCCCCCAGGACGTGCTGATTCACAGCATGGGCTACGACCGCAAGAGTTACAGCCCGCTCGCGGAGATCAATGCCTCAAACGTCACACGTTTGGTCCCCATCTGGAGCACCAGTCTGATGAACGACGACGGCGAGCTGGCGGCGCCGACCATCTACGACGGCGTGATGTATGCGATCAACGGAAGCTGGACCTTTGCGATCGACGTAGAGACTGGTCACCAGATCTGGCGGACGCCGGTGACGCTGGAACCAGAGACGCGACGCACCGGATACAACCGAGGCGCGCCAACCATTTACGAGGGCAAGCTCTTTCGCGTGACCTATGACAACCACCTGCTGGCTCTCGATATGGAGACTGGCGCCGAGTTGTGGAACCAGAAGTTTGCCGAGCGGAGTGAAGGCTACTACTCGACCGGGGCCCCGGTCGTGGCCAACGGCGTCCTGATTTCCGGGATGGCCGGTGGCGAGTCGACCACGCGGGGGTTCCTCGACGGGTGGGATCCCGATACGGGCACCAAGCTGTGGCGCCGACACACCATTCCCGCTCCGGGTGAACCCGGGTCAGAGACGTGGCCCGTGGACGGCGAGAGCTGGAAGTATGGCGGCGGTCCGACGTGGCGGTCGGGGTCGTACGACCCGGAATTGGACCTCGTGTACTGGGGAACCGGCAACGCGGAACCCTATGATCCCAGGCCTCGAGGCGAGTTGGACAGCCTCTACACATCGAGCGTGATCGCCATCCGACCGAAGACCGGAGAGATTGCCTGTCACTTTCAGTACACGCCGAATGACGTCTATGACGTGGACGGCACGGATGAGCATGTTCTGGCCGACATCGCGGTGGACGGGCAGCTGCGCAAGGTGATGATTCAGGCGAACAAGAACGGCTTCCTGTATGTCATTGACCGCACCGATTGCACCCTAATCGCCGCGCCTCCTTACGTTCAAGTGAACTGGGCCACACACATCGACCTGGCCACCGGTCGACCAGTGTTGACGGACATCTACGAGAGTTTTCTTGCTGGTGAAGAGGTGGCCATCTTTCCGTCGCGCGGCTCGAACGCGGTGCCCACGGCCTTCAACCCGAACACCGGCCTCATCTACACCAGCACCTGGAACATTCCGCGCATTCAGCAGATCGCGCCGCCCAAAGAGCAAGTCATTGGCGCGAACTCTACCGGGATCAACGGGCGAACGCCGCAGTTCGAGCCCGACGACGTGCTTGGCCACTTCTTGGCCATTGACCCACTCACCGGCGAGAAACGCTGGGAGATTCCGTTAACCGAGTATCCCAGTTCGGCCGGCATGCTGGCGACCGGCGGTGGGCTGGCGTTCACGGGTCTGGCGACTGGCGAGTTTCTCGCCCTTGACCAGGACACCGGCGAGACGCTGTGGCAGTTCAAGACCGGTTCGAGCATCAACTCGACGGCGATTACATACACCCACGACGGACAGCAGTATGTGAGCGTCACGTCCGGACTGGGTGGTCTGCTCGCGAACCGGTACGCCGCCGGGAAGGTGCCGACGGGCGGCTCGGTGTGGACTTTTGCCTTGATGCCGGAATAACAGCAGCCGGCTCTCGCGCCGAAGGCGCCTGGGCCGGGGGGCGCCTACCATTTGCGTCGCTGAACCAGCGTCGACGCCAGCGGATATACTCGAGTGACTCTTGCGTGCTCGTCCCGCTGACCGGCCATGTCTCCCACCGACGACACCTCAGCCACCTGGAGCCGCCGTCGCGTGCTGGCCTCGCTGCTCGGGGTCGGTGCCATCGCGCCCTTCGTGCGCGGTGATCGAAACGCGGCCGACGGGGCGGTGTTGATGCGGTACACCGCGCACGTGCCCAATTCGCACGGGCTCTACGTCAAGTGTTTCATCCCGTGGCGCGAGATCGTGACCCGAGAGACAGGCGGTCGGATTCGCTGGGAGCACTACGTCGACGGATTGCTGCACGGAGCGCTCGACGGATTCAAGGCAGTGGCGACCGGCGTCACTGACTACACGCACGCCTACGCGACCTACCAGCCGGGTAGCTTCCATCTGACGCACGGGCTTCAGTTGCCGTTTCTCTTCCAGAACTCCGGTGTTGCCGCGCTCGTCTCCGAAGAGCTCTACCCGGAATATCTCAAGGGAGAGTACGAGCGGATGGGCGTCTACCTGGCCCACTGTGACTCGACCACGGCCTACGACGTCATGTCGAAGACGCCGATTCGAACGCCTGAGCAGATGCGCGGTCTCAAGGTCCGTTCGACCGGCGGGCTGATGGCCGATATTCTCAGAGAGGTGGGTGCCATTCCGGTTGTGCTGGCGGCGGCCGAGACATACACGGCGTTTCAGAGAGGTATTCTCGACGCGGTGGCCGTGAGCGCGCCGGACATGGCGGCGTATCGATTGTACGAGACCGGAAAGTTCTACCTGCGGATCCGGCTCACGCACACCGTTATCCAGTACTGCCTGAATCCGCGTACGTTCGACGGGCTCCCCGAGGATCTCCGTGGACAGCTCTACGATCTGTTCCGCGTGCGCGGGCAGGTGGCCAACCGCAACTTCTACGGTGGCGAGGCCTTGACGGACGCGATTGACATGCTGGTCGCGGGTGGGGTCGAGATTATCGACCCCACGCCGGACGAGCGACAACAGTGGGTGGAGGCCGTGCGGCCGCTCGAGCAGCGGTTTATCGACCAGAACGCGGCTCGTGGGCTGCCGGCCGCGGCATTCGTGCAAGAGGCAAAAGCACGGGCTGCGGTCTACGAAGGATGGACGGACCAGCAGCTGTGGGACCACGTCTGGGCCCGTCCGACCCCGGGGATCATCACGCTGTGACACCTCGGACCGAAGAGGGGCAGGAGCCGGCGTAGGCGTCGATCGGGTGACGGACCGGGTCGATCGCTGGTCCGAGTGGGTGTCCTTGGATTGGTGATTGCGTTTCCGCAGATCGCCCTCTGGTTGCCGGCATAGATGAACTGACCCGCGCGGGTACAGGCCGCGCGTTGTGGCGGGGCGCCAGGCTTGCGACGGAGTGCCGTCGAGGCCGACCGACCACAGCTCCTCTCAAACTCCGCCGTCTCCCCGACTCGACCCGTCGACTGGTATAATTTCCCGTTTGTCAGGAATTCGAATCACCGCGGGCAGGCAGGGCGCCTCCTCGCGGTGTTACGTGCAAGGAACACGAACCTCATGAGTGACAACGAAAGTTCGGCCGAGAAGACCCCATGGATCACCTACCGCCCCGAGTTGAAGGTGTTGGATTGCACGGTCCGCGACGGCGGATTAATCAACGACCACCAGTTCACCGATGAGTTCGTCCGCGCCGTGTATGACACCTGTCTTGCGGCCGGTATCGATTCTATGGAAATCGGTTACAAGAACTCCGAACGGCTGTTTCCGAGAGACCAATTCGGGCACTGGCGTCACTGCCGGGAAGAGGACATGCGACGTGTCGTGGGAGACCACGACGCCCAGAGCACCGGTCTGAAGCTGGCGGCCATGGCGGATGCCGGCAAGAGCGACTGGCAGACCACGATTATTCCCGCCTCGGACAGCGTCCTGGGGATGATTCGCGTGGCATTTTACGCTCATCAGGTGTCGGAGGCGGTGGACATGATCCACCATGCTGACGAGCAGGGGTACGAGACCATGGCCAATCTGATGGCCGTGTCGAACATCACGGAATCAGAGGTCGAGACCGTGTTGGAGGCGATTGCGCCGACGCAAGCATCGACGATGGTGATCGTGGACAGCTTTGGTCATCTCTACCGTGAGCAGGTCGACCGGTTATACCGGAAGTACGCGGACGCGATGGCCGGGACCGGCAAGCAGATCGGTATCCACGCACACAACAACATGCAGCTTGCGTTCGCGAACACCCTCGAAGCGATCATCCTGGGGTCGAATCGAGCGGACGCCACCATGGCGGGGCTGGGACGCGGGGCGGGAAACTGTCCGATGGAATTGTTATTGGGGTTCCTGCGCAATCCGAAATTCAAACTACGACCGGTGATCAGGCTGTTGCAGGAACAGATGCCGGAGATTCGCAAGACCGTCGAGTGGGGTCCGCTGGTGCCTTACAACATCACGGGGCAGATGAATCTTCACCCCCGCGCCGCGATCGCGTGTCGTGCTGGAGAGCACCCGGACGACTTCGTGGCGTTCTACGATCAGATCGTCAATGAGAAGTAGGCTGCGCGTGCTCGACGGCGTGAAGGATGACCTATAAGCATCTAGTCTCGGCCTGCGTGGCCCACCATCATCGCCATCGATGTGATTGTGTATGGCCCTTCCGCCCTTGGGCCCTCAGCCGGAAGCGAAGGGCAGGATTCGGCCCAGTTCGTGACCCAGTAACAGATAGAGGACGCGCTCGGCACGTCAGTGAGCGTGACGACGCGGGGGGGCAATGGCTACTCCTACACCTCGACGAGCCCGGCGGGCGGTGTGACCATCGATATTACGCCGGCAGAGGTGGTCGGCATCTTGAGGGGCGACAACGCTGCTATCGAGGGACTTGGCGCCGAGGCCTCTGTCTGGCCAGGCGCGAGGAGGGAGCAGCCAGGTGGGCTGTGACCGGCGAAGCCACACCGCCAGCCGGACGCCTCGTCGGAAAACCTAAGACGTCGACGACTGTGCCTGGGCGGCGTACTCCAGGCGCGCCCGGGTCAGATGCGGGACGAGTCCGATGAGGCGCTCGGCCAGCATCAACTGACCACGGTGATGCATCTCGTGCTCCTTGACGGACAGCAGCATTTCAAAGCGACTCTTCGTAGCCGGGGTGGAATCGGCTGGCATCGTGAACGACTCGGCCAAGAATTCGTCCGACATGCCTTCCAGGAAGCTGGCGCACACCTCACCTTCAGTTTTCAGCAATTCAACGATCTGTGAGGGCGTCCGCTCTTCGGCTTCCTGGTCAGCCATCGTCTTCATGACCGCCATGAAATCGAAGCCCTCGAAGGTCGAACGCGGTTCGCCGGCATGCAGCGACAGTTGGAACTGCGGTGCGAAGGCAATGTGTACCAGTGTGTCGCCGATGCTCCGCGCGCCCTCGGCCGGGATGAACCCGTACTGATTCTCTGGAATCTCCTCGGCGATCTGGACCGTGTTCTGGCGGACCGTGCGAAAGCTGGCCGCCAACTGAGTGGCTCCGTAATAGGTCATGGACAGTCGTTTCTTTGAAGGGTGCGTGATTACCAGGGAACCCCACAGCTGCATGAGTACCCGCGAGCGTGGGTGGGGAGGATGTCAATCAACGAAAGACGCGAGACATTGTATCTGGCTTCCTCGGACAGCGGTTACTACGGTGACACCGGCGTCCGAGAGGTATGATCGATGCGTCGGGTAGTGGGGCCCCTCGCGTGTGTGGGCACGAGATCGAACGAATGCGCCAGTTACTCATCGCCTTCCTGCTGTTCGGATTCATGGTCTGGAGCCAGGCAGGTTTGCTGGAAGCCCAGACCGCGCCGCTGACAGCGTCCGCGCGTGCGAGTTGCGAGGCGCTGTTGCAGACCCGCAATCTCACCATCACCTACGCGGGGATCGCCAGCACCCGAGACGGCATCACCTACTGCTACGTCAAGGGTATCTTGGCGCCGGCGATTCAGTTTCACGTGCAGTTGCCGCTTCTCGGCCAGTGGAACGGACGGTTCATCAAGTGGGGCGATGGCGGCAAAGATGGGGACCTCGACTTCGCCGACCATCGCGTCGGCGAGGGCTACGCGGTCGCCAACAGCAATACGGGTCACGACAGCGGGGCCGAGCCGGGGTCGTCGTTCGCCTACCAGAATCGGCAGGCCGAGATCGATTTCGGCTATCGGGCGGTGCATCTGACAACGGTCGCGGGGAAGACGCTGGCGCGCCGGTATTACGAACGGCCGCCTGACTACGCCTACTTCGAAGGGTGTTCCACCGGCGGGCGACAGGGACTGATGGAGGCGCAGCGCTACCCGGGCGATTTTGATGGGATTGTCGCGGGTGCGCCGGCGAACCATTACCAGGCGATGAACGCGGTGCGGGTCTGGCTGCTCCAGCGGATGTTTCGCGATGATTTTGCGGGCGCCCTGGCGTTCGATACCGATGGGGACGGGCGCCTCGACAGTCTCCGCAAGATGGAGATGCTGGCCGATGCCGTGCTTGCAGCCTGTGACCATACCGATGGCATCAAGGACGGCGTGATCGACGACCCCGCGCGCTGCGACTTCGATCCCGGACGTGACCTGGTGGCAATGCGGTGCACCGGTGACAAGGACGCCGAGGGCTGCTTGACGACTGCGCAGATTCAGACGGTGCGCGATTTCCATGCTGGTCCCCGCGACTCGGAGGGACGTCAAATTTACGCCGGCAAGCCGTTGGGGTCTGAGTCGCAGTGGCCCGGACTGTTCATCCCGTATCCGGGCAATCGATTCTCTCCAGGTGCGGTTGGATTGGGTGGCGACCACTTGAATTACCTGTTCTACGACGAGGATCCAGGTGTGGCGCCGGCCAATCTGCTCGATACGTCGGGGACAGTAGATGCGGCCGGTCTCCCACCCGAATGGGCCTGGTGGAATTTCGATATCAACGACGTGAGTGCGGGGAAAGGCGACGTCATGAGTCGAATCACCGACGCGACCGACCCTGACCTGTCGCGATTCCTGGTCGAGAACGACGGCAAACTCTTGCTGTACCACGGATGGGCCGATGCGCTCGTGGTGCCGCAGCCAACGCTGGCCTACTACCACGACGTCGTCGAGACGACGTTCGGGGGTGACGTGTCGGCCGCCCGCGCGCGGGCCCGCCTGTTCATGGTCCCGGGCATGGGGCACTGCCGAGGCGGGAGCGGCCCGGATACGTGGGACCGGTTGCGTCCGCTCGTTGACTGGGTAGAGCGAGGCGTGGAGCCGGAGGCCCTCATTGCCACCCATCTGACCGATGGTGTGGTCGACAACGAACGACCCGTGTGCGCGGTCCCCCAGCGGGCGGTCTACACCGGGCCGGCCGGCGGCGCCGACGACTCCGTGAACTGGGTGCAGGGGAACTTCACCTGCCAATAGAGAGGCGCGGTGCACGCCCGAGATGAGGACGAACCAACGACAGATCGGGCGACGTGTCATTGTCCTAATGGCGGTCATGGCCGCCGTGCCGTTGGGTCGAGCAGTCGCGTCCGCTCAGGCGGCGCCCGGGGCCGACGCCTGGGTGGCGCCACGCACCGCCGACGGTCAGCCGGACCTCCAGGGGCTCTGGAACAACACGACCATCACGCCGTTCGAGCGGCGGGCCGGCCAGCCGGAATTCATCACCGAGGAAGATGCGGTGGCGGCGGAACGTTCCGCAATCGAGCGTCGGGCGCAGGCCAACGCGCCGAGCATGCCGCGCACCGAGTTGCTACCGGCGGGAGCCAACACGGGCTCGGTGAACCAGTTCTGGTTCGGGCCCCGATATCAGATCGTGGGGAGTCGACGGAGCTCACTAGTGATCGACCCACCGGATGGTCGCGTGCCGCTCCGGGCTGAGGCTGAAGCCCGTCGTGACTATCTGGTCGAGCATCGTACCGACACCGTCGAGAACATGAGCGTCTACAGCCGGTGCATCACCCGTGGGGTGCCCGGCACGATGTTCCCGCAGGCCTACAACAATGGCTACCAGATTCTCCAGATCCCTGGATTCGTGGTGATCCGGGCCGAGATGATGCACGTGCGTATCATCCCGCTTGATGCCGGTTCGCACATTCCGAAACAGATCCAGGGCTGGATGGGCGACTCACGTGGCCACTGGGATGGAGACACGCTAATCGTCGAGACCACCAACTTCGATGCGAAGGGCTGGATTTCCTCCAACGCCTCTGCCGGTCGCATGCATGGGGTGCCACAGAGCGACGCGCTGAAGGTGGTGGAGCGATTCACGCGCATCGACGAGAACACCATCAACTGGCAGGCCACCATCGATGACCCGGACGTCTACGCTGCGCCCTGGACGGTCGAGGTGCCGTTCGACCGCCGACCGGATTACGTCATCTACGAGTATGCCTGTCACGAGGGGAACCATGCCGTTCAGGGCGTCATGGGAGCCGAGCGCATCGTTGAGCGGCGAGCCGCGGAGCGCTAGTATCGGGTCCCCGGCGGCGGCGTGTGCTCAAGACGAGAGCGGGCCGTCCACGTCGGGCGCACGGACGGGTGACGTCCTGTGGCGGTTCCAGACCGGTGGCTCGGTGTACGCGAATCCGATCACTGATCTCAGTGAAGACCGCCAGTTAATCGCGATCGCCGCCGGCAACTCGCTTGTGACATTCGCGCTGCCAGACTGAGGCGTCTCTCCTGAGCTGGCAGGGCTATTTTGATCGAATGTTGTTACGGTAGGATGCACGAAGTGGACAGTCCATCACGCCAGTCAATTTCAGGGGGGTTCATGCGCCATCGAGCTATCGCGTTCGTGAGTGCCAGTGCCATGCTGATCGCACTTATCTCGACCGGGGCGGCCCCGGCGTCGGCCCAGCCCACCGCCGTGACGACCGAGTGGGGGCAGCCCGACCTGCGGGGGATTTGGGATTTCCGCACCATCACCCCCCTGGAACGGCCCGAGGAACTCGGCGACAAGGCGTTCTTGACCGAGGAAGAGGCGGCCAATCTCGAGCAGGAGGTCGTCGAGCGTAACCTGCGGCTCTCGGAGCGCGAGGCCGAGCGAACCACGGCCGCCGTCCAGGTGGACCGGCGCGAAGACGGCACCCCCGGCTTCTACAACAACTTCTGGTTGGATCAGGGGACACGCGCGGTCGAGACACGGCGCACATCACAGATCATCGATCCGCCGAATGGGCGGGTTCCCGCGCTGACTCCGGCCGGCGAGGCTCGGGCCGACGCCAGTCGGGCTTATCGGGAAGCGCACCCGGCTGACTCCTGGATGAACCGGACCACGTCGGACCGGTGTCTCCTCGGGTTCAACGCCGGTCCGCCGCTCAGTCCCGGCGGCTACAACCAGAATCTCCAGATCTTGCAGACGCCAGACCACGTCGCGCTGGTGACAGAGATGGTGCACACGGTGCGGGTGGTGCCACTTGACGGACGCCCGGTTCCGGGAGACGACGTGCGGCAGTGGTCGGGCGAGGCGCGGGGGCACTGGGACGGTGACACCCTCATCGTCGAGACATCCAACTTCAAGAGCGAGAGACGGTGGCGGAATTCCACCGAGAACCTCACTCTGGTCGAACGTTTTACCCGGGTCGACGACGATACCCTTGAGTACGAGTACACGGTGACGGACCCGGAGACTTGGACGAGCCCCTGGACCGCGTCCATTCCGTTGCAACGCACTGACGTCCCGATGTTCGAATACGCCTGCCACGAAGGAAACCACAGTATGGATGGGATCCTGGCCGGGCATCGCGCCGAGGAGAAAGCGGCGGCCGCGAGCCGCTAAATCGCTACCCGCGCGTCTGGTCAGCCAGCCAGCCAGTACAGGCAGGCAAGTAACAGGTTCATGGTGAAGTAGAGCCGGTCTGCGAATCATGGCGACCGGACACTAGAGTTGGCGTCATGAGGCCCCCCATGCGTGTGGCAACGCTCATCCTGCTTGGTGTCCTGGTTGTCACCATCCCCATCGGTCACCCCCGCGCGGCGGAAGGTCCCATCACCGGATTTCCGGGTGCCCAGACCGAGGTCCAACGCGAACTGGAGGCCCGATTCGACGCCGGGTTGAACCCAGATGACCTCCGGATCTGGATGGAGCACCTAAGTTCACGTCCGCACCACGTGGGGTCTCCTTTTGGGCGAGAGGTGGCTGAATTTATCGCCGAGCGCTTTCGCGAGTGGGGGTACGAGACGGCGGTCGAGACGTATCAGATCCTCTTCCCGACCCCGCGAGTTCGGCGACTCGAAATGGTGGCGCCGACCCGCTTCGCTGCCGCCCTCGCAGAGCCGGCGCTGAGCGAAGACCGCACGTCGGGTCAGAACGACGAGCAACTCCCGAGCTACAACGCCTACTCGATCGATGGGGACGTCACCGGTGAGCTCGTGTATGTCAACTACGGGGTGCCGGGCGATTACGACGAACTCGAGCGGCGTGGCATCGACGTCGCGGGAAAGATTGTCATCGCTCGCTACGGCGGCTCCTGGCGTGGTATCAAGCCGAAAGTGGCGGCGGAGCGCGGTGCGATTGGGTGTCTCATTTACTCCGACCCACGCGATGACGGCTACGCGCGGGGCGATGTGTATCCGGAGGGACCGTATCGAATGGCCCACGGCGCGCAGCGTGGCTCAGTGGCCGACATGCCGCTGTTTCCCGGCGATCCCTTGACGCCACACGTGGGGGCCACCGAGGCGGCGGTGCGGCTCGATCTGGACGAGGCCCCGACGCTGACGAAGATTCCTGTGCTGCCGATCTCCTACGCGGATGCGGAGCCGCTGCTGGCCGCGCTTGGCGGACCGGTGGCGCCAGGGAACTGGCGCGGCGGGCTCCCGTTGACCTATCACCTTGGGCCGGGCCCGGCGCAAGTGCATCTCGAAGTGGCGTTCAACTGGGACCTCGAGCCGGCCTACAATGTCATCGCGCGGCTCGAGGGTCGTGAGCGGGCAGACCAGTGGGTGCTGCGCGGAAATCACCACGACGCGTGGGTGAACGGCGCCGCCGATCCGATCAGCGGCATGGTCGTGCTCATGGCCGAGGCGAAGGCGATCGGCGCGCTCGCTCGGACCGGCTGGCGGCCCAGGCGTACCATCGTCTTCGCGGCGTGGGACGCCGAAGAGCCAGGGCTGATCGGCTCCACCGAGTGGGGCGAACATCACGCCGATGAACTCCGCGAGCGGGCCGTGGCCTATATCAACACCGACGGAAACGGTCGTGGGTTCCTGAATATGTCCGGTTCACACACACTCCAACGGTTCATCAATGAGGTGGCCCGTGACGTGACGGATCCCCAGACCGGTGTGAGTGTGTTCGACCGGCGCCACGCCCGGCGCCTGGCGAACGGCGCCACGGACGATCTCGCGGCGACTGGAGACCATCGCATCAACGCGCTCGGCTCCGGATCCGACTACACCCCGTTCTTGCAGCACCTCGGGATCGCTTCGCTCAATTTGGGGTTCGGAGGCGAGAGCGGCGGTGGATCGTATCATTCGATTTTCGATTCGTTCGACCACTATACGCGCTTCATCGATCCGACCTTCGAGTATGGGATCGCGCTCGCCCAGACGGCGGGCCGGGCCGTACTGCGGCTGGCGGATGCGGAACTGTTGCCGTGGGACTTCACCGCTTTCGAGGCGACCGTCACGCGCTACGCCGACGAGGTGATCGCGCTCACCGACGACATGCGGGAGGAGACGAAGCGCCAGAATCGGCTCCTGCGCGACGGCCGGTTCGAGCTCGCGGCGGACCCGACCAAGACCTACGCGCCGCCCGACGCGGATGACCCGGTGCCGCATCTCAACTTCGCGCCGGTTCGGAATGCGCTCGTCGACCTGGATGCCAGTGCCCGGGCGCACGACGTTGCCCGCAGGGCCCTCGTAGCTGCAGACGATAGTCTGTCTACAGACCAGGCTCGCGAGGTCGATAAGATCCTATTTCGTACCGAGCGGGCGATGACCCATCCCGACGGATTGCCCGGACGTTCCTGGTTCATTCACCAGATCTATGCGCCCGGTTTTTATACGGGATACGGAGTGAAGACGCTTCCCGGCGTCCGCGAGGCGATCGAGGAACGAGCCTGGGAGGAGGCCCAGCGGCAGATTGCCAGGCTGGCCGACACGATCTACCAGGTCGCGAGTGAGGTCGATCGCGCGACCCAGTTCTTGGAGCCGGCCGGACGGTAGCGAGCGATGGGCCGGTCGCCCTAAGGCGTCGCCGCTTCGACAGCGAGACATGCGAAGGACTATGTCGATGACAGGTGCGGCCGTCCCTCTCGCCCTGACGGTGGTCAGTCTCATCGGCGGCGCCGCGTACGCTCAGCCCAACCGTGGGACCAATGCGCCGGGGGCGACCCAGGCGCAGTTTGAGCGCTGGATGACCGAGCTGTCCACCTGGCAGCGATGGGGTCCAGACGACCAGCTTGGCTCCGCCAACCTCATCACCCCGGCCAAGCGTCTACAGGCGGCGTCTCTGGTCGAGACCGGCGAGACCATTTCGCTCGGCCATGACCTCGCTGACGGCCTCGGCAGCGACGGGAATCGTCCATTCACATTGGACATGATCATTTCCTTCGATCCCGATCGAATCAGGGATCAACTGGACATCGACTACCACGGCGGGTTCTTTACCCACCTCGACGCGCTCTGTCATGTGGTCTATGACGGAAAGGTCTACAACGGGCACGACTTTCGGGAGACCGTGACTGCGGACGGCTGTGCACACCTGGGGATCACAGGACTCAAGGCCGGTGTCGTCACCAAGGCGGTTTTGGTGGACGTGCCGCGTCTGCGGGGTGTGCCGTATCTCGAACCGGGGACGCGCGTGTATCGAGAGGACATCGAAGCGTGGGAGCGTCAGACCGGGGCGCGCGTCGAACCAGGCGACGCGCTGCTCATCCGGACCGGTCGCTGGGCGAGACGGAGCGCGTTGCCTGACGAGGCCGGCACCGCGGGTATGGACGCGTCGTTCCTGCCGTTTCTCGCCGAGCGCGATGTGGCACTACTTGGCGGGGATACCGCGCACGAGGTCCGTGACAACATCCCAGGGTTTGATGTCACCGTGGTCCACAAGTTCACCATCGTTGCGCGTGGAATGAATCTTCTGGACAATCTCGACCTCGAGGAGGTGGCGGAGGCCGCGGCCCGGCTGCAGCGGTGGGAATTCCTCATTATGGCGAGCCCGGTCAGGATACCGAACGGCACCGGCTCCCCCATAAATCCGATCGCGATGTTCTAGCAGGTCGCTGAGAAAGGTCCGAAGGGGTCTTCTAATGAGGCGTCTGTCTGGCTAGCGGCGAGGAGGGAGCAGGAAGTGGGCTGTGACCGACGAAGCAACGCGGCCAGACGGGCGCCTCGTCGGAAAACCTACCGTGTACGACGAGGGAGCGGTTGATGATCAAGCTGGTGCTCAAGGTCGTGATGGCGGCCTTCTACATTTTTTCCGGGTTCAACCACTTTCGCGATCCGGGCTTCTATCTGAACATCATGCCGCCCTATCTTCCGGCCCACGACGCAGCCGTCGTTTGGAGCGGTGTTGTCGAGGTGGTCCTAGGTGGTCTCCTGCTGTGGCCGCGTGGGCAGTGGTTGGCCGCCTGGGGCATCGTGGCCATGCTCGTCGCCTTCCTCACTGTCCACGTCCACATGCTGGCGAACAATCACCTCTATCTGGAGACCCCGGTTCTGTTGCTTTGGCTGCGCTTCCCGATACAGGCGCTGCTGCTCGCGTGGGCGTACTGGTACACGGTCGTCACGGTTCGGAACACGGTTACGACGTGAGGCCGGTGCGTGCACCGGCGATGCCCGTGTCGCCGCTGAGGGCTGCCAGTCTGGTCGCGATTCTCGCGGTGGGTCTTGGCGCGGTCGGTCTTGTTGACAGCGTTCGACAGAACCCGGCGTTTCAGTGGTCGTTCTTCGGTGCCAGCGGTCTGCTCCTCGTCTGGGGCGGTGCAGTGTTCGGGGTGGCCAGTCGCATCGGGCGGCCCTTGACCCTCGAGATTTCGGTTCGGCCGCAGCACCTCGTGCAGGCGCTCGCGCAGCTTGCCTTCCTGGCGTACTGGGGGTGGTATTGGCGTCCGGTCTACGATGCCGCTTTTCTTATCGCCGCCCAGCTGGTCTTCGCGTACGCGTTCGACATGCTGATTTGCTGGTCGCGACGGGATACGTACACCCTGGGACTCGGGCCGTTCCCCGTCATCTTCAGTATCAACCTCTTCCTGTGGTTCGCGGACGATTGGTTTTATCTGCAGTTTCTGCTAGTCGGGATCGGGTTCGCCGCCAAGGAATTGATCCGGTGGGACAAAGACGGACGGCGCGTGCACATCTTCAACCCATCGTCGTTTCCGCTCGCGTTGTTCGCGCTGGGTTTGATTCTCACCGGCACGAGCGACCTGACCTGGGGTCAGGACATCGCCATCGCCCAGTTTTCCCCCCCGCACGTCTATCTAGTGCTGTTTCTTGTCGCGCTCCCTGGACAGTATCTCTTCGGTGTGGCGTCGATGACGATGTCGGCGGTGGTCGTCACCTATGTGTTCGGGCTTCTGTATTTCAGCGTCACCGGTGTCTATTTCTTTTACGACTCGTATGTCCCGATCGCCGTGTTTCTCGGTATGCATTTGTTGTTCACCGACCCGTCCACTGCACCGCGGACCCAGATGGGACGCCTGCTGTTCGGCGTGGGCTACGGCCTGAGTACGGTGGCGTTGTACGCCTTGCTGAACCGGGCCGGCGTGCCACCGTTCTACGACAAGCTGTTGCAGGTCCCGCTGCTGAATCTTTCGATCCAGTGGCTGGACCGCCTCGCCCGGTCGAGGTCTCTTAGTTCGATTGACCCGGCGTGCTATGGCCGGGGCCTAGCTGGACGCGGGCGTTATCTTGCCTCCACCGCGGTCTGGGCCGGCGTCTTCGCCCTCATGAGCACACTCCAGGCGGTCGGCGACGACCATCCCGGTCAGGGGGTCCCATTCTGGCAAACAGCTTGCGATGAAGATCGGTCCTCGGCTTGCGATTATCTCGCGGGCCTGCAGCGGAGGTACTGCGACAGCGGTTCTGGGTGGGCCTGCAATGAGGTTGGTCGTGTCGCTCGTGACCGAGTCGTCGGCAACGATGCGTTCAGGCGCGGGTGCGATCTGGGGTTTGAGTCCGCATGCCGGAATCTGACCCGACTCGCCGCTGGGCGAGAGCCGTTCGCGTTCGCGCATGCGCCCCCCACGCTGGCGGACTATCCGATCATTCTGCGGGGCACGAAAGGCCCGATTGTCGACCGCTCGCCCGTGGCGCTCCGGGCGCGAGCCTGTCGCCAAGGCTGGGCCGACACGTGCGAGCGTTGACACCCACCGACGACGGCGGTCGTAACTCAGACCACGCCAGTTCGTAACCACTCGGGTGCACACTATGGCACCCTCGGCGGACGACGGGTCGACAGGGACGAGTCTGTCGATGACCTTCCGCTGGAGCACTTTGACAGGGCGTGAACCCACGCGTATAGTCCAAATTACTTAACGAATCAGCTGGTGGGGAGGGCCGCGGTGGGGGGACAAACAGCCGCCGTTCGCCGACCAACGTTCCCGCCGCGAATGACGGTTGCAGGAGGGTAGGATGACGCGTCGATTGCTCGAGTCGTTCGGTGTCGCCACGATGTGCGCCACGGTCATGGCGCTGCTGGTCAACGCGGTGCCGGTCGGCGGACAATCTCCAGACACCACGGTGTGGGGACACCCGAACCTCGAAGGCATCTGGCTCGATGTCTACTCTACGCCTTTTGAACGCTCACGCGAGTTCGGCGATCGTGAGCTTGCGACGGCTGAAGAGCGCGCCGCCCGGGATCAGGCCCGTATGGGAAGTCAGGGACGGAACGTGCGGGGAGGCGATGGGCGGGTTGACGTCGCTGGCGCCTACAATGCCGTCTACACGTCGGCCAAGCCGGCGGGCCCGCGCACATCGCTTGTCGTCGACCCGTCGGATGGGAGACTTCCGGCGCTCACCGCGGAAGCCCAAGGTCGGAACGAGCTGCGTCGAGAGTGGACGCTGATGCTGCTGCGGAACACCGAGACCTGTCAGTCGGGCGCGGCGGGGTGCCGCGGCGGGGAGTATGGGTCACCGTCGCCACGCAGGTTCGATGTGACGCCGTTCTACAACACGGGACGCATGAACCGGCACGACGGTCCGGAGGACCAGAGCTCTGGCGACCGGTGCATGTCTGGTCGCACCCCTGACTTCAACGGATTCCGACGGATCGTGCAGGGGGCTGATTCGATCGCGATGGGCTATGACACCGGTCAGGGCCAGGGGTTCCAGCGGGTCATCAATATGAGTGGCAGCCATCCCCGGAGCCAGGTCCGCTTGCGGCACGGCGACTCTCGGGGCCGATGGGAAGGCGACACCCTAGTGGTCGAGACCACGAATTTCTCACCGAAGTGGCCCTTCCGCGGGGCTGGGGAGAACCTGCGACTTGTCGAGCGGTATACGCGCGTCGACGAGGACACCCTGAGCTACGAGGCGACGGTCGAAGACTCGACCGTATGGACGGCGCCGTGGACCATCCGGCAGGAATTGAAGCGCCAGAGCGACGAGGAGAACCGGATCTACTACGAACCCCGGTGTCACGAAGGGAACTATGGTCTCCCGGCGTTGCTTGTCGGCCGGCGCGTGGATGAGGAAGCGTTCGCCAACGGAACCGGTCCGAATCCGTTCTCGATGGACACGGCGACCTGCGTACAGGGCCTGTAGGGGCGACCGACGATTTGTCCCGGAGCGAGCAAGGAGCACAGATGGGAAACCGGTTTACAGGCTCGATAGCTATCACGGCCCTCGTCGCCGCCACGGTGGGGGCCGTCATCGCGGTGGCGGTGACGGGCACCGGCGGGCAGGGTCAGGTCCAGGATTCGACGGCGCGCCCGGCCAGGACCCCCGACGGAAAGCCGAATTTCGATGGGGTGTGGCAGGCCAACAACG
>Ga0315338_1000424_pt1 | contig 100992 bp, 87 predicted proteins | sample ASW8metaG_FD_204518 | JGI IMG/M metagenome (GOLD analysis project Ga0315338, IMG submission 204518) | Ammonia-oxidizing marine archaeal communities from Monterey Bay, California, United States - ASW #8 | ecosystem: Environmental > Aquatic > Marine > Coastal | place: USA: California | collected...
GCGCCAGAACCTACGGAGACCTCATCTCTGCAATCGGAAATATCTGTGACCTCTATCAACAGATTGAATGCTGGAACTTCTTCAGGGCTGCCGGATATGTGCCATATTAAAAGCAAAACGCTTTAAATCCTACCCCCGCAACCAAATAAGAAAGGCTCGCCCTCGTGGCGGGCCTTTTTTATTTGATCACGTGAAGCGCCTTGGAACCTTTGATGTTCCTGCGTTATGGGCCTGTGCTCATAACTTGAAGGCTGAAGCTGTGAAGAAATCGCTCCAGTGGAGCGATTTTAAGCTGAAGGTTGAGCACGGCGGAGCCGCGCGCAGACTGCGGGGGACCGTCGTCGAAACAATGTTCCCGTTTGACGCAATCCTAAGTCAGCATTCAGGTATGTTAACCGCGATACCGCCTGTCGATGTTTCTTTGTATTTTAGATTCATGTCCCGTCCGGTTTCCAACATGACCTTTACGCAGTTATCAAGCGGCATGAAATGTGTGCCATCACCGCGCAGTGCGAGGCTGGCGGCGGATACGGCCTTGATCGCCCCCAGAGCATTTCGTTCGATACAGGGGACTTGTACCAGTCCTCCCGCAGGATCGCAGGTCAGGCCAAGATGGTGTTCAAGTGCAATTTCGGCGGCATTTTCCACTTGTTCGTTGCTGCCGCCCAATGCTGCACAAAGCCCGGCAGCAGCCATGGCCGAGGCAGAGCCGACTTCGCCCTGACAGCCCACTTCCGCGCCGGAAATAGATGCATTGTGCTTGATAATACCGCCAATGGCAGCGGCAACCAGAAGCATATCGCGTGCGCCTTCCTCATGCGCACCGTAACAATGGTCGCGATAGTAACGAAGAACGGCGGGGACAACACCAGCAGCGCCATTGGTGGGCGATGTGACCACCCGACCACCAGCGGCATTTTCCTCGTTTACCGCCATGGCATAGACACTGAGCCAGTCATTGGACACATGTGGTTGCGCCATGTTGTTACCGCGTTCATCGCACAGCGCTGCATGGATCGCCTTTGCACGCCGGTTGACCTTGAGCCCGCCGGGCAGAACACCATCAAGATGCAGGCCACGATTGATACAATCATTCATCGCCTGCCAGATGGTGTTGAGTTTTTCATCAAGGGCATTGCCATGAATAACGCGCTCATTGGCACGTTTCATTTCAGCAATGGTTTTTCTTGAGGCCTGTCCCATGGCCAGCATCTCTTTGGCCGAGCCAAACGGGTAGGGGAAATCATGCGACTGTTTTTTCGCATTTAGCGACTGCGCAGCCCCTTCGCGTTCGGCCAGAAGCTCCGCCTCACTCATGACAAAGCCGCCACCGACCGAATAATAGGTTTCGCGATGGCAAAGCTGCTCGTCGTCGTCAAACGCGCTGAAGGTCAATGCATTGGCATGTAGTTCAAGCGGCGGGCCATAGTCAAAAATGAGGTCTTTGGTTGGGTCAAACCTGAGGGGGCCAATACCGTAGGGTGAGATGGTTTTTGTCTCATGAACCTCGGCTTCAAGCTTTGCGGCCTGATCGGGATCGAGCGTATCGGGCAAAAGACCAATCAGTCCAAGTACGACAGCGCGATCCGTTGCGTGACCTTTGCCCGTAAAGGCCAATGATCCGTGCAGGGAGACAGATACAGATGCCAGCCGGGTCGTTCCGGAGCCACATAATGCAGGGTCTCTTAGGTCGTCAAGAAACCGGGAAGCTGCCGTCATCGGCCCCATCGTATGAGACGATGACGGGCCGATGCCGATCTTGAAAATGTCAAAAACTGACAAAAACACCTGAATTACTGACCGTAAATCGGATGGGCAGCACACAATTCGTGGACTTCAGCCAAAACCGCGGCTTCGACTGTGGCATCACCTTCGGGATTGTCTGAAAGGGCTTCGATCACTTTGAGGACCAGTTCGCCAACCTTGCGGAATTCGGCTTCGCCAAAGCCACGTGTGGTGCCGGCCGACGTGCCAAGGCGAATGCCCGATGTTACAAACGGTTTTTCCGGATCAAACGGAATGGCGTTCTTGTTACAAGTCAGGCCCGCACGTTCGAGCGCGGCTTCGGCCACCTTGCCGGTCACCCCTTTGGGGCGCAGATCGACCAGCACCATGTGGCAGTCCGTTCCGCCCGAGACAATGCCAAGGCCGCCTTCAATCAGAACATTAGACAGAGCACGGGCGTTTGCGATCACCTGTGCGGCATAGTCTTTGAAGCTTGGCTGCAAGGCTTCGCCGAATGCAACCGCCTTGGCGGCAATCACATGCATGAGCGGACCACCCTGGTTGCCCGGGAAGACAGCTGAGTTGAACTTCTTTGCAAGGGCTTCGTCATTGGTCAGAATGATACCACCGCGGGGGCCACGAAGGGTTTTATGGGTGGTTGAGGTCGTAACATGTGCATGCGGCACTGGGTTCGGGTAATGCCCGGCACAGATCAGACCAGCATAATGGGCCATATCGACCATAAGATAGGCGCCAACCTCGTCGGCAATTTCGCGGAAAGCTTTGAAATCGATTTCACGGGGATAGGCCGATGCCCCGGCGATGATGAGTTTTGGTTTGGTTTCAAGTGCGACCCGACGCACATCTTCCATATTGATCAGATGGGTGTCTTCGCGGACTTCATAGGAAACAACATCAAACCACTTGCCAGACATCGTAACGTGCGACCCATGAGTGAGATGACCACCATGCGCAAGTGACATGCCCATGATCCGGTCGCCGGGTTCCAGTAAGGCCAGGAAAACAGCCTGATTGGCCTGCGCGCCGGAATGGGGCTGTACATTGGCAAATTCAGCACCGAACAGCTGCTTGATCCGGTCAATGGCGATACGTTCAACCTCATCGACATGCTCACATCCGCCATAGTAACGGCGGCCCGGATAGCCTTCGGCATATTTGTTGGTCAGAACCGATCCTTGGGCTGCGAGAACGTCTTTGGAGACGATATTCTCCGATGCAATCAATTCGATCTGATTTTGCTGACGCGAGAGTTCATGATTGATGGCATCGGCAATGACGGTATCGGCAATGGTCGAAAGAACGTTTTGATCAGTCATGGATCTGTCCCATTTCAAGGTTCGGCGATGAAGGACGATGCCCGAAAGGGCGCTTATTCTACGGCGAGTTCGGCGCAGCCCGTTTCAAGAAGCGAAATGACGTGCGGTGCAAATGATCGCCAAAGGTCAAGGCGATATTCGTCGGCACCATCGCGCCAAAGAACGGCGGATACGCCATCAAAAATCGTACGGCGCGCTTCATCGACCGGCAGAAGGTCAAGATCGCGCGGGCAGCCGATTGTCATCAGATCGGTGGCTTTTACCCCAGTGATCTGAATGGCGATTTCACGGTCTGAAACTTCCGTCAGGCTGTGTGGTGCTTTGGCGTAGATTGCTTCACAGGCATCGGTGATTTTTACCGCCTGATCTTCAGGTGCCAGAATGCTCCATTCGTCAGGACCAAGGCACAGCACTTCGAGTTTGTTTTTACGTGCGCACTGGCCGATTTTAGTCGGAAGGGCAACGCCCAGCGCCTTCGAAAGAGCAGCCTGTTCGCCGGTGCCCACACGCAATGAAAAGCGCGCGACGAGTGGCAGAAGTTCAACGCTGACAGCGGAACTTTTGGCCAGTGTCCGGGCCATATTTAGATCGACATGTGCAGTCATTGCAGTCTCCTCCGTTCATATGACGGTATTCAAAGTGACAAGGTTACAGCTTTAGGCGTTACAGCTTCAGACGGGCACCTTCGGGGTCGTAAAATGTCGTGCCCGTGATCGTTGCCTTGATCGTTCGGTCCGGCATCGGGATATAGACCGTATCGCCGGTTTTCCCGTGGCCGCCTTCAACCAACGCAAGTGCGATTGGCCTGCCCGCTGCTTCGCTGTGATAGGACGATGTCACGTGACCCACCATTTCCATCGGGATGGGCTGGTTCGGATCAAGTACGATCTGCGCCCCTTCTTCGAGTTTGGATGTACCGTCCTCGGTCAGAAGGCCAACCAGTTGTTTGCGGCCTTCGGCGGTAAGGTCCGGACGGTTGAGCGCACGCATACCGACAAAATCAGGTTTGTTTTTGCCAATCGCCCAGCCGGCACCCGCATCATAGGGCGTTACCGTACCGTCAGTATCCTGACCAACAATGATGAAGCCCTTTTCTGCACGCAGCACATGCATGGTTTCCGTGCCGTAGGTGCAGATGTCATATTTCTGGCCCGCATCAAACAGCTTTTCCCAAAGCGCACGGCCATGACGGGCCGGGACGTTGATCTCAAAGCCAAGTTCGCCGGTAAAGCTGACGCGGAACAGGCGGGCCGGGAAACCGGCAAAGGTGCATTCGGCAATCGACATGTGCGGGAATGCGGCATCGGAAATATCAAGCCCTTCGACAAAGGGTTCAATCAGGTTGCGCGCATTCGGGCCATTAAGTGCAATGGTCGACCATTGTTCGGTGGTCGAGGTCAGCCAGACTTTAAGGTCTGGCCATTCGGTCTGGAGGTAATCCTCCATCATGTTGAGAACACGCGCCGCACCACCGGTGGTCGTTGTGATGTGGAAGCGGTCATCGCTGAGGCGTCCAATCACGCCGTCATCGCGGATAAAGCCATCATCGCCCAGCAACAGACCATAGCGGGTCCGACCAGGTGCCAGTTTGGTCCAGGGATTGGTGTACATGCGGTTCATGAATTCAACCGCATCGGGGCCAACAACCTCGATCTTGCCAAGGGTGGATGCGTCAAACATGCCAAGAGATTTGCGCGTTTCGCGGCATTCGCGACGTACAGCGGCGTCCATGTCTTCGCCGTCTTTGGGGAAGTACCATGCACGGCGCCACAGGCTGACGGGTTCAAACACCGCACCGTTTTCTTCGGCCCAGCTATCAATTGGAGTTTTGCGTGTAACTTCGAAATGTTCCCCCTTGTGATAGCCGGCAAAGGCGCCAAAACTGGTTGGGGTGTAAGGTGGCCGGAAGGTGGTCAGACCGACTTCGGGCTGCTTTTTGCCAAGGGCATCGGCGGCAATGTTCAGGCCGTTGATGTTTGACATCTTGCCCTGATCGGTTGCCATGCCGTTTGTCGTGTAGCGTTTGACATGTTCAATTGATCGCATGCCTTCGCGGACTGCAAGGCGCAGATCCTTGGCGGTCACGTCGTTCTGATAATCGACAAAGGCACGCGCCTTGCCCGGATCAAGGTCGGTCGGCAATTCGGTGTGGCTTTCGCCCGTGCCGGGACGGTCATTTGCCACCGTTACTGTTTGGGCCGTTACCGATTTTCCAAGCGCCTTGGCCGCAGCAGCGCCCATGACAGCACCATCATTAAGCGCAGATGCAATGCCCCAAAGGCCGCGACCGGCACCTGCAATCTGGCATTCCTCGGTGATGCGGTCGGGCAGGAAGGTCTGACTTTCGTCATCCCATTTGAGCGACCCCTTGGTGTGGGAAAACAGATGGAGTGTCGGCGTCCAGCCACCACAAATCAGCAGGGTGTCACAACTGATGTTCCGAGCAGTAAGAACCTTGCCATTTTCAACCTTGTTTACACGAACCGACTTGATCCGCAGTCGCCCAGATGTGCCGGTCGCAGTATGTCCGGGAAGGACCGTGATACCGCGCGCGGCAGCTTCTTTGATCAGGTCTGCGTTCGGGGTCGGGCGGGTATCAACGATGGCTTCGATCTGTGTACCTGCCGATGCAAGATCAAAGGCCGCATACCATGCACTGTCGTGACTGGTCACAATCACGGCCTTATTGCCAACGCGCACGCCATACCGGTTCAGGTAAGTCTGTGCAGATCCGGCGAGCATTACGCCGGGGCGATCATTGCCATCAAACACCAACGGTTTTTCAAGCGCGCCTTGGGCCAGAATGACCTGCTTGGCCCGCACACGCCACATGCGTTCACGCGGGGCGCCTTCGGCAGGTTTTTCTTGATGATCGGTCAGCTTTTGACACAGGCCGATCATGTTTTGATGGTAATAGCCAATTGCGGTCGTGCGGGTCATGATCCGTACGCCAAGGTCTTTAAGCGCATTGATTTCAGCGTCAAGCCAATCCCATGCCGGTTTGGCTGCAATAGACGCTTGCGGTTCGCTCAGAAGCGTTCCACCCGGTTCGGAATTTTCATCAACAAGGGTGACGCGCAAACCAGCCGTTGCCGCCGCACGTGCGGATGCTAAACCCGCCGGACCCGCCCCAACGATCAATACATCGGTATGCAGATAGCGTGACGCATAATTGTCTGGGTCGGGTTCGCTTGGTGAGACGCCAAGACCAGCCGCGGCACGAATGAAAGGTTCGTAATATTTGTCCCAGAAGGAACGTGGCCACATAAAGGTTTTATAGTAGAAACCAGCAGAAAACAGCATATAGGCACGGTCATTGATCGCACCGACATCGAACTTCAGGCTGGGGTATTTGTTCTGGCTGTTGGTTTCAAGCCCGTTCCAGATTTCCTGCACGGTAGCGCGCGTGTTCGGCTCGAACCGACCCTTGCCACGGCGGGTGCCGATCAGGGCATTTGGTTCTTCTGAACCTGCTGCCATCGGGCCACGTGGACGGTGATATTTAAACGAACGCCCCATCAGCTGAACGCCATTGGCAATCAGGGCGGAGGCAACAGTATCGCCTTCAAGGCCCTGATAGGTCATGCCGTCAAAAGTAAAAGAAACCGGTCGGTTGTGAAGGACCCGGCCACGGCCCGGAACGCGGAAGGTGGTCATTTTGAAGGCTCCTTCATTGACGCATCTGCAAGCAGGACGGCAAGGTCCGGTCGTGGGGCGTCGGCTTTGTAGGTCGTCAGAAAACGATCCGAGACGGTGTCACGCACTGCGTTAAAGAACCGGCCACAGCCATGTGCATGACGCCAGCGTTCAAAATGCGGGCCTTTGACGTTGGTGCGAATGAACAGGAAATCGCGCCATTCATCATCGGTTTTATCCGCCGGGTTTTCCGGGCGGGCGATATGGGCCTCGCCGCCATAGGTAAATTCCAGTTCCGGCAGTGTTTCATCGCAATAAGGGCAATGTACGAGAAGCATGTTGGTTCTCCTCAGTGTGCGACGGCGGCAGCAGCCGCCTCGTCAATCAGGCGGCCAGTCCGGAACCGGTCCAGCGTGAAGGGGGCATTGATGTCGTGCGGGGTGCCTTTGGCAATCGTCCATGCAAGGGTATGGGCAGCACCCGGCGTGGCCTTAAATCCACCCGTGCCCCAGCCGCAGTTGAGATACAATCCGGGCACTGGCGTTGTGCCAAGGATCGGGGAGCGATCCGGCGTTACATCAACAATGCCGCCCCATTTGCGCAGCATCCGCATACGGTTAAAGATCGGGAAAATCTCGCAGATCGCCGCAACCGTATGCTCGATCAACGGCAGGCCACCACGTTGCGAATAACTGGTGTATTGGTCTGTGCCAGATCCAATCACAAGCTCGCCCTTGTCAGACTGACTGATATAGGCGTGCACGGTGTTGGACATGACAACACACGGGAAAATCGGTTTGATCGGCTCGGATACCAGTGCCTGGAGCGGATAGCTTTCAAGCGGCATGCGGACACCGGCGGAATCCATCACAACGCTGGTGTGACCGGCTGCTGATACCGCGACTTTTTTCGCACGGATAAAGCCCTTGGCGGTTTCAACGCCCTCAACCGAACCATCGGGGCCACGGCGGATCGCGGTGACCGGGCAGTTTTGAATGATATCAACACCACGTTGGGACGCGCTACGCGCATAGCCCCAGGCAACTGCATCATGACGCGCGGTTCCTGCACGCATCTGAAGCGCACCACCCATGACGGGGTAACGTGCGTTCGGCGAAATGTTCAGCGGAGGACAGAATTCTTTGGCTTCGTGTGGTGTCAGCCACCGGTTATCAACACCGTTAAGGCGGTTCGAATGAATGTGACGCTGGAAAGATTGTACATCATGAACATTGTGCGCCAGCATCAAAACGCCACGGCGCGAGAACATGACGTTATAGTTCAGGTCCTGGCTAAGCCCTTCCCACAGATCAACTGCGTGGTCATAAAGCTTTGCACTTTCATCATAGAGATAGTTCGACCGAATGATCGTGGTGTTGCGCCCTGTGTTGCCGCCACCAAGCCAGCCCTTGTCGATTACCGCAACATTGGTGATGCCATGTTCCTTGGCCAGATAGTGCGCGGCACCAAGTCCATGCCCGCCCGCCCCAACGATGACGACGTCATATTCTGACTTGGGTTGACTGTCGGGCCATTGCGCCTGCCAGTTCTTTTGTCCTGTCAGGGCATTCTTTAGCAGCGACAAAGCAGAAAAATGCGTCATGGTGAGGCGGCTCCACTGGGTGTCATCAATTTTACTAATTAGAAGCTATTTTTCGAAATTGTGATTGGATATTTGCGTCATATCCGTTGTAAGTATTTGCCATCTTTCGCGGAGAAAACAGATGACGCAGCCGAAAGCACCGAAACTTAGGGTCGGATTTATCTTGGCCCCCCATTTCACCATTTCGGCCTTTGCCAGTTTTCTGGACGTCTTGCGTCTGGCGGCCGACGACGGAGATCAGTCGCGTCAGATCAATTGCGAATGGCATATTCTATCGCATAACGGGCAACCGGTACGATCAAGTTCTGCGGTTGAAGTGCGCCCTGATGCACCTTTGGCGCGTCCGCAGGACTATGACTATATCGTTGTTGTCGGCGGGTTGTTGAAAGAACAGGTCAGAATCGGTCCAGAATATATCCGCTTTCTTCAAGATGCAGCCAATCGGGGCGTGCCGCTTGTCGCGCTGTGCACGGCTGTTTTCCTGATGCATGAGGCCGGGCTGCTTGATGGCTATAAATGCTGTGTCAGCTGGTTCCATCATGATGATTTTCTTGAAACGTTTGAAGGCATGGTACCGATTTCCGACCAGATATTTGTCGTGGATCGGGATCGACTGACCTGTTCGGGGGGGACCAGTTCAGCCCATCTTGCGGCTTTTCTGGTCGAACGTCATGTCGGGCGGGCAGCGGCCCAAAAAAGCTTGCACATCATGATCATTGATGAACTTCAGGTGGCCGAAAAACCACAGCCGGGTTTGCCGCTTGAACTATCGACCCGTGACCCGCTGGTCAGTCGGGCGTTATTGCGTATTCAACAACGCCTTGATGCGCCAGAACCCGCCGAGAATCTTGCGAAGGCACTCGGTGTCAGTAAACGCAAACTCGAACGCCATTTTCAAAAGGCCCTTAATATTACGCCGTCCATCGCCGCCATGCGCATTCGCATAGCACAGGCAAAAATGATGATTGAACGGACCGACAGAACGATTGTCGATATTGCCAATTCGACAGGGTTTTGTGACGCATCACATTTCAGTCGCGTGTTTTCAAAGCAAGAAGGGATGGCACCGGCCGCCTATCGGCAGGCGAGCAGGTTGGGGCCCGCCGACGTTTGATTTTCGTTCCTGACGATCCCGTTAAGCCAGACCATCATGAGCCAAACCCATCAGCAGACAGAAACGCCATAAAAAAAGGCGCAACCTTGAAAACGGCTGCGCCTTTTCTGGGTGATGGGTCTTACCGCTAGCTGCGCGGTTTGAGGTTTTCCGGATCATAGAGCGGCGTGTAGCCAATTCCTACGACTTCGACCGGATAGATCTCGTCGAAATAGGAAACGTTCAGTTTGCGACCTTCCTGACAGTAATCCCATGGCAAATAGGCAAGGGCGATGTTTTTGCCGATGCTGGGGCCAAAGGCGATGGAGGTCGTATAGGAACGACGACCAAGTTCATCGATCAGGGTTTCGCCGGTTTCGGGTTCCATGACCGGAAGGTTACCCACCGGATAACGTGCGACACCTTGTGCATCGACGTTGTCAGTCATGACAAGGGTGCACAGCATTGCCGGTTGATGTTCGCGTTCACGATATTCGACGTGCTTTGCCTTGCCGCAGAAATCGGCTTCCTTAACCTTCGGGCGGGCCAGTGCGGCTTCGAGAAGGTTGTACTGCGTGTGCAGATCGGCATTTTGCAGGCGGAGTGATTTTTCCAACCGGCGTGAGTTGGCATAGGTTTCAACACCAACTGCCATCACACCGATCTCGCGCAATGCATCCCAGACGGCAAGGCCGTCTTCATAGTGCATATGCAGTTCCCACCCTTGCTCCCCGACATAGGAAATTCGGAAGGCTGTTACGGTTTTGCCGGCAATCTGGATTTGACGGATCGCTGCGAACGGGAAGGCATCGATGTTTAATTCATCCGGGTTCTCAACGACTTTTTTCAGGTTTTCGCGTGCGTTCGGTCCCCAGATGCCAATGGTTGTGAATTTCTCGGTGACATCGGTGATGGTGACATCAAGACCCTTATCCATCGCAACGCGGCGCATGTGGATCAGGTCACGTGGACCGGCATCCGCACCGTTCACCAGACGGCAGCGGTCTTCCATACGAAACATTGTAAAGTCCGCACGCACGTTGCCGTCTTCATCAAGCATATGGGTATAGATACCCTTGCCGATATTGGCATCCCCGCCAACTTTTGCAGCGCAGAGCCATTCCATGAGTTCAACATGGTCCGGGCCTTCGATTTCGGTCATATGGAAGTGCGACAGGTTAATGATGCCGCAATCATCACTCATGGCGAGCTGTTCGGCATTGGAAACGCGCCAGAAGTGACGGGTATCCCACTCGTTTTCGCGCACCGGAACGCGGGCGGCATATTTTTCAAGCAGATGTTCGTTCGCCGCATAACCATGCGCACGTTCCCAACCACCCAACTCCATGAAGTATCCACCCAGCTCGACTTCACGCTCATAGAACGGGGAGCGACGAATGCCACGTGCATTGGCAAATGGCTCACGCGGGTGGACTGGCGGGTTATAGATCTTTTTCGCCGTCTCATAGCAACGGTCATAGATGTATTTTTCGTCGAGCTGGAATTCGTTGTAGCGGGCAAAATCAATTGCATGATGATCGACATGGGTGCGGCCATGGGTCATCCAGTCGGCAATAAGTTTGCCCATGCCAGGTCCGTCTTTGATCCAGATCCCAACAGCATACCACAATCCGCGCAGTTTCTGACTTTCCCCCATCGCAGGGCCACCATCGGCTGATGATTGCAACAGGCCGTTAAACGAATGGCTTTCGTTAAAGCCAAGCTCGGTCAGAATTGGCGTAAGCTCCATGGCGCGTTCAAGCGGTTCGATCACGTCTTCGAGTTCGAGATCGCGCTGTGATGGTGACAGGCGTGCCTGGTCTTTTTCAAGAATGTCGCGCGGATGCACAAGACGCGGGTTTTCTTCGTAGTAATATCCCCACTCGATCTGACCGCCTTCCGTGCTTTTGGGGTCGCCCGTATCACGCATATAGGCCGAATTGCCCTGATCACGTAGAAGCGGCATGCCGATTTCAACGCCGGTGTTCTCAAAGGCGTTGTAAGGACCAAAGAAGGTCAGTGGATGATCGACCGGCATCACCGGCAAATCTTCACCCGCCATTTCCGCAATCAACCGGCCCCAAAGACCGGCACAGACAACAACATGATTGGCATGGATCGTGCCACGTTCGGTCTTAACACCGATGATGCGACCATTTTCGGTGATCAGATCAAGGGCCGATGTGTTGGCAAACATTTGAAGTTTGCCGGTAGCAGCAGCCTGATCAATCAGTTTGCCAGCAACAGTTTGGGAGCGCGGTGTCACAAGACCAGCATCGGGGTCCCACAAAGCCCCCTGAATTTGATCTTCTTCAAGCAGCGGGAATTTTTCCTTGGCCTCGGCAGCACTGATGATTTTGACATTGGTGCCAAAAGCCTTGCTGGAATCAACGCGGCGTTTGAGTTCTGCCATGCGTTCGTCATCGCCAACACGCGCGACTTCGATGCCGCCGATGCGCGCGTAATGGCCCATCTTTTCATAGAAATCCATGGAATACATGGTTGTCCAGCACGTCAACAGATCGTGGCTCGTCGCAAAGCAAAAGTCAGATGCGTGCGCCGTGGAACCAACGTCAGTTGGTATGCCGGACTTATCGATACCAACAATATCGTCCCACCCGTTCTCGATCAGGTGATGGGTGACCGAAGCCCCCACGATACCGCCGAGGCCGACGATGACGACGTTAGCCTTTTGTGGAAATGCGGCCATTTTTTCATTCCTTGTTTTCGAGACGATTATCATTGGTCGGCATTGGACAATATGTCGGGACCGATTTGACCCGGTCCCGACACTCATTTGGCCTATAAGGTGAAGACCACAGTGCGATGATTGTTCAGCATCACCCGACCTTCAAGATGATATTTTACAGCGCGGGCGAGAACGCGGGCTTCAATGTCACGACCCGTGGCGACAAAATCATCCGCGGACATCGCGTGGTTTACCCGTTCTGTTTCCTGTTCAATGATTGGGCCTTCATCAAGATCAGGTGTGACATAGTGTGCCGTGGCACCAATCAGTTTCACCCCACGGTCATAGGCCTGATGATAGGGTTTTGCGCCCTTGAACGACGGCAAGAACGAGTGATGAATATTGATGATCATGCCATAAAACTGGCTTGAAAGCTCGTTGGTCAGAACCTGCATATAGCGGGCAAGGACGACCAGCTCGGAATTGGTTTGCTTGATCAGGTCGGCCAGTTTGGCTTCCTGTTCAATCTTGTTGTCCTTGTTCACCGGCATGTAGTGGAACGGAATACCTTCCTGTTCGGCAACTTTGCGGGCGTCTTCGTGGTTGGAGACAATTGCAGCAACTTCCGCATCAAGCCACCCCACCTTGATTTGATAGAGCAGGTGCAGCATGGCGTGGTCGAATTTCGACACCATGATGATAATTTTCGGACGCCGCGAAACGACATCGACTTTCAGCTTCATGTTGAAGCGGTCAACCGCCGGATTAAGTGTTAGAACAATTGAATCCTTGTCGATTTCTGCCGGTACACTGATCCTCACACGAAGGAAGAACTGGTTCGTATGACGATCCCAGAACTGATTTGATTCGATGATATTTGCACCGCGCGATGCCAGTGCAGACGTTACCGTTGCAACGATGCCCGGCTGGTCGTCACAGGCAATGCGCAGGATGTAAGAATTTTCGCTCACTGGATCAGTTCCGTTTCAATTGGGTTAAAGCGCGTCTCAGAGCTGACCTTCCAGCTCGGGCAGGACATCAAACAGATCTCCGACAATACCGTAATCTGCGACCTGAAAAATCGGTGCATCTTCGTCAGTGTTGATCGCGACGATGATCTTTGAATCTTTCATGCCTGCCAGATGCTGGATCGCACCGGAAATACCACACGCGATATAAAGATCGGGTGCCACGACCTTGCCGGTCTGGCCAACCTGCAAGTCGTTTGGAGCATACCCGGCATCAACAGCCGCGCGTGATGCACCAACGGCCGCACCGAGTTTGTCAGCCAATGGAGTAATGACGGCCTTGAACTTTTCCTCGGAGCCAAGTGCACGGCCACCTGAAACAATGATCTTGGCAGATCCCAATTCCGGGCGGTCATTTTGCGACAGGATATTTTCGACAAAGGATGATTTTCCGGCATCAGCCGCACCGACATCAATGCTTTTGATCGGGGCTGTGGTGCTGCCGTCTTCGGTGGCACCAAAGCTGGATGTTCGGATGGTCATGACCTTTGTCGCATCGGTCGTTTGAACGACTTCAACAGCATTTCCCGCATAGATCGGACGTTTGAACGTATCAGGATCGACGACGTCCATAACCTCGGATATCTGCATCACATCAAGTAGGGCTGCGACGCGCGGCAGAATGTTTTTGCCGTTTGCGGTTGCCGCGGCAACGATGGTGTCGTAGTCGCCGCTTAGCGAGACAATGAGGGCTGCTGCGTTTTCTGCCAGTTGGTTTTCCAGTGCATCACTTTGGGCAACCAGTACAGTACGCACGCCTGAAAGCTTGGCACTTGCTTCGGCGACTGTGCTGACATCTTTGCCTGCAACCAGAATATCAATGTCACCACCGATCTTTGCCGCAGCACTCAGCGCCTTTGCGGTCTGCTCGGAGAGTGCGATGTTGTCATGCTCGGCAAAAAGAAGAATAGCCATAATTTCAATCTCCGCTTGGTTCAGATGACGCCAGCTTCGTTTTTAAGTTTTTCGGTCAATTCCGCAACGTTGGCGACCTTAACGCCAGCCTGACGGACAGCGGGTTCTTCAACCCGGATGACGCGCAGACGCGATGCGACGGTAACGCCGAAATCATCGGGGGTTTTCGTTTCAAGCGGCTTTTTCTTGGCCTTCATGATGTTAGGTAGTGACGCGTAGCGCGGCTCGTTCAGGCGCAGGTCCGCGGTTACAATCGCTGGCAGACTGATGTTAATGGCCTGAAGACCGCCATCGACTTCGCGGGTGACTTTTGCACTGTCGCTGCCAAGCTCAAGCTTGGAAGCAAAGGTTGCCTGCGACCAGCCCAGCATTGCCGAAAGCATTTGACCGGTTTGATTGGCATCATCATCAATGGCCTGTTTGCCAAGGATGACAAGTTCGGGTTGTTCGTCTTTTACGACGCCAGCAAGAATTTTTGCGACGCTAAGCGGCTCAACCGGCCCATCGACGGTAATCAGGATGGCGCGGTCTGCGCCCATGGCAAGGGCGGTACGCAGGGTTTCCTGCGCTTGTGCCGGGCCGATGGACACGGCAACAACTTCGTCTGCCTGACCACTTTCCTTCAAACGAACGGCCTCTTCGACGGCAATCTCGTCAAACGGGTTCATCGACATTTTGACATTGGCAAGATCAACGCCGGAACCATCCGCCTTGACGCGGATTTTCACGTTGTAATCGACGACGCGCTTTACTGGTACGAGTACCTTCATCATTTTCCTCTCTATCGAAGTCCCTGACAGAATGACCTGTCTTAGGACGACCAGCGCATCAGCCGCGGTCTATTGTGCGTATCAAAGATTGGAAGCATTACGTGATGTAAGACTTCCGAAGGTAACATCGGTTTTGGATGTGTTTTCCCGGAAATAGGGTCAGATCAATACGTTGGAGATCGAATATCAGGGGCGCGAATGTTCTGTGTGCAAGTTTGCGCGAAAAAGAACATGGTCCTTTAGGCTGATATGCCGAGTCCTTAGAGTTTCTCTTGGTTCCCCAATCTGGTCGTCTAGATCGCAGTTGATAATCTGGCGACTTTTTGCGCCACAAAATAGAATGTTTGCGTCAAAGTGAGATTATCGCTACGACAAAAGCAGAAACCTTGTCTGTATCGGAGGAACCGGTGCTCACGAATACGAAATTTGGTAACCAAAACACACCGCGCCTGACCGTCGGGTTTATTCTGGCGAACAGGTTCACGCTTTGCGCTTTTGCCAACTTTGTTGATGTACTGCGACTGGCTGCAGACGAGGGGGATCGTAGTCGACCGATCCTGTGCAACTGGACGGTTCTGTCTGAACGGATGGACCCGATAACGTCCAGCAGCGGTATCACGGTACAACCCAAAGAACGCCTTGGCGATCCCCGACGGTTTAATTACATCGTTGTCGTCGGTGGCCTCATGGCGGAAGAGCCAAATCTTAGTCCGGCCTATCAGAAGTTTTTGCATGAAGCCGCCGCTGCGGGTGTGCCGCTTGTTGGTGTTTGTACCGGCGCGTTTCTGCTGCATGAAGCTGGGCTGCTTGATGGGTATCGCTGTTGCATAAGCTGGTTCCATCACTCCGAAGTTGTTGATCAATTTGAAGGACTTGACCCGGTTACAGAGCAGATTTTTGTTGTCGATCGGGATCGCCTAACCTGTTCGGGTGGCGTGAGTTCGGCCCATCTGGCGGCTTATCTTGTTGATAAGCATGTCGGGCGTGCACAGGCCAACAAAAGCCTTCACATCATGATCATTGATGATGCGCTTCAGGCTGAAAAACCGCAGCCGGGCATTCCGCTTGATCTGAAGACACAAGATACGATTGTTCAGCGTGCCCTGTTGATCATGCAGCAGAATATCGATATGCCGATTTCCGTGCAGGAGATTGCGCGCCGGATGGGCAACAGCAAGCGTCAGGTCGAGCGACATTTTCGCATCAGCCTTGACACATCCCCGCAGGTTGCTTTTCTGAACATCCGTCTTGATTTGGCCCACCACCTGATCGAGAAGAGTCAGAAGTCCGTCGCCCAGATTGCCGTGGATTGCGGTTTTTGCGACTCGTCACATCTTAGTCGGATGTTCCGCCGCCGCTATGGCTGCACGCCGCAAGCATTGCGACGCCCCTCGACTTTGGAGCCGGAATTGGCGGCCAGCGATCTGCGGTCAGATGCTACGTTTGAGGGATAATTGCAAAATTGACCGCACTGGTGGCGGCTTCTTTGTCCTGAACCGTGATGAACAGCGTATGCGCGCTGGGACTGGATTTTACAGTTCGACCTCAACATCGGAAAGCGGTGTGGAGCAACAGATCAGGATTTTTCCTTGATCGATTTCGCGCTGACGAATGCCGCCACCATGCTGCATATCGACCTCGCCTGAGTTCAGCTTTGATTTACACGTTCCGCAAATGCCACGCTGACACGACGACAATGGCAACAGTCCCGCTTCACGTGCGGCCGAAAGGATTGTCATACCCGGACTGCATTCGACGACATGGCCGGTTTTGCTGAAACTTACACGGAAGGTCTGGCCACTGATTTCTGGCGCGACAGAGCTGTGCTCTTCGAAAGTACCTGCCGTTTCAGCCCCGAAGTCAAAGCTTTCCTCATAGTACTTTTCCATGTCGAACCCGGCTTCGCGCAACATGTCGCGCACACCATCCATGAAGCGGCCCGGTCCACAGCAGAAAATCTTCCGGTCCTTGAAGTCAGGTGACATCAACGACAGCATCTGCAAGCTCAGGCGCCCGCTAAAGCCCGTCCAGCTGTGGCTGGCCGATGTGCTGTCGCAGGTTAATGATACTTTTAGTCCCGGGTTCTGCGACGCCAGAAGTGAAAGTTCGTCGCGGAAAATCAGGTCGGATGGCGTACGTGCTGCATGGACGAAATGCAAATCTGTCGGTTCGGACAAATCACATGCCGTTCGAGTCATCGACATCATCGGTGTGATGCCGCTTCCTGCGGAAATGAACAGCAGTTTTTCTTCAGATGTCGCGTCGGTGGTAAATTCACCCCCCGGGCCCGAGACATTTACTTCCTTGCCCGGCACCATGTAATCATGAAGCCAGTTTGAGCCGGGGCCGCCGGGAACACGTTTGACCGTGATTTCGAGCCGGTATGGCCGTGCCGCCGATGCAGAGATCGTATAGCAGCGCGTCACCATGCCTTCGACCGGAAGTTCGAACGTCATGAATTGTCCCGGTGAATACCGAAAGTCGCGCGGTTCGCGTCCGGAAAAGACGAACGTTTTGACGTCATGGGTTTCCTGGCGCACCTGTCGACAGACAAGAACGTCGTCATGCTCAGGATCCCAAAGCGGAACGCGGGTTGCTTCGGTCAGCATTTCTTCGCTGGGCTTATCGCCACCTTGTCCGGTCGTGGTCGTTTTGTTCGCACTCATTCTGCGGCAATCCCGGCTTTTTGGGTGGTAGCAAAGTGGTCATCCAGACGCTTGATATACCAGTCACAGAACGCTTCGACATGTGGTTCTGTGAATGTGGAATAAGGACCCGGTTCGTAGGCAGGCTGTTGACTGCCAATCTGGGCGAGACGCACAAGTTCTGCATCCTGCACGTTGGTCATATTCCAGACATGCGTGAGGTTATCAAGATTGTAATCTTCGTTCTCATGGGCATTCTTGTGCACAAGCCATGTGGTCCGCACCAGCGTCTTATCAGGGCCGAGTGGCAAGACGGAGAATGTGACAATGTGGTCGCTCATGAAATGGTGCCACGAGTTCGGATGTGTCCAGAAACTAAGCCCGCCAAGTTTGGCGTCCGTGAACTGCCCAAGCAGCTTTTTCGATGCAACTTTGGTGTCAAGCGTATGCGATTCCCCGGCGCGCATGAGCGGCAGCCGCATCGTGCGGAAACCGGTAATGTTTGACAGATGATCTGATTCTGCTGATGGCAGGCCACATGCTTCCCAGCGCGTATGATCTGTGTGAACTGCAGAAAGGTACTTGTTCACTTCCTCAGAACGACGCTGATCCATTTCATCGGGCGAGAAACCAAAGCCAAATGCTGACAACGGAACGGTGAGCTGCGGGTGATTGCCATCACAGTGATAGCATTCCCGATTGTTCTCCATCGTCAGTTTCCAGTTGCCTTCTTCGATCAGCTCCGATGTATGGGCGACCTTACAGTTGGCAATATCGTGCGGTGCGAGGTAGGGCTCCATAACTCGGGCCATTTCCTCAATATCGGCAGGGGCATCTTTCGCAAGGCAGATAAAGATCAACCCCGCGATTGAGCGCACATGCACAGTTTTAAGGCCGTGACAGCTTTTGTCAAAGCCAGCCCCCATGTGTTCGGCAAGGATCAAGTTGCCATCTTCGTTGTACGTCCAACCGTGATAGCGACAGACAATGTTACCAATTGTTGTGGCACGTTCGTCAATCAGCTTGGCCCCGCGGTGGCGACACACATTGTGAAAGGCGCGTATTTCCATATCATCGCCGCGCAGCAGCAAAACCGATGTCTTGTCGACTTCAACCGTGACGCAATCGCCTGGCTCGGGGAGCTCCGGCTCGACGGCGACAAAAATCCAGTGCTTGCTGAAAATCTCTTTGATGTCGAGATCAAGAATTTCAGGCGAACTATAGAAAGGAGCTTCGAGGCTTTTGCCTTTTTGGCGACGGGACACAAGTTTTTGAATATCGGATAATGAATGCATGATCGAAACCTCGGCTTCTGTGTGGTGCCCGGATAGAAAACCTGTGCAGGGCGCATGTCTGCAGCAGGGAATTAGCGTCTCACGTCACAAGGCATCGTCGTATCTTTTGTCCGTCCTGATCTTCGATCAGAAGGGCATGGACGCGTGATCGCCTGTTTGGCCGAGGTGATTTGCAAACAGATAACGTGATCGCCGACCTTAATACAGGCGCTGATTGATCATGCTCCGCGCGATCGAAGATGCGGGGATATGTGGTGTTCAGGCGGGACCCTGAACACTTAAGATCAGTCACATGCCATGCATGGGCTGCGTCACGGGCTGTCAGTTGCACCCAAATTCTCCCTAATCTTCGTCGGCAGGTTACCTGCTCTTTGGTCGCCGTCGTTTGAAATTTTGACGACTTGAAAATCTATTTCGGATTGATCCCGATATGGCAGAAAGCTTAAGTCAAAAAGGCAGTAGGTTTGCGACGCAACACCGTATTGTGTGATCCAAAGGCACGTTTACGCCGACATCGAGGACTTTTCACGGTGTTGAGTATGTACTTTATTTGGTCATCAAAGTGCATTTAGACAAGTTCGAAATACACCAGAAACCAAATCGGGGCGGAAGGTGAAAAACCTTCTGCCCCGACGACGATGAAATGATTAGGCGTTCTTGATCCCGGTTACTTTTGGGTCATGAACATCGGGCCGCCCTTATGGCGCGGGAAACCGTATCCATTGACCATGACGACATCAATGGCGTCTGGGCCCATGGCGATTCCTTCGGCGAGGATTTTGTCGCCTTCGCTACGCATGGCATCAAGGATGATGGACATGATTTCTTTGGTGTCGAAATTGCGACGTGTGATGCCTTTTTTATCCGATTCCGCAATCACCAGTGCATCGACGTCCGGATCCGGGTGGGCTTTGCCGTTTTCATCATAACGATACCAGCCAAGACCGTTCTTTTTGCCAAGCCGGTCCATCTCGCACAGATAATCGCCAAGTGCGACATAGCGTTCAGCCGGATCACGGAACGGAGCGAGACGTTTACGCGTTGCCCATGAAATCTCAAGTCCGGCCATGTCCTGCATGGCAAACAAGCCCATCGGGAAGCCGAATTCAACCATGGCGGCATCAATCTGATGGGGGAGTGCACCATCTTCGAGCATGTACTCACAGTGCTTGCGATAGGCCGACATAATGCGGTTGCCAATAAAGCCATCGCAGACACCACAGGGTACCGCGATTTTGCCGAGTTTGCGGGCAAAGGAAAATGCAGTGGCAAGGCTTTTGGCGTTGGCTTGATCGGTGCGGACCACTTCAAGCAGCTTCATGATGTGCGCCGGGGAGAAGAAATGAAGCCCTATCACCCGTTCAGGATGGGTGCATTTGGCCGCGATTTCGTTGATGTCGAGGTAAGACGTATTTGAGGCCAGCACAGCATCAGGTTTGCAGTGTTTCGAAAGCCTGCCAAACACATCGTGTTTGACGGCCATATCTTCAAAAACGGCTTCGACCACCAGATCGGCAGTGCCAAGGTCCGCGTAGTCGGTGCTGGTAGAAAGCGATGCCAGCAGATCGTCAAAACGATCTTGCGTGATCAGGCCACGCTTGAGGCTGCCGCTTAGATGCTTTTCAACGGTTGCCCGGCCATTGGCGCAGGCATCTTCGTTGCGTTCAATAATCGTTGCCTTGAAACCCGCCAAAAGGGATGCGGTTGCAATGCCAGCTCCCATGATGCCGCCACCGATCACGCCGACTTCATTGATTGGGTTTGGTGCAGCACCATCAAGTTCAGGAAGTTTGGCAACGGATCGTTCGGCAAAGAAAATATGACGCAGTGCCTTGGATTGATCACTATCGCGCAGTTCGACAAACTTTTCGCGTTCATGAACAAGGCCTGCCGCGGTGTCCTGTTCGATGCCGATGCGAATGGCCTGGGCGGCGATGACGGGGGCAATCTGTCCGCGGGCTTTTTTACCGACACCCGCAATGATTTCATCCCACTGATGATCATCAGGCGCATCAACTGGCGGGCAGCGACGCAGTTCCAAGGGACGCGGGCGGTTGATGATGGTGCGGGCGAAATCCTGTGCGGCATCACGAAGAGGGCCATGCGCGATGGCATCAATCAGGCCGATTGCATTGGCCTTACCGGCCGAAACCGGTTTGCCGCCTGTAATCATGGCAATAGCGTCGCGGACTGGAACAAGGCGTGGCAAACGCACTGTGCCACCAGCGCCGGGAATAAGCCCCAGATTAACTTCTGGCAGGCCAAGCTTCGCACCACTTTCCGCAATCCGGTAATGACAGCCAAGGGCGATTTCCAGCCCACCACCCAACGCATGGCCATGAATGGCGGCAATGATTGGTTTGGTGGTGGCCTCCAACCGTTTGATCACATCGGGCAAGATCGGATCTTTGGGCGGTAGACCAAATTCACTGACATCGGCACCGGCAATGAACGTTTTGCCCGCACAGATTAGAATGGCGACCTTGATACTGCTATCGCCTTCGATCTTATCAAGGGCGTCGACGATGCCTTGACGCACGCTGTGGCTGGTGGCGTTGATCGGCGGATTGTCGATGGTGATGAAGGCGATGTCGTTTTCAGTTGAGAGGTTGACGGTCGACATGTCAAATGTCCTCCGGATTGATCGGGGTCAGCAGACAGGCTGTCAGATCAGAGTCCGGTTCGGCCAGATCGGAAATAACATTGAAATGATGCTTGTCCGGGGCGTGCACCGCACGGGTCGATGCCCCAAGTCCGGTCCAAATATTGGCCAAAAGATCATTCTGGCGGACAAATTCAGGACGTTCATCCGCGCCGACCCAGCAGGTAATTGAACAGGGCAGGGCGGGGTGCAGAAGTGCCGCACTTTCCATCACAGCTTCCTGACCATCCAGCCCCAGAACATCATTCATTGATGTGTTTAAAAGTGGGCGCAGGTCATGCAGTCCAGAAATTGAGACTGTGTTTTTAACACGTGACAGGGTGTCCGGCAGCAGTGGGCTGGTTTCACTGACCATGCGACTGACGAGGTGCCCACCGGCAGAATGGCCTGTCAAATGAATGGGGCCATCGATGTGCGCTGCTGCATGATTTATCGCTGCCGCGATTTGACCGGTGATTTGCGACAAGCGAGCATTTGGAGCCAAGGTATAGCTTGGCATGCATACCGCCCAACCCTTGGCAACCGCACCGTTCGCCAGATGTGACCAACTGGATTTATCAAAGGCCTTCCAATAGCCACCATGCACAAAAACGACCAAACCCTTTGGCGTGCCCTCAGGAAGAAACAGATCGTATTTTTCGCGATCCCTTGTGCCATAGGCGATATCAAGTTCGGCGCGTTTGGCGGCGAACAGGGTGTCACGGAACCGTGCGGATTGCTCTGCCCACATGCCCGGATATGAGCTGGCATCGGCGATATGGTCGCCATTGGCATATGCGTCGTTCCAGTCGGTAATCATGTGATCTGTCTTCCCTGATCGTCGGTATGGTTGGGGCGCCCGCCGTGGTTTTCGTGCGGCTATTTTGGGCGCGCCTTCGTTTATTTGGCAAATTCTAGGCAATTTTGCAGATATTTCAAACTCAAAATATTTATGCTTGAAATAAATCAATTCGAGGCGTACCGTTTTGTCAGTTTCCCGAAACAACCAAACAAATCAGGAAGGGAAAAGCTGGTGAGAGTAGCTTGTCTGGGTGGCGGTCCTGCGGGGCTTTATTTTGCAATATCAATGAAATTGCGTGATCCGGCCAATGAGGTCGTGGTGATTGAACGCAACAAGCCCGACGATACGTTCGGTTGGGGCGTTGTGCTGTCGGATGAGACTCTTACGAACCTTGCTGAGAATGATCCCAAAAGTGCCGAAGCCATTCGGGCGCATTTTTCCTATTGGGATGATGTTGCGGTCAAATACCGTGGTGCTAAGACAGTCTCGACCGGTCATGGCTTTTGTGGCATCGGCCGAAAGCAGCTTTTGATCCTGTTGCAGCAACGTGCGCGTGAACTTGGCGTAGACTTGTGTTTTGAAACAGAAGCCCAGAGTGCGGCGGACTATAGCAAGGATTACGACCTTGTGGTTGCCTGCGATGGGTTGAATTCCAAAACCCGCACCGACTATGCCGAGCATTTCCAACCTGATATTGATACCCGCAAATGCAAGTTTGTCTGGCTGGGCACCCATCAGAAATTTGATGATGCCTTTACCTTCATCTTTGAAGAAACCGATAAGGGCTGGGTCTGGGCGCACGCCTATCAGTTTGATGATGAAACGGCGACCTTCATTGTCGAATGTTCGCAAGAGACCTGGGACGCCTATGGCTTTGGCGAGATGACCAAGGAAGAATCCATCGCTACCTGCGAGGAAATATTCAAGGATCATCTGGATGGTCATGCCCTGATCAGCAATGCCCATCATGTTCGTGGATCAGCATGGCTGAGCTTCCCGCGCGTTCTATGCAACAGCTGGTCACACGATAATATTGTTTTGATGGGCGATGCGGCGGCAACTGCGCATTTTTCCATCGGGTCGGGAACCAAGCTCGCCCTTGAAAGTGCGATTGCGCTGGCAAACTACCTGCATTCCGAAACCGATCTGAAATCGGCCTTTGGCAAGTATGAAGACGAACGCCGTCTTGAAGTTTTGCGCCTGCAATCGGCAGCGCGCAACTCGATGGAATGGTTCGAAGAAATTGAACGCTACTTCGATTTTGATCCGGTGCAGTTCACCTATTCTCTTTTGACCAGATCACAGCGTATCAGCCATGAAAACCTGCGCCTCCGTGATGCCAAATGGCTGGGTGAGGCAGAAGGCTGGTTCCAGCGTCAGGCCGGTGTTCCCGCCAATGACGGGGTCCGTCATCCTATGTTTGTACCGTTCAAGCTACGCGAGATGGAGCTTAAAAACCGTATCGTTGTGTCCCCGATGGCACAGTATAAGGCGGTTGATGGCTGTCCGACTGATTGGCATTTGGTGCATTACGCCGAACGCGCCAAGGGCGGTGCGGCAATGGTCTATACCGAGATGACCTGTGTGTCGGCTGATGGCCGGATCACGCCAGGATGTCCGGGGCTTTATGACGATGCGCATGAGCAGGCCTGGAAACGGATTGTCGATTTTGTCCATAATGAAACCGATGCCAAACTGTGCATGCAGATTGGTCATTCCGGGCGCAAGGGATCAACCCAGCTTGGTTGGGAAGAAATGGACGCGCCGCTTGCCGATGGTAACTGGCCGCTTTTGTCTGCATCTGCCATCGCATGGTCGGATCGCAATCAAACGCCAAAGGCGATGACGCGCGACGACATGGACATGGTCCGTGATCAATTCGTCGCCGGGGCCAAAATGGCCGACCGTGCCGGGTTTGACATGATCGAAGTGCATGCGGCGCACGGTTATCTTTTGTCGTCCTTTATCAGTCCTGTCAGCAATGTCCGCGATGATGAATATGGTGGGTCGCTTGAAAACCGGATGCGCTATCCGCTCGAAGTGATCAATGCTGTGCGCGCCGCATGGCCTTCAGATAAGCCGCTTTCGGTGCGTATATCGGCCAATGACTGGGTCGGTGAGGCTGGCGTCACGCCCGAGGAAGCAGTTGAAATCGCCCGTATGCTTAAGGCCAATGATGTTGATATCTGCGACGTATCAGCAGGCCAAACGACCAAAGATGCCCGCCCGGTTTATGGTCGGATGTTCCAGACGCCGTTCTCTGATCGTATTCGCAATGAAGCCAATATCGCGACGATGGCGGTGGGCAATATTTACGAACCCGATCACGTTAATTCGATCCTGATGGCCGGGCGTGCGGACCTTGTGTGTCTTGCGCGGCCGCATCTGGCGAACCCGTATTGGACGTTGCATCAGGCAGCAGCCCTTGGCAATCAGACTGAAAACTGGCCCGCACCTTATTATGCGGGACGTGACCAGATGGTCCGTCTGGCCGAACGGGCCGACGTCATGACCGGAAAGGTCTAAGCACTCATGGTCGATCTTGCTGTTCAGCGTGCATTGATTACTGGCGGTGGGTCCGGGGTGGGGGCCGTCATGGCCCGCATGTTGGCTGATGCCGGGGTGAAGGTTGCTGTTTCAGGACGTCGCAGCGACGTTTTGGCCGAGGTCGCCCAACATGAAAATATCACAGCAATCGTTGCCGATGTGACCGACGAGACATCGGTGCGCGACATGTATGCGACCATGGTGGCCGAAATCGGCGCACCGGATTTGGTGATTGCCAATGCGGGTATGGCCGAAAGTGCCCCGATTGGCAAAACATCGGTCGATCTGTGGAAACGCACGATTGACGTCAATCTGACCGGTACGTTTCTGACCTTTCGCAAAGGATTGGCTGTGATGGATAAGACCAAGCCGGGCCGCCTGATTTCGATTGCTTCGACCGCCGGGCTTAAGGGCTATGCCTATGTCACGGCCTATTGCGCGGCCAAACACGGTGTGGTCGGTCTTGTTGAGGGCATGGCCGCCGAGCTTGCCAGCAGTTCGGTTACCGTAAATGCGGTGTGTCCGGGCTTTATGGAAACGCCGATGCTCGAACAATCGGTTGAAAACATCGTTGCCAAAACCGGCATGAGCATGGACGCCGCGCGTGCAAGCCTTGCGAAAATCAATCCGCAGAACCGCTTTATCCAGCCTGGTGAAGTGGCCAACACCGTCATGTGGCTTTGCAGTCCCCATGCGGCATCCATTACCGGACAGGCGATTTCGGTATCGGGAGGAGAAGTATGAATATGAACCATTCCGATGACCTGCGCGATCTGATGGATAATGAAACATCTGATCTGTCCAAGGCGCGTTTGAGAGCGTGGCTTCAGATTCTGAAAGTCTCGCGCAAAATCGAAGGCGAGCTGCGCGAAAAAATGCGCATCGAATTTGGCTCAACCCTGCCGCGTTTTGATGTTCTGGCCGCACTTTACCGCGAACGCGATGGCATGCGCATGAGCGAACTTTCAAAATCCCTGATGGTGTCAAACGGCAATGTCACCGGCATTGTCGACCGCCTTGTCGGGGAGGGAATGCTCGTACGTGTGCCGGTCGAAAATGACCGCCGCGCATCGATTGTGCGCCTGACCGAAGCGGGCGAAAAGGATTTCGCCGAACGGGCCCTTGTGCATGAAGGCTGGGTTTCCGAGCTGTTTAGCGACCTTTCGGCCAGTGATGCCGATGGCCTGATCCGTATTCTGCGCACCATTTCCCATCATAACGAGGTGCCCCATGACTAAAATGGCGAACATCAAACCAACCCATTTCAACTGGCGCATGGAAGGCGACGTTGCGGTCATTTCACTGGATCGTCCCGACCGCAAAAACCCGTTGACGTTCGATAGCTATGCCGAGCTTCGCGATACCTTCCGCGATCTGGTTTATGCCGATGATGTCAAGGCGGTGGTGTTTGGATCGAACGGTGGCAACTTCTGTTCTGGCGGGGATGTGCATGACATCATTGGTCCGCTGATCAAAAAGGACATGAAGGGTCTTTTGGAATTCACCCGCATGACGGGTGATCTGGTCAAGTCGATCATTGGCTGTGGCAAGCCGGTGATTGCGGCGGTAGACGGGGTTTGTGTGGGGGCGGGGGCAATCATTGCCATGGCATCCGACCTTCGTCTGGCGACTGCCGCCTCCAAAACGGCATTCCTGTTTACCCGTGTCGGGTTGGCGGGCTGTGACATGGGGGCATGTGCCATCCTGCCACGGATCATCGGACAGGGCCGGGCGGCCGAACTTCTGTATACCGGACGTTCGATGTCGGCTGAGGAAGGCGAACGTTGGGGGTTCTATAACCGTCTGGTCGAGGCCGATGTTCTTGAGGCAGAGGCCATCATCCTTGCAACCCGTATTTCCCAAGGCCCGAATTTCGGTCACATGATGACCAAAACCATGCTGGCGCAAGAATGGAACATGTCGATCGAACAGGCGATTGAATCTGAAGCACAGGCGCAGGCAATCTGCATGCAGACCGAAGATTTCAATCGTGCCTATACGGCCTTTGTCGCCAAGGAAAAACCGGTGTTTGAGGGCGATTGATGGCAGATACATCCTTCCTTGATTGGCCGTTTTTCGAAGACAGGCACCGTGAACTGGCGGTTAAGCTTGATGCTTGGGCGGCGACCAATCTTGATGGCATTGATCACGATGATGTCGATGATGCCTGCCGGGATCTGGTTCGCCGACTGGCCGATGGCGGTTGGTTGCGCCATGCGGCAATTGATCCGCAAGATACCGGATCGAAACTGGATGTGCGGTCGCTGTGCCTGATCCGCGAAACATTGGCGCGTTATGACGGGTTGGCTGATTTCGCCTTTGCGATGCAGGGGTTGGGGAGTGGCGCGATCTCTTTGTTTGGAACGGAAGCCCACCGGGGGGAATGGCTTCCAAAAGTACGTTCTGGCACTGGGATCGCTGCCTTCGCGCTGACCGAGCCGCAATCGGGGTCTGATGTTGCCAATATTGCCCTTGATGCCAAACGTGATGGCGATGACTTTATTCTGAACGGTGAAAAGACCTGGATTTCCAATGGCGGGATTGCCGATTTTTACTGCGTCTTTGCGCGCACCGGCGAAGCACCGGGGGCCAAGGGGCTTTCGGCCTTTGTCGTTCCGGCAAACACGCCCGGGTTTGAAATTGCCGAACGTCTGCATACCATCGCACCCCATCCACTCGCACGGCTGAAATTCACCGATTGCCGCATCCCGGCACGTGCGTTGATTGGCAATGGTGGCGACGGGTTTAAAATTGCGATGTCGGTTCTTGATGTATTTCGATCAACGGTTGCCGCCGCCGCCCTTGGTTTTGCGCGCCGCGCGTTGGATGAAACCATCAAGCGGGTTCAGGAACGCGAACTGTTTGGCGCGCCGCTTTTTGATCTGCAGATGGTTCAGGGCCACGTTGCGGATATGGCGCTTGATATCGATGCGTCGGCACTTTTGGTCTATCGCGCGGCTTGGCTCAAAGACAGCGGTGCTCCGCGGGTCAGCCGCGAAGCGGCGATGGCAAAACTTTATGCGACCGATCATGCACAAACCGTCATTGATAAGGCGGTGCAAATTCATGGTGGCGATGGTGTGCGCAGTGGGCACATCATTGAACTGCTGTACCGGGAAATTCGTGCTCTTCGCATCTATGAAGGCGCGTCAGACGTCCAAAAAATAATCATCGCACGGCAAACGCTGGCGCAATAATGGCTGTATCAGGGACTTCAAAATGCTCGGACCAACTGCACATACTGATCAATTCACACGGGACAATTTGCCACCGGTGGCAGACTGGCCAGAGTTCAATTTGGACAAGTTTGATTATCCCGAATATCTGAATGCCGGTGTCGAACTGACCGACAAGATGGTCGAACAGGGCTTTGGTGATAACACCGCCCTGATCGGGAATGGTCGCCAGCGCACCTATAAGGAACTGGCGGACTGGACCAACCGCATTGCCCACGCACTGGTCGAGGATTACGGCGTTAAGCCGGGCAACCGTATTTTGATCCGGTCGGCCAATAATCCGGCGATGGTGGCCTGCTGGCTGGCGGCAACCAAGGCAGGCGCGGTTGTGGTCAATACCATGCCGATGCTGCGGTCTGGCGAGCTGGCCCAGATTGTCGATAAGGCCGAGATCGAATTTGCCCTATGTGACACGCGCCTGATGGATGAGATGGTCGCCTGTGCCAAGGACAGCACATTCCTTAAAAAGGTTATCGGCTTTGACGGGACGGCCAATCATGATGCCGAGCTTGATCGCATTGCCCTGACCAAATCGGTCAAATTCGAGGCGGTTAAAACCGGGCGCGATGATGTGGCCTTGCTTGGGTTTACCTCGGGCACGACCGGCAGCCCCAAGGCGACCATGCATTTCCATCGTGATCTTTTGATCATTGCCGATGGTTATGCCAAGGAAGTGCTGAATGTAACGCCTGATGATGTGTTTGTCGGATCGCCCCCCCTTGCCTTTACCTTTGGTCTGGGCGGACTTGCCATTTTCCCGCTGCGCTTTGGAGCAACCGCGACCTTGCTTGAAAAAGCGTCCCCACCCAACATGATCGAAATCATCGAAACCTATAAGGCGACGGTCTGCTTTACCGCCCCGACCGCCTATCGCGTGATGTTATCGGCGATGGAAGACGGGGCTGATTTGTCATCCCTGCGTGCGGCTGTTTCGGCGGGCGAAACTCTGCCAGCGCCGGTTTATGATGCCTGGATGGAAAAAACCGGCAAACCGATGCTCGATGGTATTGGCGCAACCGAGATGCTTCATATCTTTATCTCCAACCGGTTTGGTGACAGTCACCCTGCCTGTACGGGGCGCCCGGTTGGTGGATATGAAGCCAAAATCGTTGACTACGATATGAATGAAGTTCCGGTCGGAACGGTTGGCAGGCTTGCGGTGCGCGGACCGACGGGGTGTCGTTATCTTGATGATGTGCGTCAGTGCACGTATGTGCGTGATGGCTGGAACCTGACAGGGGATGCGTTCTTTGTTGATGAGGATGGCTACTATCACTTTGCTGCTCGCAATGACGATATGATCGTCTCGTCGGGTTACAACATCGCCGGTCCGGAAGTCGAGGCCGCCTTGTTGTCCCACGTAGCTGTTGCCGAATGTGCGGTCATTGGTGCACCGAATGAAGAACGCGGCACCATTGTTCAGGCCCATATCGTTCTGGCAGACGGTTTTCACCCGACACCCGAGATGGCCAAACAGTTGCAAGATCATGTAAAAGCGACGATCGCGCCGTTTAAATATCCGCGCTCCGTCGTCTTTATCGAGACACTGCCAAAAACCGCGACTGGAAAAATTCAGCGCTTCAGACTGAAACAGGACCTGCCTGCATGATCGATTTCGCCGCCACAAAATCCCTGTTCCATATTCCCAAAGGTGTCATTTACCTTGATGGGAACTCGCTTGGCATGATGCCAAAGTCGGCCGCAAACCGTGCCAAGGCGATGATCGAGGATGAATGGGGGGAAATGCTGATCCGGGGCTGGAATGATGCCAAATGGATGGCGCAACCCGAACGTGTCGGCAATCTTGTCGCGCGTTTGATTGGGGCGGCTCCCGGTACTGTGGTTATGGGCGATACTTTGTCGATCAAGGTGTATCAGGCACTGGCAAGTGCGCTGGAACTGCGCCCGGATCGTAAGGTGATTGTATCGGACAACGGGAATTTCCCGACTGACCTTTATATGGCCGATGGCCTGATCAAAAGTCTCAATAAGGGGCATGTGCTTAAAACACCAAACCCCGAAGATGTCGAAAGCCTGATCAACGAAGACCTTGCTGTCTTGATGCTAACCCAGGTCGATTACCGCACCGGGCGTATGCATGACATGAAACGCATTACCGATCTTGCCCATAATGCGGGTGCGATTGTGATCTGGGATCTGGCGCATTCGGCGGGGGCGGTTCCGGTTGACCTGACCGGATGTAACGCGGATTTCGCTGTTGGCTGCACCTATAAATATCTTAATGGCGGCCCCGGTGCCCCGGCATTTATTTATGTCCGGCCCGATCACGCCAAAACCATCCGACCGGCATTGTCTGGATGGTTGGGCCATGCTGCCCCATTTGACTTTGACCGTGATTATACCCCGGCACCGGATGTTTCACGCATGCGGGTTGGCACTCCACCGGTTATTCAGATGACGGTGCTTGAAGAAGCCATGAAGGCATGGGACGGCGTTGACATGGCTGATATCCGCACACGCAGTATCGAGCTGTGCGAGCAGTTTATCGCGGGTGTTGAAGCATCCTGTTCGATGCTGGAACTGGCAAGCCCGCGTGATCCACAACACCGTGGTTCACAGGTATCGTTCAAATTTGATGACGGATATGCCGTGATGCAGGCCTTGATCGCGCGCGGCGTGATTGGTGATTTCCGCGCACCTGATATCATTCGTTTCGGGTTTACCCCACTTTATATCGATAATGGTGATGTCGATGGTGCGGTTAAAATTCTGGCCGAGATCATGGAAACCAAATCATGGGATCAGCCAGAATTCCATAAACGCAACGCGGTGACCTGATCATGGCCAAACAAACCAAACCATATGATCCCAGCACCGAAGGCGCACGAACGGATTTTTCAGATCAGATGTCCTATGGCGATTACCTGTCGCTTGATGCGATCCTGACCGCCCAGCATCCCAAATCTGATGCCCATGACGAAATGCTGTTTATCATTCAGCATCAAACGTCCGAGCTTTGGATGAAACTTGCGATCCGTGAAATCAGTGCGGCCCGCACCGTCATGGGCGAGGGTGATTTCCGCCCGGCATTTAAGATGCTGGCGCGTGTGTCGCGGATTTTCGAGCAGCTCAACAACGCATGGGACGTGTTGCGCACCATGACGCCAAGCGACTATACGACGTTTCGCGATGCGCTTGGTCCGTCATCGGGGTTTCAGTCCCATCAGTATCGTCAGATCGAGTTCATGCTGGGCAACCGCAATCACGCGATGTTACGCCCGCATGCCCATCGCGAAGATATTCTTGAGTTGCTGAAACAAGAACTGGCAACGCCCAGTCTGTATGATGCGGCGTTGGGTCTTTTGGCGGGCGAAGGCATTGATCTTCCCGATCATGTTCTTGGACGTGATGTCACACAGCCCTATACGCCAGATGACGCCGTGATTGCGGCCTGGCACAAGGTTTACAGCAATCCAACCAAATACTGGTCGCTGTATGAACTGGCTGAAAAGCTGGTGGATTTTGAAGACTACTTCCGTCGCTGGCGCTTTAACCATGTGACCACGGTCGAACGCGTTATTGGTTTTAAACGCGGGACCGGTGGCACGGGTGGCGTCAGTTACCTTAAGAAAATGCTGGAAGTAGAACTGTTTCCGGAACTCTGGCGGGTGCGAACCACGCTTTGAGGATGGACGGGCATGATGCAAATACTGCAAGATCAGGGGCAGGCATCAAGTTCGTTAAAACCACGACGCACAAAGACATAAATGTCGTGGGATCAACGTGTTGCTAAACGAATAAAATGTATAAACACGGAGGCTTAAATGAAGGGTATTAAGACAACCATTGCAGCTGTTGCTGCGTTGTTTGTTGCTGGGGCGGCGCAGGCCGATCCGGTAAAGGTAGGCATGATCACCACACTTTCGGGCGGTGGTGCCAGTTTGGGTATTGATGCACGTGACGGCTTTATGCTGGCTGTCAAACAAGCAAACAATCCCGATCTGGAAGTCGTGATCGAAGATGATCAGCGCAAACCGGACGTCGCTGTCCAGCTTGCTGATAAAATGATCCAGCAGGAAAAGGTTGATGTTCTGACCGGTATTATCTGGTCGAACCTTGCCATGGCTGTGGTGCCGTCCGCGGTTGCACAGGACAAATTCTATCTGTCCGTCAATGCGGCACCGTCGCAGTTGGCAGGCAAAGGCTGTAACGCGAACTATTTCAGCGTTTCTTACCAGAATGACAACCTGCACGAAGCAGCCGGTGGCTATGCGTCGAGTGCCGGGTATGAAAACGCCTTTATCCTCGCACCGAACTATCCGGCGGGTAAAGATTCTCTGGCTGGGTTCAAACGCTTCTTCTTTGGCGACATCGCAGGCGAAGTTTACACCAAGCTTGGTCAGACAGATTACGCCGCCGAAATCGCGGAAATCCGTGCTTCGGGTGCTGACAGCGTCTTCTTCTTCCTGCCGGGCGGCATGGGCATTGCGTTCATGAAACAGTATGCTCAGTCGGGTGTGGATATTCCGCTGATCGGTCCGGCATTTTCGATGGATCAGGGCATTCTTGGTGCAGTTGGTGATGCAGCTCTTGGTGTGAAAAACACCTCGAACTGGTCAAAAGACATCGACAACGCGACCAACAAGGCATTCGTTGAAAGCTTCGTTGCTGAATATGACCGTCTGCCGTCGCTCTATGCGTCTTATGGTTTTGACACTGCAAACCTGCTGCTGTCGGCGATGGGCAAAGCAAATGTCAACGACAAGGAAGCATTCCGCGATGCGTTGCGGGCGGCTGATTTCAATTCGGTCCGTGGCAAGTTTGTCTTTGGTCCGAACCAGCATCCGATTCAGGACATCTATGTCCGTGAAGTCGTTAAAGAAGGCGACGTTCTGACCAATAAGATCGTTGGCGTTGCCCTTAAAGATCATGCCGATTCCTATGCATCGGAATGCTCGATGTAATCACGGGCTGACAAGTCGGTGGGGGCCGTTGCCCATAATGGTTTACGGCCCCCGACTACCTTGTGACGGAGTTTCCAATAATGTTCACTCTTTTCCTGGAGCAGCTGCTAAACGGCCTTCAGTCCGGTGTGATGCTGTTTTTGATGGCATCTGGGCTGACGCTTGTTTTCGGTGTGATGGGTCTGATTAATCTGGCCCATGGCTCGCTCTATATGGTTGGCGCATTTGCCTGTGCGGCAGTTGCTGCATGGACCGGTTCGTTCTGGCTTGGTCTGATGGCCAGCCTGATGGCGGCGGCCATTGCCGGTGCGCTGGTTGAGATACTGATTATTCGCCGTCTTTATAACCGTGATCACCTTGATCAGGTTTTGGCGACTTTTGCCCTTATTTTGATTTTTTCCGAAGGCACACGCTGGATTTTCGGATCCTTCCCATTGTTTCTAAGCGTTCCTGAATTCCTGACGGGCACTGTTGTGATGCCCGGTGATTTCCAATATCCGCTGTTCCGTCTTGCCATCATTATTGCCGGTTTTGCTGTGGCGGCGGGCTTGTTCCTGTTGATTGGTAAAACCCGTCTTGGCATTCGCATTCGTGCGGGTGAAGCTGATCGCGGCATGATCGCCGCCTTGGGGGTGGATATTGATCGCCTTTATACAATTGTCTTTGCCCTTGGTGCGGCTTTGGCCGGGCTTGCCGGTGCCTTTGTCGGCACGACCCAGTCGGTTCAGGTCGGTATGGGCGAGCCGGTGCTTATTCTAGCATTCGTTGTGATTGTGATTGGCGGCATTGGTTCGATCAAGGGCGCGCTGGTCGGATCCCTTCTTGTTGGCTTTACCGATACGATGGGGCGGTTTTTGTTGCCCCATGCGTTTGCAACCTTTCTTGATCCGGCAAGTGCGACGGCCATTGGGTCCGCCCTTGCATCGATGTTGATTTATATCGTTATGGCGCTGGTTCTGTTCCTGCGGCCAAGCGGTTTGTTCGGGACGGAAGCCTGATATGACCATGAACCGCGAAACCTTTATCAACTGTATCCTTGGTCTGGCGCTGGTGATTGTTCCATTGATTGCGCTGGGCATGGATGAGCCGTTCATCATTACCCTAGCGACCAAGGTGGCCATTTTTGCCATGGCGGGGGTAGGCCTTAACCTTGTGCTTGGCTATGGCGGGCTTGTGTCGTTTGGCCATGCGGCGTTCTTCGGAATTGGCGGCTATGCGGCGGGCATCCTTGCCAGCCATGCGCTGAATTACGAACCGATCATGACATGGCCGTTCGAGATCGAAGGCACGACCCAGATGATCATTATCTGGATTGTCGCGCTGCTGGCATCGGCGATTATTGCCTTGGCTATTGGGGCGATTACGCTGCGCACAAGCGGCGTTTATTTCATCATGATCACGCTGGCGTTTGCGCAGATGATCTATTATTTCGCGATTTCCTGGCCTGCATATGGCGGGGAAGACGGCCTGTCGATCTATGTGCGCAACGGGTTCCCGGGGCTCAATACCCTTGATCCGATCAGTTATTTTGCACTCTGTGCCGTGATGCTGGGTCTTGCGATCGCATTTTCGGCCGTTTTGATCCGTTCGCGGTTTGGGTTAGCCCTTCAGGGCGCGCGCCAGAACAGCCAGCGTATGACGGCCGTGGGGATTGCACCGTTTCGCATCCGTCTGGTGGCGTTTGTGATTTCAGCGATGATCACGGCGTTGGCCGGCGCACTTTATGCCGACCTCAACCGTTTTGTTAGCCCGTCGATGATGTCTTGGCATATGTCAGGTGAAATCATGGTGTTTGTCATTCTCGGTGGGGTTGGGCGCTTGTTCGGCCCGCTGGCTGGGGCGGGGCTGTACATTATTCTTGAACATCTGCTTGGTGGGGTTTGGGAATTCTGGCAATTGCCGCTGGGTGTGTTGTTGCTCATCGTGGTTTTGTTCGCGCGCGGTGGCCTTGTCGGTGTTTTGGCGGGGGAACGCAAACATGTCTGATCCCATTCTTTCACTGTCAAACATCACCAAGCAGTTTGGGTCCCTTCTGGCTAGTGACAGCGTAACGCTTGATCTGCGTGCGGGGGAAATCCACGCACTGATCGGGCCGAACGGGGCGGGAAAATCCACCCTGATCAAACAGATCGCGGGCGAGATCAAATCTGATAGCGGTGACATTCATTTTAACGGTCAGCACATTAATGCCTTGGACGCGGTCCAACGGTCGCGCATGGGCCTTGCCAGAACGTTTCAGGTGTCGTCCCTGATGCCGGAGTTCTCGGTTCTGCAGAACGTGATGCTCGCTCGCCAGTCAGTCAGCGGGAAGGTCTTTCGTTTCTTCCGCCCGGTGCTGAGTGACAAGTCGCTTGTAGAACCGGCAATGGCGCAGCTCGAGCGGGTTGGACTTGCGGATCGTGCGGAAATGCGCGCGGCCGATATTTCACATGGCGAACGTCGTCAGTTGGAAATGGCGGTGGCTCTTGCCCTTGAACCACGTGCATTTCTTTTGGATGAACCGATGGCGGGCATGGGACCAGAGGGCTCCAAACGTCTGACCGGTTTCCTTGATGGTTTGCGCGCACAGGCCCCGATCCTTTTGGTCGAACATGACATGGATGCGGTTTTTGCCTTGGCCGACCGGATTTCGGTTCTGGTTTATGGCCGTGTCATTGCGACCGGTACCGTTGATGACATTCGCGGGAATGATGATGTCAAACGTGCCTATCTCGGGGAGGAAGCCTGATATGTCTGCACTTCTCGAACTTAGTGGCGTGACCGCGTTTTACGGCGCATCGCAGGCCTTGTTTGGTATTGATCTGTCGCTTAATGAAGGCGAAGCCGTCGCCCTTATGGGGCGTAATGGGATGGGCAAAACGACCACGATCAAGACCATCTGTCGCATGATGGAACATCGCGATGGGTCAATCCGCTTTGCCGGACAGGACTTGACAAAAATGCCATCGCACAAAGCGGCCCGCTTGGGGCTTGGTCTGGTGCCCGAAGGCCGCCGATGCTTTGCCCGTTTAACCGTCATGGAAAACCTGATTGCGGCTGCTCGTCCGGGTGAATGGGATTTCGACCGGGTGGCGGGCCTGTTTCCACGTCTTGCCGAACGGCGGGAGCAAAAGGCGATGACACTTTCGGGCGGTGAACAGCAGATGTTGGCCATTGGCCGTGCGCTGATGACCAACCCGCGCCTTTTGATACTGGATGAAGCGACAGAGGGGCTCGCCCCGGTTGTCCGTCAGGAAATCTGGGCGGCAATCAATCAGCTTAAGCAATCAGGTCTGACCATTTTGGTGGTGGATAAGTCGCTTAAGGAACTTTCGGGTGTCGCGGATCGCTATGTGATTGTCGAAAAGGGCGTTACCGCCTGGAGCGGTGCGGTCAATGAACTGACCGATGCGCTTGCTGACCGGTATTTGGGGGTCTGATATGGCGGTGTTTACCTATCTGCAAAAGGTCCTTTTTCAGCATTGTGATCCAGCCGGGATTGTCTTTTATCCCCGCTATTTCGAGATGGTGAACGCCACGGTCGAAGAATGGTTCGATGTCGTGATTGGCTGTGGTTTTCCAACCATGCACGGGCCGATGCAGGTGGCTGTTCCAACCGCGGGGCTCAGCATTGCCTTTACCGCACCAAGCATGCTTGGCGATCAGCTTGAGTTTCGTCTAACACCGCTTCGGATCGGACGGTCTAGCTTGGAGCTGGAAATAACCGCGCATTCGGGGGACGAGCAACGCCTGAAAACAACGCTCACACTGGTGTTTACGAAAAGAGGCGCCGGAAAGTCAGTGGCATGGCCCGATGATTTGCGTGCCAAAATCGAAAAAGAAATCAATCAAGTGGTAGAAAAAAATGCATAAAATCGTTCAGCCAGATGGATGGAAAGAGCCCAAGGGATACGCAAACGGTGTGTTGGCAGAAGGTGCCACGTTGTATATCGGAGGACAGATTGGCTGGAACGCTGATCAGGTTTTCGTTGCCAAGGATTTCGTCGGCCAGATGGAACAGGCGCTGATCAATATTCTGGCCGTTCTGGAAGCAGGTGGGGGCAGTCCGGAGCATCTGACGCGATTGACATGGTATGTCACCGACAAACAGGAATATCTCGCCAAACAGCGCGAAGTCGGCCAGGCCTATCGCCGCGTCCTTGGCAAGAATTTCCCGGCGATGACCATGGTGGTGGTCAGCGCACTGGTCGAAGACGAAGCCATGATCGAGATCGAAGCAACCGCTGTGATCCCGAAGTAAGCCGCTGTCAGTCTACAGGCCAGATGAACGCAACAAAGGGCAGCATAACGCTGCCCTTTGTTGCGTTTGGGTTGAGGCTCTTTGCGGGGATCTATATCGGTGTCATCAACGGTTTTGCTTTTAGTGTCGCCGTGAACTAAGATTTTAAAAAATAAAAACAAGTTGTAGCGGAGAACCATCATGCGATCGACTGCATTGGACGCATCTGACGGGCGCGCACCCGCGGTTGGCAATGACGATAGTTTCGCCAGACCGGGACCGGAATTTGGTCCGTGGCTGGAAAAGGCATCGATACTAGTTGTCGATGACGAACCGGGTATGCGCAATTTCTTGGTCCGGACTCTGGGTCCACGTGCGAAGATGGTCGAAGAAGCCGCCGATTGCGAAGAAGCCTCTGCCAAGCTTGATCAGCATCATTTTGATGTGGTGATCCTTGATAACATCATGCCGGGCAAAAGCGGGGTCGAATGGCTGACCGAGCAGCGCGAAATCGGCTTTTTCTCCGACGCAATCCTGATGACCGCCTATGCCGATCTTGATACCGCGATCAAGGCATTGCGGGCCGGTGCAGTTGATTTTGTCCTGAAACCATTTCGATCCAATCAGATTTTAAACGCGGTAGCGCGGTGTCTTGATCGGATGCGGTTGCGCCGTGAAAACCATGTTTTGCGTCATGAATTGCGCGCAACGTCCGATCATGTGTTGCTGCGTGATAGGCTGATTGGCTATTCCCCGCAAATTCAGGAAATCCGCGAAACCATTGCCCGTGTTGCACCCTTGCCAACGTCAATCCTGATTTCCGGGCAAAGTGGTACTGGTAAGGAAGTCACCGCGCGCTCCTTGCATGCATTATCGGATCGGGCGGAAAAACCGTTTGTGCCGATTAACTGTGCCGCGATTCAGTCCGAGATGATTGAGGCCGAACTGTTTGGTCATGTCAAAGGCGCTTTTACCGGCGCGCACTCCGCCCGTGACGGGCTTTTTATGCATGCACAGGGCGGGACATTGTTTTTGGATGAAGTCGGTGAACTGTCACTGGCCACCCAAAGCAAACTTTTACGCGCCATCGAAAGCCGCCGTATCCGCCCCGTGGGGGCGGAACGCGAGGCGCCGGTCGATTTGCGCTTTGTCTTTGCCACCAATGCGAATTTGGAAAAAGAAGTCGAAGCAGGCCGTTTTCGCGCAGATTTGTTTTACCGCATCAATGTCATGCATATCGAAATGCCGCCACTTCATGATCGCGGCGATGATGTGCTTGAACTTGCCAATCTGTTTATGACCAAGTTGTCCAAGCAGCTTGGTGTGCGTCAGGTGCCCATGGATGGGGCGGTTCGCGCTGGATTGACCCGATATGGCTGGCCGGGGAACGTGCGTGAATTGCGCAACCTGATCGAACGCACCCTCATCCTTGGGCGGTTCCCCGATGAGTTTCGTGACGAACGCGCCGATCAGGGATCACAAGCGGACGGCGACGAGACACTTGATGAAATGGAACGCCGTCACATTCTGGCGATGCTGCATAAAACCGGGGGTAATCGCAACGAAGCGTCGCGGCGTCTTGGTGTGTCGCGCAAGACCATTGATCGTAAATGTGCCAGCTGGGATCTGTGATGAAGCTGTTTGGCCGGTCGGTCTCGCCGCGACCAAAACGCACAAGATCGGTTCGCTTTAAGCTTTTGGCGATTGCGCTCTTGCCAACACTGGTCATCTTGCCACTGTTGCTTGGCGTGATGATGGTACGCTGGAATTCAAAGTTTGATGCGCTTTTGACCTCCAAGGTCAGTGGTGATTTGACAATTGCCCATCAGTATTTCTCCCATATTCTCGACAATACCGGCGAGCAGATACAGTCGCTGGGGCAATCGGTTGCCTTTCGCACGGTTTTGATGTCGGGTAACCCGGATGCGGTCCATGATTTGCTCGTCAGCCATCAGGAGGACCTTGGGCTTGATTTCCTCTATCTGATTGATGGTGATAACACAGGGCCTGATACTGACACCGCTATTCACTGGCCGGTGATTGCATCGGCCTTTGCCGGGGTGGCGTCGACCAGTATCGATATTTTCAGCAATGCCGACCTTGCTGCGATCTCGCCGGATTTGGCTGCACGTGCACGGCTTGATCTGGTTGAAACGCCAAATGCCGTGCCGACCACCCGCGATACCGAAACGCGGGGCATGGTGGTTCACTCGGCAAGTCACGTCAGTTTGCCAAGCGGCAGGGACGGGGCACTGGTCGGTGGTATTTTGCTCAATCAGAATTTGAGCTTTATCGATACGATCAACGATCTTGTCTATCGCCAAAGCAGCTTGCCCGAAGGCAGCCAAGGTACGGCCACCCTTTTCCTTGATGATGTCCGGGTCAGCACAAACGTTCGCCTGTTTGCCGACCGCCGTGCGTTGGGGACACGGGTATCGAGTATCGTGCGCAAAACTGTACTTGAAGATGGCAAAGTCTGGCTGGATCGGGCCTTTGTCGTCAATGACTGGTATATTTCGGCCTATGAACCGATCAAAGACAGTTTTGGCAAGCGGGTCGGGATGCTTTATGTCGGTTTTCTTGAAGCCCCCTTTGCCCAGACCAAATATGAAAGCCTTCTGATCATCATCGGGGCGTTTTTGTTTGTCGCGGCTTTGTCGGTTCCGATTTTCCTGCGCTGGGCGCGCGGTATTTTCAAACCGCTTGAACGCATGACCAACACCATTGGACTGGTCGAAAGTGGTGATTTTTCTGCCCGCACCAACCTTAGTCAGGCGCAGGACGAAATTTCACTGGTGGCCGAACATCTTGATGATCTGCTTGATCAGGTGCAGGAACGCGATAAACGCCTGCGGTCCTGGAATGATCAGCTTAATGCAAGGGTGGATGCGCGCACCAGCGAGTTGCGCGAAGCCAACCGGCAACTGGAATCCACAACCAAACAGCTGATCATGTCCGAAAAACTGGCCGCGATTGGCGAAATTACCGCCGGGGTCGCGCATGAAATCAACAATCCGATTGCGGTTCTGCAGGGAAATTTGGATGTGCTCCGCGATCTTTTGGGCGAGCATGGCAAAATTGCCACGACCGAGTTCCGCCTGATTGACGAACAGGTCAACCGCATTAATCTGATCGTGACCAAGCTTCTGCAGTTCGCCAAACCCGAAGAATATGCAGGCTATGTTGAACGACATGTTGTCGGACAGGTGATTGATGATTGCCTGCCCCTTGTTCAGCATCTGCTAGGTAAGGCCGATATTGACGTGGTGCGTCAAAGCACCGCCGCTCGGTTAGTGTTAATGAACCGAACTGAATTGCAGCAAGTGTTGGTCAATCTGATGGTCAATGCCCTGCACGCCATGCCCGAAAGCGGCCAACTCACCCTGACGGACGCAGATGTCGATTTTGGCAGTAAGCCCGGCATTCAGATTACCGTTGGCGATACAGGCACAGGCATGGATGCGGATGTTTTGAACCGGATATTTGATCCGTTCTATACCACCAAACGTCGCGAAGGGACCGGCCTTGGATTGTCCATCAGCAAGACATTGATTGATCGCCAAGGCGGGCATATGCGGGTGGAAAGCACGCCCGGAAAGGGCACCACATTCACCATCTGGCTACCCGAAGCAGATTAAATGCACCATGCTTTGGTGCAGGATTTCAGGTATCCCGCCGCAACCATTCCTTTTTCAGGATGGCATACTGAAACGTGTTTTCGTATTTCGGCGTGCCGTCAGGGTTTTTAACAAACGAAATAAACTCCATAAAGCAGGCCTCTTTGCGCATACCAAGTTTTTCGCAAAGCTTTTGTGATTTGAAATTGTCATCCTCGACATAGGCATAAAGCCGTCTTGCGTCGCATTGCGTAAACAAATGCTCGAACAACGCACGGGCGCTTTCAGTGGCGTATCCCTTGCCTTGCACCTTTTCATTGAAGTTCCAGCCCACGGAATAGGTGTCGGCTTTGTGCTGGTCCTCTTGATGGAGCATTAGTTCACCAATTAAAGCGCCTGTATCTTTTAGGCACACGGCAAGACAAGATGCATCATCTGCGCGCTTTTGGGCTTTGACCTTTGCTTCTTCCAACGTCGTGACTTTGTCACTCATAAAGCAATTTACCCGTGGGTTTGAGATATACTCAAAAAGTTCGGCGGCATCGACTTCATCAAAACGCCTGATAATCAACCGATCGGTCACGATGTTGCGCATGGGGTTCCTTCGTTTCTTGGTCTACCGTGAAAGTACGCGCGCCTGATCTTAATGGCTTTAAAACCAGAATGATGGCGTTAAAACCAGAATGAAAATGTTATCGCCCTAAGGGATGATCAGCTTCACCGTTTGGGCTTTTCCGTTGAAATTGCTGCGCGTGCGAGTGGACATTTTGTCCGGTTTCACTTTTTTCTAATTCAAATGTTTGGACATTTTGTCCGTACGCGTGCGCTGCAGCACGATGATTTCCCGTGTGAAAATGACAGAAAATCAATCAAAACGCGCAATGGCATGGCGATTGCTGCCATTCCGGTCTGACGTCTGCCTGTGTTTGCTGCGCACCATTGCGCCAAACACGATGGGTTAGGCGCAAAAGAAGTTATTAAGACCGGGAGGGAATAACTTTATGTTTGATCGGCTCAAAAAAGAACACATCGTCGCGGACGATGATTTTAACCGCTGGAAAGTTCCACCAGCATCCATCGCTATTCATCTATGCATCGGTTCTGTTTATGCTTGGAGCATCTTTAACCCGCCTTTGATCAAGGAATTTGGCGTGGTTGCGGCAAGCTCGGGTGACTGGGGTTTGCAATCGGTTGTCTGGATTTTCTCTGTTGCCATTGTGTTTCTTGGTCTTGCGGCTGCCTTTGGTGGCAAGTGGCTTGAAGAAGTCGGGCCCCGCATGGTCGGCGTTGTTGCCGCATTCTGCTGGGGCGGGGGCTTCATTATTGGCGGGCTTGGTATTGCATCCCACCAATTGTGGCTGGTCTATCTTGGCTATGGCGTGATTGGCGGTTGCGGGCTTGGCCTTGGCTATGTATCGCCGGTCTCAACCCTGATCCGCTGGTTCCCGGATCGGCGCGGTATGGCAACCGGCATGGCCATTATGGGCTTTGGCGGTGGTGCGATGATCGCAACCCCGATCAAGGAAGGCCTGCTTTCGGTCTTCTATAAGGTCCCGGAATATCTTGGCCCGGAAAGTGCTGTGAACCTTGTTACCGAAGGTGGCAAGCGGATGGCAGAAGTCGGCGGCCAGATGGTCGAAGTCGTTGTTGCCGGCGCGGCACAGGTGGCAGCAGCCCCGGTTCCAATTGAAGAAGGCGTTTATGTTGCTGGAACCGGTAATACCGGTGCAGCCGCGACATTCTTTACCCTTGGCGTTGCCTATTTCATCGTCATGATCATTGCATCTTTCTCCTACCGTGTCCCGCGCGAAGGCTGGTTGCCAAAAGGCTGGACCCCGCCGACTGCGGATACCGCGTCCAAACGCATGATTACGCATAACAACGTTCACATTGATCAGGCGCTTAAAACCCCGCAGTTCTATCTTTTGTGGATTGTGCTGTGCTTTAACGTGACCGCCGGTATCGGGGTGATTGGTGTTGCCAAAACCATGATGTTTGAAATCTTTGGCACGACATTGCCACTGGTGGTCAACTCGGCCTTTGCTGCGACCTATGTGTTTATGATTTCGGTCTTTAACATGTGTGGTCGGTTCTTCTGGGCATCAATGTCTGACTATATCGGGCGTAAGAACACCTATTATTGCTTCTTCATTCTCGGTATCGCTCTTTATCTGTCGATCCCGTTCTCCGCAGAACAGGTCAGCATCAATCCGGCTGTGACCTATCTCGTAATGTTCTATGCCGCAACCATGATCATCTTCACGATGTATGGCGGTGGCTTTGCAACCATCCCGGCCTATCTTGCCGATATCTTTGGTACCAAATATGTCGGTGGCATCCATGGTCGTCTTCTGACCGCTTGGAGTACCGCGGGTGTGCTTGGTCCGTTGGCGATTACCCAGTTGCGTCAAACCTCGGTCACCAGTTCGATCAAGGATCTGGCAGCCAAAATTGACCCGGCAGCCTTCCAGGCCAAATTTGGCGCAGGTATTGAGCAGCTCGACCAACTGGTTGCGGCGAAAACCGTTACAATTGGTCGTCTTATGGAAATCGCACCGGCCGGAACGGTCGATCCGACGTCCAGTCTTTATAACACCACCATGTATGCCATGGCGGCCCTGTTGGCGATTGCTTTGGTTGCCAACAAACTGGTCCGTCCGATTGATGACAAGCATTACATGGAAACACAGGAAAGCGGTTCAGGCGCAAAAGCAGCGTCCGAAGCGTAATCAGGCCCCAGGAACCGACCACTGTACCCGTGGTCGGTTCCGTCGGGTTGGCGTTCTGTCTGTCTGCCAACCCGCGTCCTGTTGCAGGAATAACCTTTTGGTCTGTAGGGGCAATCGGTTATCCTGCAACAAGGGCACTTTGCATGTATGAAGGCTGTCTGATTGGCTGTTCGATGGTGCCAGACAGCAAACTTAAGACAGCACCCAATGTCACAAAGCGCATCGCATCTTTCGATGCCGGATACAAAATGATCGATAAACTCGAAATGTTTATGGTGCTCGCCCGTGAGCAGCATTTTGGCCATGCCGCCGAACACTGCGGCGTGACACAGCCAACGCTGTCCAGTGCGCTGCGTCAGCTTGAAGATCACCTTGGTGTTGTGCTGGTCAAGCGCGGATCACGGTATCAAGGCCTAACCCCCGAAGGTGAACGTGTTCTGGAATGGGCGCGCCATATTGTTGGCAGCACGCGTTCGATGCGCGATGAAATGCGCGCCATGCGGTTTGGCCTGACCGGGCAAGTGCAGATTGCCGTTATCCCCACCGCCCTTTCGATGGTTCAGGAACTGACAACCCCGTTTCGTGAAAAGCATCCCGATGTGACCTTTGCGGTTTTGTCGCGGACGTCGACCGAAATTCAGGCATTGCTGGATAATCTGCAAATCGATGTCGGGATTACTTACCTTGATAACGAACCGCTGGGGCGGGTGACGTCGATCCCGCTTTATTACGAACGCTATCATCTGGTGACATCGAATTTCGCCGATATCGGGGACCGTGATAGCATTACCTGGCAAGAAGCGGCGAAGTTTCCGCTTTGTCTGCTGACACCTGATATGCAGAACCGGCGGATTATCAATCAGCATCTCAGCGAGGCCGGGGCAAAGATCAGCCCGACACTTGAAAGTGATTCGATGATTGCCCTGTTTACCCATGTGCATACGGGAAACTGGGCCAGCATCATGCCGGTTAAAATGATCAAGGAATTCAGCATACATGACCGGGTCAAATCGATCCCGATTGTGGAGCCTGATGCTGCCCACCTTGTCGGGATGATTGCGGTCAAGCGTGAACCGGCAACGCCGGTGGTTTCGGCCTTGTTGAAAGAAGCCAAGCTGTTGTCGGAACTCGAACGGGCGTGAAAACCGCTTGATAGGTTTACGCTATCGCGTAACGGGACGGCTTTATTGAACCGACGATGTATATCGCTGACACTACAAAGAACAATAAGAAATTCAATAGACTGCTTAGTGAGAGAGGCTGGCATGTCAAATCAGACCGAGGAACAAAACGTCCGGGTTGCGGCTATTTGCGACCAGATGTCGGGGCTCGAAGGCCCATTGTTGCCAATCCTGCATGAAGTGCAGGAAGAATTCGGGCATATTCCCGATGGCGCACTTCAAACCATTTCCAAAAAACTCAACCTCAGCCGGGCGGAAGTCCATGGGGTTGCCAGTTTCTATCATGATTTCCGCGAAGAGAAAGCGGGCAAGCATGTGATTAAAATCTGCCGGGCGGAAGCCTGTCAGGCAATGGGGGCCGATGATCTTGGCGATCATGCCAAAAGCCGCCTTAAAGTCGATTGGTCGCAAACAACCATCGATCACAAAGTCACGCTTGAACCAGTTTTCTGCCTTGGTCTGTGTGCCTGTGCACCGGCGGCCATGGTCGATGGCAAGGTGGTTGGTCGGGTCAGTAAAGATCGCATGAACCGCATTCTCGATGAGGTGGGATCATGAGTATCAAAGTTTATGTTCCGCTAGACTCCGGCTCTGTCGCCCTTGGTGCAGATGATGTCGCATCCGCGATCGCCCAAAAGGCCACAACAGCCGGCGCAGATGTCAAAGTCGTGCGCAACGGATCGTTTGGCATGTATTGGCTTGAGCCGATGGTCGAGGTCGAAACATCGCATGGTCGTGTGGCCTATGGTCCGGTAACGCCCGAAGATGTTGATGCCTTGTTCGCATCCGATTTCCTGACCGGTGGCGAGCACAAGCTTTATCTTGGTCGGACCGAAAACATCCCGTTCCTCAAAAGCCAGACGCGCCTGACATTCCAGCGCTGTGGTTTTATCGATCCGGTGTCGCTTGATGATTACCGCAAATATGACGGGCTGACCGGGCTTAAAAACGCGCTAAAAATGACGGACGCCGAAATCGTTAAGGCCGTGACCGATAGTGGCCTTCGCGGGCGTGGCGGAGCCGGTTTCCCCACGGGGATTAAGTGGAACACGGTGCGCGAAGCACCCGGTGAACAGAAATACATTGTCTGCAACGCCGATGAGGGCGACAGCGGTACGTTTGCTGATCGCATGATCATGGAAGGCGAGCCGTTTGTTCTGATCGAAGGCATGATCATTGCCGGTTTGGCGACCGGGGCGACCAAGGGATATGTCTATACCCGGTCGGAATATCCTGCTGCTATCCGCATCATGAACGAGGCGATTGAGGTTGCCCGTGCGGCCGGTCTTCTTGGTGATAACATCCTTGGTTCAGGCAAGGTGTTTGACATGGAAGTCCGCATGGGTGCGGGCGCTTATGTCTGCGGCGAAGAAACCTCGCTTCTCAACAGCATGGAAGGCAAGCGCGGTGTTGTCCGTGCCAAGCCACCACTGCCAGCACTCGAAGGGTTCATGGGCCGTCCAACTGTTGTTAACAATGTGATCTCGCTCTGTTCGGTTCCAGTTATTCTGGAAAAGGGGGCAGATTATTATCGTGATTTCGGCATGGGCCGGTCGCGTGGTACCATTCCGATACAGATTGCCGGGAACGTCAAGCATGGCGGGCTTTATGAGGTCGGCTTTGGCCTGACCCTTGGCGAGATTGTCGAACAAATCGGCAGTGGGACAGCCACCGGACGCCCGATTAAGGCCGTTCAGGTTGGTGGCCCGTTGGGGGCCTATTTCCCCAAGGAGCTCTTTGATACGCCGTTTGACTACGAAGAATTCGCCAAGCGCGATGGCCTGATCGGGCATGCTGGCGTTGTTGTCTTTGATGACACTGTTGATCTGATGAAGCAGGCCCGGTTTGCCATGGAATTCTGTGCAATTGAATCGTGTGGTAAATGCACGCCATGCCGCATCGGATCAATTCGGGGCACCGAAGTTGTCGATAAGCTGGCACGCGGCGAAGACCCCGAATTGCAGATCGAATTGCTGACCGATCTTTGTAACACCATGAAGTTCGGCTCGTTGTGCGCCTTGGGTGGGTTTACCCCTTATCCGGTGATGAGCGCACTGACCCATTTCCCTGATGATTTCAAGCCTCATGCGCTTGACATAGCTGCGGAGTGAAAACGATGTCCTTGATCAAAGAAGTCGACTATGGAACCCCAGCTTCCCACTCGGAAAAGACCGTCACGCTGACCATTGATGGTAACAATGTGACCGTGCCCGAGGGCACATCTGTCATGCGCGCCTCGATGGAGGCAGGCATTCAGGTTCCCAAGCTTTGCGCGACCGATATGGTCGATGCGTTTGGTTCCTGCCGCCTGTGTCTGGTTGAGGTCGAAGGCCGTAACGGCACGCCATCATCCTGCACCACACCGGCGACAGACGGCATGGTGGTGCGCACCCAAACGGACCGTTTGAAGAAAATCCGCAAAGGCGTGATGGAGCTTTATATCTCTGACCATCCGCTTGATTGCCTGACCTGTGCGGCCAATGGCGATTGCGAACTTCAGGACATGGCCGGTGCCGTTGGCCTGCGCGATGTGCGCTACGGCTATGACGGTGGCAACCATGTGAAGGTCCGCGACAATGGCGAAGAAAATCCGCGCTATATGGCAAAGGATGAAACCAACCCGTACTTCACTTATGACCCGTCGAAATGCATTGTCTGTTCGCGCTGTGTACGTGCCTGCGAAGAAGTGCAGGGCACCTTTGCGCTGACCATCGAAGGACGCGGGTTTGAAAGCCGCGTGTCACCGGGTATGCACGAAGATTTCCTTGATTCTGAATGCGTGTCATGTGGTGCCTGTGTTCAGGCCTGCCCAACCGCGACCTTGCAGGAAAAATCTGTCATTGAAATTGGTCAGCCGGAACATTCTGTTGTCACCACCTGTGCGTATTGCGGGGTCGGCTGTTCGTTCAAGGCGGAAATGCGCGGCGAAGAATTGGTGCGCATGGTCCCGTATAAAGACGGCAAAGCCAACCGTGGGCATTCCTGTGTCAAAGGGCGATTTGCCTATGGCTATGCCAACCATAAGGACCGCATCCTTAACCCGATGATCCGTGAAAATACCTCGGACCCTTGGCAGGAAGTTAGCTGGGAAGAGGCCCTTCGCTTTACCGCCGACAAATTCCGGTCCATTCAGGCCCAATATGGTAAAGGTGCGATTGGGGGCATCACGTCATCGCGCTGCACGAACGAGGAAACCTTCCTTGTTCAAAAACTGATCCGGGCCGGGTTTGGCAATAATAACGTCGATACCTGCGCGCGTGTGTGCCATTCGCCAACCGGCTATGGCCTGAAAACGACCTTTGGCACATCTGCCGGAACGCAGGATTTCGACAGTGTTGAACATACCGATGTTGTCATCCTGATCGGGGCCAACCCGACCGATGGTCATCCGGTGTTTGCGTCACGTTTGAAAAAGCGCCTGCGCGAAGGGGCGAAGCTGATCGTCATTGATCCGCGTCGCATTGATCTTGTGCGGACCCCGCATGTTGAGGCCGTTGCCCATGTCGCGTTGCGTCCGGGTACCAACGTTGCGGTTCTGACATCCTTGGCGCATGTGATCGTGACCGAGGGCTTGTTTGACGAGGCGTTTGTTCGTGAACGCTGTGACTGGGATGAGTTCCAGGATTGGGCAGCATTTGTGTCCGATCCGAAACACAGCCCCGAGGCCATTGCCGAAACGACTGGTGTGGATGGTGAAACCATGCGCACAGCTGCACGGGCATTTGCCACCGGTGGAAATGGTGCGATCTATTACGGGCTGGGGGTTACCGAACACAGCCAAGGCTCGACAACCGTCATGGCTATTGCCAACCTTGCTATGGCGACCGGGAACCTTGGTCGTCCGGGTGTTGGTGTGAACCCGCTGCGCGGTCAGAATAATGTGCAGGGTGCATGCGATATGGGGTCTTTCCCGCACGAACTGCCGGGTTATCGCCATATTCAGGACAGTGCGACCCGCGATATATTCGAAGATATCTGGGGTGTCAAACTTGATGACGAGCCGGGGCTTCGTATCCCCAATATGCTTGACGCGGCTGTCGAAGGCACATTCAAGGGGATTTACATTCAAGGTGAAGACATCCTCCAATCAGATCCTGATACCAAGCATGTCGCTGCTGGTTTGGCCGCGATGGAATGCGTTGTGGTCCATGACCTGTTCTTGAATGAAACAGCCAACCATGCCCATGTCTTCCTGCCCGGTTCGACCTTCCTTGAAAAGGACGGCACCTTTACCAACGCCGAACGCCGTATCAACCGGGTGCGCAAGGTCATGACGCCTATGAACGGTTTTGCCGACTGGGAAGTTACGCAAAATCTGGCGCGTGCCATGGGGCTTGACTGGCATTACACCCATCCGTCACAGGTGATGGATGAAATTGCCGCGACCACGCCAAGCTTTGCCAATGTGAATTATGACCTTCTCGAACGTGAAGGATCGGTTCAGTGGCCCTGTAATGACAAGGCGCCGAAAGGCACCCCGGTCATGCATATTGACGGCTTTGTCCGGGGTAAGGGCAAGTTTGTGGTGACGGAATATGTCGCCACGGATGAACGCACCGGGCCGCGCTTCCCGCTGCTTCTGACCACTGGGCGTATCCTTAGTCAGTATAATGTCGGGGCCCAAACCCGCCGCACGGCAAACACGACCTGGCATGAGGAAGATTTGCTTGAAATTCACCCTCATGATGCGGAGCAGCGTGGGGTGCGCGATGGCGATTGGATTCGTTTGACATCACGGTCGGGCGAAACGTCGCTTCGGGCGACAATTACCGACCGTGTCGCGCCGGGGGTGGTTTATACAACCTTCCACCATCCGGGCACTCAGGCGAACGTGATCACCACCGATTTTACCGACTGGGCGACCAACTGCCCGGAATATAAGGTAACTGCGGTGCAGGTCTCCTCGAGCAATGGACCGAGTGACTGGCAGGTCGAATATGACCGTCAGGCAGAACAATCGCGTCGCATTAAGCCACGTGTGGATGCGGCGGAATAAGATAAACTCCGCGCACTGTGTTAGGATCGAAAGAACCGCACAGTGCGCGGAAGTTCCGTGTAACGAAAAGTTTACAAGCAAAGAGTACGCACCAATGGCACCTGATAAGCTTGTCTATATGGCCAATCAGATCGCGACCTTTTTCAAATCCAAGCCCCACGACGAAGGTGTTGCGGGGGTGGCCGGGCATATCAGCGATTTTTGGGACCCACGCATGCGTAAGCAGCTATTTGACATGATTGCTGATGGGCATGATGGCTTCGAACCACTGGTTCTCGAAGCCGCTCCGGCGATACGCAAGGTCAAAGAAACCGCATGAAACCCAAATCATCAGACAATTATATTGTTGATGGTCGAGACCTTGATATGGCCCGCGCGGTGTCGCGTGATGACGGCAATGATGATGCGCCCATGATCTTGCAGCCGGAAATCCCGGCTGCATTGACCTTTAACGGGCAATCGCATGCAGTGATGATGGTGTCTCCGCATGATCTGGAAGATTTCATGGTCGGTTTTGCCCTGTCCGAAGGCATTGCCGATAATGTTTCCCAAATCACCTTGCGTGACGTGCGGAAAACCCTTCAGGGCTATGTGATTGAGGCCGATCTGCACGAAGACGTGTTTGACCGTCTTGAAGACCGCCAACGCACCCTTGAGGGGCGGTCGGGCTGTGGATTGTGCGGTGTACAATCGCTTGATGCGGTTTCAATGGATAAAATCGGCACGGTGACACCGGGCAATATGGCGCAGGATATCGTGTTGCGCGCGATTGACGCATTACCCGATCACCAGACCCGGAATCGCGAAGGCGGCGGGCTTTTGCATGCCAGCGCCTTTGTCGATGTTAGCGGTAACATCCAACTGGTCCGTGAAGATATCGGACGTCATAACGCGCTTGATAAAGTGTTGGGGGCAGTTGCCCGTCAGGGGATCGATACCACTGGTGGCTTTATCCTGATGACCAGCCGTTGTTCATACGAAATTGTGACCAAGACCGTGCAATGCGGGGTTGGGGGGCTTGTGACCCTGTCGGGGCCGACGTTGACGGCGGTGAATTTGGCGCGCCAAGCGGGACTTACCATGATATGTCGCGAACGGCGTGGGTTGTTTCGCCGGTTCGCCTGATATCAGGTTGATGCGCGCGCAATGATTTCAAATCCGATATCAATCGAATTGTTTGACAGGGGCTGATTGTTGATCCGGGCAACCAGGGCTTCTGCGGCCTGTTTTCCCAAATGGGTGCGATTGACTTCAACCGTACTCAGGGCGGGCAGGGTAAAGGGGGCGAAGTTCTGATTGCCAAAGCCTATAGCGGCGATGTCTTCGGGGACGCGAAGGCCGCGTGATTGGGCCTCGATCAAAACACCATGGGCCAAAAGATCAGAACTGCACATGACAATTCCGTTTTTAAAGCCCAGTTCAATTCCCGTGGTCAAACCATTGCGGCCACGCTCAATTGTTGCACCGGTTTCGTACAGGACTTCGGTCGGGGCATTGCCGGTCAGCTGATCAAATTGGGCGGCAAAGCTGTTTTTACGGCGTAATGCGCGTTCATCCCCGGCCGAAATAATCAAGGCATGCTCATAGCCGCAGGAAACGGCATATTTCGCCACTTCCTCGCCGGCCTTGATGTGGGAAAAGCCAATACAGACATCCAGTGGGTTTTCCGTCATGTCCCAGACTTCAACCACTGGAATGCCAGCCCCCAGTAACATCCGTTTGCATCCCGGCGAATGATGGATGCCGGTCAAAAGAATGCCATCGGGGCGGCGCGACAGCATGGTCGACAGGACTGCCTGTTCCTCGTCCTGTGAAAAGCCGGTTTCCGCCATCAGAACGTGATAACCCGACCCGCGAATGACATCGATGAAGTTTTGCATCAGATCGGAATAGATCACATTGGTGATCGATGGTACGAGCGCGGCAATTAATTGGCTGCGCCGTGATGCGAGCGCCCCAGCAACCATGTTGGGCACATAGCCGGTCAGCTCAATCGCATCCTGAATGCGTTTAAGCGTCGCCGCCGATACTTTTTTAGGATCATTGAGCGCACGCGATACAGTGACTTGCGATACGCCAGCAATACGTCCGACCGTCTCCATCGTGACGGAACCGCTTTTAAGGTCGGCGGTGATAACCGGATCGCTGTGTTCTGCTATGCGTGACAAGTTGTTTTGTCTCTTGATCTGAGGGCCTTACGCCAAAAGAACGTAAGGGCAAAAGTGCGAAAGCGAAATGTTCAGAGCCGGTCTTTCGATTGCTCTGAACACTACATCAGCCCAGTAGGGTGGGCAAGAAGCGTGGTTCGGGTAAAAGCCACTCCACAGCACAGGGAGGAGGCTGAGGAGGTTGTTTGTTGCTTCTTGCCCGGACTCACTCGTTTTCTGTCTTGTTCTTTTTCCGCGCAACGGAAATCGAAAACGCAATCGATATCGCAATCAAAACCCACAGCAGTCCGGCGATCCAGCTTTTGGTAAAGAAGATCGAAAACGTGCCAAAGGATTCCAGGCTTTTTACGAAATAGATTTCCGCCGATGGACCCAGAATAAAGCCGATGATAAAGGGCGCAATTTCAAGTCCGATCTTGTGTGCCAGATAGCCAAACAGACCAAAGATCAAAAGCGTCCAGACATCGAACATCACGCCGTAATTAATCGTATAGGCCCCGACAACACACATCATCAGAATGATCGGGAACAGGATGTTTTTGGGTACCGTCACGACCTTGGCCAGGTGCCGGATGGCAAATACCATAACCAGAAACATCACAATGTTGGCAACCAGCATGGCAATGATCATGGCATCCCATGTCACCGGGTTGTTGCCGATAAACAGGGGGCCGACCTGAATGCCCTGCAGGGTAAAGGCGCCGATCAGGATGGCGGTGGTTGAGTCACCGGGAATGCCAAGCGACAACAGCGGTACCAATGCGCCGCCCGTCAGGCCATTATTGGCACTTTCTGATGCAATCACACCGGCTGGTTCACCCTTGCCGAATTTTTCAGGGGTTTTGGAAAAGTTCTTTTCCTGACTATAGGCCAGAATGGATGCGGCACTGCCGCCAACACCGGGCAGAATGCCGACAAAGGTGCCGATGGCCGATGAACGGAACAGATTGACGAACTGACCTTTGAAGATGGAAAGTTTGAACGGCTTTCCACCAATCTTGACCCCCGACAAGCTCTGCCCTTCTTTCATGCCTTGTTCGGCTTCGATCAGGATGGTGGCAAGGCCAAACAGACCGATCAGAACCGGCAGTAACGAAAAGCCGCTTTCGAGATAGTATTCAAGGAACTCAGGCACGAGGCGCAATTCACCATTGCCGCCGCGCGAAATGTCATAGGCGCCAATCAGGCTGATGAAAATACCCAGAAACCCGCTGAAAATACCGACCAAAAGGCTGCTTGAAAGAGCGGCCATGACGGTCAGGGCAAAGAAGATGATCAGGAATTTTTCGATATAGGAAAACTTGATGGCAAAATCGGCCAAGGCCGGGGCAAACAGATAAAGGGCGGCAAGACTGAACAACCCGCCGATCAGAGATGATGTAATCCCGATTTTAAGCGCGCGTTCGCCTTCACCGTTCTGGGTCATCGGATAACCATCAAGCGTCGTGGTGATCGATGACGGCGTGCCCGGAATGTTGAGCAAAATGGCAGGAACCAGCCCGCCGGAAATCCCGCCAACATACAACCCAAGTAACAGTGCAAGACCGTTTTCAAGGCCAAGCGAATAGGTCAGGGGCAAACACACGGCAACGGCCATGGTGGCGGTCATGCCCGGAATAGCGCCGAAAATGATGCCGATCACAGTGCCCGCGGTAACCAATGTGAAGAACATCGGCGTCAGAATGGATAGGAGTTCCATGATAAATCTCTTGGCTCAATCCGTGCCGGGGCAGGCCCTTATGGCAGCGAAATGTTGAAAAGTTCGGACAGGATGTACCAGACGATGGTTGGCGCGATCAGTGCGTTTGCGCCTGCGATCAGCAATGTCCGTCGGGTGTGCTCGTGCAGGAAAAGGGTGCTTAGCGCAAACAGGTACGGGATCGAACACAGGTAAAACCCAAGTCCTGTATTTGGGAAGAAGTCCCCAACCGATGGCATGGCGGTAAAATAGATGACCGTCAGGACCAGTGTTCCGAAAAAGCGCATATGATCGATGCCAGCAGGCCACCATGGGCCATTGGTAATCGTGGCAAGCATCGTGCGCCCGCGGGTAATCAAAATGGCCGTAAAAAGAATTCCCAAGATTATGGCGATGATCGTTGGGAAAATCATATGCGACGTATCGAAATCGATTGTCACATGAAAAGGGGAGTCAAATGACATGGGACGCCTCCGGGATGTGCCTGTTTTGACCCTACGTTACGCATTTTCATGAAATTAGAAAATCAGGTCAGGTTTATTTTACGGGAAATAGCGGCGGGCGACCACACGCATTGACCCGATCAGGCAAGAGCGGCCCGGCACATCAATACCGGGCCATCCAGTATGTTATTTAGTCGCAATCGCGTCGATGACATGACGATATTCGTCACGTTTTGCCTTCAGGTAAGTCGCAGCTTCGGCCTGCGGCTTGTAGTTCGGGATGAAGAACGATGCTTTTTGCGTTTTCTGGATATCACCAGCGGCATAGATTTCTTTCAGTGCGGTGTCGATGGCCGCAATCTGTTCGGCATCCATGTCCTTGTTGAACAGGAAGAAGAATTCCTTGTCGAAGGTGAAGTCTTTTGAACCGTCAAGGGTGACGCTGACATTCGGGGTGGTGAATGCCAAAAGTTCGTCACGGGTGGTGTCGCCCATGCCTTCGGGGTTTGCCTGTTCGATGGTCTCTTCGCGTGCGGTCAACCAGATAAAGCGCATTGCTTTTTGATCATCTGCATCAAGCTGGGTGAACTGTTCGTTGGCTTGAACTGACCCGTTGATGACATCGGCCTGACCATCAAACATCAACTGATTTTTATCTGCCTGCGAACCGGTGTTGACCGGAACGATGTTTTCTTCGGCACCCGGATGGGTCACTTTGACAGCGTTTTTCAGAGCCGAGAACCCGATTTCCGAAACACCGCCGGCCTGAATGGCAACGCGAACGCGTTGACCAGCCGCCGCCGCAGCAATCACGTCTTCCATCGACTGCATCGGCGAATTTTTCGCTACGAGATACGCATTGCCCGGATTGATCGCGACCGTCGGGCCGACAACGTAATTATCAAAGATATCGTCATAACCGCGCACACCGTACAGATTTCCAAGATAGGATTGATCGTGGAAGATCATGATGGTGGTGCCACGCGAATCGCGTTGCAATGCCTTGAAAGCTTCGCTGGAGCCAACGGCATCGACTTTTACGTTGATGTCGAGTTTCTTGGCGAGTGCCTCGGCAACGATCGCGCTGTTCTGGTAGGTGTCGCCACCGGTTGATTTCGAGCCGATGACAAGGCGAATGTTGCTTGGCAGATCAGCAGCCGAAGCCAGAACAGGTGATGCAACCATGGCGGCGAAGCCAGCAGCAGCGGCGATGGATTTAAAGAGTCCGGTCATAAGATTTCCTCCCGAATGACGCGTTCCTGACGATGGGGATGTCCCCGTAATGCCCGCTTGGTGTGGTTCCCAAGTGGAGGGTGTTGCTTGTTCTTATTGTTGTTTTGGCTTGTAAATTTAAAAGCCATATGTATGCGCATACATAACTTGATACATCTTGTTTCAATTGGTGTCAATTGCTGAGTTTCTCGGATATTTTGTGTATTATATAGAGTATACTTGTGCATGTAAGTTTACTTGACATCTTGTCCTTGTATGCGCATACATAGGTCATCAATGAAAAGTGCAGGCTCCTGTTTTTCGTGTAACATGTGGAAAACAGGGAAAAAGCCGAACTACGGGAGGGACGCCATGTCCGAGAAACATAAAAAAGCTGCAGAAGATCTTAGAAGTGCGCGCTGGTTTGCGCCCGATGATCTTCGTTCGTTTGGTCATCGTTCGCGTCTGATGCAGATGGGGCTTGATCCCGAGGATTGGACCGGGCGTCCGGTCATCGGGATCCTTAATACATGGTCGGAGCTCAATCCGTGCCATGCGCATTTCCGTGAACGTGCCGGTGATGTGAAAAAGGGCGTTCATCAGGCGGGTGGTTTCCCGGTTGAACTGCCATCAATCTCGGTTGATGAGTCGTTCACCAAACCAACCTCGATGCTGTATCGCAACTTGCTTGCGATGGAGATAGAAGAACAAATCCGGTCTCATCCGCTTGATGGTGTTGTCCTGATGGGCGGGTGTGACAAAACCACACCGGGTCTGGTAATGGGCGCGCTGTCGGCCGGTGTTCCGATGATTTACCTGCCTGCGGGGCCGATGTTGCGTGGCAATTATGCCGGTAAAATCCTTGGTTCGGGCTCGGATGCCTGGAAATATTGGGACGAACGGCGTGCCGGTAACATCAGTGACGAAGAATGGGTTGGGGTCGAAGGCGGCATTGCGCGTTCATATGGTCACTGCATGACCATGGGAACCGCATCGACTATGACAGCCATTGCCGAGGCGATGGGGCTTTGCCTGCCGGGTGCGTCATCCATTCCGGCACCGGATGCCGGTCATATCCGTATGTCGACCCAATGTGGTCGTCGTATTGTTGATATGGTCTGGGAAGATTTGACGCCGGAAAAAATTGTTACTCCAGCATCGGTCAAAAATTCCGCCGTTGTCGCGATGGCAACCGGCTGTTCGACCAACGCGGTTGTGCATATGCTGGCCATGGCGCGCCGTGCATCGATTGATCTGACGCTCGATGATCTTGATGCGCTGGGTCGGACTACGCCCTTGATTGCCAACATTCGACCATCGGGCAAAGATGACTACCTGATGGAAGATTTCTATTACGCGGGTGGCTTGCGTGCGCTGATGGCGCAGCTTGGCGATAAGCTTGATACATCGGTTACGACCGTGACAGGTAAAACCCTTGGCGAAACACTTGAGGGGGCCGTTGTTTATAATGATGATGTCATTCGACCGTTGTCCAATCCGGTCTATCATCAGGGGTCGCTTGCGGTTTTGCGCGGCAATCTGTGCCCAGACGGGGCGGTGATCAAGCCTGCAGCCTGTGATGAGCGTTTCCGCAATCACGAAGGCCCGGCACTGGTCTTTGACAGCTATCCGGAAATGAAAAAGGCGGTTGATGACGAAAACCTTGATGTCACGCCCGATCACGTCATGGTTCTGCGCAATGCGGGGCCGCTTGGCGGGCCCGGTTTCCCCGAATGGGGCATGCTGCCCATTCCAAAAGCCCTGATCAAACAGGGTCATCGCGACATGCTGCGTATTTCTGATGCCCGGATGTCAGGAACGTCTTATGGGGCATGTGTGCTGCATGTGGCGCCGGAATCCTATATTGGCGGTCCGCTGGCGTTGCTGAAAACCGGTGACATCGTGCGGCTTGATCTTGATAGCCGTCGTTTGGATATGCTGGTCGATGAAGAAGAAATCGAACGTCGTCGTGTTGCGTGGCAAAAGCCTGAACCGCGTTTCCAGCGTGGCTATGGCTATATGTTTGGCAAGCACGTGACACAGGCCAATGAGGGCTGTGATTTCGATTTCCTATCGCCGAAATTTGGTGAAGCCGCCGGCGAGCCGGACATCTTCTAAACGCAAAAGACGCAAAGCGGGGGCTATCTATGGCCCCCGCGAACCGCATCACTCAGGGATACAGTTCAATGGCACTTTCAAAAGCCGATCTGCGTGGCGTGCTGTCCGGGATTTCGGGCATTCTTGTTACGCCGTATGATGACAATGGCGACATCGCGCCAACCAAGCTCAAACCGATTATTGACCGTGCACTTGCTGCTGGGGTTCATTTTCCGGTGGTCAATGGCAATACCGGCGAGTTTTACGCGCTGACCACAGATGAAGCCATCACCATGGCAAAATCCGTTGCCGAGATGCTCGATGGCCGTGCGCCGATGCTCGCTGGTATCGGACGCGGTGTGCGCGATGCCTGCGCATTGGCCAAGGCATCGGCAGATGCCGGTGCAGAAGCCTTGATGATCCATCAGCCGCCTGATCCGTTCGTCGCACCACGCGGTGTTGTTGATTACATCAAGCGTATTGCTGATGCGTCCGGCGGGTTGCCGATGATGCTGTACCTGCGCAACGATACGATTGGCACCAAGGCGATTGCTGACCTGTGTGCCGTCGAAGGTGTTGCGGGTGTGAAATGGGCGACGCCAAACGCCATGAAACTGGCTGATGCCATCAATGCATGTGATCCTGACATTGTCTGGGTTGGTGGTTTGGCCGAAACTTGGGCACCAGCATTTTACGCGGTTGGTGCGCGCGGCTTTACATCGGGTCTGATCAATGTTTGGCCGGAACGTTCCATGGCGATCCACGCCGCCCTTGAGGGTGGTGACTATGCCAAGGCACGTCAGTTAATCGGTGAAATGAAGGCATTCGAAGACGTCCGTGCCGAAGAAATGAATGGTACGAACGTGACGGGTGTCAAAGCAGCGCTTAAACTGCTGGGTGATGATTGTGGCGCGACGCGTCCGCCATCTGCATGGCCGCTGACCGATGAACAGCACAAAAAACTGACCACGTTTATGCGTCAAAACAATCTTGTAAAATAAGGCGGCCCTGCCGCACCAAGGAGGCATCTATGTCCTATACACTGACAGGCAAACATCTGATCGCGGGTGACTGGGTCGCAGGCGATGCGACGTTCCAGTCCGAACCGGCCCATGGTCCGGCCAATACATTCCCGGTTGGCACCCCGGCATTGGTCGATCAGGCCGCCAAGGCCGCCGAAGACGCGTTTTGGTCCTTTGCTTATTCCACCCGCGAAGACCGCGCAGCATTGCTGAATAAGATTGCTGATGAGATCGACGCACGCGGTGATGAAATTACCGAAATTGGTACGCAGGAGTCCGGGCTACCCGAAGCCCGCCTGAATGGGGAGCGGGGCCGCACGGTTGGACAGCTTCGATTGTTTGCGAGCCATATTCTTGATGGTGCGTATCTTGATCGTCGTCATGACGAAGCATTGCCGGATCGCGCGCCCTTGCCACGCCCGGACCTGCGTTTGATGCAGCGTCCGATTGGTCCGGTGGCTGTGTTTGGTGCATCGAACTTCCCGCTGGCATTCTCTGTTGCTGGTGGCGATACCGCGTCGGCGCTGGCGGCGGGCTGTCCGGTCGTGGTCAAGGGGCATTCGGCCCATCCAGGCACAGGTGAAATTGTCGCTCAGGCGATTGATGCCGCGATCAAGGCATGCGGCGTTCATCCCGGTGTGTTTAGCCTTATTCAAGGCGGTAAACGCGATGTTGGCCAAAGCCTTGTGCAGCATCCGCTTATCAAGGCGGTTGGCTTTACCGGGTCGCTTGGCGGTGGACGTGCGTTGTTTGATCTGTGTGCAAGCCGTCCTGAGCCGATCCCGTTCTTTGGTGAGCTTGGATCGGTCAATCCGATGTTTATGATGCCGGTCGCGATGAAAGAACGCGGCGAGGCGCTTGGCAAAGGCTGGGCAGGATCACTGACCATGGGGGCCGGGCAGTTCTGTACCAATCCGGGGATTGCGGTTGTGATTGACGGGGCGGATGCCGATGCATTTGTCGATGCGGCCAAGGCTGGCCTTGCCGATGTTTCAGCTCAAACCATGCTGACCGATGGCATGGCGGATGCTTATCGTGCTGGCGCAAAACGGATTGCTTCGACCAGTGGTGTCAAAGACGTTTTAACCACGTCGTGTGATCTGCGCAATGCAACGCCGTATCTGTTTGAAACCACCGGTGAAAACTGGCTTTCAAATCATGAATTGGGCGAAGAAGTCTTTGGCCCGCTTGGTCTTGTCGTCCGGGTCAAGGACATGGAAGAAATGCGCGCCATTGCCAAGGCGCTGGACGGTCAGTTGACTTGCACGCTGCATCTTGATGGCGGTGATGCAGGGGATGCCCGGTCGTTGATGCCGATTTTGGAACGTAAAGCTGGCCGTGTTCTGGCCAACGGGTTCCCGACCGGTGTGGAAGTTTCCGACACCATGGTACACGGCGGGCCGTACCCGGCATCGACCAATTTTGGTGCGACGTCGGTTGGGACCATGGCCATTCGTCGGTTCCTGCGTCCGGTTTGCTATCAGAACATCCCGGCGGATGTTTTGCCTGCTGATCTTGTCTGATTGTGTTTTCCCAATGATATTGCCCGGCTGTGCGCGGCCGGGCACTCTACGGAGTAAAGAAGTATGAGTGATTATGTCCTGAGTGATGCAATCCGTAACAAGCTTAAACGGGTAAGCACCGCGTCGTTATGCACGGCCCTTTTTAAGCGCGGCATTCGCAATCAGTTCATCCAGAATGTCCAGCAGGTTGCCCCTAAGAGTGAAAATATGGTTGGGCAGGCCTATACGCTGCGCTATATCCCCGCACGTGAAGATCGCAATCCGATTGAGGTGTTCCGTGATCCAAACCACCCGCAGCGCGTTGCCGTTGAACAATGCCCGGAGGGACATGTTTTGGTGATGGACAGCCGCAAGGACGCGCGCGCGGCATCGGCGGGATCGATCCTTGTAACCCGTTTGATGAAGCGCGGCGTTGAGGGGATTGTGACTGATGGTGGTTTCCGGGATGCCGATGGCATCGGAAAACTTGCCATTCATGCATATCACTCGCGCCCGTCTGCGCCGACCAACCTGACTCTGCATGAGGCATATGACCTTAATGTACCGATTGGGTGTGGCGATGCACCCGTGTTTCCCGGTGATGTTTTGGTTGGTGATAAAGACGGTGTTGTAGTTCTTCCGGCGCATCTTGCTGATGAGTTGGCCGAAGAATGTGCCGGTATGGAAAGCTTTGAGGACTTTGTTCTTGAAGAAGTTATGTCGGGCAAGCCGATCATTGGTCTTTATCCGGCAACCAAGGATGAAACCAAGGTCAACTTTGAAGCATGGCGCAAAAAGAATGGTCGCTAAGGCTTAATTGTACTGCCGGAAAAAATACAAAAGCCGCTCCGAAACGGGGCGGCTTTTTTGTGGTTTGGGCTCGACATCGCGTTGAGTGTTAGGTGTTGGTACCTGCCTTGAACATGTTTTCGTCATGACGCAGCAGGCTTTGACCAATTGCGCCTTGAAGGGCCAGATCCTTATCCCATGCCAGATGGACGATTTCCGGGCCGCGGTGCAATTCAGGGACTTGCGCGAGATGCAGTCCGCGTTGCAATTCCGGCGCCATCAGGTCATAGGCCCGTGCGCCTGACCCGGTGATGAAAATCCGTTTGGGACCAATCAAGGCAATCAGATTGGCAATGCCATATCCAAGAACCTTGCCGGCATGCCGAAACAGATCGGCAAGGTCTTCGTTGCCAGCCCGTGCACGGGCGACCAAATCCATCATTTGTTCTTCGCTGGGATGTAGGCTGTTGGCATCGGCCAGGTCAATCAGGCCAAGCGCATCGCGTAAAATGGCGTAATCACCTATATATGCCTCAAGACATCCGCGGCGCCCGCAATTACACAGCGGACCATCGGGCTGATACTTCATGTGACCGAATTCGGCGGCGGTGCCAAAATGGCCGTTATAGACATTGCCATTTAACACCAGCCCCATGCCAATGCCATATCCCAGCATGATTACGGCAAAATCGCCACCGCCATGCAATGTCGTGTTCTGGGTGATGGCTGTGGCAATACAGTTGGCGTCATTGGACATTTGCACAACTCCGCCATAGCGTTCGCTTAACGGTCGGGTAATGGCAATTTGACGATGACGCAGGGCAGGCGACCAGATGATTTCGCCGCTGTTGCTATCGGTTACGCCTTGTACTGCGACGCTGATGCCGCCTGGCGGGTGTGTGATGATGTCGCTGCTATCTTTGATGAAGCTGTCAATCAGCGTGATTAGGGTGTCAATCAGTTGCCGGTCGGTTAAATCACGGGTTTTGATGCTGTGTTCGGTGTTGCGTTCGATTTCGCCTTTGAAATTGCCCAGTGCGATCTCGATCAGATTGATTGTCAGCTTGACGCCAATGACGCACGCCGCACCGGGGACCAGATCAAGCAGTACCTTGGGGCGGCCACGTGTTGTGCCATGTGTGCCGTTGGCGTTGGTCGTGCCATTACCGTTAACCGAACCAAGTGCCGCAGCCTGACTTTCCTGCACCAGCCCCTGTGTCATCAGATCGGCGGTAAGCGACGTGACGGTTGCGGGGCTTAAGCCCGTTGCCGTGCCGATATCGATGCGTGCCGCCGGTCCATGAATACGCAGATAGCGCAAGATGGCAATCTGGGATGGTTGGCGCGGGGTATCGCTTTCGGTGCGACGGCTCATGCGGTAGGCCTGCTTTCAGGTGTCAGTGGCAAGACGGGGCGGGCGAAACTGTCCGCACTCCGTCTTGCTGATATGGGCATTTTTCATCCCGTTTTGGCAAGGGGATAGAAAATCGGAAAGTGCCGCAGCAAATTGCCCGTCCTTAAAGCAAACCACGTGCGGCAAGGTTGGTCATAAGGGCGGTGATCCCGAACTGCCAAGGATTGATTACGTCCGAGCGATCCACCTGATTGATCAGTTTGCCAAGGCTTGGCGTGGTAATGGTCACAAGGTCGCCCATTTCGTGGGTAAAGCCCTTGCCCGCACCACCCCGGTCATCGGTCGGGGCAAACATGGTGCCCAAAAACAGCATAAAGCCATCGGGATATTGGTGATGTTTGCCAATGGCTTGTGACACAAGGCTTTCGGGGGATCGGCTGATCTGGCTCATCGAGCTTACCGCATCAAGGTGATAGCCATCCGGGCCATCGACAGCCATGGCAAGATCAGCACCCTTAACGGTTTCAAGGGTGAAGCTATCATTAAACAGGCGGATGAAGGGCCCGATTGAGCACGACCCGTTGTTGTCTTTTGCCTTGCCCAGCAAAAGGGCAGATCGGCCTTCGACATCGCGCAGGTTGACGTCATTGCCAAGGCTGGCACCGACGATTTTTCCCTGTGATGTTACTGCCAGAACGACTTCGGGTTCCGGGTTGTTCCATGTTGAAATCGGATGCAGGCCAACATGCGCGCCATGACCAACGGCGGACATAGCAGGCGACTTGGTGAAGATTTCCGCATCCGGGCCAATGCCAACTTCGAGATACTGTGACCATGCGCCTTTTTCGATCAGGACCTTTTTGATATCGGCGGCTTTTTCCGATCCCGGTTCGATCTGTGAAAGGTCATCGCCGATGATACCGGTGATTTCGGTGCGAATTTGATCGGACTTACTGGAATCGCCACGGGCCTGTTCTTCGATCACGCGTTCCAGCAGGCTGGCAACGAATGTGACACCACTCGCCTTGATCGCCTGCAAATCATTGGGGCTGAGGAGATGGGCAGTGTTTTTGTCAGCACCCGGTTTTGACTGTGCGAGAACATCTTCAAGGGCGCCAACGATGGGGAAGTTTGCCGGACGCGCCAGTTTGCCAACCAGATCGCCGATTTCAAGAAGCTGGCTGACGGTTGGGGCGATGCTGCTGATGTCGCGCAATTTATCACCATCAACCAGTACCGGTGTTGGGCCGGAAACGCGTGGATCCCATATGCGTCCAATCAAAATGGCATGGTTGGCATCATCTGGCAGGATGTCATTGAGGTTGGTTGGGAAGCCGTTGGTCATAAGGGTGTCTCGCTTGTCTGGGTGTTGGTCGCGTTGGTGGCGCCCGGTCCGGCCAAATACAAAAGATGTTCGGGCATCTTGCCCAAAATGATCATGCCAAGAACATCATCATGGGTGACATCTTCTGTTCTGACGCTGCCGACCAGTTTGCCGTTTTTTATCACATGAAGGCGATCAGAGAGATCAAATACATCATGAAGGTCGTGACTTATCAATAGAATACCAAGCCCGTCATGTTTGAGCTTGTTAATCAGTTCGCAGACCATTTTGGTTTCATGCACACCAAGCGCGGCGCAGGGCTCATCCATGATCAGGACTCGTGCTTCAAACAAAAGCGCACGTGCAATTGCCACTGACTGGCGCTGACCACCCGACAGGGCGGACACCGGGGATGTGAATTTCTTGAAGTTCGGGTTCAGGCGGTGCAGGACTTCGCGCGCCTTATGTTCCATGGCGGCATCATCAAGGAAACCAAACTTGTCGACAAACTCGCGCCCCAAAAACAGGTTCTGCGTAGCATCAAGGTTATCGGCAAGGGCAAGGTTCTGATAGATCGTCTCGATGTTATTGTCACGTGCATCACGCGCATTTTCAATTTTGGCTTCCTTGCCGTCGACGACGATTTGCCCAGTATCAGCCTGATAGGCCCCTGACAGGATTTTGATCAGGGTCGACTTGCCTGCCCCATTATGGCCAAGTACCCCGACGACCTCGCCGGGATAAAGGTCGATGGAAACGCCATCCACCGCCTTGACCCCGCCAAAGCTGACATGGATGTCGCGCATTTCGACCAGCGGATTTTTATCAGTATTGGTATTATTCATGTCTGGCATATCCGGTCTCCTTACGCGGTCGGGTCGCTATAGCGACGGTGGAAATACTTGTCGCTAAAGACAGCCAGAACAAGAACCAGCCCGATCACGATGCTTTGTAGCGACGTATCGACCCCCAAAAGCGCCATGCCACTTTGCAGGCTTTGCATCACAAGTGCGCCGATGAGAGCCCCGTAAATCGTACCGACACCCCCGGCAAGCGACGTGCCGCCGATGACAACGGCAGCAATCACACGCAGCTCATCAAGCGTGCCAAGGTCATTGCCAGCTGATTGCAGGCGGGCCGATGATATCGCGGCACTGATGGCGCACAAAACCCCCATCAGGGCAAACACAGCAACGGTCATGCGTTTGACATTGATGCCCGCCAGTTCGGCTGCCTGCGGATTGCCGCCAATCGCGAAGATATACCGGCCAAAACGGGTGCGCTTGACAACAACGGTTAGGACAATCGCAACCAGGGCGACGATCAGAAGCGGAATAGCAATGCCGTGCGAGATTTCGATATTTTCCGGGGTCACCGGGATGCCCTTGTTCTCAAGGATCCGCTCGGCAGCACGGGTCGGCAGGTGATAGGCGTTTAAGGTTGTGATAACGGCTAAAACCAGTCCGGCCTTGACGATGGTATTGGTGTATTCTGCCCAAATCGGCTTGACCGGAAAATCAAAGGCTAGGCGACGACGACGGTCCATGATGGCGACATATATGATGGCCGCAATGGCAACCGCAGCAACGATCCAGCTCCATGTTGCGCCAATCGTGCCTTCGATCCCGCCGCCCAGTAAAATGAAATTCTGATCAAGCGGGGCAACGGTACGCCCTTGCGTGACCCACCATGCTGACCCACGCCAGACCAGAAGTCCGCCAAGGGTAACAATAAAGGCAGGCACGCCGAGGTAGCCAACAGCAAGTCCCTGTATCCCGCCAATCGCCGCACCAACCGCAATGCCGATCAAAAGGGTAAGCGCCCACGTCATCGGGTGATTGTAATCAAGGAATTGCGGGAGAAAATCGGTTTGAACAACACCCATGATCATCGCCAGAACGCCAAGGATCGCCCCAACGGAAAGGTCGATATGGCGGGTGACGATAATCAGAACCATGCCGCAGGCCATAACAGCCACAGAGGCCGTCTGAACTGACAGGTTAAAGATATTACGCGGGGTGATAAAGCGCCCGCCCGATGCGATATCAAAACCGACCCATATGATCAGCAGGACGAAAGCCAGGCCGATCAGTCGGCGGTCGACTTCCATTTTCGAAAGCAGTCGTGACATGAAAAAGCTCGTAAAGCAGCGGGGCCGACGTGCTGTATTCTGCGCATGGATACAGCTGTCGGCCCCGGGTTAAGCAAGGTCGGAGGAAACTGGCTGCCTTAGTTGCAGGCAGCTACCTTGCCGCTCGAAACGCCCTGACAAACGACGTCTTTTGAAACCCAGCCAGCATCAATCACGAGATCAAGTTTGTTCTGGGTAATCGCAACCGGATCCAGGAAATAGGATTTCATGGTAACACCGTTCGGGCTTTCCCAGTCGGCTGTGCCGTCAACATCACCAAGTTTGGTGCCACCTGCCAGTTCAACAGCGATTTCAGCCGCGCGCTTGCCAAGAAGGCGTGCGTCTTTCCAAACCGAAACAGTCTGGGTGCCAAGAGCAACGCGGTTCAGCGCAGCATGATCGCCATCCTGGCCGGAAACCGGGATGCCCTGCATGCCTTGTGCAGAAAGTGCTGCGACAACGCCACCGGCAGTGCCATCGTTAGAAGCAACAACCGCATCAACCTTGTTGTCGGCAGCAGTCAGGAACTGTTCCATGTTGCGCTGTGCAATTGTTGGCTGCCAGCTATCGGTATAGGCTTCGCCAACAACCTTGATATCACCTGAATCAATCGCAGCCTGAAGAACTTCAAGCTGTCCTTCATGGAGAAGATTGGCATTCGGGTCGGTCGGTGCGCCTTTGATAAAGACGTAGTTGCCTTTTGGTTGCTCGGCAAAGACAGCTTCGGCCTGAAGGCGACCGACTTCCTTGTTGTTGAAGGTAATATAATAGGCGCTCGCGTCTTCGATCAGTCGGTCATAGCCAACGACCGGAATGCCTTCGTTCGTTGCCTTCGCCACTGCCGGGCCGATTGACGACGAGTCTTGTGCCAGAACGATCAGTGCATTCGCGCCGCGTGCGATCAGGCTTTCGATATCTGAAAGCTGCTTGGACGGAGAGCTTTGCGCATCGGCACTGATATATTCAGCGCCAGCTGCTTCGAGGGCTGCTTTAATGGCAGCTTCGTCAGTTTTCCAGCGTTCTTCCTGGAAGTTTGACCAGCTAACGCCAACGGTGAGGTCGGCGGCAAAGGCATTTGCCGACATCAATACGGTTCCGGCCAGCATGGCCGTCGAAAGGAGTTTTTTCATCTGTTTCTTCCCTGAATGAGTGTGTCTTTAGGTGACATTTATTTTTGTTGTCGAAAAAATGTTGACGTGAAGAGGTCGCCCTGTCAAATTTTTTTTAGTAATCAAATTAAAAAATATGCTAATGCCGCAATATATGCCCTAAATCTCTGCATCTTTAGTATAAATCGGGGGTTTTGGTAGGTTGCAGCGCAGCATTTAATTTGGAGACCTAAAATAAAATGAAAAAATGGCAGGGAACGTTATGACAGCGAAATATCACGACATTGATGGCAAGTCGGTTCTTGTGACCGGCGGGGCATCGGGGATTGGTGCATCAATCGTGCGGGCTTTCTGTGCCCAGGGTGCACATGTCGGGTTAATCGACATTGACGATGACGCTGCCCAAAAACTGATTGACTCGATCCGCGAAGATCACGGTGTTGCGCCGGTCTATAAATCACTCGATTTGCGTGATCAGGCGGCAATTCCCGGCGCTGTGCGCGAACTTTCCGCTGCCATCGGGCCTGTTGATGTTCTGGTTAATAATGCCGCACGCGATGATCGCCATCGCCCCGAAGACATTGGGCCAGAGCAATGGCGTGACGGGCTTGATGTTAATTTGAACCATCAGTTTTTCTGTGCCCGTGCTGTAGCGGAGGGCATGCGCGAAAAGGGTGGCGGTAGCATTATTAATTTCAGTTCTGTAAGTTATTTAATGGGATTACCCGATCTGGTGACCTATGAAACGGCAAAGGCTGGCATTATTGGAATGACCAGGGCACTGGCCCGCGACTGGGGGGCGGATGGGATTCGGGTCAATACGGTTATTCCGGGCTGCATCATAACCCAACGGCAACTTGATCTCTGGATAACGCCCGCCGACGAAGAACGCATTCAGGAACAACAGTGTGTGAAACGTCGTCTTGTCGGTGATGATGTTGCGCAGATGGTTTTGTTTTTGGCGTCTGACGTTTCATCGGCCTGTTCTTCGCAAAGCTTTATTGTCGATGGCGGTCTTGTCTGATCCGCGATAATCTGACAGCTATACACGCCAACGTTCCGCATTCTTGCCCCGATTGAGATAGACCCACCATGTCACCGACCAATCTGCCTGCCCAGCCCGTCATTATTGACGAAAAAGCCAACCCGTACCGTGATTGTATTCAGGGGTTAGCCAATCAACCGATCACAGTGATCAGTCTTTTGCGGAGTGCGGTAAATGAAAATCCGACGGTTGCGCGCGATCGGGATTTTTCCGTTCCTGAAATAAAGGATGTGGTTGGTCGTCTGGTCGAAAACCGTCCGCGTATTGCGATCATTGCCGGTGCGCCGGATCATCCTGCCCACCTTCTGGATCGTCCACAGGCGTTGATGGCGGCCATCCGGATCTGGGAAATGGGCGGGGTGCCGTTCCTGTTTCATGTGCCGGTGATTTGTGATGGCACAGCGCAAAACAATATCGGGCAAAGCTATTCACTGGCGTCACGCAATCATACGGCTGCCGCAGTCAACATCACCTTTGAAGGTCATAGCTATCACGCGGCCTATGTCATTGCCGGTTGCGATAAATCGCCGGCTGCTGTGGTGGCGGGGCTGGCATCAGCAGATCATGCGCGCCTATCGTGGCGATCAGGCCCCGGTCTGGGCAGTGTTTGCACCATCACACGTTTTAAAGGGCGGCGAAATCCCCGATGGGACGCGCCGGTTGCTTGATAAAATTGCATCCGATGCGGATCATGCAGGGCATGATGACTTGGGCGGGGATATCCGCGAAAACATGCGGTATATCCTGCAATGCACGTCCGATGAGGCCTTTGCCGGATTGCTCGAACGGGCACGTTTGCTTGGATTGATTGACGGGGCGATGGAACGGCGCGTCTTGGATGAGCTGGCAACTGCGACCTGTGATTCCAAGGGCGGTATTTGTGCCTTTAACGGCACGGGGAATTCATCGCGCACCATGCTGGCGGCCTTTGGTCTGACGCCGCCGGAACTGGAACTGCTGACCGATGTTCCGCCTTTTGCGGCGGTCGCCGCCGGAGTGGATGCGCTGTTTGGCGTCTTTAATAAACCGGAATATGCGATTGGCAATTTGCTTAAGGCCAATTTTGCCAATTTCGTGCGTGTTCACAATGCCACCGGGTCCAGCAGTAATATGCTGCTGCATTTGCCGTTCATGATGCGCTATGCCGGATTTGATGTCTCGATTGACGACTATCAGGATGTCCGAACCAAAACCCCGGTCCCGGAAATCTTCGCTCATAGCTTAACCGAAAATCGCGACACGTTCGTTTTGGCCCAGCAAATGGCCGAAGGCAAAAATCGCGGCATGGAAAGCATTTATCGCATTCTCAGTGATCTTGGCGTGGCGATGGACCTTGATGCGCCGACGGTTCTTGGCAAGACATGGGGGGAGCGCATTGCCGGACTGGATAATCCGATCGATGTCACCCTTGGTGATGCATCGGTGATCCGGGCAACGCCAGTTCGGCAGCGATCCGGCGTTGATGTCATCACCGGCAGTTTCTTTGAAAACTGCGCGGTCAAAACATCGGGTATGAGTGACCGGCTGTTATCGCATTTCGATGATCATGTTTTCATCGTGCGCTATTACGAAAATGAACATGTTTGTAATGGTGATTTTGCATCACCCGATCTGGTCACCCGTCTGATGGAAACCGATGGTGTCAGCGAAGAACTGATTGCCGCTGTTGTCCGCCGTAACGGGGGAAATCGTGTTGATATGGATGCCCCCAAGGACATGTTTGAACAAGGGCACCTTTCCTTTGCCTTTGTCATTGGCGGGCAGGGGCCAGAAGCTTATGGCATGCCGGAAATGTTTTCACCGTCACAGAACTTGCGCCATCACCGCATTCTTGAAGCATCCTCGATGCTGATTACTGATGGGCGCTATTCCGGTGTGACCAAGGGGGCCTGCATTGGGCATATGGTCCCCGAAGCCTTCGCGGGCGGTGGAATTGGCTATTTGTGTGACGGGGATGTTTTGCGTCTTAATCTGACGTCGCTGACCCTTGATTGGCTTGATCCAAAGGCCTTTATTGAAGGGCGCGAATTACCAGCCGATCCTAAACTTCAGGCTGATCGGGCTCAAATGTTTGACGCGCGGTTTAAACGCATGGAATCCCGTCAGTGCGATATTGCTGCGAGTAATGTGCTTGATGGTATTGGAAATGCCGCGCGTGGGATTGTTCCACCTGCTGTCGACCGGCGGGCTGTTGAAGACTGGCGTTGATCGGCTAACAACATCAGGCTCGGAATCCAAACATGAAAAAGCCCCGGTCTTTAGAAGGCCGGGGCTTTTTTTGAGTTATCCCATCCGCTCGGATGCGTAGCTTCCCGGGCTTGGCGGGAAGACGATGGTGCGATTGCCGTTGATGAAGGATCGATGATGGATGTGGGCATGAACCGCGCGCGCCAGCACCTGACTTTCAACATCACGTCCGATGGATACGTAGTCGGCAGAGTTTTGCGCATGGGTGATGCGGGCAAGGTCTTGTTCAATGATCGGGCCTTCGTCGAGGTCCGCGGTCACGTAATGGGCGGTGGCCCCGATCAGTTTTACACCACGTTCATAGGCCTGACGATATGGGTTCGCACCCTTAAAACTTGGCAGGAATGAATGGTGGATATTGATGATCCGACCACTCATTTTCTTGCAAAGATTATCGGAAAGAACCTGCATGTAGCGGGCAAGAACGATCAGTTCGACGTCGCTATCGGCAACCAGATCAAGAAGCTTCTTTTCGGCTTCGGGCTTGTTGTCCTTGGTCACCGGGATGTGGTGGAATGGAATGTCGTGGTTAACAATGACCTTTTGATAATCGAAATGGTTCGACACCACGCCGACAATATCAATTGGCAAGGCGCCGATTTTCCAGCGATACAAAAGATCATTCAGACAATGACCAAAACGCGACACCATCAGAAGAACACGCATCTTGTGGTCGCTGTTGTGGAATTGATAGTTCATGCCAAGTTTGGTCGCCGCACCATCAAAGCCACGTGACAGGGTTTCCTGATCAACACCTTCTTCGCTGACGAAGGCGACCCGCATAAAGAACAGACCGGTTTCCATATCGTCGAACTGGGAACTGTCGGTGATGTTACAGCCATGTTCAGCCAAATAGGCGGAAATAGCGGCAACGATCCCGCGCTGGGAGTCACAGGTGACTGTCAGAACGTAGCTTTTCATCTCGTTCGGCCTTCAATTAAACAGTTATTAAAATTGCCCGACCCGGTCCATCGGGGACTGTCGCAGGGGCGGGCAGAAGCATTAAATATCAAGTGTATTTTCACGTTCCCAGAGCGAGAAATGCGAAACATAAGAATTCCACTTTTTCTGCTTGAGGTGCGCTTTTGAAACATGATGCTCCGAAGTTCGCCGCAACGTCCAACAAATGGCAATCGAATTCAATTAGATAATACGAGATATCAATCTTAGTTTGCGCAATTGATTGTTGAAATGTGTTTTTTGGTGGCCAAACCTTGTGGTTCCGTGATCTTGGCATACTTCATTGACCAATGATCTGCGGGCAGCTTAAGGCCTGTGGGATTTAAGATCAAATCAAGGAGCCTTATCACGATGACCAAGCTGAATGTCACCACCCCGGACGGTTCATTTGATGCCTATGTCGCCATGCCAACGACATTGCCCGCACCTGTTGTCGTTGTTATTCAGGAAATATTTGGCGTCAATGCGGTAATGCGTGACATTGCCGACGATTATGCCAAGCAGGGCTATATCGCCGTCTGTCCCGATCTGTTCTGGCGGATTGAGCCGGGCATCGACATCACTGATAAGTCCGAAGCCGAATGGAAGCGGGCATTTGGCTATTATCAGTCGTTTAATGTTGATAAGGGTGTCGAAGACATTTCGGCAACCATGAAGGCCGCCCGCAGCCTTGAGGGGGCGAATGGCAAGGTTGGTGTGGTTGGCTTCTGTCTTGGTGGGTTGTTGACGTTTCTGTCGGCAACACGCACCGATGGTGATGCGTTTGCGGCCTATTACGGTGGCGGCATGAACAATTACATGAATGAAGCGGACAACATCAAAAATCCGCTGATTGTTCATCTGGCTGGTAATGATGAATTTATCCCGGCCGAGGCACAGGACGTTATCAAGGAAGGCCTTGGGGATCATGACCTGACCGAGCTTCATTTTTATCCGGAACGTGATCATGCCTTTGCCCGTAAGGGTGGGGCGCATTACGACAAAACCGATGCCGATATCGCCAATGCCCGGACAGCAGAATTCTTTGAAGCCAATCTGGCTTAAACACGTTACATGCAACGCAAGAAGGGCTGCGATTTTCGCAGCCCTTCTTTATGTCTGATGCCCATGGAAGCGGCTTATTTCACAAGTGCACCGATCAGTTTATCAAGGAACATTTCGCATCGGCCAAGCTGATCAAGTTCGATGAATTCGTCGGGTTTGTGGGCCTGTTCAATGTTGCCTGGGCCGCATACCACCGTGGGAATTTCGCCCATGGCAGAAAAGACGCCGGCTTCTGTGCCAAAGCTGACCTTGCCGGTTGTGTTCGCACCGGTTAGCGCCATGACCAGTTTGGTGACTTCTTCGTCATCGCCGGTGGCAAGGCCGGGCATGTCGGATACGACTTCGATTTCAACGCCAACATCGTCGTAGTTTTCGCGCATTTCCGGGATGAGGGTGTTGTCAAGATAATCGAAAATCTGTCCTTTAAGTTCCATGCGGTCATGGTTGGGCAGATTACGAAATTCGAAATCAACAAAGCAGTTTTGCGGGATGATGTTAAGCTGTGTGCCGCCATTGATCACGCCGGAATGGAATGTGGTGTGATTTGGCACGAAATCATCGTCATGCGGACCTTCATCGCGGCACTTGCGGCCAAGTTGGCGCAGGAAAACTACGAATTGGGCAGCAAACTCAACAGCGTTAACACCTTCGCCCGGCAGCGATGAGTGCCCGGACCGTCCGGTGAAATGCGCGCGGGCGGAATATTTGCCCTTATGCTGGGTAATGACCTTCATTTCGGTTGGTTCACCGACAATGCACATGGCGGGTTTGTGCGGCAGATTATTGATCGCCTCCACCAGACTGGGCACGCCAAGACAGCCGACTTCTTCGTCATAGGTAAATGCCAGATGGATCGGTACGCGAAGATCGGCATTTTTAAAGCTTTCCGCCTTGGCCAGAAGGCAGGCCAGAAAACCCTTCATATCGCACGATCCGCGACCATAGAGCCGGTCATCGCGGATATCGGTCGTATAAGGATCAGACGCCCAATTTTGGCCTTCTGTTGGGACCACGTCGCTGTGACCTGACAGGATCACACCGCCATCAACCTTTGGCCCAATCGTCGCATAAAGATTGGCTTTGGTGTTGCTTTCGTCGCGGACAACAAGGCAGTCATAGCCCAAGGTTTCGAGATAGGCTTTGACCTCGTCGATCAGGGCCAGATTTGGCGTCATGCTGACCGATGGGTGGGCAATAAGTTTGCGACACCAGTCAAGTGTGACATCAGATGGGGACAAGGCAGTGGTCGCGGTGGTGGTCATTCGACGAATTGTTCCTTTAGAATGCGTTCTTCAAGATTGTGCTCGGGATCAAACATCAGCCTGATTTTCATGCTGCGATCTTCGACGATCTTAACGCGCGAAACATCGCGGACCTCGGTATAGTCGGCCACGGCTGAAACCGGGCGCTTTTCCGGGTTTTGAACATCAAAAACAACTTCAGCACCATGGGGTAAAAGTGCACCACGCCAGCGACGCGGACGAAACGGACTGATCGGGGTCAGGGCCAAAAGGCCGCTTCCCATCGGCAGGATCGGACCATGCGCCGACAGGTTATAGGCCGTACTGCCTGCGGGGGTGCATACCAAGGCACCATCACATACCAGTTCGGCCAGTCTTTCAACCCCGTCGACCTTGATGCGCAATTTTGCCGCCTGACGGGTTTCACGCAGAAGCGAGACCTCGTTAATTGCAAGCGCACACATGCTTTCACCACTGACGGTATGGGCTTCCATTTGCAAGGGGTGGAGCTCGACCGTCTGGGCTTCTGCGATGCGTTCGGGCAGATCAATTTCCCGAAATTCGTTCATCAAAAAGCCGACCGTTCCACGGTTCATGCCATAGATCGGCACCTTGCGACCCATGTAACGGTGCAGGCTTTCGAGCATGAAACCGTCGCCACCAAGGGCAACGATGACGTCTGCCTTGTCAGGCGGGATATGGCCGTAACGGTGTTTCAGCCGATACATCGCATCTTGGGCGATTTTGGTTTCGGCTGCGACAAAGGCGATGGAATCCGTTTGCATTTGCTTCCCGACGGGTAATTCACGCAAAACCCCAAGGGGCTATCGCCAACAATAGAGTACGCTTTGCTTTGAATTGCAAGGGTCTGCGTGGTGCAACGGGCCATGTGACGTGTGGTGGTTCACCTTATGAACAAGCTGGTTGATCTTGGCGGGAAAACAGAGGAACCTGAGATTCTTGTTCATTTGCCAAGTTAGTATGTCGTATGACCAAATCGCCCTTTAGCATTTCATCTGCTCTTTCGCGGATTTCCCGCCCCGACAACAGTCAGGATGACGCGGGCACGGCACTTGATCTGACGCCTGAGACGGCTCTTGTGCCAAAACGGGTGCGTAATCCCGATGAAACCCGGCAAAAGCTTTTGGATGCGGCATTTGGTGAAATCCGTCGCGCGGGGTTTGGCGGGGCATCGATCAATAATATTCTCGATCATAGTGGTGTGACCAAAGGTGCGCTGTACCACCACTTTTCCGGCAAGGCCAAGCTGGTGAATGCCGTGATCGAGGAATGCCTTCCGGGATATGTTGATACGGTCTGGCTGAATGAGCTTGAAAACGCCGAAGATATTTTGCCCATCCTGATGGAGCAGGTTGACCGGCTTAGCGGCGATAAGGCCCCGGAGCTTCTTGAAGGCGGCTGCCCGCTCGCACGGCTGGCGTCGGGTGCGGGGGAGCTTGATGAAAGTTTACGCAAACGTATTGATGGTGTGTACCGTTATTGGCGGCGCGGGCTGGCATCCCATATCGGCAAGGCACAGTTTAACAAAACCGTGCGAACGGATGTTGAGCCATCGTCTGTGGCAGAATTCCTGATTGCTACCCTGCATGGTTTCCTGACCCGGCCCCCAGCCTTGCGCAATCTTGAAACCCAAGATGCCTTTGCGCGCGAATTTGCCCGTTATCTGAATAACCTGCGCCCGGCGGGATGATTCCCTGATTTGAATGCAGTAGGGATGGCAGGGTTTCGTCGACATCTAAATTAAACAAAAATAAAATGTATAATTAGTTTTATTGACATTTTTATCTGCGTGATTGCATCTCTTCTACAGATTTATGACACTCTTGAAATATGGAGACAGGCCCCATGCGTTCTCTCATTCTTTCTGCGGTTGCCGCAGCCGCATTTGTTTTTGCCGGTAGCGCTGCTCAGGCTGAGCGTCTGACCGAAAAGCCACTGGTGGATTCCAACTGTGTTGAAGCAAACCTTGATAACCCGTCGCTGGTTGTTGTTGATATCCGTTCAATGACTAAAGAGGGCAGCCCCTATGATGCCGGTCACATTCCCGGTTCGGTTTATGCGCCCTATGGCAAATTTGGCTGGCGTGCGAAGGTCGACAATGTTGTTGGCATGCTGCCGCCCGTCGACGTGATTTCAGGTCGTATTGGCGCACTTGGCATCGATAACGACAAACAGGTTGTTGTCGTCCCTGCGGGGCAGAACAGCTCCGACTTTGGTGCTGCGACACGTGTGTATTGGACGTTTAAGGTGCTTGGTCATGATGCCGTGACCATTCTTGATGGCGGCCAGCGCGCCTGGCTTGCTGCGGGGAAGGCTGTGTCCAAAGACGCTGTGGCACCGACCAAAGTTGCCTTTAACGCCAACTTCCGTCCGGAACTTCTGGCATCCGCTGATGACGTTGCCAAGGCGCAAGCCAATGGTGTTGCCCTGATTGATGCGCGACCAGAGTCACAGTTTAAAGGGGATGCAAAAAGCGGTGTTGTTGCCCGTAATGGTGCCATTCCGGGGGCAAAAAACATTTCCCAGTCGAAGTTTTACAGCGATCAGGACGGTGCCTTTGTCGCATCTGATACGATTGCGCAACTGGTCGGTGATGCCGGTGTTTCGTCCGATGCCAAGGAAATTACCTATTGCAATACCGGGCATTGGGCATCGGTTGCATGGTTCGGTCTTTCCGAAGTGATGGGCAATAAGAACACAGCCATGTATGATGGTTCCCTGACCGAATGGGCTGCCGATCCAAGCCGTGAAATGGTGATCCCGGAATAATCGGGATTTTTCAGGCACTGCTATTGGCCAGATCATGTCGGACGGAACCGGGCAGGCCCTGGTTCCGTTCGCATTTGTGGAATTCATTTAACGTTATTGAGCGTCACCATGTCTGAAACGACACTTTCTGCGCGCCCGGCCAAACCGGGTTTTGATTTTGACAGGGGCCCGGCCTTGGTCACGGCCATCCTGTTTATCCTTGCAGGCGTTGCGATTGCCCAAGCGGTCGATCTGCATCAGGCCGTGCTTTACGGTCTTGGCGGGCTACTGGGCGTTTCGCTATACCATGCATCCTTTGGCTTTACAGGCGGTTGGCGCCGTTTTTCGGTCGAAAAGCGCGGACGTGCGATGCGCGCGCAGCTTTTGATGGTCGGCGTTGCGGCGGCGGCCTTTATCCCGATGCTCGCCCTTGGAAGCCCGCTTGGAAATCCGATTGTTGGCGCGGTTGCGCCTGTTGGTACCTCGGTCTTGATCGGGGCGTTTATGTTCGGTCTTGGCATGCAGCTTGGGGGTGGTTGCGGGTCGGGCACATTGTTCACCGTGGGTGGTGGCAGTGCGCGCATGTTACTCACCCTTGTTTTCTTTATCATCGGTGCAGTGGTTGGCACCGCCCATTTGCCGATGTGGCTTGAGCTGCCATCCTTGCCACCGATTAGCCTGGGTCGTGAATTTGGCATCGGCGGTGGTCTTGCGGTGACGTTTGCCGGTTTGGCACTGATCGCCCTTTTGACCGTGATTATTGAAAAACGCGCACACGGGTCACTTGAAGCAACGCCAACCGCGCAGCACAGCAATCTTACCCGTCTTTTCCATGGGCCGTGGCCGATGGTTTGGACCGGGTTGCTGTTGGCGGGGCTTAATGTTGCAACCCTTTTGATTGCCGGTCATCCGTGGTCGATCACGTTTGGTTTTGGCCTTTGGGGGGCTAAGATTGCCCAGTTCGCCGGGGTTCCGGTGGAAACATGGGAGTTCTGGAATTGGGCAGGCCCGGCCAAGACATTGGGCAACTCGGTTCTGGCCGACACTACATCGGTGATGAACTTCGGCATCGTTATCGGCGCAGCCTTTGCTGCTGCCCTTGCGGGTAAGTTTGCACCGAAAGTCAGTGTGCCGCTGGCGTCACTTCTGGCTGCGGTCATTGGCGGGTTGCTGATGGGGTATGGTGCGCGTTTGGCGTTTGGCTGCAATATTGGCGCGTTCTTTAGCGGTATTGCATCGGGCAGCCTGCATGGCTGGTTGTGGTTTGTGCTGGCGTTTGCCGGCAGTTGGGTCGGTATTGCCTTGCGTCCTGTGTTTGGTATGGATGGTTTTCGAAAATGAGCGAGAAAAACACACTTCTGTTTGGCGCGGTCTTCCTTGCTGCGACGGGTGCGGTCGCACTCGACCATTACAGCCATACGGCAAATATTCCGGCGATCGCCAACCCGGCCCCGGCCAAACTTCCGGCTGCGGGGAGCAATCCGTGTGCTGCTAATCCTTGTGGCGCGAATCCATGTGCAGCCAACCCGTGTTCTGCAAATCCATGTGGCGCGGCGCCCTGTGCGGCAAACCCGTGTGGGGCGAATCCCTGTGCTGCATACAACCCATGTTCGGCGGGTAACCCTTGTTCTGTGGCAAACCCATGTGCCGCCTATAATCCATGTGGGGCGAACCCGTGCGCCGCTGGTGGGGTAAATCCTTGCGGTGCGAATCCATGCGCAGCAAACCCGTGCGGGGCAGGGAATCCATGTGCTGCTTATAACCCTTGTGCGCCGTCAACGGCCAATCCATGTGCTTCTGCCAGCCCTTGTGGGGCATATAATCCATGCGGCGCGGCAAATCCGTGTTCGGTGAATTAGCGGTTGAATGCTATGGTTTATGCGCCCGATGGCACTGTTGCGCCGGGTCGGAGCGGATAAAACTCTGATCTTCCATGAATATGACGTTTGACAAGCGGTAAAAACTCTGTGCATGGTGTCTTCGATATTTGATCGCTCCAGAAGCGTAGAGGGAACGAAAGTTCCACACTGTTGAGTGATTGTCGGAAGAACGTATTGAAGTATCCAGCTACGCGGATGCTTCCTGAACTACAAGGCGCAGACCTGATTACTATATTTTACCGGGGTTTTTCCCAGCTGTCTGCAGCCCAACAATTACGAGTTACCCTTATTTGACCCAGTTTTCCGAACTCGGCCTGGCCGAGCCGGTTCTTCGTGCACTAGAGCATGAAGGCTATGATGTGCCTACCCCAATTCAGGCGCAGTCCATTCCGTCCCTGCTACAAGGCAAGGACCTGCTTGGTATCGCTCAGACCGGTACCGGCAAGACGGCAGCTTTCGCGTTGCCGATTCTTGATCGCCTTTCGAAATCCGAAGGCCGTACTCCCAAAGGTTCCTGCCGTGTGCTGGTTCTGGCTCCGACGCGCGAACTAGCCGCGCAGATCGGTGACAGCTTCCGTGCCTATGGTCGCTTCTTGAACGTCCGCGTTGCTGTGGTCGTTGGTGGTGTGTCGCCGGGTCCGCAGCTCAAACAAATCGCACCGGGTGTCGAGGTGCTTGTCGCCACCCCGGGTCGTTTGCTTGACCACGTTGATAGCGGAAAGCTTAGCCTTTCGCATGTTGATGTGATTGTCCTTGATGAAGCGGACCATATGCTTGATCTCGGCTTCTTGCCGCCGATCAAACGCATTATCAAAATGCTCCCCAAAAAGCGTCAGAACCTGTTCTTTTCGGCAACCATGCCCGGCCAGATTGGCCAGTTGGCAGGCGATATGCTGTCAGATCCGGTGAAGGTATCGGTAACCCCGGTTTCCACCACGCAGGAACGTGTCGAACAATCGGTTTACCTGATTGAACGCACCCGTAAGCGTCAGCTTCTGGCCGAGCTTCTTGATAATCCCGCATTCAAACGCACGCTGGTCTTTACCCGGACCAAACGTGGTGCCGATCGTGTTGCCCGCCATCTTGAGGCAAACAAGATCAGTGCAGCAGCCATTCATGGTAATAAAAGTCAGAACCAGCGTGAACGCGCCCTGAACGCCTTTAAGGACGGTCAGATTGGTGTGTTGGTCGCAACCGATATTGCTGCACGCGGTATTGACGTTGATAGCGTGACCCACGTTGTTAACTTTGAGTTGCCGAACGTGCCGGAAAGCTATGTCCACCGTATTGGCCGTACGGCCCGCGGTGGGGCCAGTGGTTCGGCAATTGCATTTTGTGATGCCGAAGAACGTGGCTTGCTGCGTGACATCGAACGCACCACCCGTCAGTCGATCCCTGTCATTGATCGTCGCGATGCCAAGTTGGCAGCCGAACAGGCCGCCGACCCGGATGACGCACGTGATGCAAATCGCGGTCGCCGTTCAAGTGGTGGTCAGTCACGCGGCAATGGTAGTCGCAATGCGGGTGCCAATGGTCGCGGAAACGGTCGTGCGAATGGCGGTGGTAACCGTCAGGCTGCTGGTGGTCGTAATGACCGTACCGAGCGTGCCGCTGCACCGCGCCGCGAACGTGATGATGCCCGCCAGGATACCCGGCCGGCAAAACCGCGTCGTGATGTTGAAGCCAGCACCAACGCAGCATCAGCTGACAAAGCCCCGGTTAGCCCGGCTTTGGAAAAATCAAAAAGCCGTTACAAAGGTGGGATTAAATCCCAGTCTGCGAATGGTAATAGCAACGGCACTGGAAACGGTGCAGCGAAAACAGATAGCCGTAAGCGCCCAGCCAAAAAGGTCGATTCCAACGGGAACGTCCGTGATGGCGCGCAGAACGGCAATGCAATTTCTTCCGGTCTGTCCTTTATGGGCAGCACGGAAGAACGCCGCGCGAATGGCAACGGGGCCAATGGCCGCGGAAATGCCAATCCGCAAGGCAAGCGCGGCGGTGCAAACCGCAATCGCAATCATCGTGGCCCACAATCTGGCGGGCAGCCAGGTGGTGCGGGCCGCAACAAACCTTCCGGTGATCAGAGAAGTCGCGACCGCGCCTGATTTGATCATCGAACACAGATAGGCGCACCCAAGCGGGGTGTGTCAAAACGCCAATCAATACTCGATAAGGAGATTTAAAGATGGCAACAGGTACCGTTAAATGGTTCAACGCAACTAAAGGTTTTGGTTTCATTCAGCCGGACGAAGGCGGAAATGACGTATTCCTGCACATCAGCGCCGTTGAACGCGCTGGTATGGGTCACCCGCAGGAAGGCGACAAAATCAATTACGAACTGCGTACCGACTCACGTTCGGGCCGCGTTTCGGCTGACGACCTGACGGCTGCTTAATTCGGCTTGCCATTCCTTGTGAATGGCACCGAGTTAGACGAAGTTAAGCGAAACCCTCATCCGGGAAACCGGGTGGGGGTTTTGTTTTTGTGGCTCTTTATCGCAAAGCTTTATGGCCGTAGAAAAGCGATCCGGGCACGGGTCGCCGCACTTAAGACATGAAAATGCATGGCATCGCGCGCACCAGACGGATTGTGTTCACGGACGAAACGCAAAACCTGTTCGTGTTCTGATAATGGTGCGGCAATCGCGGCCGCATTGGCGAACGGCAGCATCTGATTCTCGTGGATGATATGCGCTGCCGGATGCATAGCCCCGGCAAACATCGGGTTGCCTGATGCTGCCAGAAGAATCTCGTGAAACTCGGTATCGGCCGCGGCGGCGGCAATCAGGTCATCTCTGTCAAGTGCATCGCGCATGTCGTTGATGCTGCCTTGCAAGGCTGCCAGATGTTCAGTGTTGCGCATCTGTGCTGCAAGGCCCGCGACATAAGGTTCAATAGCAAGCCGGAACTGATAGACTTGTGCTGCTTGTTGGTTGCGATGTTCGTCAAGCGGCGCTTGGATTTGACGATCGGCCACAAAAACACCTTTGCCTGCATGAATGTGAACCATGCCCAAGGCTTCGAGTGTGGCAAGAGCCTCGCGCAGGCTGGTGCGGCTGATGCCAAGCTCGGCGGCGAGGTTGCGTTGGGCGGGCAATGCGTCGCCAACTTTCAATTCCCTGCGTTTGATCAGGTTTCGAATATCTCGTGCGGCCCGCTCTGGTGCTGTTTCGCTGCGTTTCATCTGCGTCCTTATATCTGGTCTGACCAGTTTAGTGTCCTTCTATACACAGAAATTCCCTGTTTTCCGACAGGCATGGGTTTGTAGAAGCTAAATTTACGCGGAAGAATAAAAATTTCATAGACATTAGATCAAAAAATATGCAGTTTTAATTTGAGATCAAAAAGTATGCATATTTCTCTTGGCAAAACGGGTAGAGGCACATGAAACAGTTTTTGAAAGTCGCGGTCGCTGCGGCAGCAATGTTAACAGCTCCCTTGGGTGCGGCGTGGGCTGGCGCGCTTGACAGCATCGCCGAGGCGGGCGTTTTGAAGGTTGCAGTCCCGCAGGACTTTCCACCTTTTGGCACTGTTGGCACAGACATGCAGCCAAAAGGATATGACATCGATATGGCGGCACTGATCGCCAAGGATCTTGGTGTGAAGTTGGAGCTTGTCCCGGTCGCGTCAAGCAACCGCATTCCATACCTGACGACCGGTAAGGTGGATCTGGTGATTTCGAGTCTTGGCAAAAACCCGGACCGCGAAAAAGTGATCGATTTTAGCGACCCCTATGCACCGTTCTATAATGGTGTCTTTGGGCCGGCAGATATCGCGGTCGAGAAGGCAGATGATCTTTCGGGGATGTCGGTTGGTGTGACCCGTGGTGCGATTGAGGATCTTGAACTGACAAAAATTGCGCCGTCGGATGTTGATATCAAACGCTACGAAGATAATAACGGCACAATTTCAGCCTTCCTGTCGGGGCAGGTTGACCTGATCGCGACAGGTAATGTGACGGCAGCTGCGATCATTGAACGCGATCCACCGCGCAAGCCAGAGCCAAAATTCCTGATCAAAAACTCGCCTTGCTATGTCGGCTTGAACAAGGATGAAGCCGCATTTAAGGAAAAGATCAACACCATCATTTCTGCATCAATCGCGGATGGCAGCCTCAATGAGATTGCCGTGAAATGGCTTGGTATTCCGTTGCCGGAAAAACTGTAGTCATTTTGACCTGACGTTGAGGGGATCGTTGCAGATCAATGGCATATAAATTCGACTTTGGCGCCATCGTGCCGCATTGGGAATTACTGTTGGACGGGGTCATTCTGACCACCGAGCTAACAGTTGTCGGGGCAGTGATTGGTGTCAGTTTGGGGATTATGGGGGCGTGGGCACGTGCATCACGTACCCCCGTGATCAGCCAGATTGTCGGTGTCTATGTTGAATTGATCCGCAACACCCCGTTTCTGGTTCAGCTATTCTTTATCTTCTTTGGTCTTCCGGCTTTGGGCGTGAAGCTGACAGAATTTCAGGCCGCGGTCTTGGCGATGATTGTCAATCTTGGGGCCTATTCGACCGAGATCGTGCGCGCAGGCATTCAGGCTGTGCCGCATGGTCAAATCGAAGCTGCGCAAAGTCTTGCGATGAACCGCCTGCAGATTTTCCGGTATGTGATCATCCTGCCAGCACTTCAGAAAATCTGGCCGGCACTTTCAAGTCAAATCGTGATTGTCATGTTGGGGTCTTCGGTGTGTTCGCAGATTGCCGCCGAGGAACTGACATTTGGTGCGAACTATATTCAGGCTCTTAATTTCCGTGCGTTCGAGGTCTATTTCATCGTGACTGGTATTTATCTGGTGATGTCGATCTTGCTTCGGATGGTTTTGAAAGTTCTGGGTAACCACCTGTTTGAACGGCGGCGTCATGTCTGAATTTTCCACTTGGGATATCGTTTACAATCTTTTGATGGCAGCCCGCTGGACAGTGTTGTTGTCCCTGACCGCCTTTGTTCTGGGCGGTTTGGTTGGCCTCTTGCTTTTGATGGCCCGCACTGCAGGAAGTCCTTGGGTTAAGGGGCTTGTGCGCTGCTATGTCGAACTGTTTCAGGGCACGCCGCTTTTGATGCAGCTGTTTATTGTGTTCTTTGGGCTGCCGCTTGTTGGGTTGGATATATCCCCCTGGTTTGCTGCAATGCTTGGTTTGACGCTGTTTACCAGCGCGTTTCTTACCGAAATTTGGCGCGGATGTGTTGAGTCCATTGGTAAAGGGCAGTGGGAGGCATCGACCAGTCTTGGCATGAAGTTTACCCAGCAAATGCGTTACGTCATTTTGCCGCAGGCCATGCGCATTGCTGTGCCCCCCACAGTCGGGTTTTCGGTTCAGGTGGTTAAGGGAACAGCCGTCGCATCGATCATTGGCTTTGTCGAACTGACCAAGGCGGGCACGATGATTACCAATGCGACCTACGCGCCGTTCACGGTCTATGGCTTTGTCGCTGTTATGTATTTTCTGATTTGTTATCCGCTGTCACTTTTTGCCCGCCATCTCGAAGGGAAGTTTCGTCATGTCGCTCGTTGAATTACACGCTATCCATAAGAGCTTTGGCGAGTTGCAAGTCCTTAAGGGGATTGATCTTTCGATTGATGAGGGGCAGGTGATTGCGCTGATTGGCAAAAGCGGATCGGGCAAAAGTACCCTTTTGCGCACCATCAATGGGCTTGAGGTCATTGATGACGGGGCGATCATGGTTGATGGTAAGAAAATCAGTGATCGCGATGCGGATCTTTTGGGCTTGCGTCTGCAGGTCGGCATGGTGTTCCAACAGTTTAATCTGTTTCCCCATTATACCGCGCTCGAAAACGTGATGCTGTCACCACAGGTGGTCAAAAAGCAATCCAAGGCCGAGGCAAAGAAAATCGCCGAGGAAATGCTGGCCAAGGTCGGTTTGGCTGACAAGATGATGCATTACCCTGATCAGCTTTCAGGGGGGCAACAACAGCGCGTGGCAATTGCCCGTGCCCTTGCCATGAAGCCTAAGGTTTTGCTGTGTGACGAGGTGACATCGGCCCTTGATCCAGAACTGGTCAACGAGGTGCTGGCAGTCGTACGCCAACTTGCCGAAGAGGGCATGACGCTGGTTATGGTGACCCATGAAATGCGCTTTGCGCGTGAAGTATGTGACAAGCTTGTCTTTATGCATCAGGGCCGCATTCATGAAACAGGCGCCCCGGAAGAAGTCTTTGCCAATCCGAAAACCCCCGAACTTTCAAGTTTTGTTGGTGGACTGGCCTGATTGCTTGACTTTGGTCGCGGTCTGCGGATTATCGCGCCATGACCGAAAATAATGAAAAGACCCGTCCGCGTTTGTTTGTTGATGCCGATGCCTGTCCGGTAAAAGGCGAATGTGAACGCGTGGCTGAACGTCACCGGATCGAGATGATCGTGGTGTCGAACGGCGGTATCCGCCCGTCACGCAATCCCTTGATCCGAAATGTGATTGTCCCGCCTGAACCCGATGCAGCCGATGATTGGATCGCGGAAAATGCCGGTGCTGGTGATGTGATTGTCACCAACGACATTCCGTTGGCATCACGCGGGCTTGAAATCGGGGCACGGGTCGTTAAGGCCAATGGGCAGGAATTCACCGAGGCCAATATCGGCAATGCCCTTGCCGGGCGCGAGATTGCCGCACATATGCGCGAAGTCACCGGCGAGCAGGGACGCAATGCGGGCTTTACCCAAAAAGACCGATCGAAGTTTTTAAGTGCGCTTGAAGTTCTGGTGCAGGCGGTTTTGCGCTACAGTATTTTACTCAGCTTCTTTTAGGTACTTGATGAATGTGTAGCTCTTCGCGTCGATGAAAATAATTTTCGCGTCGTCTGATGTGGCAAAGATGCCTTTGTCTGTGATCAGTTCAGCAGTGAATTTTTTAGTATTCAGGTCTAGTGTTGTGATTTCTACTGGCAGCCCCCCTCCTGAATTCACTGCTTTTAGTGTGTTGCGTACAATGGAAGTGCTAATGTTGTGGTTGCTAATAAGTATAATTAATAGAAGTAAGCACGCAGCTAAGGCGCTGTCTTTTATGGACATAGACGAGTGAAATGATACGCATAGCATCAATACTGAGCTTAAAATAAGAGAAGAAATAATTGGATAAACTTTAAGTTGGTTGATTATAGGGCCGATATAGCTGTCATTAGTAATGATATTAAGTGTGACCACGAATATAAAAATATAAGAGATTGGTATTGTTATTGATTTTGAAATAATGTTTCCAATGATATTTCTTCGTATTTTTCTTCTATTGCGAAATTTGTTCAGAAAGGTGTTTATGCAGATAACTGAGAACATAAATATTATTGCAATGATATAAATCCATATTTCATATACATAGTTTGCATAATGATCTGTGGATAAGTCAATTATAATCATTACCAAAATAATCGTGGTAATTATTCCAATTCCATTGTTCGCGGAATATGTTTTTAGGTTAATTTTGAATTGATCGATAATATTTTCATTTGTAGATTTTATTTTTCTATTTGAAATTCTCCGGAGAACATCTTTGTCAAAACTGAGAGATGGGGAAATTGTGAATGCAACGAGTGATGTGAACAAAACAACTAAAAATGTTGTAAAAATTATGCCGTAGACCGAAAAGAAATTGACAGCTGCAAAGAAAGGAACGTGGTATTCTTTCGAATACATGAAAATCAATATCATATGTATGTTGGATGATACGAATATTATGGATGCAATGTATTTAGCGCGGATAGTTTCAGGCATCTTTTTCCACTCATAAAGCTAAATAACAAACCTTATTCATTTGAAAATTTTTTTCTACTAAAAATTGTATCGGGTCGCGTATTTTGATGAGTGACCCGATACACACAGGTCCTGATTTGTGTGAGAACTAGAATAAATCAGGATTTCCACCTGCGTATTCTGAATCTCAAAGGAAAGGCCGGGCGAATGTTCCGCCCGGCCTGTCTGGTTTTGTCGGCTTAGAACGGGTAGTGGCGTTTGCCGCTTTGGATGGTGATCCAGCGCATTTCGGTGAATTCATCAATGGATGCTTTCGATCCGAAACGGCCATAGCCCGATGACTTAACCCCACCAAACGGCATCTGGGCTTCGTCCTGAACCGTTGGGCTGTTGATGTGGCAAATGCCACTTTCGATGCGTTTGGCAACATCCATGGCGCGCGTGATGTTGGTCGAAAAGACCGCAGACGACAGGCCATATTCGCTGTCATTGGCAATGCGAACTGCTTCGTCTTCGTTACCCGCACGAATGATGACACAGATCGGGCCAAAGCTTTCTTCGGAATAGATCTTCATTGCTGGCGTCACATGATCCAGAAGGGTGGCATCCATCAGCACACCGTCTTTGGCCTTGCCTGAACCCGCAACCAGTTTGGCACCTTTCGATACGGCGTCTTCAACCAGTTCTTCGATGCGCTTGACCGCCTCGACACTGACCACACCCCCAAGGATGTTTTCAGCCTTGGCCGGGTCGCCCGCCGTAAGGGTTTTGGCTTTGGCGGCCAGTTTGGCGACAAAGTCATCGGCCACCGCATTGTCGACAATCAGACGTTCGGTCGACATGCAAATCTGGCCCTGGTTCATATAGGCACCAAAGGCTGCACCATTGACCGCCTCGTCAAGGTCCGCATCATCAAGGACAAGGAACGGTGCCTTGCCACCAAGCTCAAGCAGAACCGGCTTAAGGTGTTCAGCGCCGAGCTTGGCGATGATGCGCCCAACACGGGTGGAGCCGGTAAAGTTTATGCGACGGACTACCGGATGGGCAATCAGGGCTTTGACGATTTCCGGGGCATCTTCGGGGGCATTGGTCACGACGTTGACAACACCGGCCGGTGCACCCGCTTCGACAAGGCATTGCCCGATTAGGTGGTGCAGGGCAGGGCAAAGTTCAGACGCCTTAAGGATCACGGTATTGCCGCATGCCAACGGCATGGCAATCGCGCGTGTCCCCAAAATCACGGGTGCATTCCACGGGGCAATCCCCAGAACAACACCAACCGGCTGACGGATGCCCATGGCCATCAGGCCCGGCGTGTCGGACGGGATCAAATCACCCTGAATCTGGGTGGTCATGCCACCGGCTTCGCGGAGCATGTTTGCCGCCAGATGGGCGTTAAAGCCACCCCACATGCGTGTGCTGCCGGTTTCATCAAGAACCAACTGGCCAAATTCATCGCCCTTGGCTTCCATAATGTCGGCTGCTTTAAGCAATATCTTGCGGCGCGCACCCGGGCCCATTTTTGACCATTCAGGGAAAGCGGCGGCAGCAGCATCGGCGGCCTTGCGGGCATCAGCAGCATTGGCGGCGGCAGCAACCGTTGCGGTTTTGCCGGTGACGGGATTTTTACGTTCGAACGTACGGTTGTTCGCGGCGGTGACGTCTTCGTTATTAATCAACAATTTGACATCATTCATGGCGTTTCCTCCGAATCTCGTGAAAGAGATGGTTTTCCTGATTGCGCCTTGATTTCAGAGGGGTAGGCAAAGATAGATCAATTTCTACTTTGGGGGTCAAAGTAAATAGATGCGTACCCTCCTGCCCATTAGTTCGCAAATGCAAAATAATGGGAGCGCAAATTTTTGTGTGTTTTTGTTTTTGCCGTTATTTCAAGCGTGCACTTAGTAGGCGATGGAACGCACCCAATGTAAAGATACCTAAATTGACATTTTAAGACGAAAAATTGTACATTTATGCATATAACTATTTGGAATAACACCGGGTGAAAATGGCATGGATAACAGATCTACCCAATTTGTACCTGTTTCCAGTGCAGTAGAGTCGTGCGACTCACTTTTTGCCAATCCGATGCCGGTGACAAGTCAGGCCATGATCGACAGGTTTGATCGCAGCCTGTCCGCCCAGCAATGGGTGATGAATGATCCGGGGCGTCGGGATCGGTGCTATGGCGTCTTGCTCCTGTCCGGGCGTGCGCAAATCCAATTGCGCCAAGGCACAATTGAGGCAAAAGCACCCGCATTGATCTGGTTGCCACTTGGCGAGACACAGGCGGTTTCGGTCACAGCGGGGGCTGATGGGTATGTGCTATCAGTGGCAGATGATCTTGTCGCACGCTCTTGCGGGAACCCGGGTGGGGGTATCGCAGGGGCAGCAGGCGGCGGGTTGCCGCTGCGTTTTGCTGCCGATACCGTCCATGTGGTTTCCCTGACTGACGGCGACCGTGATCACGCTCTTTTAAGCAGTAGCTTTGATGCGATCAGATCCGAACTGATGCATAATGCGCTTGGGGCCAGCGTGGTGGTCGGAGCACAGCTTCAGGTTATTCTGACGATGGTGGTACGTCTTGCGCAGGGGGTGATGGAACAACGTCATCAACATGGCCCGGGCTCCATTACCTTTCAGCGGTTTTTGCAGGTTCTGGAATTGCATTTTCGCGAACACTGGAATGTTGCCGATTATGCCCGCGCCCTTGGCATCAGTGAAAGACGACTTGGATCGGCGGTTCTACGTGCGACGGGCAAACCGCCCCTTACGATCGTGCATGAGCGGGTCATTCGTGATGCCTGCATGCGGCTGGAACAGTCCCCGCTGGGCGTGGCGCAGATTGCATATGGTTTGGGATTTCGTGATCCGGCCTATTTCAGTCGGTTTTTCAAACGCTACATCGGGGAGGCACCGGGGGCATATCGCCGCCTGCGACGAGCCGAAGAACGGGTGCCTGATAATACCTTTGCTGCTTGGCCATAAGGTGTTTGTCGTGAAAATGTATCGGCGTCTCACAGGGTTTTGAACGACCTGCTGACTTGCTATGCCATTTTTTGATCTTATTTCTCGTCTGTCATCGTACCAGTAAAGACAAAACGTAATCGCAGTTGAATTCAGACAGGATTATTTGGTGAAAAAAGGCAGAACCCTACTTCTTGGCCTTCTGGCAGTATTTGTGTTGCCGTTCGGGATCAGTTTGGCCGAAGACCCGCCGGGCGAGAAAACCAAAGAAAAATACACATGGCGCACGGCCCCGCGCCACTCATCGGGCGTGGCACCAGATCCGGTAGCCTTTAAAAATCAGGCCGTCATCATGGTTATGGCGGCCAATACATTCGGGTGGCGCGGGTATTTTGCCGTTCATCCGTGGGTGATTTTCAAACGCGCCGGTGAAACCAGTTATAGCCGCTATGACGTGGTGGGCTGGGGCGGCGGCAATGTGGTGCGCAAGAATTATGCGCTGCCTGATGGGCTTTGGTTTGGTTCCAAACCGCAAGTGCTGGTTGATCAACGCGGCGAGGCGGCCGCGCAATTGATCCCACAGATCGAAGCCGCCATTCAAAGCTATCCGTTCCCAAGCACCTATCGCAGTTATCCAGGCCCCAACAGCAACACCTTTGTTGCCCATATTGGTCGTGAAGTGCCCGATCTGGACCTTGATATGCCAGCCAATGCTATTGGCAAGGACTACCGACGGATCACAAACCCGGTGGGGATGTCATCAAGCGGTCAGGGTTTTCAGGCAAATCTTCTGGGTGTGTTTGGGTTTTCTGTCGGGTTGGAAGAAGGGATCGAACTTAATCTTCTTGGATTGAATGTCGGGATTGATTTTAACCGGCCTGCCTTGCGTCTGCCCTCTATTGGTCGTCTTGGTATGGACAATGTTGCCCAACCTGAACTCGATGCTGGCGCGGAGACAGCTGAGGCTGACGGGACGAAGGTCGTGCAATAATTGCGATCATGCGTGGACAGAAAAAAGCCCGTAGGCCGAGAGGTGCTACGGGCTTTTCTGTGTGCGCTGTTAAGTGGATTGGAATGTCAGGTATTTAGAAAGTAAATCGATCCGTTCAAAAGCATGGCAAAGCTCACCCAGAGTGCATAGGGCACCATGAGTATTCCGGCCAACCGATCTATTTTCCAAAACATCACAGCGTTAATAATGATCAGGATCAAAAGTGGAATGATGTCAATCAGGCCAAGAAACGGGGATTGAGCCCCAAAGAACAGGAATGACCAGGCAAGGTTCAGCAAAAGCTGAGCACCATAAATCCCAAAGGCGACCTTGGCATTTGCAATCCCGCCTTTAAGCCATGCTCGCCAGCCACTAAAGGCAATCATGAAATAAATCATAGTCCAGACCGGAGCAAACAACCAATTGGGCGGGTTGAAAAACGGCTTTTCAAGTGTCGTGTACCAGCCTTGTACACTGGTCGCGGTTACCGCACCACCCGCAGCAGAAATGATCAGGCACAGCACCATAAATGCAATCAGGGCAAAGATTTTACTGCGTTGATTTGGCGCAAAGCCCGATGGGTCCGATTGGGTCATTTGTATTCCTGGTTGTGTTTTGGGTGATGTTGCTGTCTATGATCTTGTTTGGAAACACGTTTTTCTAGGGAGTGGGGTAAAAATAACTTTTTACCCCACTTGTAAGGGCAGTTTTCGATCAAACATATGCACTTCAATAATAGCAACTATTTAGGGTTGGGGACAGAATGCTTAGATTAAGTTCCATGAAAATCGGTACACGCCTGATGATAATCGTGGCGGGTGCTATTCTTGCTGCTTTGCTGGTTGGGGCGTTCGGTTTAACCGAACTGCGCTATAACATGCTCGAAGATCGCAAGGCGAAAACGCAAAACCTTGTTGATTCGACAATTTCCCTCATCAATCACTTTCATGAGCTTGAGAAATCCGGTGCTCTAACAAAAGAGCAGGCGCAGGATGCGGCCAAGGGTGCCGTTGCGGCATTGCGCTACGATGAAACCAACTATTTCTTCGTATTCGATTATACGCCGGTGGTTCTCATTCATGACATTAAACCCGATCTTGTGGGTAAGAACCTTATCGACGCCAAAGATGGTGCAGGCAAATTCCATTACCGCGAGTTTGCACGCGTTGCCAAAGAAGATGGTCAGGGCTTTGTCGATTATACCTACAAGGTTCCCAATGGGGACGCCACCCGTCCAAAGCTTTCGTTCGTAAAGGCGTTTAAGCCTTGGGGATGGATTGTTGCAACCGGCATTTATATCGATGACGTCAACGCGGTCTTTATGAAAAGCCTGATGGTGATGGCCGGTGTTGCCGCGGCTGTTTTGATTGCAGTCGTTGGGATTTCGCTGATGATCAGTCGCGGGATCACTGTCCCTCTGTTTGCCATTTCCGACAACATGATCCGTCTGTCTGGTGGGGATCATAAGATCGACGTTCTGTATACCGATCAGAAAAGTGAAATCGGTGATCTGGCAAGGTCGATGGAAATCTTCCGTGACAAGACCATTGAAATGGAAGAAATGCGCGTTCAGCGTGAAGAACAGGAACGCCGGTCCGAGATCGAGAAACGCGAAGCCTTGCGTAAAATGGCAGACAATTTTGAAGCCAGTGTCGGTCAGGTTGTTGCCAAAGTGATTGATGCATCGGCAAACATGCAATCTTCTGCCGGTGCGATGTCAGAAACAGCAAAGCAGGTTGGTCAGCGTTCATCGGTGGTGTCGGCTGCGTCACAAGAAATGTCGAGCAATGTGGAAACGGTGTCTGCTGCGGCAGAAGAACTGAGCGCATCTATTGCCGAAATCAGCAATCAGGTCGCCCATTCGGCCGAGATTGCAAATGGTGCTGTGCGGACGTCCGAGGATACGCATCAGAAAATCGAACTGCTGGCAGAAGCCGCAAACCAGATCGGCGAGGTGGTGTCCCTGATTACCAACATCGCCGAGCAAACCAACCTTCTGGCCTTGAACGCGACGATCGAAGCCGCGCGTGCAGGTGACGCAGGCAAGGGGTTTGCTGTTGTTGCCAACGAAGTTAAAAACCTTGCCAATCAAACGGCGAAGGCAACCGATGATATCCGAACACAGGTTGAGGGTATTCAGGTTGCAACATCCAATGCGGTTGATGCGATTGCCGAAATTGCCGAAACCATTCGTCAATTGGATGGATCAAGCACGACCATTTCAGCCGCAGTAGAAGAACAGGGTGCCGCCACTCAGGAAATTGCCCGAAATGTTGAACAGGCATCCCATGGTACACGGGATGTTTCGGAAAACATTACCGGCGTGTCGAGTGCCGCTGATGAGTCTGAAAAGCTTTCTGGCGAAGTGCTCGGTCTTGCAAAGGGCCTGGGACAGCAAGCCAATGAGCTGAACGAGGCTGTTGAGGCGTTCCTAAAAGAAGTTCGCAGCGCCTAAGTACGAATGATGCAACGCAAAGAGCCGCCAGCTGATTGTATCAGCTGGCGGCTCTTTTGTTATGTGCCCCAGTGAGGGAATGGATCGGGCAGGTCCTGATAGCGGTCGGGTATAAACTTTCCGTCGATCACTGTTTCGTCTTCGTCAATCAGGCAGGAGGCAAGTTGCGCGCGCAGGGTCGCTTCATTCATGTGGTCAGAAAGGCCGATAAAGACAATTTCCTGTCTTCTGTCGCCAAAGACCGAATCCCAGTTTGATAAGACCCGGTCACGCCATTCATTGTTGTCAGGCCAGCGATCACGCGGCACCGCACTCCACCATGTGCCCAATGCCTCGTTCTTTACTGCGGAACCAGCTTGGCTGATTTCACCAACCCAGCTTGGGCGCGTTGCGATCCAGAAATGACCTTTGGCGCGAACAACGCCTGGCCACTCACTGTTTATAAAGTCATGAAAGCGTTGGGGGTGAAATGGAAACGGCGTGCGAAACGTGAAACTTGTGATGCCATATTCTTCGGTTTCGGGAACATGGTCGGCAAAACCATAAAGCTCCTTGGCCCACAGGGGATGGTCCTGGGCACGTTCGAAATCAAACAAACCAGTGTTCAGGATATCTTTCGGATCAACCTTGCCATGTTCTGTTTCGAGGATACGCGCATCTGCATTTAGCGCGCGAATAATGCCAAGAACAGTTTTGCGCTCTGATGGATCAATCAGATCCGTTTTGTTCAAAACAATGACATCGGCAAATTCGATTTGATCGACCAGAAGGTCGACGATGCTGCGATCATCTTCTTCGCCCAGACTTTCGCCACGATCATTGAGAAAATCGGTCGAACTGTAGTCGGCGATCATGCGTGCGCCATCAACAACCGTGACCATGGTATCAAGTTTTGAAATATCGCCCAATGATTTGCCGTTTTCATCACGAAAATCGAAGGTGGCAGCGACGGGAAGCGGCTCTGATATGCCTGTTGATTCAATCAGCAGGTAATCAAACCGCCCTGTTTCGGCAAGACGGCGTACTTCCGCCAATAAGTCATCACGTAATGTGCAACAGATACAGCCATTGGTCATTTCGACAAGTTTTTCATCCATCGCCGAAAGTTCCGCACCACCCTCGCGGATGAGGTCAGCATCAATATTAACCTCGCTCATGTCATTAACGATCACCGCGACCTTAAGTCCGTCACGATTGTTTAGAACATGATTTAGTAATGTGGTTTTGCCTGCGCCCAAAAAACCAGACAGCACCGTGACCGGAAGGCGGTTATGCGTCATACTGCGATCTCCTCAATATATGTTATGTTATAACGTAACATATATTTGGTTCGTGTTTCTGATGCAATCAGTTTTGTACAAAAGAAAACCCCGCCGGTGGGGCGGGGTTAACATTAGAACGGTTTTTCGGACGCGTTGGTTAAGTTGTTTTTGAAGTCTGACCAAACAGGACTTTTTTGTCTGCTTCGCTCATCTCGCCGGATCGTAACCCTTCGCCTGCTTTATAGGCGGCAATGGTCGCTGGGCGCGACCCGATGTTTTCAAACCAGCGTTTCAGGTTCGGGAAATCATTGAGGTCCTGTTGCTGTTTTTCGTGGCTGACGATCCACGGATAGGATGCCATGTCGGCAATTGTGTAATCGTCACCGGCAATGAAATCACGACCTTCAAGGCGCTTGTTCAGTACCCCATAAAGGCGGTTGGTCTCATTGACATACCGTGTGATCGCATAGGGGATTTTTTCTGGCGCGTAGCTACCGAAATGATGGTTCTGTCCGGCCATCGGGCCAAGGCCACCCATCTGCCAGAACAGCCACTCCATCACTGTTTTCCGCCCGCGCACATCCGTCGGCAGGAACTTGCCGGTTTTTTCCGCCAGATATTGCAAGATTGCGCCGGATTCAAATACCGTAATTGCGTCACCGCCATCGGCTGGATCATTGTCAATAATGGCGGGCATACGGTTGTTGGGCGAGAAGGCGAGGAATTCGGGTTTGAACTGGTCACCCGCACCGATATTGATCGGGTGGATTTTATAGTCCAGTCCGGCCTCTTCGAGAAATAGCGTGATTTTATGACCGTTTGGGGTTGGCCAGTAATAAAGATCAATCATGGAAGGTGGCTCCTTGAATTCTTTGTTTGGTGGCAATTTCGATAATCAGAGCTTGCCAATTACGAACCTTTCGGTCAATTTAAAACGATCATTCCATAATGCAATATCAGGTCACAGCTTTGTGTAAACAAGCTGGCCTGTCAGGAGACTTTGATGATCCGCTTTTATTTTCACCCGACGCCGAACCCCCAGAAAATCTCGATGATGCTAGAGGCTTCCGGCCTTGCATACGAGGTGCTGCCGGTCGATACCCGCAAAGGTCAGCAACATGATCCGGCGTTTCGCGCGATCAACCCAAATGGCAAAGTTCCCGCTATTGTTGATACCGACGGTCCGGGTGGCAAGGAAGTCCGGGTTTTTGACTCGAACGCTATCCTGCTGTATCTCGCCGAAAAATCCGGCAAGTTCCTTGGCAAAGCCGAAGATCGCGGCGAGTTCCTGTCGTGGCTGATGTTCATTGCCACCGGTATTGGTCCGTTTTCCGGGCAAGCGGTTCATTTTCAACATGTCGCTCCAGAAGGCAGCGATTATGGCGTGAACCGCTATCGCAACGAAATTGCGCGCCATTATCAAGTTTTAGAAGACCACCTGAAAGGCCGTGACTTCATCGTTGGTGATGAGATGACGATTGTTGATATCTCAGCTTGGGGCTGGATCGATAAGGCACCGTTCGTTCACAAGAACCCGGATGTGATGGATAAATATCCGAACATCAAGCGGTGGTTCGACAAGATGAATACACTGCCTGCAGCGATTAGCGCGCGGGACGTTGGCAAAGGCCACAGCTTTAAAACTGAAATGGACGAAGACGCCAAGCGCGCGATGTTCCCGTCGAACTACAACTGATTTTGGTTCATCGCGAAGCCAGAAGCACTTCAAAATAAAAAACACCCCCGAGCCGAAGGCGGTCGGGGGTGTTTTCGTCAGCTATTTAAGCAATCAGTCGGTGGTTTTGGCACCGAACTGTTTGTTGAATTGCAGGACCACCAAAGTCACAACTGCACCGGACATCAGATAGGCACCAACACCGGGCAGGCCGAACTTGTCACACAGATAAAGTGCGATCAGCGGGGCAAAACCGGCACCGAGTAGCCATGCCAGATCCGATGTAAGGGCCGAACCGGTATAGCGGTATTCGCGCTTGAAGTTTGATGCCAGTGTTCCGGCCGCCTGACCAAAGCACAGGCCAAGAACCGCAAACCCACCCAGAACAATCATGCCTTCATTGATGATGTTATAGGTATAAAGAAGCGGTGTGAGGATTGCACCAGCGAGGATGATCCCGGCACTGTAACCTAGCAGGCGACGGCGACCGAGCTGATCGGCGATGAAACCCGATGCAATGATGCCAAAGGCACAAAGTACTGCACCCACACCTTGGGTCAGCAGGAACTGGCCTGCATTGCCTTCGGCATAAAGATACACCCAGCTAAGCGCAAAGACAGTGACCAGATGGAACAGCGCGTAGCTAACCATCGGCACAAGCGCGCCGAGCAAAACGGTACGACCGTTATGTTTGAGCGTATCCATGACACGGGCAGCATGCAGTTCGTTCTGTTCAAGAAGATGACCAAATTCCGAGGTTGCCACCAGACGCAGGCGGGCAAACAGTGCGACGACGTTAATGGCAAAGGCAACGAAGAACGCATAGCGCCAGCCAAATGCCAGGAAATCATCAGGGTGCAAGGTCAGGATCAGATAGGCAAACAACGAAGAAGCCAGCATAAAGCCAAGCGGCGCGCCCAATTGTGGGATCATCGCATACCAGCCCTTGCGGTTGTCAGGGGAGTTGAGTGCAAGAAGCGACGCAAGTCCATCCCATGCACCACCCCAGGCAAGTCCCTGTAAGAAGCGGAAAGCACACAGAAGATAAATGGCGAAGACACCGACTGAGTCAAAGCTCGGTAAAAAAGCCATTGCAGCTGTGGAGCCACCGAGCATGAACATAGCAATTGTCAGTTTAACCCCGCGACCATAGGTGCGGTCGACGGTCATAAAGACAAGCGATCCGACAGGTCGGGCGATAAACGCCAAAGAGAAAATGGCAAACGAATACATCGTCCCCGTAAGGGCCGATTCAGCTGGGAACAGCAACTGCGGGAACACCAGTACCGATGCAATGCAGTAAACAAAGAAGTCGAAAAATTCCGACGTACGGCCAATGATCACGCCAAGCGCGATCTGACCAGGATCATGTGCATCGCCGGCAGATTGCTGGCGTGCGTCGCGTTCCAAACCTGACGAGGTGGCGGTCGCGTAGTTTTCTGTTGTTTGGTTCACGCCTGTCTCCCTTATTCTATTGTCGGACCTTGTGGGGCCTAAGCACTTTATAATTGGATCAAAAAACGCCGCTCTGGTGACGGAAGAATTTTGGATCGAGTCTAGTATAGACATGTGAATTGTAAACGTCAGTGTCAATTATTGTACCGCATCGCACAACGCACAGTTTACGCGGGCATGACAATTGTCATTAAGACCCTGCTATGCATGGCGGGTACCTTGACATTGCTGCGATGCAGCTATAGCAATTGCGCCTACTTCCCAGCTTGGCAGGTTTTGTAAAAAATTTGCTGTTTTTGTGCTCTTTTCGTGGATGTTTAGGATGATACTTCCTATATGCCGTTGCGGAGGGGTACGACGTGTGACGATCTTCACTGGATCGTTATGCGGCTTGCAGGCATATGGTTGTCTGTGAGAACAATTTCCAGAAACTGACAAAGTACAAGCGCATGCTTTCAAAACTTGCACGCGGCGTCGCAATGGCTTCTGTGGTTACGTTGCTTACCGGATGTAATCTGGTGGTGATGAACCCGTCTGGTGATATTGCGTCTCAGCAAGCCGATCTTATTGTTGTTTCCACGATCCTTATGCTGATCATCATTCTTCCGGTGATGGCATTGATTGTTTTCTTTGCCTGGAAATATCGCCAATCCAACAAAGATGCCGAGTACGATCCTGAATGGCACCATTCCACCAAGCTGGAAATTGTCATCTGGTCTGCGCCACTGGCGATTATTATTGCATTGGGCGCGATCACCTGGGTCAGTACGCACACGTTGGATCCTTACCGCCCGCTTGATCGCATTGACGCGGATCGCCCGCTGGCAAAAGGTCACAAGCCGATGGTGGTAGAAGTCGTTTCCCTCGATTGGAAATGGCTGTTCCTGTATCCTGAGCAAGGGATCGCGACCGTCAATGAGTTGGCGGCCCCGCTTGATACGCCGATCCAGTTCAAGATCACGTCTTCGGGCATCATGAACTCGTTCTTTATCCCCGCACTGGCAGGTCAGATTTACTCAATGGCCGGTATGGAAACCAAACTCCATGCTGTGATCAACGAAGAAGGCATCTATGATGGCTTCTCGGGGAACTATAGCGGTGAGGGTTTCTCTCATATGCGCTTTAAGTTCCACGGTCTGAGCCAAGAAGGCTTTGATGATTGGGTTTCGAAGGTTAAATCCAACGAAAACTTACTGGGCCGTCCCGAGTATCTTCAGCTTGAAAAGCCAAGCATTGATGAGCCGATCCACTATTTCAGTGACGTGGACCCGGAACTGTACAATGCGATCCTCAACATGTGCGTCGACCAGTCGAAAATGTGCATGAACGAGATGATGGCGATTGATGAAAGTGGCGGTGGCGGTCTGGCTGGCATCTATAACGTTATGTCATTGACCTATGATGTTCCGCAGATGCGCGGCAGTCAGCCAATGCCCGATAGAAAGTCCTATGTGGCGACTCTTTGCACGACCCCGGAAGGTGGTTTTGCAGGTGATTTGAATGCATTGCCGTTGTTTAGCAACGAGCAGACATCGGATCGGGCCATGAGTTTTGCGCCGTCTGGCGTTTCGACAGGGTTCTGAAGCAGTGCCGGTTGGATGAAACCAACCGGCCCTTCGCAGTTTTAGCACCGGTCTGCCGGTGTCTTGCTGCTTTTAAAAGAAGAGTAATCCGATGTTCTCCAATCCGGACCTTTTGAATTTCATATTTGGCCGGCTGTCACTTGATTCACTCCCGTTCCACGAACCGATCCTGGTGGTGACGTTCGCGGCCGTGGCTTTGGGTGGTATTGCTGTTGTTGGCGGTATTACTTATTTCCGCCTCTGGGGATATCTCTGGAACGAGTGGATCACGTCGATTGACCACAAAAAAATCGGCATCATGTATATCATTCTGGCAATCATCATGCTGCTGCGTGGTTTTTCCGATGCCCTTATGATGCGTGCCCAGCAAGCGATGGCCTTTGGCGGATCGGAAGGTTTTCTTCCGCCCCACCATTATGATCAGATATTTACCGCCCACGGCGTGATCATGATCTTCTTTGTGGCGATGCCGCTGGTGACCGGTCTAATGAACTTTGTTGTGCCGTTGCAGATCGGTGCACGTGACGTTGCCTTCCCGTTCCTGAATAATTTCAGCTTCTGGATGACTACATGCGGTGCCGCACTGGTGATGGTGTCATTGTTTGTCGGTGAGTTTGCGACGACCGGCTGGCTGGCGTATCCGCCGCTGTCTGACATCGTGTACAGTCCGGGGGTCGGGGTCGACTATTATATCTGGGCCCTGCAGATTGCCGGTGTCGGGACGTTGCTGTCGGGTGTGAACCTGATTGTGACCATCGTCAAGATGCGCGCACCGGGCATGAGCATGATGAAAATGCCGGTCTTTACCTGGACTTCGCTTTGCACCAACATTCTGATTGTTGCCGCGTTCCCGGTTCTGACTGCTGTTCTGGTTCTGCTTGGGCTTGATCGCTACGCCGATACCAACTTCTTCACCAACGACCTTGGCGGCAACGCCATGATGTATATCAACTTGATCTGGATCTGGGGTCACCCAGAAGTTTACATCCTGATCCTGCCGGCGTTTGGTGTGTTTTCCGAAGTTGTGTCGACCTTCTGCCGCAAACGTTTGTTTGGCTATAGCTCGATGGTGTATGCCACCGTGGTTATTACCATCCTGTCTTACATCGTTTGGCTGCACCACTTCTTCACCATGGGTTCAGGTGCCAGTGTGAATGCCTTCTTTGGCATTACCACCATGATCATTTCGATCCCGACCGGTGCAAAAGTCTTCAACTGGTTGTTCACCATGTATAAGGGCCGCATCAGCTTTGATGTGCCGATGCTGTGGACAATCGGGTTTATGTTGACGTTTGTGATCGGTGGCATGACCGGCGTGATGCTCGCGGTTCCGCCTGCTGACTTCGTCCTGCATAACAGCCTGTTCTTGATTGCGCATTTCCACAACGTCATCATCGGTGGCGTGGTATTTGGGATGTTTGCAGGGATCGTTTATTGGTTCCCCAAAGCGTTCGGCTTCAAGCTCGATGAATTCTGGGGTAAGATGTCGTTCTGGCTGTGGACCATTGGTTTCTACTTTGCCTTCATGCCGCTATACGTTCTTGGCCTGATGGGGATTACCCGCCGTATGAGCCAGTTTGACGATCCGTCGCTTCAGATCTGGTTCATCATTGCCGCCTTTGGTGCGCTTTTGATTGCCGGTGGTATCGGTTCGTTCATCATGTCGATTGTTGTTGCGGTAATCAAACGTGACAAGCTTCGCGATGAAACCGGTGACCCGTGGGGTGGGCGTACGTTGGAGTGGTCGACGTCGTCACCGCCTCCGGCTTACAACTTCGCCTTTACACCGGTTGTCCATGACCTCGATGCATGGGCCGACATGAAAAAACGCGGTTATGTCCGTCCGACGGATGGCTTCCTGGATATCCATATGCCGAAAAACACCGGCGCTGGCTTTATCCTGGCTGCGATTTCACTTGTCCTTGGTTTCGCGTTGATCTGGCATATCTGGTGGCTTGTGGTTGCAAGCTTCATTGCTCTGATCGGCGGTGCAATTGCGCATACCTTCAACTACAACCGTGATTACCATATCCCGGCTGCTGAAGTTGTGGAAACCGAAGCCGAACGAACAGCCCTTCTGGCCAAGCAGCAGGCGTAAAGGAATGACAATGGCGAATAATACTGCCGCACAGACCGAAGCGCCGGTCTTTTACCTGAAGGAAGAGCATCACCCCGAAACCGGGACAATGCTTGGCTTCTGGATTTATCTGATGAGCGATTGCCTCATCTTTGCGATCCTGTTTGCAACCCATGGCGTTCTCGGTCGCAATTATGCGGCCGGGCCATCGCCGGCAGACCTGTTTGATCTTGGTCTGGTGGCGATCAACACATCGATGCTGCTGTTCTCCTCGATCACCTATGGCTTTGCCATGCTGGCGATGGCGAAGGGTAAAATTGCAGGGACACAGATTTGGCTGGCAATCACCGGCCTGTTCGGTGTGGCCTTTGTCGGGTTGGAAATTTATGAGTTCCATCACTTGTGGCACTTGGGGGCAACCCCGATGCGCAGTGGCTTCCTGTCGTCCTTCTACACGCTGGTTGCGACCCATGGTCTGCACGTGACGTTCGGTATTATCTGGCTCGTGACCCTGATGGTTCAGGTGTCCAAGCATGGTTTGATCCCGGCAAACAGACGTCGCCTGATGTGCCTGTCGATGTTCTGGCACTTCCTTGACGTGATCTGGATCGGTGTCTTCTCTGTTGTATATCTTCTGGGAGTTCTGGGATGAGCGCACATACCCAAGCACATGACGATCACCACGGCGACGGGGCTTCTCACGGCTCTTTCAAAAGCTATCTGATTGGGTTCATCCTGTCGGTTATTTTGACCGCTGTCCCATTCTGGCTGGTGATGGACGGTGTTCTTGACAGCAAGATGGCGACCGCCCTTTGGATCATGGGACTTGGTGTGATCCAGATCGTGGTCCACATGGTCTGTTTCCTGCACATGAACACCAAATCCGAAGGTGGCTGGAACGTGCTGGCGTTGATCTTTACCCTTGTGATCGTTGCGATTGCCATCGCCGGGTCGCTGTGGGTGATGCATCACCTTAATACCAACATGATGCCGCAGATGGATCATGACATGATCAAAAGCTTCGGCTAAAGCGTTTTGCTTTTAATATGGCACATATCCGGCAGCCCTGAAGAAGTTCCAGCATTCAATCTGTTGATAGAGGTCACAGATATTTCCGATTGCAGAGATGAGGTCTCCGTAGGTTCTGGCG